>Ga0075026_100000129_pt1 | contig 25981 bp, 20 predicted proteins | sample Str012_2_FD_71392 | JGI IMG/M metagenome (GOLD analysis project Ga0075026, IMG submission 71392) | Freshwater sediment microbial communities in response to fracking from Pennsylvania, USA - Straight Creek_MetaG_SC_2012 | ecosystem: Environmental > Aquatic > Freshwater > Creek > Sediment... | reverse complement strand
TCCGCTACTGAACTAAGAAATGTTTATTCCGGAAGCAATGAGCCAATCGTACAGAAAACATATGAAGACGAGTTGGAAAAAGCTACCGGATCAAATGGCTTTGCCATTGCACCTTCGAAAACAGCGTCGGGGCATGCCATCCTTTTTATCAATCCACATGTTACATTTTATTTTCGTCCAGAAGTTCAGGTAGTGAGTGAAGAAGGACTCAATGTGTACGGAGCAGTAACCTGGGGCCAGTTCTTCGTTTACCAGGGATTCAATGAGCACTGCGGCTGGATGCACACTTCGAGCGCTGTTGACGTGGCCGATCTGTATACTGAGAAAATATCAAAAAAGGGGAATCATTGGTACTATGAATATGAGCATAAAGAAAAGCCCATAACGCAAAAAAAGATCAGGCTTTCTTATCTCACCAATGAGGGTTTGAAATCCAGGGAAATTGTTGCCTGGTACACACACCATGGGCCGGTGATGACAAAAAGAAAAGGACAATGGCTGAGCCTGAAGGCCCAAAATCGATCGATGAAGGCATTGGTTCAAAGCTGGCGGCGAACAAAAACCAAAAACTTTGCCGAATTCAAAATGGTGATGGATCTCAGGCAAAATACTTCTAATAATACAGTATATGCTGATGCGGAAGGAAATATCGCGTACTGGCATGGAAATTTTATTCCACGGCGTGACACGAGTTTCGACTGGGCAAGACCGGTAGATGGAACCGTAGCTGCCACGGAATGGAAAGGGTTTCATTCGATCAATGAAATTGTTCACATTTACAATCCGCTCAATGGATGGATACAAAACTGTAATTCAACACCGTTTTCTGTGTCTGGGCAAAACAGTCCGGCCAGAGCCAATTTCCCGCACTATATGGCGCCTGACGGAGATAATTTTCGCGGGGTCAATGCCGTTAGAGTATTAAGTCGCGGTTCTGCATTTACCATCGAGAAGACGATCGAGGCAGGATATGACACCTATCTCGCAGCTTTCAAATTGTTGATCCCGGCATTGATTAAGGCCTTTGATGGTCGCGCTTCAAAGAGTGATTCTATTTTTCAGGAACTCAAAGAACCGATCGACTTACTGAGAGCCTGGGATTATTATGCAAAGGAAAATTCTGTGGCTACTACGCTCGCAATCGAATTTGGGCAAACGATTCTTTCCAGGATCTTATTGGCAGAAGATGATTATGAATTTGTAGACCAGGTAAAGCACACAGAAAAATTCCTGGCCACGGTAAATCCGAAGGATCTTGTAGAATCATTGCGAAAGGGGATTGATCATTTAAAAGCAACATATGGCGACTGGCGAATGCCCTGGGGATCCATCAACCGGTATCAAAGGATTTCAGGAAAACCCGAACCTGATTTTAATGACATGATGCCAAGTTTTCCGGTAGCTATGGCATCTTCTGCCTGGGGATGTCTTCCTTCCTTTGTGAGTCGCAGTTATCCTACTACTAAAAAAAGATATGGGACTGTGGGAAATAGTTTTATTTGCGCGGTGGAATTTGGCCCGAAAATAAAAGCCAAGTCGCTGTTGACGGGTGGTGAATGCAGTGATCCTGATTCGAAACATTTTGCCGATCAGGCAGAAATGTATGCGCAGGGGAAATTCAAGGATGTTCTATTTTACAAAGAGGATGTATTGCAACATGCAGAAAAGAACTATCATCCTGGTCAATAATTTTTCATTTGTGAATGCAGTATCAATTATAGCATATGCAGGAACCCATTGAGCAAACCGACCGCACGAAAATTTCTCTTAGCAGAGTCTTGAGTTTACCAACGGGAATTTTATTGGTTACTGGGATTATGATCGGATCGGGGGTGTATAAAAAGATTGCACCCATGTCGCAAACGGGCCTGGATGAATTTTATATCCTGTTGGCATGGATCATTGCCGGAACGATCACGATGTTCGGGGCATTCACTTATGCGGGATTGGCCAGCATGACAACTGCCTCTGGCGGAGTCTATGAATACCTTCGGTTGGTTTACGGAGATTTTGTTGCTTATTTATATGGCTGGATGATCTTTATGATTGGAGGTAGCGGCTCCATCGCAGCATTGGCATTTGTGTTTTCGCAATCTGTAAATACCCTGGTTCATTTTCCTGATCCGCTACATTCGATGGAAACGATATCCATAGGGGGCATTTTTTTTCCTTTCGCTAGTTCCGGGATCAAAATGTTTGCAGTACTGACGATCGCCGCATTGACCTGGGTAAATTACCGCGGCGTAAAAAAAGGCAGCGCGTTAAACAATGTTGTGACCTCAGCAAAAATCCTGGGCATTGCATTGATCATTATCCTGGGTCTTTTCTTTTCAACCCCGCATGGTATTTCAGCAACGACATCCGTGCCGCTTGGAAAAACAGCGCTGTTCAGTGCCATGTTTGGTGCGCTGCTCAGTGCATTATGGGCTTACGATGGATGGGCGAATATCACTTTTATTACAGGAGAAATCAAAAATCCGCAAAAGAATGTTCCCACTGCCATCATCAGTGGATTAGGAATTGCGATGATCTTATATGTATTGCTCAATTATTCTTTTATCAAAGTCATGCCGCTTTCGCAACTGGCTGCTATAGGCGAAAATAAAATTGCCGCTGCGGAAGTAGCCGCAATGATTTTGGGAAACCCCGGGCGGGTAGTGATAGCAGTTTTAATCATGATCAGTACTTTCAGCGCGGTCAACGGTTGCATTATCACCTACCCGCGCGTTTATTATCGCATGGCACAGGAAAATGTATTCTTCAAAAAAGTGCAGGAAGTGCATCCTGCTTTCAAGACACCTTACATGTCACTGCTCTTTTCTTCGGTATGGAGCTGTATACTTGTGGTTAGTGGAACCTTTGATCTATTGACCAATCTCGTAATCTTCGGCGGATATCTTTTTTTCGGACTGGTTGCATTTGGATTGGTCTTGATGAAGAGAAAAGGGATTATACGAACGAGGGTTATCGGTTACCCTGTAGTTCCGTTTGTAATTATTTTATTTTCACTAACACTCGTGATCAATACGCTGATTGTACAAACGAAGCAATCTCTGATCAGCCTCGTACTGGTGTTCAGCGGTGTTCCGTTCTATTTTTATTTCAGAAAGAAGTATGGGGTTGCTGGTCCGAGAAAAGAGGATTCGGCCTAGTACTGCAAGAGCTTCTGAATATATTCATCCAGTCTTGTATTGGCGAGGAAATTCTTCTCAAGTTCAATATTGAATGGGATAGGAGAGTCGAGGGAGGCGCAACGCATAACAGGAGCATCGAGTTTTTCGAAACAATGCTCGCTAATCCAGGCGCTGATCTCTCCGCCAATTCCTCCGATCAACGTATCCTCGTGCAATATGAGCACTTTACCTGTACGGATAACCGAAGATCTGATGGCATCATAATCCAGGGGTAACAATGTTCTCAGGTCAAGAATGTCGAGAGAGATTTCAGGATGGGCTGCAGCATATGATATTCCCCAATGAACACCGGCGCCATAGGTAATGATCGAAACGGACTCGCCCTGCTGCACAGATCTTGCTTTGCCGATTTCTGTTTCGTAGTACATTTCAGGAATCACACCACTCACACTACGGTAGAGCGCTTTGTGCTCAAAATACATTACCGGGTTAGGATCATTGATCGCTGCAATCAGCAAACCTTTTGCGTCCATCGGAGTCGATGGATAAACGACCTTGAGTCCGGGAGTATGCACGAACCAGGCTTCATTGCTTTGCGAATGAAATGGACCAGCACCTACACCCGCACCGGTTGGCATGCGAATGACGGTATCGGCGGGTTGTCCCCAGCGGTAATGGATCTTAGCTAAATTATTAATGATTTGGTTGAATCCGACCGTTGCAAAATCGGCGAACTGCATTTCCATAACTGATTTAAATCCTTCTAGACTAAGTCCGAGTGTAGTTCCTACGATGGCGCTTTCGCAGAGCGGCGTATTCCGTACTCTTTCTTTCCCAAACTCATCCATCAAGCCCTCAGTGATTTTGAAAGCACCACCATAACCGGCGATGTCCTGCCCCATTAAAACGAGATTTGGATGAGCCTGCATGCTTTGCTTCAATCCTTCCTTGATTCCATCGATAAATCTTTTATCGGGACCCGCTTCGGAAATGTCGCTATTCAGCACAGGCACATTTTTTTTCTCCGGGAAAGCATATATGTCTGCCAGCTCTTCTTTCGTATCAGGAATGATTTGAGATTCTTCTCCCTTAAGTTCGGACTCGATATAGCTTTTTATTTCCTTGCGAATCGATGTTATCGCCTCTTGATTCAGGATGCCCTCGTTGAAGAGGAACTGCTCATAGTTTGCCACCGGATCCTTTCTTCCCCAATCCTCAAATAATTCTTTTGGAACATATTTAATGCCACTGGCTTCTTCATGCCCGCGCATGCGGAAAGTCATACATTCGACGAGATAAGGTTTTTGATTACGAATACAGTATTCCCGAATGCCTTTGATCGTATCATACACTTCGAGAATGTTGTTTCCATCGATTCTTGCTCCCTCCATTCCATAACCCTTTGCTTTATCAACCAGTTTCTCGCAACGGTATTGTTCATTGATCGGAGTACTGAGTCCGTATCCATTGTTCTCGATGATAAAGATTACCGGTAGGTCCCATACAGCAGCTACATTGAGCGCTTCATGAAAATCGCCTTCGCTGGTGCCTCCATCGCCGGTGAATGCGAGCGATACTTTATTTTCTTTGCGCAGTTTGTATGCAAGTGAAATTCCATCTGCAATAGCGAGTTGCGGGCCTAAATGTGATATCATTCCGCAGATATGATGTTCACGGGTTCCGAAATGAAAACTTCTTTCTCGCCCCTTGCTGTATCCGGCTTTATTACCCTGCCATTGCATGAATAATTTGTGGAGTGGCATATTGCGCGAGGTAAAAACACCAAGGTTGCGATGCAAAGGCATGATCCATTCGTCCATATCCAGCGCCAGCGCGGCGCCTACAGCAATGGCCTCCTGGCCGATACCACTGAACCATTTACTGATCCTGCCCTGCCGCAGCAATACCAGCATTTTTTCTTCGATCAGGCGTGGCAATAAGATGCTTCGGTAAATATGAATGAGCTCTTCGCTGGAAAGGTTTTTGTGGTCGAATTGCATGTTGTAAAGTTCAAGTTTTCACTACGGAATAACAACAATGAAAAAACAACTTATTCCTTTTTTTTGTTTTCGTTGTAAAGCAGGGAGGTGAGGATCGAGAGCAAGAGACTAAACAGTAGGGCCCACCAAAATCCATCTATTTTAAAGCCATCCACAAATTTACTGGCGAGTAAAATCATCGCGGCATTGATTACTAAAAGAAACAATCCAAAGGTAAGTATGGTAATAGGAAAAGTGAGGATGATCAGAATGGGTTTAATGATCGCATTCAACACAGCCAACACGATAGCCAGTACAACAGCGGTCCAAAACGTATCGATATGAACTCCTGCCTTGAGTAGATAAGAAAGTCCAAAGGCAACGACGGCGGACACAAGGATGCGAACGATGATGTTCATAGCAAATAATTGTGCTAAAAGGTATGAAGTTTTGGTGATTTAAACGACCACCAATTCATAGAAATCATCTGGTTGCAAATACTTGTTGGCCAGCTCCTGGAGATCTTTAGCGGAGATGGTCTTAATGGTCTCGATACCCTTGTAGAAATAATCTGCGTTGAGGTTATTGAGCAGAATATTTTTCCATCTTCCCAAAACCTGGAAAGGGCCATCGAGATCTCCGAGGATTGTTCCGATCATTGAGTTCCGCGTAGTTTGCAATTCTTCCTTCCCAATTTTTTTCTCGCGAAGACCCTGCATTTCTTTATACACCTCTTCGATAGTTGCACGCGATACTTCTTTACCGGCTTCAGTACTGATCATCCAGGCGCTTTCCTGTGTTTGATTCAGTAAATAACTGTAAATGCCATAAGTGTAGCCTTTGTCTTCCCGGATATTGGCCATCAGTCTTGAACCAAAAAAGCCACCAAAAATATTATTCAATACCTGTGCTTTTTGAAAATCCGGGTGATGCCTGTTAGGAAAACTGCGCGCAATGCGAATGGCTCCCTGTACGCCATTGGGATCGTTGTCGACCCATAATTTTTTTGTGGAAGATGGTGTAATAAGATGCGCTTTCCAATTGGTAATGGGTGACAGAGGAGTCAGTGGAAGTGAACCAAACCCGGATTCCAGCAGTGCAAAGATATCTTTGGGTAGCTGGCCTGCAACGAAGATGGTGCAGCTGCCGAACTGATAATATTGTTTGTAAAATGCCATGATATCTTCGCGGCGGAGTGCTGCATAATCTTCCAGGCTACTGTATTTTCCGTAGGGGTGATGATCTCCGAAGAGGCTTGCCTCTATCAGTCGCCCCGCAACGAAATCGTTTTTGAGCAAACTCACCTGCAGCCGCTGCTGCATGTTCTTTTTAAAAATCGATAGCTCTTCTTCCGGAAACTTTGAGTCGACAATAAGTTCTGCTACCACGGGGAGAAGTTCACCAGCATGTTTGGCCTGGCAGTGGAGTGTGATCTCCGCTGTTTCATTCGAAGAGGAACGATTCAGGTAGGAACCGAAAAATTCAAAATGTTCGTTGATGTCGAAAGCATTTCGTTTAGACGTTCCGTTTTTCAACAGATAATTGGTTGCTGCTGCGACGAGGTTTTTTTCTTCGAACCAATTTCCTGCATTGAAAACCCAGTTTACCATCAGGGTTTCCTGTGTGCCCAGATCAATTGCATATACTTCAATCCCGTTCTTAAGAACGGTTTTCTGATATGATGGCAAAACCAAATTGAAATCCACTGCGTCTAATATTTCCGGTGCTATCGTCCTGTTCAACATAGTCCCAATGTTTTTTAATCCCAACCTGGTTAGTTATTGCTATAATAAAAAATCGTGTTGCTGTTATTGTCGTCAAAAACTTCACGGGTAGTGGTGAGAATTTGATCCGCTGTCACCGACTGATATCTTTCCAGCTCTGTATTCATCATGTTTGCATCGCCCAGCAGTTCATACATCGCGAGGCTGGTTGCACGATTCATTACGCTCATGTCTTCAAACAGAATGGCAGACTGGGTTTTATTGATCACCTTGGTGAGTTCTTTCCCCGCAATCTTATTGGCTTTCATTTTGTTCAGTTCTTCTGTGATGGCTTTATCCGCATCTTCCATGGAAACGCCCTTGATCAACTTTCCTTCGATCACCGCGAGTCCCGCATCGGTAGAGCCGGTATGATAACATTCAATATTGCTGAATAATTTTTTCTCTTTGATCAAAGCCTGATGCAGTCTCGAAGAACCGCCACCACCCAGCACTTCAGTAATGAGGTCTGTAATATAATATCCATCTTGAGTGCGCGAAGCCATATGATAACACTTGTACAAGGCATCCAACGGAACTTCGGCCTTGATCTCGAGTTTACGCGCTGCGGTTTGTTTTGGTTCTGCCGGTAAGTGACGGGTATATTTCTCACCCGCTGGAATGGTACCGAACCACTTTTTAGTGAGTTCAAGAACTTCTGCGGTTTTTACCCGGCCAGCCACCACAAGTATTGCATTGGCGGGATTATAATGACGGCAGAAAAAATTTTTTACATCCGCAAGCTTTGCGTGCTCAATATGACTGAGTTCTTTGCCGATTGTCATCCATTGATAAGGATGAACCCGGTAAGCCAGCTCGCGCATCTTAAACCAAACATCTCCGTAAGGTTTATTGATATAGTGTTCTTTGAACTCTTCGCTCACGACTTTCCGTTGTACTTCCAGACTTTTTTCACTGAAGGCAAGAGACAGCATGCGATCGCTTTCCAGCCAGAAAGCGGTTTCCAGGTTTTCAGCAGGTAGCTGTATATAGTAATTGGTAAGATCGTTGGTAGTAAAAGCGTTGTTCTCGCCCCCGGCACTTTGAAGCGGTGTCTCAAAATCTTTGATATTGACGGACCCGCCGAACATAAGATGTTCAAAAAGATGCGCGAAACCCGTTCTGTTGGGATCCTCATCCTTTGCACCTACATCATATAAGACATTCGATACGGCCATTGGGGTAGACGAATCCTCATGAACGATCAGCTTTAGCCCATTATCCAATTGAAATTTCTCAAAATTCACCATGGTAAATAATTCTGACCCCCTCGCCTGAACGAAAGGGTAGTGATGGAAAAGACCGCAAAATTAGGAAGAGTTGAGGAATCCGGAGCCAAAGAATTTATAAGATACTCCTCACCTTAAGGGTAAGCTGAACCAGTCCTTCGGGTCGTTTGACAATGAATTTTACGCGATCTCCCACATTTTGCAGGAGGGTTTTGTAGGCTTGCAGGTTTTTGTTAAAATTGTTTCCTACGGCTATCACAATATCATCTTCTTTGAAGCCTGCTTTGTCGGCGGGGGAATCTTTCATCACATCGCCGATCTTTATTTCTCCATCAATCCAATATAGCCCCAACCCCGTATAGGAATAGTCGAATGGGTCTCGGTAATGAGTATTTGGGAGCAGGTAGATTTCCCTTCTTTCATAATTCAGTATAATGTTGAACCGGCGAAGGATATCATTCCCGATCAATCCTCCAAGGGAAGGATAAGAGGTTACATTATAGTCATCATCGAATACATAGGTGGGAATATTTCTAAATTTGTATGGGCCAAACCTCAACTCTTTGACCGTAGTAAGTTTCATATTAGCTTTTCCACCCAGCCCTTCGGCCTGAGTTGGGACCACAACTTTTTTTGCACCCAGTAATGCACTATCAATAGTAAAATCGGATGATAATAACAGGCATAATCCTGCTCCGGTATCGAAATAAAACCTGGAAGTTATATCTCGGTCATCCTTTACCCTGGCAATTTGTATGGGCAAGTTCGACACTGTAGGATGGAATAAAAAACCACCCTTAGGATATTTCAAATAGCCTTTGGTGTACACATAAATTTTGGAACTGTCATAGTCGACCATGACTATATAGCGTGAAAAAAAACTGTATCCGATAATTCCATCGATCTTATCGCCATAAACACTACTCAGCACGTCATAGTCGTTCACGTGAAAATCAAGACTATCGACTGTTAGACCGCTCAATCGAAGTTTCTGCTTATAAATAAAGTTTACCTGACGGATACCAGCAATGCCTCTTATGGTTTTATCTGAAGCTTCTGTATGAATTTTCAGCCGCTGGCAGGTGCCCGAATCAAGTGAAATACCTCCACTGCCTGTATCCATGATAAAATTCAGGGTGTCCGGGTAATCGCCAAACTGCGCCCGGATGACAACAACTCCCCCGGTAAATGTGTTAAACGAAAAGGATGTGATAAAGCGGGAAGGAGAAGGAATGAATTCTTCCTGCGCGTGAACAGTAAAAGACGAAAAGAAAAAAATGAATTGAATCGCGAGCGAAGAGAAAAAAGTGGCGGACTTTCTATGGAAAAAAAATGTGAATGTTTTCTTATGCAAGCACATGGTTAGTGGGTAGTTTTGATTTTCCTGGGTGCGCATGATCGTGAGGCAAGGCAAACAGCAAAACATGGTGTCCTCTACTAAAAATAGCAAAACTTTACTTGCGTTACAAGGAAATAATGAAAATCCTGTACTACCATTTCGCTGCATTAACTTTGTAAGAATTTAAATAATCGTTGAATGAATTTATCCGGGCTATACAAAAAAGCGCTTGAAATGGGATATTTGACGGTGGAAGAGGGCGTGTGGTTATTTGAGCAGGCTCCACTGACAGAACTGATGTTCATTGCCGATGAGCTCAGGAAGAAGCAGGTGCCACATGGAAAAGTAACCTGGCAGATAGATCGCAATGTGAATACAACGAATGTTTGTATTGCCAATTGCAAGTTCTGCAACTTCTACCGGATACCCGGTCATCCCGAAGCGTATATAACGGATATAAACACTTACAAAAGAAAAATTGAAGAAACCTTTCGATGGGGGGGTGATCAATTATTGTTGCAAGGTGGACATCATCCTGATCTTGGTTTAAGTTTTTATACTTCTTTGTTCAGCGATCTGAAAAAATTGTATCCAACATTAAAACTGCATACGCTTGGGCCACCTGAGGTTGCACATATCTGTAAGCTTGAGAAAATGAGTCATCATGATGTTCTGGTGGCATTGAGGAAAGCGGGCATGGATTCGTTGCCGGGTGCAGGCGCCGAAATTCTGGTAGACCGAGTGAGAAGGCTTATCAGCAAAGGAAAATGCGGCGCTCAGGAGTGGCTCGACATCATGCATGAAGCACATATGCAGCATATCACTACTTCTGCGACCATGATGTTCGGACATGTGGAGACGATACGTGAAAGGTTTGAACACCTCGTGAAAATCCGTGATGTGCAATCACAGAAACCAGCAGACGCAAAAGGATTTTTGGCTTTTATTCCCTGGACCTTCCAGGACGTTGATACTTTACTTACGAAAATTCGTGGTGTACATAATCTCACGACGCAGGATGAATATATCCGCATGATCGCCATCAGCAGGATCATGTTGCCGAACGTAAAAAATATCCAGGCTTCCTGGTTGACGGTCGGAAAACAAACAGCACAGCTTTGCCTGCAAGCCGGCGCCAATGATTTTGGAAGCATCATGCTCGAAGAAAATGTAGTCAGCGCGGCGGGCGCTCCGCATCGCTTCACAAGTAAGAGTATACAAACTGCCATCCGCGAAGCCGGGTTTGAACCTCAGCTGAGAAACCAGCAATATGAATTCCGGGAATTGCCGATTGCGATGGAAGAGCAGGTGATAGATTATTAAGAAGGCTCCACGCCAAGACGCAAATGAGGCGCAAAGTAGCAAATAGAACCTCTTCTTTGCGACTTTGCGCCTCATTTGCGTCTTGGCGTGGAGCCTTTATTCCGGAATTGGGAATAATCTTGCAACCAGTTAACATCTAGGACATTATTTTGGTATCTAAGTGTTTATTTTACCGACGAGGAAACTTAAATCTGTGTTTTCTGCGTTTACTCAGGGTAGGTAATCCTCTGAGAAACCATGAAAAGCCCCTTCCGTAAGCTAATTCGGATATCCATTATTGTATTTGCGACGGTTCTCCTCTGCAATTTTTTCGGTTATTACCTGATGAAGGTGAAGTCTGCCGAAAATGAGGAGTTGGTTATCGCAAAAAGTATTTCCGGCCGGCAACAAACACTGAGTCAGTCCATCGCCAAGGATGCCGCCATCATCTGCGGAAATCTTTTGTCAGAATCCCAGACAGCTGCTTTAAAAGATAGTCTATCTAAACTCATTGTTATTTTCCAGGAACAGCAGCAAATGCTGCAAAGCCAAATCGATCAGGCTTCTTCTCCCCTTCCTCAATCATTATTCGAAGTGAGATTGTTATTTACAAAGGCACGTCCTTATTATAAGAGCATGGTCGACATAGGACAGGAGCTTGCACAGGCAGATTCGGGAATGATCAGGATGAATGGTATGATGTATTTGCGCGGCATGTCGGACAATGAACAGAAATACCTTCCACTGATGAAGGATGCGACCAATCAGTATTCGATCATTGTCAATCAAAAAAACAAAGAAGCCTCAACGATCGAAATAGGAAAATTCGCTTCACTGCTGATAGGAATTATATGTCTCGTAATCCTGGTGCTGGAACCGATGTTCAAAAAAGGGGAAAGGAATTATAAAGAATTACAAAAAGCCAGAAATGATTTGTTGCAGGAAAAGCTGCACCTCGCTTCGATCCTGCAATCACAGACAAACTATGTGGTTAGAATCGACAAGGGAGGTCATTTCACGTATGCAAACTCCGCCTTCCTGATCACATTTGGTTATTCAGCTCCCGATATTCAAAATGCCCTATTCGTATCTACGATTTTTCCAAAGGATATTTTCCGCTGCCAGGAAGTGGCTCAGGAATGCTGGAATAATCCAGGGAAAATTGTAAAACTGCTGATCCGGAAACCTTTTAAAGACACCAAACAATTTTTATGGACCGAATGGGAATTTCTCGCACTGGCTAATGAACAAGGCCAGGTAGAGGAAATCCAGGGTATCGGGGTAAATGTGACGGATAAGGTGGAAGCCGAACATATTAAAGAAGAAGCGATCGAGACTTTATCCTATGCAATGACCTATGCGAAGATGGGATCCTGGAAGATGGATTTTGAAACGCTGGAATTTGCATTTAGTCGGGAATTGAAATCGCTGCTCGCGATGGAACAGGACGATAAGAGAATCGCGCTCGATGATTTCCTGCATGAAATTGTGGTTCCGGAGGATCTTACGAGAGTTTTGGATGAATTTTCAAATCTTGCTCAACATAAAGAGGATAAGGATTATGAAGTCTCCTTTTCTTTCCGGGTGATCACTCAGGAAGGATGGATGCGATATCTTTTCGTGAAGGGAAAGCTCATTGATCAATATGGTGGTTTCGGGATTGCACAGGATGTAACTGCCCAGAAAGAAGCAGAAAATGCCGTTGTGAACAACGAACAGAAATTTCGCCTGCTGGCAGAGAATTCCGAAGATCTTATCAGTGTAAATGCAGCTGATGGAACAATCTGGTACCTGTCACCTTCAGTAACTAAGGTATTGGGATATGAGGTAGATGAAGTGATTGGGCGGTCTATCCTCGACTATGTTCACCCGGAAGATCGCTATAAGTTTTTTCCACAGGAGCAGTCACCGGCATTGAGCGATGCAGAAACCATTATTATCCGCTACCGTATCTGTAAAAAGAACAATGATTATATCTGGCTGGAAACGATCATTAAACCGATCATGGATCAGAATGAAGTCATAAAACTGATCTGTACTTCGAGGAATATCACCGATCAAAGGATTGCCCAGGAAAAACTGAAGAAGAAAGATCAGTTGCTGGGCGCTGTTGCCGAAGCCACCCATTCTCTCCTGGTCAACAATGACCTGAATGAAACGATTACCGAATCTATCAGGATCCTGGGAAGTAAAGCGATGGTAGATCGCGTATATGTTTTCCAAAATCATTTCGATGTAGAAAATAAAGCCTGGTTGGCCGACCAGATAAACGAATGGAATGTAGATGAATCCTTTTCAAGAAAAGATGATTCTTCAATCAGAAACATTCCGTTTAATAATATTATCAAGATCATTGAACCGCTTCAAAAGAATCAGCCTTTTGTCAGCTACAGGAAAACCGAAACAGATGAGCAACTCCTCCGGATTTTTGAAAGACGAAATGTAGTCTCATCCCTGGCTATTCCTATTTTCTTAAAGGAGTTTTTCTGGGGATTTGTTGGTTTTGATTTGCGCGACCAGGAAAGGGAATGGACAGAAGCAGAATTTTCGATCCTTCGATCTTTTGCGTCTTCCCTTGCTACGGCGATTGAGAGAAAACAAATCGAAGTGGAACTCGTGCAAGCCAAGGAAGTAGCAGAAACAGCGAGTCTTGCAAAAAGTGAATTCATGGCGAATATGAGCCATGAATTGCGTACACCCATGAACGGTATTATCGGATTCACCGATCTGGTGCTTACCAGTGATCTTCAGAAAACACAGCGTGATTACCTGCAGAATGTGAAGAAGTCGGCGTATGGATTATTGGAGATTATCAATGATATTCTCGACTTCTCAAAAATTGAAGCCGGTAAATTGTTCATCGATCTTGTTCCTTTCAAACTGGATGAACTGGTGGAAGAGACGATTGATATCCTTACGGTAAAAGCATTTGAGAAGAAATTGGAAATGCTGTATAAAGTAGATCCCGCAATTCCTTCCCAGTTCATTGGAGATCCGATTCGTATTCGCCAGATTGTGGTGAATCTTCTGGGCAATGCCATTAAGTTTACCCAACAGGGAGAGATCTTCGTTTTCATTGAAAGGATAGGAGAAGCGTATGACCATGACGGAAGAAAATTTCAGAACCTTTCGATTCATGTATCAGACACGGGGATTGGTATTCCAAAAGAAAAACTGCAAAAAATATTTGAAAGTTTTACACAGGCCGATACATCGACCACCCGAAGGTATGGCGGAACCGGCTTAGGACTTACGATTTCAAAAAGCCTGGCGGAACTTATGGGAGGACATCTTACGGTTACCAGTTCACCCGGTAAAGGAAGTTGTTTTTCATTGCAACTTTCCCTTGAGATTTCACATTCGGAACAAGAAATATTGCTTCCACCAAAACCTTTGCTAAAGAAAGTATTGGTTGTGGATGATAATGAAACCAACCGCCAGTTGATGGGAGAACTCTTTAGTTATTTCCAGATCGAATGCGAAGTAGCTGCTTCGGGTTGGGATGCACTGATCCTGATGGAAAAAGCATCCGCCGCTCAGGAACCCTTCGACCTCGTGATCACCGATCACCATATGCCTGGAATGGATGGGATCACGCTGGTGAAAGAAATCAAACGGCAAAAAAGGAACCATTCACAGCCTTTTATATTGATGCTATCGTCTCTCGAAAAAAATATGTACCAGCATGAGGCCGACAAAACAGGTATTCATAAATTCTTGTCCAAGCCCGTAAAGATGCATGAGCTGAATGCAACCATACTCTCTTTATTTGAAAAGCAAATGAAAACGGAGGCTTTGCATCCATCCCTTCCCGTGATTGAAAAAATATCACAGGCTGCCAGCATCATGGTGGTGGATGATGATCCGATGAATATGCTGCTCATCTCCGAAGTCCTGAAGAAGATGGGATTTGAAGTCATTCAGATGTCGAACGGAAGGGAAGCATTTGAGGCGCTGCCTTATTACGAGCCAGTATTAATCTTTATGGATGTGAACATGCCCGAGATCGATGGATATACCACCACCAGGCTGATCCGCGGATTGCCCGATCCGCATGGACAGATCCCGATTATCGCCCTCACCGCCGATGCCATGAAGGGTGATCGCGAGAAATGTTTAGAGGCCGGCATGAATAACTATATTTCAAAACCCTTTAAGCTGGAAGAGATTGAGAGTTTGTTGAAAAGTTATACGTTGGTGGTGACTTCATAGCTATTGATCGCATGTCAGAATCTCCGGTGAATATAATCTTCCAAGAACAACATAGGGAGGCAGCATGATAATACCTTAAGTGATACACTGAAATAGAATAAAGAATTTGCGACAATTTTATGCAACAATTTCAACTTATAGTGCATGTTCAAACTTTTACTTCTCTCACTTTTTGGAATTTTTCTTATTTCTTGCAGACAACATACTACAGTTGAGCAGTCGGAACTTCGACATATTTTTAGTGACTTCTAGTTGTTCGAGGTGTTCCGAAGGATCACCTCGAACTGCCATTGCATCCGATCTCCGATCGGATAAGTTGCTGCACTTGAAAAATCCCAAGGGTAGTTGGTGATCCCGCCGCTCGCTCTCGTTTGTGAAGATTAGCATCATTCAAAAATCAAGCTCCTAACGAGAACCAACATTACCTACTGCTCTAAATCAATCAATTTAAAAATCCAATATCACAGTTCCAGTCAAACTAACTTTGCCACAAACTCCAAAGCCAATGTCATCTGGTTTAGTTTCCGGGATTGATCACATTGTAATTGCTGCACCAACTTTAGAAGCCGGAGTAAAATGTGTATATGAAACATTGGGAGTAATGCCAAAAATGGGCGGAGTTCATGCCAGCATGGGAACGCACAACTATCTACTGAGCCTCGGTAATTCAATATATCTTGAAGTGATTGCCATTAATCCGGTTGCATCGAAACCGGATAGACCTCGGTGGTTTGGTCTCGATACACTTAATGAAAATGCAAAACCTGTATTACTGACATGGGTTGCCAGAACCAATGATATCAAACATGCAACGCAAAACACGCAGACAGTGTTTGGAAATGTAGAATCAATGAGCCGCGGTGTGTTGAATTGGCTGATCACCATTCCTTTGGATGGAAGTTTACCATTTAGTGGCGTTTGTCCTTCACTCATTCAGTGGCTCAATGAACCCCACCCTGCTACTATACTACCAGATTCTGGTTGTTCGCTTATTGGCATTGAGGGTTATCATCACGAAGCGGACCAAATTAGCAAAACAATTCAGCACATTGGATTTGACGGGAAATTTTCAGTAAACGTTATTCAACCATTCGAAGACTCACATCTCATTGCACATTTTCAAACACCCAATGGAATTCGTAAGCTTGAATCTAGATGAGAGTATTAGTCTTTGAAGTTGTGTTTTCACATCATGAATGATGTTGTTCGAGGTTGTTTCGGAAGACCACCTCGAACTGCAGGTGCCTTGTGCCGTCACCATCATACAATTATTTCCTCAACATGAAATTCCATTTAATTTACTAGCTTAGTTCAAATCAGTCGATATCCGAAACTATTGGATCGATGTCTAAATCCATGATGAAATTCCGTAAGTCGTCGCAAGGGGCAAAAATACCGGGCATTCAAGATCACAAATGCCTAAATGAAGATATGGTCCAGGGCCTGTCATTTATTTTTATATAATTAAATCGCTCAGACATAAGAGATATCAAAACATATTATTTCAAAGATGATGGCATTATTCCCAATAGTCATCTACCGGTAATTGTATATCACAATGCAATTGACTTACCAGATGCGACCGAATGGCTGGAATCCAATTTTTCAAAAAATAACTGGCTAAATAATTGGCGTGATGTCGTTTTAACCTATGACCATTTCCACAGTAATACACATGAAGTGCTTGGATTGGGATTTGGAGAAGTTTCATTGAAAATCGGTGGCTCAAAAGGGAAAATCTTTATGTTCACGGCTGGTGATGTTATCATTATACCCGCAGGAGTGGGTCATCATTCTATTTCTGAACATTCCAATTATCAGTTTGTGGGTGGCTATCCTGATGGAAATAGTTGGGATTTAAAAACCGGAATGGAGGAGGGAGAAAGGGATTTTATTTTAGATAATCTATTAAAAGTAAAAATTCCAAACACAGACCCTCTTTATGGTATGGATGGATATCTTCTTAAAGTATGGGAACAGACTTGTTAATACTGAGCGCATTTATTTAAAGATCTATTTGCATACATGTCAATACCGAGGGGAAATTGTATTTAAAAATGAGGTACCAGGTTTATGTCATAGAACTTTCAAAGCGCGTCTTTACAGAAAATGCAAAATTTAGAAATGCAAATCCACAATTTAACGGAGTGCTGGAATGTCTTTATGTAGGCATGACCAGTAAAACTCCGGCTGAGAGATTTCAACAACATAAAACCGGATATGTAAATAAGAAAGGTCACAAGCTCTCTGCCAGTATTGTTGAGAAGTACGGAACCTATTTACGTCCGAGTCTATATGATCCTATAAATCTCAAACCGATGACCAGGGAGCAAGCCTTGAAAATGGAAGAAAAACTTGCCCTGGATTTAAGAAGAAAGGGTTATGCCGTATGGTTCAATTGATATCAGAAACCAGGCAGAACAAGTGATTTTTCATACTGGTGGCCGACGGGAAGATCAATAGACATTTTTCAAATGGAAACCGTCAGTTCGGGCTCGATCAGCAATGCTGCACTTTAATTCATACCTTCAGCAAGACATTTTCAAAAAGCAAAATTTTCCGGTAAACTGAATTTTATTTCTCCACATACAGGATTCCTGATAGTAGCATTCATACTTAAGCGACATTTGAAAACAGTAGAGAAAATACCGTCTTCCTGCCTTATCAACCTTCGGGAAAATGAAATATATGAAAAAACAACTGCTAACCCTTTTGGTTCTATTGAGTTCACTTTATACAATAGCTCAAAAGACAATTCTAATTAACAATGTTCAGATTTTTAATGGCAAAGATGAAAAAACCGTTACCGGAAATATTCTGATTGTAGATAATCTCATCAGCAGAATATCCAATACACCCATTACAACGGATAAAATGGCAAACCTTGTTGTCATCGATGGTAAAGGCAAATTTCTAATGCCCGGCCTTATCGATGCGCATACCCATATCATGATGGAATCTTTGAACATCATGGAATTAATGAATAGTGATATAGAATACGTTACTATAAATGCGGTTAAATCTGCGGAGAAAGACCTGATGCAGGGTTTTACTACATTCAGAGATTTGGCAGGCCCGGCATTTGGTTTACAAAAAGCTATCGACAGGGGCTTGATTACAGGCCCGAGAATTTATCCATCTGGTGCCATGATCTCCCAAACGGCAGGGCATGGTGATTTTCTTGCCCCGAATGCTGTACCGAGAGATGCAGCAGCTAACCTTGACTATACGGAACGCAATAGTTTTGGAATTGTGGCTGATGGTGTTGATCAGGTGTTAAAGCGCGTAAGAGAACAACTTCGACTGGGTGCAACACAAATAAAACTTGCCGCAGGCGGAGGCGTTTCCTCCAGTTACGACCCTTTGGATGTTTCACAGTTTACAGAGGCCGAAATGAAAGCAGCTGTAGATGCTGCTGAAAATTGGGGCACTTATGTTGCTGTACATGCCTACACGCCAAGGGCTATACAAACGGCACTGCGTGCGGGTGTGCGTTGTATAGACCATGCCCAGCTTATTGATGATGCAACTGCAAAAATGCTTGCGGATAAAAAAGCCTGGTTAAGTTTACAGCCTTTTTTAGATGAAGGTGAAAGCGCTTATGCGGAAGGCACACCTAACCGTATTAAACAACAAACGATGATGCGGGGCACCGATAGCGCATACCTGTTTGCAAAAAAGTACAATATAAAGACCGCATTTGGAACGGATTGTTTATTTCAGCCCAAACATTCGGCCAACAGAGCCGGAGACCTCACAAAATTATTACGCTGGTACAAGCCTTATGAAATATTAAAAATGGCGACCTCCACCAATGCACAATTGCTTGCGATGAGCGGGCCGCGCAACCCTTATCCTCTTAAACTGGGTGTCATTGAAGAAGGAGCTTATGCAGATATTTTACTTGTAGAAGGAAATCCGCTCGTGAATTTAAATATACTGGAGGACTATGAAAAAAATATTCTGGTGATTGTAAAAAACGGAATGATTTACAAGAATGCTCTTGTCAAATAGTTCGATAATCCTCAATATCAAAACGTTTAAACAAGATGAAAAAAATAGCGCTGCTCAGTCTGACCATCGCGACATCATTCTGTTTTGGTTTCGCAGTTAAGACAATGATTACAAAATCTGGTAACGGGCAAACACCATCAAAAAAAGTAACGGGAATTGGAGGTATCTTTTTTAAATGCAAAGATCCGGGCAAATTGAGAGCCTGGTACAAAACTCATTTAGGATTAAACACAGGTAAATATGGGACTACCTTTGTCTGGTATCAGGGAGCGGACTCGACAAAAAAAGGATTTACCCAATGGAGCCCATTTAGCGAAACGACAAAATACTTTAACCCATCAACAAGGGATTTCATGATCAATTACCGGGTTGAGAATTTGGAGTCATTGGTTGAACAACTCAAAAAAGAAGAAGTAACCATTGCAGATTCTATAGAAACAGTTAGTTACGGAAAGTTTGTTCATATCATCGACGGAGAAGGAAACAAGGTCGAATTATGGGAACCCAACGATATCGAATATGGCAAAATTGTGGGCGAGCAAACAAAATGAGAGGACTGCTATGACGTGCTAACCATATTTGGAAATCTCTTTACTTTTAAAACTAAATGACCTGTTAAATATCGAAAACTAATTACCATGAAAAAAAGATTTCTCATTATACTGTTGACGGTCGCAATTTTTAGCAGCACCAAAGCTCAAACAGATACCATTTCTTCATACACCAAGAAAACCTATATGGTGCCCATGAGAGATGGAATAAAACTTTTTACGGTGGTGCTGTCGCCCACTCAGCATGCAAACCCATCCCCTTTCTTAATACAACGAACACCCTACGGTGCTGATTTTCCTTTGCCGGAGGATTCGACATTAAGTGTAAGAGAGATGGGCTCTTTTCAACAGATGGCTAAAGAAGGATACATTTTTGTGTTCCAGGATATGCGCGGAAAATTTAAAAGTGAAGGAAGCTTTGAAATGAACCGGCCACTCTATCATTTATTCGATAAATCGAAGACCGATGAAAGCACCGATGCTTATGATGTTGTTGACTGGCTGGTAAAAAATATTAAAAACAACAATGGTAAGGCGGGTATAAATGGGGTTTCTTATCCCGGGTATCTTGCGCTTGACGCAGCCGTTGATCCGCATCCCGCACTGAAGGCAAGCTCGCCACAGGCATCTCCTGCTGATATGTTTTTGGGAGATGACTTTCATCACAATGGAGCATTTCGGCTGAGTTATGGTTTTGAATACAGCTATCTCGTGGAGAACGATAAGTTATCCAACAGTGATTTTCCTTTTCCACAATATGATTTGTACAGCTGGTACCTGCAATTGGGCCCATTAAAAAATGTGAATGAAAAATATTACAAGGGCCGACTTGCTTCCTGGAATGATTTTGCAAAGCATCCCAACTATGATGATTTCTGGAAAAATCAATCTACACTTACTTACATACAAAGACCTCAGATTCCAACCATGCATGTGGGCGGCTACTTCGACCAGGAAGATATGAATGGCCCGCAGATCATGTACCAGCATCTTGAGAAGAAAGATAGTTTTAACCGCAACTTTATTGTTCTCGGTCCCTGGAACCACGGAGGATGGGAAGGACCTAAGGCAGATAGCCTCGGACAGATAAGTTTTGGCAGTAACACATCGGCATGGTTCCAGGCACTGGAAAAGCGTTGGTTCGACTATTGGCTCAAAGGAATAGGTGATGGCAAGTTTGCTGAAGCCACTTGTTTTCAAACGGGCAGCAATACCTGGAAAACGTATGATGCCTGGCCTCCCAAAAATGCAGAATTCAGAAAATTATATGCTACTGTTGATCGTAAAGTGGGGTTCACAAAACCATTTTCGGTTACAGGTGCTGTTAGTTATGTGAGCGATCCCGCCAGTCCGGTTCCTTACCGCAGCTTACCCATTGAAGCTACTTATGGCGAAGGTAGTCGCTGGTTTACCTGGCATGTGGAAGACCAGCGGTTTGTATCTACAAGACCCGATGTGATCAGCTTTATCATGGATGGCCTGACGCAGAACCTAACCGTCACGGGTAAGGTTATCGCACATCTGTTTGCTTCTACCACCGGTACAGACGCAGACTTTGTTGTCAAACTAATTGATGTTTACCCCGCCATTGATACTTCCAGTAGAAAAATGAGCGGCTTTCAATTGCCCGTTGCGATGGAAGTCATGAGGGGTCGTTTTCGAAAAAGCTTTAGCAACCCTTCGCCATTGGTGCCAGGTAAGACAGAAGAGTTTGTGATTGACCTACATGATATTAATCATACGTTCTTAAAAGGCCACAGCTTGATGATACAGATTCAAAGCACCTGGTTTCCTATTATAGATCGCAATCCACAAAAATATGTTGCCAATATTTTTGAAGCGAAGGAGAGTGATTTTATCAAAGCGACTCAAACCATTTACTGCAATCAGCAATACGCATCCTATATTGACTTACCCGTAGTGAAACAATAGACAAATTTTAAAACCTGTCGCTAACAATGAAACTATTAACCAGTCATAAGCAAATAGCCCATAACTACACTGTTATTATAATTTGTTGTTTACTCATTGTTGGTTCCTGCAAGCAAAATGCAGACTCTTCTTATGCTCAGGAGAAAAGCGAGATAGAAAATTTTATGACGCATTACAAACAATTGCTTCAAAAGGCAAAGTTTGATTCCGTTGCCCTGCTTTATGTTGATACGGGATTCGTTTCTTTGGGTAACGGACAAATGCTTGTTCAAAATATTGATTCTATAAAAGCTTTATATGCCCGGATGCCTAAAATTGAAAATGACTTTTATTGGGCAAAGACAAGAATTGATGTTTTAAGTAAAGATGCGGCACTGGTTACCTCGTTTTTTTATTGGCATGATAAAAACGGATCCGATACTACCAAAGAATGCTACACAGGATTGTTCGTAAAGTCGGGTCCTACATGGAAGATTTTACATGAACATGAATCACTGGATGTTGAGACAATTGCAAAACTTATCAGGAAATCGGAAAGTCAATCAAAATAGATTTGTCTCCCTGGATCTTCCCCGATGGGTCACCGCCGAACGTTTTTCAATTTGTCTAGCAAGCCAATGCGGGACTCATCGAGCAGAGTCTAATCTTATCTCCTAATTTTATGTTGATACATTTTGACATGAATAGATATTCAGCTGGTACTCGATGAGTCCCGCAATCATGTTGCTTTGCAGTATGCAGCGGCGATGATTCATCGGAGAAAATAATAAGAATAGAATGTGGTACTTCCGTTATTGCGAAATTTGAAATAAGATTTTATTTTATCAGGTAATTAGAAATTCACTTCACAAACCCCGCAAAATTCACTTTAACTGTATTGCCCACCAAGCCAAGCGGATTGGTCATTACACCACCAAGAAACGTCGTATCAGACAGAAAAGAAAGTGTTCCGGCTAAACGGTATTGGTTAACGGATTGAGGATTGTCTTTTTTATTCATATAAGTGAGTCGGCGCTGGTTGCTGCCATCGGCATTCATGATCCACCAGTCGGCTCCCTGGATAGAAAAAGGGAAAGTATCTGCATCACGTCCGGTCATATACACAATATGTTTTCCGTCTGGTGTGTAGAACGGGCATTGGGAATAACTTTCACTCGTGAGTTTGATGGTGTTACCGGTTGCCAGGGTGATGCTATAGATCGGTGTGGCCAACATATTCTTGCTTTCAAAAGAACTGTAGACGAGTAATGTTTTTTTGTCGGGAGAAATGCTTTCCAATTCACCACCCTGCGCTACATTTCCCGGCTGATAAGTATGGATATTGGAAACTGCAGGTGTAGACGAATAGGACATAGTCGCCACGCGAAACACATAAGCGCCGGCACCTAGATTGACATCCAAAAAAACCGGTGCCTGCACGCGTTCTGTCCACGCAAACAGTGTTCCATCTTTAGATGTCGCCGCATGCGTAACTGCGCTGTTATAGTTATTTGGAAGATCAACGATTTTCCAGGCCTGCGATCCGTCTCTCTTAATCACCCAGATATCCGTATAGGCGCCATAACCAGGAGTAGCATCGGTGGAGGTTCGGGTATGTCCTGATTCAGCGACATAGTCGTTCTTCTCAACATTGCAAAAAAGGTATTGGCCTGTGGGATCCCAATCTTCCGGCCATTGGTGACGGTCACTATGCCAGTCGGGGTAAGTAAGTGCATGTTCATTGGAGCCGTCGGCATCACTTAGAAAAATTTTGTAATTGCCATTCGCATCCGGTCGACCATAAGCAATGGTTTTAGTCGCGCCATTGTAATTCGCGCCCATCACACCATCTTTCCAGGGCGTGATCGTGGTGGTAGCGGAGTCGGTCGTAATAGTAGTCTGCTCTTTTTTACAAGCAGCATTCAGACTAAAAAATATAACCAGGGAGCAAGCGGCAAAAGACATTTTCATAGTTTTTAAACGAATAATCCCGTTGCTTTCTTGTTGAAAACATGCTAATTTTAAGTGAAAGAAGTGGTATTTAAGCCAGTTTTCCAGGATAGGGAAAAAAGCGGTATTTGCTAGCGAAAAAAAATAGGAAGCGGCAATACATCGAAAGAATAAAATGAAATCATTGGCGATCCTGTATTGGATTTGGTCGCTTTTCCGTCTACAGCTAACTTTAAAAAAATGAACCGTACCACTTTTTTATTAATTACCGACCTCGCATACTTTGCCTTTGGGGCCATGATGTTTTTTGTTCCAAATTTTACGGCGGGTATCCTGGACATTGCAACGACATTGCAAACGATTTCTGTGCTAAGGGGTATGGGCGGATTGATCATCGGCAGCGGAGCTATAAATTACTTTTTGCGGAATGAAACCAATGCGAGTTTTGTTAAAAACCTAGTGCTTACAAATATTGTAACACATTAATTGGGTCTGTACGCAGACGTATGGGGTATTTCCGATGGCGCTTTGACCACGAGTAAAATGGCACCCGTTGAATTAACACATCTATTTATTAGTATTGGATCACTACTCTATTTGATAAAACTGAATAATCCTGTAAAATAGATTTCAGGTTACGAGTCTATTCGGTATCACAAATACACAGGTTTACAAAGTAGACTACGCCCGATAAAAAATTCTCATGAAACTTATCCCACTGATTTTTGCTTTCGTTTTGTATCTATCTCAAATAAAAGGACAAGCCTCAGCCAGCAAACCAGATAATTCCCTGCAGCCAAAGCTTATCCAGTTCACTCCAGCTGCCTTTTCGCATTCGTTTTCTTTAAACAACAACCCTGTTCTTCGTATTCATTCAGGAGACACCGTTCAAACGGAAACTATTGATGCTACTGGCAGGGACAAGAATGGAGACAAACGGGAAAGAGGGGGCAATCCGCTGACCGGACCTTTTTATATTGAAGAGTCAAAGCCGGGGGATGTTTTACAAATCACCCTGACGAAAATCTCATTAAACCGTAATTATGCCTATACCAGCGAAGCTTTTGTTTTAAGGAGCGTGCCCGATTCCATCTCCCGTCAATTCAAAAATTCGCATTTGGTAAAATGGAAACTGGATATGGAGAAAGGTGTTGGATCGCCAGACAGTTCATTCGCTCCATACGACCATTTGAAGAACTTTACCGTTCCGCTGAATCCATTCCTGGGATGCATCGGGGTGGCGCCATCCAGCAAACACAATGAAATACTGAGTTTCTTTCAGGGGGAATTTGGCGGAAACCTGGACTTTAGCGGGATCCGCCAGGGAGCAACTGTTTACTTGCCGGTATTTCATGAAGGGGCTTATTTTTATATCGGTGATGGGCATGCCGTTCAGGGCGACGGAGAAATTGCCGGAAATGCTTTGGAAACCTCCCTGGATGTTGAGTTTACGATAAAGCTAATTAAAAGTGATATTTCGCAAATTGAATATCCAAGAGTAGAAGACTCATTGCATATCATGGCGCTTGGTTCGGATAAAACCCTTGACAAGGCGGTTAAAATTGCCACTTCTGGTTTACTGGAATGGCTTCAAAATGATTACCACGTAACAGCGCAGGAAGCAACGCAGATCATGAGCACCAGCATTGAATATACCATTGCCGAAATTGCAGATCCCAACGTTGTGGTTGTGGCGAAAATCAGTAAGGAATTACTGAAAAAGCTCAGGTAAATTTGAATATTAGGAAGATGAAAGTATTGGTTTATATCGGCACAAGCCTGGATGGTTTTATCGCCAGAACAAACGGAGGCATCGATTGGCTGGTTCAATTCGCAAACGATGAAGCCATCGACTCCTACATGGCATTCATGAGCGGGGTTGATGCCGTTGTGATGGGAAGAGGCAGTTTTGAGAAAGTGCTTTCTTTACCATTCTGGCCATACGATAAACCAGTATTTGTATTAAGCTCCAGTATTACCAAAATTCCGGATAACCTGGCTGATAAGGTGACGGTTCTTTCTTTAAGTCCGCACGAATTAATAGTGCATCTTTCGAAAAAAGGCATCTCTGGCATTTATATCGATGGCGGTAAGGTGATACAAAGCTTCTTAAGGGAAGATCTTGTTGATGAACTTACCATTTCAAAAGCTCCGATCCTTATAGGTAGTGGTATTCCACTGTTCGATATCCTGGACCAGGATATTTCTTTCAAACACATGCGCACATTGGTACAATCAAACGGACTTGTCAGGAGCTATTATGAAAGAAAATAAAACCCACAATAATAAAATAATAATGCGATGCAATTCGATCCGGGTAATCACATCATTAAGTTATGTGCCATGGCAATGGAGATGGAAGGAAAAGGTCAACCTGAAGGGGCACACAAACTTTCTCTCCAGGCCTGGAATGAATCTTCCAATGATTTTGAAAAATTCACTTCCGCCCATTATGTAGCGAGACATCAAAAAACAGTTGCCGACAAATTGGAATGGGATAAAATCGCATTGCAGCTGGCATTGAAATTAAATGACGATTCGATGAAGGCGAGTTACCCCTCTCTTTATTTAAACATTGCAAAATGCTACGAGGACCT
>Ga0075026_100000128_pt1 | contig 26098 bp, 23 predicted proteins | sample Str012_2_FD_71392 | JGI IMG/M metagenome (GOLD analysis project Ga0075026, IMG submission 71392) | Freshwater sediment microbial communities in response to fracking from Pennsylvania, USA - Straight Creek_MetaG_SC_2012 | ecosystem: Environmental > Aquatic > Freshwater > Creek > Sediment... | reverse complement strand
GGCGCCAGGCCGCAATCGACTGTGCAGCACGCCATTACCAGTCCGGTTGACGGCCGCATCTCGGCGCTCGGCGCGTCGGGCGATGGCCGCCTGATTCAGGCCAAGGGGCGCGACTACGGCTTGCGAGCGCTGCTGGCCGGGGACCAACGGCTGACGACACTGGTGCAGGGCGGCCCGTACCTGACGATCTACCTGGCACCGTACAACTATCATCGCATCCACATGGCAATGGCCGGCCGGCTGATGGGTGCCTGGTTCGTGCCAGGGCGGCTGTTCAGCGTCAATGACGCCACGGCCCGCAATGTCGAAGGGCTGTTTGCGCGCAATGAACGCCTGATCCTGGAGTTTGACGGCGATCAGGGTCCGCACATCCAGGTGCTGGTCGGCGCCTTGTTCGTCGGCAGCATGGGCACGGTCTGGCACGGTGACATCAGCGCGCCGCGGCGGCGCGCCCCGCTGCCGCTGCCGCTGCCGGCCACGGCGGCCGCGCCGTGCGCGCAGGGCGCGGAGCTCGGGCGCTTCAACATGGGTTCGACGGTGATACTGCTGTTGCCGCCCGGTGATGCACATTGGCAAGACCTGCATGCCGGCCAGGCCTTGCGCGTCGGCCAACTGCTCGGTCGGCTGCGGCTGCCCGGAACGCTGGCGCCTTGACCAGCCGCGACATCGCCTGGCGCCCCGGCGCGAGCATGCCGCGGCTTAGCCAGCGCGCGGCGCTGCTGGCCGACATCCGGCAGTTCTTCGCGGCGCGTTCGGTGCTGGAGGTCGACACGCCGCAGCTGGTCAATCATGCTGTGACCGACGTCAATCTGCATTCCGCGCAGGTGCGCTGGCCCGCGGGCGAGCAGCGACCGCAGTACCTGCACACCTCGGCCGAATACGCGATGAAGCGCCTGCTGGCGGCGGGCAGCGGCGACATCTACCAGCTCTGCCATGTATTCCGGGGCGAAGAGCGCGGCATGCTACATAACAATGAGTTCATGATGCTCGAGTGGTACCGGGTGGGCTGGTCCTTCGATCAGCTGATGGCCGAGGTCGACGAGCTGCTGCGCCGGCTGCTGCCGGGCCGCGCGCTGGCGGCCACCCAACACTTGAGCTACGAGCAGGCCTTCCAGGCGCACCTGGGCTGCAATCCACTCACCGACAGCGATGCGGCGCTCGGCGCCTGCGCGCGCGCGCAGGGCTTCGATGCGCAGCTGGTACAGCACTGCGCGCGCGACCAGCTGCTGGACCTGCTGATGGGCGCGCGCATCGGACCGCAGCTTGGTCGTGCCGGCCCGTTGTTTGTACATCGCTACCCGGCCAGCCAGGCGGTGCTGGCGCGCCTCGATCCGCGCGACGCGCGCGTGGCCTTGCGCTTCGAGCTGTATCTGCACGGCGTGGAGCTGGCCAACGGCTTCGAGGAACTGGCCGATGCGGCCCAGCAGCGTAGCCGCTTCGAAGCCGACCGCGCGCAGCGCCGTGATCGCGGCTTGCACGTGCCCGACAGCGATGAATTCCTGCTGGCAGCGTTGGCGCATGGCCTGCCGCCCTGTTCGGGCGTGGCACTGGGGGTCGATCGCCTGCTGATGGTGGCCTGCGGTGCGGCCCGCATTGACGAGGTGATGGCCTACACCACCGACCAGGCCTGAGCGGCGTCGGCCGCACGCTGAGCTTGCGCCCGGCGCGCTACTGCTTGGCGCGCGAGATGTAGGCCCCGGTCCGCGTGTCCACGCGGATCAGCTCGCCTTCATTCAGGAACAGCGGCACCCGCACCACTGCGCCGGTTTCGAGCTTGGCGCTCTTCTGCCCGCCCGTCGCGGTGTCGCCGCGCAGGCCGGGGTCGGTCTCGACGATCTTCAGATCAACGTGCGGCGGCGGCGTGACCACCAGCGGCAAATTGTTCCAAAGCGTGACGATGCACACCATGCCGTCCTTGAGCCAGATGGCGGCGTCGCCGACAACCGACTTTTCGGTGGAATACTGTTCGAAGTTGTCGGGCACCATGAAGTGCCAGAATCCGCCGTCGTTGTAGAGGTACTGCATGTCGACGTCCATGACGTCGGCGGCCTCCAGCGATTCACCCGATCTGAAGGTGCGCTCGATGGTGCGGCCGGTCTTGAGATTGCGCACCTTGATGCGATTGAACGCCTGGCCCTTGCCGGGCTTGACGAATTCGTTGTCGACGATCGCAAACGGGTCACCATCGAGGATGACCTTCATGCCCGATCGGATTTCGCTGGTGGTGTAGCTCGCCATGTAGTTCTTTCCGCTGCAGGCCGCAAAAAGGGGCCGGTCGAAGGGCGGCGTATGATAACGGCAACACCTGCCTGCCGCCACCGGTGGGCCGGAGCCGGTTTGCGTTATGCAAATCGCGGCCTGGCGCACGGCGCTGCCTGTTGAGAGTGCTAGAATTTTTCACTTGAGCGGCCGGCGTCAGGCGCCGGCCGCGCCTACGCCCGGCCCTTAAGGAGCCCCAGAGTCTTGAGCGATACCACGGCCGTGCCGGTACTGGTTCAAAGTGTCAGCCGCGACCCGGTGGAGACGCTCAATAGTCTGCTGCGCAACAGCGGGCTGGCCGTGCATTGCACCTGGATTCCTGCCGTGCAGGACGTGCCCGACGCCCTCGAACAGCTCAATCCCGAGTTGCTGCTGGCGTATGCGCCTTCTGCTAAGGACCTGATTGATATCGCCACGATGCGCGACCAGATTGCCTCGGCCGTGCCGCTGATCGTGGTGCGCGAGCAGTTCGATGAGGCCATGGTCGGCGAGGACATGGCGCATGGGGCTCGCGATACGGTGGCGGTGCTGCATCCGGAGCATGTCCAGGCGGTCGTCCGGCGCGAGCTGCGCGCCTTCCGTATGGAGCGCACGCTGACCAACACGCTGCGCTCCGCGCAGGACTACCGACACCAGCTCGAGACCGTGCTTCGCCGTTCGAACGATGCGATCGCCCAGGTGCAGGAAGGCATCGTCGTGCAGGTGAATACTTCCTGGCTCGAGCTGTTCGGCATCGCGGAGGCCGCGGCGCTGATCGGCCAGCCGGCGATGGATCTGTTCGATGCCGACACCCAGACGCCACTCAAGGGTGCGCTGGCCGCCTGCCTGCAGGGCCGCTGGAGCGACCACGTGCTCAAAGCCGGCGCGCTGCTGGCCGACGGCTCGGCGGTGCAGTTGGATCTGGTGCTGGCGGGCGGCGACTTCGAGGGCGAACCCTGCGTGCAGCTGATCGTGCCGGCCAACCGGCGCGATGACAAGCAGATGGCGACCGAGCTCGCCGAGGCCGTGTGCCAGGACCCGGCCACCGGGCTGTGGACCCGGCGCCATATGCTGCGGCTGTGCGCCGCCCGGCTGGCGACGCCCCCAGCGGGCGGCGTACGCTGCGTGTGCGCGCTGCGCCCCGACAAATTCGGACAGCTGACGCGCGAGATCGGCGTCACCGCAGGCGAGGAATTTCTGACCGCCATGGCGGCGCTGGTGCGCGCCATGTTGGGGCCCAATGATCTGGCCGGGCACTTCGGCGCTTCGAGCCTGCTGCTGATGCTTGAGCGTGGCAATGCGCGCGACGCGGAGGCTTGGTGCGAGAGCCTCATTGAGCGCGTCGCCAAGCATGACTTCCAGATCGGCGACCAGGACCTGCACGCGACCTGTTCGGTCGGCCTGGCGACCGCGCCGAGTTCCGAGCCCAGCCTCGACGCCCTGGTGCTGGAGGCCATGGACGCCGCACGGCGCACAACCGAGCGCGGCGGCAACCAGGTGCTGGTCAGCGAACACATCGACCACGACACCCGGGTGCTGGCCTACGACCAGGTGTGGGTCAAGCACATCAAGGCGGCGCTCGCCGACAACCGCTTTCACCTGGTGCAGCAGCCCATCGCCAGCCTGAATGGCGATGCGCAGAAGATCTACGACGTCGCGGTGCGCATGCTTGACCTGCAGGGGCGCGAAGTGCTGCCCTCCGAGTTCCTGCCGGCCGCCGAACGAAACGATCTGATGAAGAGCATCGATCGCTGGGTGCTGGGCGCGGCGCTCGCGTTCGCCGCCAAGCGCCAGCCGGACCTGCTGTTCGTGCGCCTCTCGAAAGACAGTCTGGTGGATCCGACACTGATGAACTGGCTCGATGCGCAGCTGAAGAATTCGCTGGCCGAACCGCAGCGCCTATGCCTGCAGGTGACCGAGGACGTGGCCGCGCGCCATCTGCAACCCACGCAACGCCTGCTGGCGGAACTGCGCAAGCGCCGCGTGCGCCTGGCACTCGAGCACTTCGGCACCGGCCGCGATTCCCAGGGCCTGCTCAGCGCCCTGCCGCTTGATTTCCTGAAGATCGACGGCTCGCTGATGCAGGGACTGTCGGGCAACCCGGAAATGCAGGAGCGCGTGCGGGTGATCGTCGACGCGGCGCGCAAGCGCAGCATCCAGACCGTGGCCGAACGTATCGAAGACGCCAACACCATGGCTGTGGTCTGGCAGCTGGGCGTGCAGTACATCCAGGGATACCTGGTGCACGCGCCCGAAGAGGTAGTGCTCAAGTCGTGACGCGGCCGGCGGCAGCGGTCGCCTGGGCGCTGTGGGCGCTGTGGTCGCTGAGCGCCTGCGCACCGCCGGACTCCGGCAGCGCGCGCGCGAACCTGCAGGTTGGCAGCGCGCTGGCGGCGCGCCAGGAGCTGGTGCGGGCCGTCGATGCCGGCGGCATGCGCAGCCTCGATCCCTCGATTTCCACGGACATTCCCGCCGAGCGCGTGCTCGATGACATCTTCGAAGGCCTCACGCGCCTCGACCAGTCGGGCCAACCGGCGCCGGGCCTCGCCACGCACTGGGAGACCAGCAGCGACGGGCGCACCTGGACCTTTCATCTGCGCAGCGCGAACTGGTCGAATGGCGAACCGATCCGCGCGGCCGATTTCGTCTACGCCTGGCGCCGCACCGTCGATCCGCGCACCGCGTCGGACTACGGGCAGGCGCTCGCCGCGGTTCGCAACGCCATCGATATCAACGAAGGCCGCGCCGCGCCCGCGACCCTCGGCATCGAAGCGCCCGATGAGCACACGGTGGTGGTGCGGCTGAATGCGCCGACGCCCTACCTGCTGAGCCTCATGAGCAAGGCCTACACCTACCCGCAGTACGCGCCTGTGATCCGCGCCTACGGCGATGATTGGACCAGTCCCGCCCACATCGTCGGCAACGGCGCCTTCCTGCTGCGCGAGCGCGTGATCGGCGGACGCGTTGCGCTGACGAAAAACCCGCGCTACTGGGATGCGGCGCAGGTGCGGCTGCAGAAAGTGGTGTACCTGCCGCTGGATCGCGCCGTGCAGACCGATCGCTTCTTTGCCGGCGAGCTGGCCTTTACCGATTCCTTCTCTGCCGAGCAGACCGCCTGGCTGCGCAGCCGCCTCGGCGACCAGGTCGTGAGCGCACCGTACCTGGGCAACTTCGTGCTCGGCGTCAATGCGCTGCTGCCGCCCTTTGCCGGCAATCGCCCGCTGCGCCTGGCGCTCAGCATGGCACTCGACCGTGAAACGCTGGTGCGCTACGTGCGCCAGGGCCTGTACCAGCCGGCCTGGACCCCTACGCCCCCGCTTCCGGGTTACCAGGCTCCGGTCCCCGCATGGGCCGCGCTGCCCGAAGCGCAGCGTCACGCGCTGGCGCGCCACTACTACCAGCAGGCGGGCTATTCGGCCCAACACCCGCTGCGCGTCGAGCTGTACTACCCCACCGACACTGACAATCGCCGCACCTACGAAGCCGTGGCCGCGATGTGGCGCAGCAACCTCGGCGCTGAGGTGAGCACCTATAACGAGGAGTTCCGCGTGCAGATCAACCAGCGGCACCTCAGGAAGCTGCCGCTGTTTCACTATGCCTGGATCGGCGACTATCCGGATCCCTACACCTTCCTGCAGCTGTTCCGCACCGGGTTTGGCTATAACGATGGCGGCTACTCCAACCCGCGATACGATGTGCTGCTGGCGCGCGCCGACGAGGAAAGCGATGCCGCGCGGCGGCTGGCGCTGCTGGCCGAGGCCGAGACCCTGCTCAATGACGATGCGGCCTGCATCCCGATCTACTATTACGCCAGCCGGCACCTGATCAAATCCTATGTGCGCGGCTGGACCAGCAATATTCAGGATCGCAATCTCTCACAGTACCTGTACCTGCTCGAGCACCAGGGCAACTGATGCCACGCTACGTGCTGCGCCGGCTGCTGAGCGCGATACCGACCCTGCTGTTGATCGCGACGCTGGCCTTCGCGCTGCTGCACCTTACGCCCGGCGGCCCTTTCGACTCCGAGCGCAGCCTGGTGCCGCAGATCCAGCACGCGATCGAGGCACGCTATCACCTCGATGAGCCCGTGTGGCGCCAGTACCTGCGTTACCTCAGCGACCTGGCGCGCGGCGATCTCGGCCCGTCATTTCAATACCGTGATACCTCGGTCAATCAGATCATCGCGCTCGGGTTGCCGATCGATCTGGCAGTCGGCGGTTGCGCCATCGGCTTCGCGCTGCTGGTGGGCGGCGCGATCGGACTGCTGGCGGCCTCGCGCCCCGGAACCTGCCGTGATCGCGTGCCGATGACGCTGTCGATGCTTGGCATGTCGGTGCCGACCTTTGTGGTCGCACCACTGCTGATTCTGGTGTTTGCGATGCGGCTGCACTGGCTGCCGGCCGGCGACTGGGTCGGCGGTTCGTGGCGTCATCTGCTGTTGCCAGCGCTGGCCTTGGCCCTGCCCTACACCGCCTTCATCGCGCGCCTCGTGCGCGCCAGCGCCCTCGAGGTTATGGGCAGTGCGTATATCCGCACCGCGCGCGCCAAGGGTCTCGGGCCGATGGCGGTGCTGCTGCGCCACGCGCTGCGCCCGACGCTGATGCCGCTGGTGTCGTATCTCGGACCGGCGCTGGCCGGCGTACTCACCGGCTCGATTGTGATCGAACAGGTGTTCGGCCTGCCGGGCATCGGCCGCTTTTTCATCACCGGCGCGCTCAACCGTGACTACACGCTGGTCATGGGTCTGACGCTGCTGTACGGCGCCCTGATCATCCTCTGCAATCTGCTCGTGGACCTGTGCTACGCCTGGCTCGATCCGCGCGTGCGGCTGGCCCAATGAGCGCCGCCGCGACTATGGCCGGGTCGTGGCGGCAGTTCTGGCAGCGCTTCAACGCACGCCGCAGCACCACGGTAGCGCTCTGGACGCTGGCGCTCATCGTGGCCGCCACACTGCTGGTGCCCGTGTTTTCCCCATACGACTATTCGACACCGGCCTGGACGCGCATTTTCACGGCGCCAACCTGGCGCGGTGGCCAGTTGTTCGGCACCGATGCGCTGGGCCGCGACCTGCTGGTGCGCGTGATGTGGGGCTGCCGCATATCGCTGCTGGTCGGCCTGGTGGCCAGCCTGGTCAGCGTCGTGATCGGCGTGCTGTGGGGTGCCACCGCCGGTTACCTGGGCGGGCGCAGCGATGCGCTGCTGATGCGCGCCGTCGACGTGCTGTACTCGGTGCCCTTCATTCCCCTGGTGATCGTCCTCAACGTACTCTTTGGTCGTCACCTGCTGCTGGTGTTCGCCGGCATTGGCGCCGTGTCCTGGCTCGACATCGCGCGCATTGTGCGCGGCCAGACGCTCGCGATACGTAACCGCGAGTACATCGACGCGGCGCGCGCGCTGGGCGTGCGCGCCCCGGCCATGATCCGGCGCCACGTGATCCCCAATCTGCTGGGCATCGTAATCGTCTACGCCACGCTGACCGTGCCGGCCGTGATTCTGTTTGAGGCGCTGCTAAGCTTCCTGGGCCTGGGCGTGCAGGCACCGCTCGCCTCGCTCGGCTCGCTGGTCGCCGAAGGCGCGAGCGAGATGCAGGCCAACCCTTACCTGCTGATCATTCCGGCGCTGTTGTTGTCGCTGATCGTGCTGTGCCTCAATCACCTGGGTGACCGCCTGCGCGATGCGCTGGATCCCCATGAGCACTGAGCGTGAAGACCAGGCGCTGTTAAGCGTGCACGATCTGGCGGTCAGCTACCACGGCCGCCATGGCGCCGTGGCGGCGCTACGCGGTGTCAGTCTCGAGCTGCGGGCGCGCGAATGCTTAGGGGTAGTCGGCGAATCGGGCTGCGGCAAAACCCAGCTGCTGCACGCTGTGATGGGCTTGTGCAGCGGTGGTGCGCAGCTGCAGGGCAGCGTGCGCTACCGCGGCCGGGAACTTCTCGGCGCTCCGCCGGCAACACTGGCGGCGCTGCGCGGGCGCCGCCTGGCGCTGGTGTTCCAGGATCCGCTGAGCGCCCTGAATCCGTACCTGCGTATCGGCACGCAGTTGTGCGAGGGGGCGCGCCGCCAGCTGGGACTGACACGCCGCGACGCAGGGCGGCGCGCATCGGCACTGCTGGACACCGTGCAGATCGAGCAGCCGGCGCTGCGGCTGCGCCAGTACCCCCACGAACTCTCCGGCGGCATGCGCCAGCGCGTGATGATCGCGATGGCGCTGATGTGCGATCCCGAGGTGCTGCTGCTGGACGAACCCACCACGGCGCTCGATGTGACCGTGCAGGCGCAGGTGCTGGCCGTGCTGCGCGAACTGCGTGCGCGCACCGGCATGGCCATGATTTTCGTCACCCACGATTTGAGCGTGCTGGCCGCGATCGCCGATCGCGTCGCCGTCATGTATGCCGGCCGCGTGGTCGAACTCGCGCCCGCAGCGCAGCTGTATGCCGCACCCCGGCACCCCTACACTGCGGGGCTGCTGCATTCGATGCCGCGTCTCGATGCGCCGTTGTACGAACGGCTGCCGGCCATTCCCGGTCAGCCGCCCCGGCCCGGCGACGACACGGTCGGCTGCGCCTTCGCGCCGCGCTGCCCGCTGGTGCACGCGCGCTGCGCGCTGATGCCGGCGCTGCGCGCAGCAAACGATCTGGCGGTCGGCGACGCCTGGGTAGCCTGCCACGTTGACGGTCCACCGCAGCGGCTGCGCGAGATCTGGACATGAGCGCACCGCTGCTCGAGGTACGCGACCTGCAGGTGCGGTACGCCGGGACTGGACGGGCGCCGGCACGCACTGCCGTGGCGGGTGTCAGTTTCGATCTGGCCGTGGGCGAGAGCCTGGGGCTGGTTGGTGAATCAGGCAGCGGCAAATCGAGCATTGCCCGGGCGCTGCTGCAGCTGGTGCCGGCGCAGGGCGTCGCGCTGTTCGCAGGCTTAGACCTGCTGGCCCTGCGCGGCGCCGCACTGCGCGCCACCCGCGAGCGCCTGCAGATTATCTTCCAGGATCCACTCGCAGCGCTCGATCCACGCCTGCGCATAGGCGACATCGTCGGCGAACCGCTGCGCGAATTCCGCCCGCAGCTGGACGCCACCGAGCGCCGCCGGCAGTCACTGCGGATGCTCGAGCGCGTCGGCCTGGACGCCTCGCATCTGGATCGCTACCCGCACGAGTTCTCGGGCGGCCAGGCGCAGCGCATCGCCATCGCCCGGGCGCTGATGCTCGGACCGCAATTGTTGATCTGTGACGAGCCGGTCGCCTCGCTCGACGTGTCCATCACGGCCCAGATCGTCAACCTGCTGCGCGACCTGCAGCGTGAACTGGCCTTGAGTCTGCTGTTCATCGCCCATGACCTGGCCACGGTGCGCCAAGTGTGCACCCGCGTCATGGTGCTGTACGGGGGCCGGATAATGGAGATCGCGCCGCGCGAACAGCTCTACGCTGCGCCGCGCCATCCCTATACCCGGGCCCTGCTGGCCGCCGTGCCGGTGCCCGACCCGGGCCTCGCCCCCAGCGGCGCACCGAACCTGCGCGGCGCGGGCGACGGCCGGCCCGAGCCAGGCGGCTGCGTGTTCCGGCAGCGCTGCCCGCAGGCCTTTGCGCCGTGTAAAGACGAGGTGCCGCCGCTGCGACCCAGCGGTGCTGGACTGTGCGCCTGCCACCTGCGCGAACTCTGAAGCGAACCGGACCGCCGGTGAAGCCCAAGCAAAATCCAGCCATCGGGATCACAAACGGCTAACATTGGCGCGCTGCCGGTGGCAGCGCAGCCTTTTCAAGGACCGGAACCACAACAAACCGGGCCGGAAACTGGTCATTCCCTTAAAGCAACCATTGAGGAGCGTTACGACATGACGATGAAAAAATACAAGCTGGCCGGGATTGTCACGGTGACCGCAGCACTGCTGCTGGCCGCCTGCGCAAGCCAGATGGAACCCGCGCAGCAGGCCATTGCCGGCATCGAATCGGCGATCAGCACGGCCTCGGCCGACGCTGGCAAGTACGTGCCGGCGCAGCTCACTGCGGTGCAGGCCAAGCTTGCCGACCTGAAGGCTGACTTCGACAAGCAGGACTACAAGAGCGTGCTGACCGGCGCACCGGCGCTGCTCGCTGACGCCCAGGGCCTGCTCGGCGCTGCGGCAATGAAGAAAGAAGAAGTCATGAAGGCGATGAGCGCCGACTGGACCAGCATGGCCGCCTCGCTGCCCTCGCTGGTGGCCTCGGTCAAGAGCCATGTTGATGCGCTGGGCAAGGGCCACCATGTGCCTGCCGGAGTGGACCTGGCTGCCGCCAAGAGCGGCCTCGCCGATGCCACGACGCTGTGGGGCAAGGCCCAGGCTGCGTTCTCGGCTGGCAATGTCGAGGAAGCCGTCAATGCCGCCAAGGAAGTGAAGGCCAAGGCCGAAGCTGCGGCCGCGGCGCTAAAGATGAAGCTGCCGGGCGCTGCGCCGGCCGCGGGCTGAACTGACCGGTCCTGAGACTGCCCGGGGCTGGGCTGCGTCGCAGTTCAGCCCCGGCGCACCGGACGGCGCAGTCCGGCGCCGTCCTTAGGGCCATCAGCCCGGCTGGGCTGTCACGGCCTCCAACCGCTCGACTTTTCGCCAGCCGCGCGGCAGCAGCGCGCCGCGTTGCGCCCGCTCGCCCCGATAGTGCCTGAGATCAGCGGCGCTCAGCGTCATCTGCCGATCGCCGGAGTAGACGCGCAGCGCCTGGCCCTCGGCCACCACCATCACGGCAGTCATCAGTTCGCTGCGCGCCTCGGCCTTCTTGCCCGGAATGCCGAACAGCTTGTTGCCCTTCCCGCGCGGCAATTCGGGCACTTCTGCCACCGGGAACACCAGCAGCCGCCCCTCGCTGTTGACCGCCGCCACCCAGGCACCGGCATCCGGCACCGGAACCGGAGGCAGCACCTGTGCACCGCTGCCGACGTTGATCACCGCCTTGCCGGCCCGATTGCGTGAATTCAGTTCCGCCAGCCGCACCGTAAAGCCAAAGCCCGCGTCGGTGGCCAGCAGCCACAGGTCCGCCGGCTCGCCGATCAATACGCCGGCAAAGCGCGCGCCATCCGGCGGATCGAGCCGGCCCGAGAGCGGTTCACCGGCGCCGCGCGCCGAGGGCAGGCTATGCGCCGGCTGGCTGTAGGCGCGCCCGGTGCTGTCGATGAACAATGCCGCCTGGGTACTGCGGCCGCGCGCCGCGGCCTGGAAGGCGTCGCCAGACTTGTAGCTGAGCGTCAGCGGATCGATCTCGTGGCCCTTCGCGGCACGCACGAAACCGCCGGTCGAGAGCACGACGGTCACCGGCTCATTGACCACGAGCTCGGTTTCTTCGATAGCCTGCGCCGCCGCGCGCTCCACGATGCGCGTGCGCCGCTCGTCGCCGTATTCCTCGGCGTCCGCGACGATCTCGGTGCGAATCAGTTTGGTCAGCTTCGCCTTGCTGGCCAGCAGCGCCTCGAGCTCGCGGCGTTCATCGGCCAGCCGCTGCTGCTCGTCGCGGATCTTCATCTCTTCGAGCCGCGCCAGGTGGCGTAGCCGGGTGTCGAGGATCGCCTCGGCCTGTTCGTCGCTGAGCTTGAAGCGCTTGATCAATACCGGCTGCGGCTCTTCCTCGCGGCGGATGATGCGGATCACCTCGTCGAGATTCAGATAGGCGATCAGCATGCCATCGAGAATGTGCAGGCGGCGGCTGACCTTCTCGAGCCGGAATTGCAGCCGGCGGCGCACCGTGCGACGCCGGAATTCCAGCCACTCGCTGAGCAGGCCCTTCAGCCCCATGACGCGCGGGCGGCCGTCGAGGGCGATGACGTTTATGTTGACCCGGTAGCTGCGCTCCAAATCGGTGGTGGCGAACAGGTGCGCCATCAGCTGCTCGATGTCGACGCGGTTGGAACGCGGCTCGATCACCAGGCGGGTCGGATTCTCGTGATCGGATTCATCGCGGATGTCCTCCACCATCGGCAGCTTTTTTTCGCTCATCTGCTGCGCGACCTGCTCGCGCACCCGGCTGCCGGACACCTGGAACGGCAGTTGCGTGACGATGATGTGGCCGGTTTCCTGTTCCTGCTCCCAGATGGCGCGGGCTCGGAAACTGCCCACGCCGCTCTCGTAGAACTGGTTCAGCTCCGCGCGCGCAGTGATGATCTCGGCGCCGGTCGGCAGGTCCGGACCCTTGACATGTTTGAACAGCGCGCGATTGGTGATTTCGGGATCGTCCAGCAGCGCCACGCAGGCGGCGGCGATCTCACGCAGGTTGTGCGGCGGAATATCGGTCGCCATGCCCACGGCTATCCCTGCGGCGCCGTTGAGCAGCAGGTTCGGCAGGCGCGCCGGCAGCTGCAAGGGTTCCTCCATCGTGCCGTCGAAGTTCGGGCCCCAGTCGACCGTGCCGTCGGCAAGTTCATCGAGCAGCAGGTCGGCATAGCGCGTGAGCCGCGACTCCGTGTAGCGCATGGCGGCGAACGACTTCGGATCGTCGGCCGAGCCCCAGTTGCCCTGGCCGTCGACGATCGGATAGCGATAGGCGAAATCCTGTGCCATGTGCACCATGGCCTCGTAGCAGGCCGAATCACCGTGCGGATGAAACTTGCCGATGACATCGCCGACGGTGCGCGCCGACTTCTTGTGCTTGGCAGCCGCTGACAGGCTCAGCTCGCTCATCGCATAGGTGATGCGGCGCTGCACCGGCTTGAGCCCATCGCCGAGCGCCGGCAATGCGCGATCGAGGATCACGTACATCGAATAGTCGAGGTACGCCTTCTCGGTAAAGCCGGAGAGTGCGCGTTTTTCGACGCCTTCGAAATTCAGCTCTTCGTTCTTCATGCCGGCAGCCGGCCAGCTGCGCGTGCAGGTTCAGGTCGCGCGCGGCTCATAGTTCCGCCATATTGCCGCTGCGCTCCAGCCACTCACGCCGGTCCCCCGAGCGCTTCTTCGCCAGTAGCATATCCATCATCTTGTCGGGGTTGTCTTTCGCATCGATGGTCAGCTGCACCAGCCGGCGCGTCAGCGGATCGATGGTCGACTCGCGCAGCTGCGAGGGGTTCATCTCGCCCAGGCCCTTGAAGCGCGTGACCACGGGCTTGATGCGCGACTGCTCGGCCGCCAGTCGCGCCAGCACCGCGTCGCGCTCGTCGTTGTCGAGCGCATAGATCACCTGCTTGCCGGCATCGATGCGAAACAGCGGCGGCATCGCCACATAAATGTGACCGTGCGTCACCAGCGGCCGGAAATGCCGCAGGAACAGCGCGCACAGCAGGGTGGCGATATGCAGGCCGTCGGAGTCGGCGTCGGCAAGGATGCACACCTTGTGATAGCGCAGCCCCGATAGATCAGCGGAGCCCGGATCGACACCGAGCGCCACCGCGATGTCATGCACTTCCTGCGATGAGCCGATCTCACCGGGCTCGAGCTCCCAGGTGTTCAGAATCTTGCCGCGCAACGGCATGATCGCTTGAAAATCCTTGGAGCGCGCCTGCTTGGCGGAGCCGCCGGCCGAATCGCCTTCGACCAGGAACAGCTCGGAACGCGCTGGATCCTGGCAGCTGCAGTCAGCCAGCTTGCCCGGCAGCACCGGGCCGTTGACGGCACGCTTGCGGGTAATGCGCTGTGCGGCCTTGAGTCGCTCGAGCGCGTTGGCAATCGCGAACTGCGCGATGCCTTCCCCGGCATCGGGGTGCTGGTTGAGCCACAGCGCCATGGCATCGCGGGCGTGGGTCTCGACCAGCGCCGCGGCTTCGCGTGAACTGAGCTTCTCCTTGGTCTGGCCGGCAAACTGCGGATCGCGGATCTTGATCGACAGCACGTAGCAGACCCGGTTCCAGATATCCTCGGCGCTGAGCTTGACGCCGCGCGGCAGCAGGTTGCGGAACTCGCTGAACTGACGCACCGCATCGACGATCCCGGAGCGCATGCCATTGACATGCGTGCCGCCGGCAATGGTCGGGATCAGGTTGACATAGCTTTCGGCGATCAGGTGCGGGGCATCGCTCGACCAGGCCAGCGCCCATTCGACCACGTCCTGTTCCGAGGCATGGCGCCCGGTGATCGGCTCGGCCGGCAGCCGCTCATGCTTTTCGAGCAGCTCGAGCAGATACTCGCCGAGGTGCCCGGTGTAGAACCATTCCTCGTGCTCAGCTGTGGCTTCGTTGCTGAAAGTCAGCCGCAGACCGGCGCATAGCACCGCCTTGGCCTTGAGCACGCGCTTGAGTTCGGGTACCGCGAAGCGCTCGGTGTCGAAGAATTTCGCGTCCGGCCAGAAGCGCACCGTGGTGCCGCTGTTGCGCTGCCCGACGCTGCCAATCTCCTCAAGCTTCGAGGACACGCGGCCGTCCTTGAAGGCGATATTGTATTCCTTGCCGCCGCGCCGTACCCAGCATTCGAGGTGTTTCGAAAGCGCATTGACCACCGACACGCCTACACCGTGCAGGCCGCCGGCGAAGCCGTAGGACTTGTCGGAGAACTTGCCGCCGGCGTGCAGGCGCGTGAGGATCAGCTCGACACCGCTCACTTTTTCCTGCGGGTGCTTGTCGACCGGCATGCCGCGGCCATCGTCCTTGACCTCGAGCGAGCCGTCCCTGTAGAGCGTGACATCGATCTGCTTGCAATGGCCCGCGAGCGCCTCGTCCACGCTGTTGTCGACCACTTCGTGCGCGAGGTGATTCGGGCGCGTGGTATCGGTGTACATGCCCGGCCGGCGCCGGACTGGCTCGAGGCCCGAGAGCACCTCGATATCGGCGGCGTTATAGTTCTGCGACATGCACTGGCGATCTGGCGCTCCCGGATTTGAGCGCGCGAAGTCTAGCAGAATGCAGCGCCACGGCTGCGCGGCGCATCAATCGAAATCGGCGCGCAGCGCGCTGCCCAGCGCCGCCGGCAACGGCTCTAGCGTATGCAGATAGGCCGGGTGATCGACGCCGGCGGCCAGCGCCGCCCCCGACTTCAGCGCGCGCGCCATGGCCACGCTGAATTCGAAACGCAGGAAATGCACCGCCGAAGTCTTGTGCTCGTTCTCGCGTTCCAGGTCCTCGTCGGCGATCGCATACACGCGCACGTGGCCCGCGACCTGCATCCAGCAATGCCGCTCCAGCCCGCGCAGCTCGGCCAGTTTGAGCGCGCGCTCCTGCGGGTCGGGGTACTCAATCAGCAGCGTCGCCTTCAGGTCGCGGCCGCCCGGGATCAGCGGATTGTAGGCCGCCAGTTCCTCCTCGATGCCGGCGCGCTCGAAGATCCGCTCGGTGCGCAGCATCTCCTGCACCTGGTAGCGAACCGTTTCGCGATCCTCGAAGCTCCAGGTGCAGTTCGGTCCTAGCTCCAGGCGGCGGGCCGCGCGATAGACGATCATGCGCGCACGGATCGCACCGCGCTCGCGGGCATAGCCCTCGAGGGTTTGCAGGTCGGCGGGAGTGAGTGTCTGCATATTCAACCCCCGCGGCTTCAGATGCCGTAGGCGAGGCGCAGCAGCTGCAGCGGGTGCTCGGGTTCACGGGCCCCGGCGGGCAAGCCGCTCTCGATCTGGTGGCCGGCCATCGGGCAGTCACTGGTGTAGTGGTCCGCGGCGGCCGCCTGCACCTTCTGTATCACCGGGCGGCCGATCTTCATCGAGGCCTCGCGAAACTCGCTCTTGACCGCGTAGGTGCCATTGTGGCCCGAGCAGCGCTCGATGACCTCGATGGTGGTGTCCGGCACCAGCTTCAGCAGGTCGCGGGTCTTGAGACCGATATTCTGCACCCGCAGGTGACAGGGCACGTGATAGGAAATACTGCCCAGCCGCGCCTTGAAATCGGTGCGCAGCATCCCGGCCTTGTGGCGCAGCATCAGGTATTCGAAGGGATCGAAGCTGTGGCGGCGGATGAGTTGCACATCGGCGTCCGTGGGGAACATCAGCGGCAATTCCTGCTTGAACATCAGCACGCAGGAAGGGATCGGCGCCACAATGTCGAAACCCTGCTCCACCAGGCGCTTGAGCTGGGGGATGTTGAATTCCTTGAGGCGCGCCACCGCTTCCAGGTCGCCCAGCTCGAGCTTGGGCATGCCGCAGCAGCGTTCACTGGCCGCCAGCGTCAGCTCGATGCCGTTGTGGGCGAACACGGCCGCCAGATCGGTCGCGAGATCGGGTTCATTGCGATTGCCGTAGCAGGTCGTGAACAGCACCACGCGGCCGGTGGTTTCCGCAGTCGCCTGCGGCGCGGCCGCCGGTGCCGGCATGTGCTGCAGGCGCGCGCGCGCGCTACGGGTCGCGAATCTCGGCAGCGGCGCCTCGGGGTGCACCCCGAGCGTCGTAGCCAGCAGTTTGCGGCCGAGGCTGCTGGCATTGGCCGCGTTGACCAGCTGTGCCACCACCGGAATGCCGGCGATGCTGCCGACCGTGTCGGTGGCACTGAGCATGCGGTCGCGAAAGCGCGTGCCACCCTCGGCGGCACGCACGGCCTTGGCGCGCAGCATCAGGTGCGGAAAGTCCAGATTCCACGGATGTGGCGGCACGTACGGACACTTGGTCATGTAGCACATGTCGCACAGGTAGCAGTGATCGACCACCTGCCAGTAGGCGCGCTTGTCGACCGCATCGAGTTCGCCGCTCGAACTCGCATCGATGGCCTCGAACAGCGTCGGAAAGGACTGGCACAGGCTGAAGCAGCGGCGGCAGCCGTGGCAGATGTCGAACACGCGCTCGAGTTCCTGCTCGAGCGCGTGCGCGTCATAGAACGCCGGATCGCGCCAGTTCAGCGGATGGCGAGTCGGCGCCTCGAGGTTTCCTTCACGGTTGCCCGCACCCTTGCCGCCCTCCGCACCCGCCATTACAGCGTATCCAGAGCCTTCTGGAAGCGGTTGGCGTGCGAGCGCTCGGCTTTCGCCAGCGTCTCGAACCAGTCCGCGATTTCGCTGAACCCCTCAGTGCGTGCCGCCTTGGCCATGCCCGGGTACATGTCGGAGTACTCGTGCGTTTCCCCGGCAATGGCCGACTTCAGGTTGGCGCGTGTCTCGCCGATCGGCAGTCCGGTGGCCGGATCGCCGACCGCCTCGAGGTACTCGAGATGGCCGTGCGCATGGCCGGTCTCGCCTTCGGCTGTGGAGCGAAATACCGCCGAGACGTCGTTGTAGCCCTCGACATCGGCCTTGGCTGCGAAATACAGGTAACGACGGTTGGCCTGCGACTCGCCGGAAAACGCGTCTTTCAGATTCTGTTCGGTCTTGGTTCCTTTGAGGCTCATCGGCTGCTCCTGCCCTGCGGGCGTATTTAGACTTAGTCTAAGCGGCGATGAATGTACGGCCTGGCCAGCCCGGAAGTCAACCGGGTTTGACCGCCACGCGCGTCGCTGTGTAGGGTCGCGTCACCGCTGCATCCCAACAGGTCCCGACCGTGCCCGCCAAAGCCCCCAGCAAAGACCAGCCAGCCAGCCAGCCGGCCGGGTTCGAACAGACGCTGGCAGAACTCGAACAGCTGGTGGCGCACATGGAAAGCGGCACCCTGCCGCTGGACGAGGCGCTGAAGCAGTTCGAACGCGGCGTTCAGTTGACGCGCGATTGCCAGCAGGCGCTGCAGGCCGCCCAGGCGCGCGTGCAGGTGCTGGTGCAGCGCCCCGGCGGCCCTGGCGTTGAGGAATTCGACGCTGCGGATGCCAGTGAAGCCGACGGCAAGACCGCCTGAGAGAGTGGCAGCGTTGAGCTTTCCTGCGCGCGCCGAGGGAGCGCAGCGGCGCGTGCTCGCGGCGCTGGAACGCGCGGTCGGCACCGCCGATGTCGCCGTGGCGCGGCTGCAGCAGGCAATGCGCTACAGCGTACTCGGCGGCGGCAAGCGTCTGCGGCCGCTGCTGGTCTACGTGACCGGCGAAGCGCTCGGTGCGCGCCCCGAGCAACTCGACGCCCCTGCGGTAGCAGTCGAGTTGATTCATTCCTACAGCCTGATTCACGACGACCTGCCGGCCATGGACGATGACGACCTGCGCCGCGGGCAGCCCACCTGCCACCGGGCTTTTGACGAAGGCACCGCGATACTGGCTGGCGACGCACTGCAGGCATTGGCCTTCGATGTGCTGGCCAATGGCGCCGGACTCCCCGACAGCGCGCGCCTGCAGATGATCGTCGTGCTGTCTGCGGCGATCGGCACGCAGGGAATGGCGGGCGGACAGGCAATCGACCTGGCCGCGACCGGCACCGGCATGGCGGCTGCCGCGATCGAGGAAATGCATCGACGCAAGACCGGCGCGCTGATACGCGCCAGCGTCGAACTCGGCGCGATCGCCGCGGGCTGGGTCGAGAGTTCGCAACGCCGCGCGCTGCAACGCTACGGCGATGAAATCGGCCTGGCCTTTCAGATCCAGGACGACATTCTGGATGTCACCGGGGACACGGCCGTGCTGGGCAAGCGCGCCGGGGCCGATGCCGCCCTGCGCAAGCCGACCTATCCCAGCGTCTTCGGTCTGGAGCGGGCGCGGCAGCTGGCCTGCACGCATCGCGACCGGGCGCTGGACGAACTGGCCGGTATGGGCGAGGCCGCGGCGACGCTGCGCGAGCTCGCCTACGCCGTGGTCGAACGCGTGAACTAGCCCCCGGCGGCAGCGTGTAGACTGCTCAGTATGGCCATTTCGAAGGATCCCTACGCACTCCTGCGACAGATCGGGTCGCCGGCGGATCTGCGCGCGCTGCCCGAGCGGCGCCTCAAGGACGTGGCCGAGGAACTGCGCGAGTTCCTGGTCCAGACGGTCAGCACGCGCGGCGGCCATTTCGCCGCGGGACTGGGCACCGTGGAGCTGACCATCGCGTTGCACTACGTCTACAACACGCCGCACGACCGGCTGGTGTGGGATGTCGGCCACCAGGCCTATCCCCACAAGGTACTGACCGGGCGGCGCGAGCAGTTGCACACCATCAAGCAGCACGGCGGCCTGGCGCCGTTTCCAAACCGTGCGGAAAGCGAGTACGACACCTTTGGCGTCGGCCACTCGAGCACGTCGGTGAGCGCTGCGCTCGGCATGGCGGTAGCCGCGGCGCGCCAGGGCGAGTCGCGCCGCGCCGTGGCGGTGATCGGCGATGGCGCCATGAGCGCCGGCATGGCCTTCGAAGCACTCAACCACGCCGGCAGCCTGCCCGCCGATCTGCTGGTCGTGCTCAATGACAATGACATGTCGATCTCCGAAAACGTCGGCGCGCTGTCCAATTACCTGGCCCGCGTACTCTCCGGGCGCTTCTATGCGCACCTGCGCGAAGGCGGCAAGCGCGTGCTGCGCAAGATGCCGCACATTCGTGAATTCGCGCGCCGCTCCGAAGAGCACGTCAAGGGTATGTGGCTGCCGGGCACGCTGTTCGAAGAGATGGGCTTCAACTACATCGGCCCGATCGACGGCCATGACCTGAAATCGCTGGTGCGTACGCTGCGTAACCTGCGCGACCTGCACGGACCGCAGCTGCTGCATGTGGTCACGCAGAAGGGCAAGGGCTACGCGCCGGCCGAGGCCGATCCGATCACCTGGCATGGTCCGGGTCCATTCGACCCGCAGACCGGGCGCATGCTGAAGGACAAGGGTGGCGGCCCGGCCTATTCGCAGGTTTTCGGCGACTGGTTGTGCGACATGGCGGCGGCCGATGCGCGCATTGTCGCCATTACGCCGGCGATGCGCGAAGGCTCGGGCCTGGTCGAATTTTCCAGGCGTTACCCGGAGCGCTATTTTGATGTCGCGATCGCCGAGCAGCACGCAGTGACCTTTGCCGCCGGGCTGGCCTGCGAGGGCCTGCGGCCCGTGGTCGCCATCTATTCGACCTTCCTGCAGCGCGGCTACGATCAGCTGATTCACGACGTGGCACTGCAGAACCTGCCGGTGGTATTTGCGCTCGACCGGGCCGGCGTAGTCGGCGGCGATGGCGCGACCCACAATGGCAGCTTCGATTTCTCCTTCCTGCGCTGCATTCCCAATATGGTGGTGATGGCGCCAGCCGATGAGAACGAATGCCGCCAGATGCTGTACACGGCCACGCAGTGCGGCGGACCGGCCGCGGTGCGCTATCCGCGCGGCCAGGGGCCGGGCGTGCCGATCGAGACCGCGATGAGCGCACTGCCGCTGGGCCGCGCTCAGCTGCGGCGGCGTGGCGCCTCGGGATTGCTGCTGCTGTCGTTCGGCACCATGCTGGCCGCGGCCCAGGCCGCCGCCGAGCAGCTCGATGCCACCGTCGCCAACATGCGGTTTGTGAAGCCGCTGGATGAGGCGCTGCTGCGCGAACTGGTGCCGCAGCATGTCGCACTGGTGACGCTCGAGGAGAACACCGTCGGCGGGGGCGCCGGCGGCGCCGTGGCCGAGATGCTCGACGCCATCGGGCTGGCGGGGCCGCGGCTGCACATCGGTCTGCCGGATCGCTTCATCGAGCACGGCAGCCGCGAACAATGCCTGGTGGACGCGGGCCTGGACAATGCGGCGGTACAGAGCGCCATTGAGCGCTGGTGGCTGCCGCAGGCGATGAGGTTGAATACCGGCCGGCCCGCCACCAGAATAGCGGCAGCGGCCCGATCCGGCCCGGCCTGACCCCCCACATATAACCGCAAGGTGCGCCATGGACATCGCTGTAGCAGAACGTAACGCCGCCCGCACGGTCGTCGAGGACGTGCAGAGCCGCGCCGACACGCGCCAGATCGCCATCAATCGCGTTGGCATCAAGGATATCCGCCATCCGGTGCGGGTAAAGGATCGCTCGGCCGGCGAGCAACACACGGTTGCGACCTTCAACATGTATGTCAACCTGCCGCATAACTTCAAGGGCACGCACATGTCGCGCTTCGTGGAAGTGCTGCATCACGCTCCGGAGATCTCAGTCGATTCATTCCGCGCCATGCTGGTGGAAATGACCGAGCGCCTGGATGCCGACGCCGGCCACATAGAAATGAGCTTCCCCTATTTCGTCACCAAGCGCGCGCCGGTCTCGGGGGTCGAGAGCCTGATGGACTACCACGCCACGCTGATCGGCGAATGCTGCCATGGCGAGACGCAGCTGTGGATCCGGGTCGTAGTGCCGGTCACCAGCCTGTGCCCGTGTTCCAAAAAGATCTCCGAGCGCGGCGCGCACAATCAGCGCTCACACGTCACCATCAAGGCGCGGTTGCGCGAGCATATGTGGATCGAGGAACTGATCGACATCGCCGAGGCCGAGGCGTCCTGCGAACTGTACGGCATACTCAAGCGTCCCGACGAGAAATACGTGACCGAGCGTGCCTACGACAATCCGAAGTTCGTCGAGGACATGGTGCGCGACGTGGCGGTGCGGCTCAATACCGAGGAGCGGATCAGCGCCTATGTGGTGGAGAGCGAGAATTTTGAATCGATCCACAACCATTCGGCCTACGCGCTGATCGAGCGCGACAAGCAGCGCTCGCCAGCGGCGGTCAAGGGCTGAGCGGGCCTAGACGGCGCGGATCTCGACGCCCTGCAGGCGCCCGATCAGGGTGCGCAGGAACACGCGGTTGAAGCGCAGCTGGCAGGAAGCCGAGACCTGCTCCAGCAGCGTCGAACTCACCTTGAGCACGGTTACGCCGTCGGTGGCGCGAATGGTCGCGCTGCGCTTGGCGCCCTGCACGTAGCTGGTCTCGCCGAAGCACTCGCCCATCGATAGCAGCCCGACCGAACTGCCGTTGCGCTCCACCGCGCAGTTGCCACTGACAATGATGTAAAAGCGGTCGTCCATCTCCCCTTCCTTGACGATCTCCTCACCCGAGCTGTAGTCCTGCCAGTGACTGGCGCGCATCACTTCCATGATTTCGGCATGTGAGAATTCGTGGAAGAACTTCAGGCGCCGCAGCAGGCTGAACTGCTCCTGCTGGTTCATGCGCGAGTTCTTCTGGCGCAGCTGCTGGTGCACTCGCGTCAGCTCGCCAGCCAGCTCCAGGCCGCTCTTCTGGCGGCGCTCCGGATCCTTGTGCATCGCCGTGGCGACCACGACCTCGAGTTCCTCGGGGACATCGGCGCGCAGGGTGTGGATCGGTGGCGGCGTGGCGTAGACGATCTGGTGCAGCAGCTTGGCAAGGTTACCGGCTCGGAACGGCCGCGAGCCCGTGAGCAGCTCGTACATCACGCCGCCGAGCGAATACAGGTCGGAGCGGTTGCTGAGCTCGAGACTCTGCACCTGCTCGGGCGACATGTAGCTGGGCGAGCCGGCGATGCCCTCGATGCGCGAGATTTCCGAATCGGCCACCAGGGCAATGCCAAAATCGATGATGCGCACGTCGCTGTTCTGCGTGAGCATGATGTTCGAGGGTTTAATATCGCGATGGATCACGCCGCGCGAGTGCGCGTAGTGCAGCGCTTTGGCGCACTTGAACATGATCTCGACCACGTCGTCGATGCGCAGCAGGTTGTCGGGCCGGCAATAGGCGGCCAGGGTGCGCGCGCCGTGCACGTGCTCAGTGACGATGTAGCAATGGCCGTTCTCTTCGCCGGCGTCGTAGATCGGCAGGATGTTCGGATGGTGCAGCATGCCCACCATGTGGGCCTCGGACAGGAACATCTTGCGGGTGACGCGCGCGCGCTCGTCGTCGCCGCCGGTCTCGATATTGTAGACCTTGATGGCCACGTCGCGGCCATAGTAGGGGTCGTGCGAGAGGTAGACGCTGCCGGTGCTGCCGCGACCGACCTCGTTGACAATGAGATACTTGCCGATGCGCTCGGGTATCGATCGTGAACTGGGTGTGAGCGCTACTTGCAGTGACATCGGCTTAGGATTCCGCGGACGGCTAAGTCAGGATACGGAGTGCCGACGGTGGGAACTGTGACCCGCATCGCGGATCACCGGCCGGCAGCGGGTCGCTCGCGGGTGGGCTCAGGATGCCCTAATCTTTGAAGTGATCGAAACCCGATTGCGAGAACTGGATCACGCTACCGCCGGCGCGCAGTTCCAGCCCGGCCGCGGCGCGCAGCTCGCCGCAGCGGCCCAGCGGCAGCTCCAGATCGGCGGCAATCTGCTGCAGCCGGGCCGCCTGGCCGGGCGCCGCGGTGAAACACAGTTCGTAGTCTTCACCGCCCCGCAGCGCGTACTGCCAGGCAGCGCCCGGCGCGATCGCGCGTAGCGCCGGCGACAGCGGCAGCCTGTCGGTCTCCACGACTGCGCCACAACCGCTGGCGCCGGCCAGCCGCGGCAGGTCGGCCAGCAGGCCATCGGACAGATCCAGGCAACTGCTGGCGACGCCGCGCAGCGCGGCGCCGAGCGCCACGCGCGGCGTCGGATATTCGAAGCGCGCGCGCAATGCACCGCGCTCGAGCTCGCCCGCCGGTCCGGAGGCGTCGGCGCTGCAGGCGCGACCGGCCGCCGCATCGCCCAGCGTACCGCTGACCCACACGTGATCGCCCGCGCGCGCGCCGGAGCGGCGCAGTGCAGTGCCGGACGGCACCATGCCGGTCAGCTGCACCGTGATGTTCAGCGGACCGCGACTCAGATTGCCACCGACCAGCGCGACCTCGTGCCGGCGCGCCAGCAGGCCAAAGCCAGCGGCGAATTCGGTCAGCCAGCCTTCATCTACCGCGGGCATGGTGAGCGACAGCAGTGCCCAGGCGGGTGCGGCGCCCATCGCGGCCAGATCGCTTAAGTTTACTGCCAGCGCGCGATGCCCGAGCGAACGTGCCGGCGCTCCGGCGTGGAAATGCACATCTGCGACCAGCGAATCGGTGGTCTGCGCCAGCTCCATGTCCGCGCCCGCGCGCAGCAGCGCCGCATCATCGCCGATCCCCAGCACCACGTCAGTGCGGACCGCGCCGAGGTGCCGGAAGTAGCGCTCGATCAGCTCGTGTTCACCACCGTCGTGCAGCGGCATCGGGCTCAGCGCTCGTCCGGACGCCAGCTGCGTGCGGCGCGATCCAGCACGCCGTTGATGAACTTGTGTCCGTCGGTGGCACCGAAGCGTCGCGCCAGACCGACGGCTTCATTGATCACAACGCGAAACGGTATCTGCGGTTGCTCGCGCAGCTCCATGGCCGCGACCAGCAGCACCGCATGCTCGACTGGATCGAGATGCGCAGCGCTGCGCGACAGGAGCGGTGTCAGTGCCGCATCGAGCTGCTCATGCTGCTCGATCGCACCCTGCACCAGGGCGCGGAAATACTCGCCATCAGCGCGCGCCATATCAGCCTCAGTGGCAAACTCGTTGATCAGGTCCTGCCATGGACCGGCATTGAGCTGCCAGCGATACAGGGCCTGCACGGCCAGACGACGCGCCAGGGCGCGCGCCGCGGACTGCGGATTGAAATTCCTGCCCATACCGGTTCAGCGTGCGCAGGCGCCGCTCACAGCGCGCGCAGCAGGCGCGCCATGACGATGGCGGTGTGCAGCGCCTCGGCCCCCTTGTTGCTGGCGCCGGGAGCGGCACGCTGTTCGGCTTGCGCGACGGTCTCCGTGGTGAGTACGCCGAAGCTGACCGGCACGCCGGTACCGAGCATCACCTGCTGCAGGCCACGGGCGCACTCGCCCGCCACGAAATCAAAATGCGGCGTGTCGCCGCGAATCACGCAGCCCAGCGCGACGATGGCATCGAAGCCGCCGCGCTGCGCAATGACCTGGGCTACCAGCGGCAGTTCGAAGGCTCCGGGAACGCGCTCCAGGCGCAGTGAGCGTGCTTCGCCACCCGCCGCCAACCACGCGGCACGGGCGCCAGCGACCAGCGCTTCGACGATCACCTCGTTGTAGCGTGCCGCCACGATCGCGACCCGCAAGCCTGCGGCATCGACGCCACCCGCAGATTCGCTGGCCTTGCCCATGCCGGCAATTATAGCGTCGCCGGTCCACCCGGTTCAGCCTGATTCGTCGATGTAACTGAGTATTTCCAGCCCGAAGGCCGACAGGCCATGCAGCTGCTTGGGCGCCGAGAGCACGTGCATGCGCCGCACGCCCAAATCCTGAAGAATCTGCGCGCCGACGCCGAAGGTGCGCAGCACGCCGCCACCCTGCGCCGCGCCGCGCTCGCCGTGCGCCGCGCGTGGTTCAGGCTGGCGCACGGCATCGGCCAGCTCGCGCGGCGACTCGCTCTGCCGCAGTATCACCACCACGCCGCTGGTCGCACTGGCGATACGCGCCAGCGCCGCGTTCAGTGTCCAGGCGCCGCTGCCGCCGCGTACCCCCAGCACGTCGCGCAGCGTATCGATCAGGTGCACGCGCACCAGCGGCGTGGCCGCCTCGTTCACGGTGCCGTGCACCAGCGCCAGGTGCACGTCGTGATGGACGTGATCCTCGTAGGCGAACAGCCGGAAGGCGCCGTGTTCGGTCTGTACCGCCTGTTCGGCGATGCGCTCCACCGAGCGCTCATTGCGCAGCCGGTAGCGGATCAGATCGGCGATGGTGCCGATCTTCAGGCCGTGGGCCTGCGCGAAGCGTTCCAGCTGCGGGCGGCGCGCCATCGTGCCATCCTCGTTCATGACTTCAACAATCACGGCGGCCGGCTCGAATCCTGCCAGGCGCGCCAGATCGCAGCCGGCTTCGGTGTGGCCCGCGCGCGTGAGCACGCCGCCCGGCTGCGCCATCACCGGAAACACATGGCCCGGCTGGCGCAGATCCTCGGGGCGCGCCTCGGCATTCACGGCCGTGCGCACGGTCTGTGCGCGATCGTAGGCCGAAATGCCGGTGGTGATGCCCTCGGCCGCTTCGATCGAGAGCGTAAAATTGGTGCGCTGCTCGCGATCGGTCTCGCTCACCATCAACGGCAGGCGCAGCTTCGCGCAGCGCTCGCGCGTCAGTGTCAGGCAGATCAGCCCGCGGCCGAAACGCGCCATGAAGTTGATGTCCTCGGCGCGCACCGACTGCGCCGCCATCAGCAGATCGCCTTCGTTCTCGCGATTCTCGTCATCCATGATGACGACCATGCGCCCGGCGCGCAGCTCGCTCAGGATCTCCTCGGTACTGTTCAACGCCATGCGGATTCCTT
>Ga0075026_100000127_pt1 | contig 26238 bp, 23 predicted proteins | sample Str012_2_FD_71392 | JGI IMG/M metagenome (GOLD analysis project Ga0075026, IMG submission 71392) | Freshwater sediment microbial communities in response to fracking from Pennsylvania, USA - Straight Creek_MetaG_SC_2012 | ecosystem: Environmental > Aquatic > Freshwater > Creek > Sediment... | reverse complement strand
GTTCGGCCTAGCGGCCCGCCCGGGTCTGGCAGGACGTGCATGGGCGGACCGCTAGGCCGAACCGACGGCGATCTGGGCCCTGTCGGGCGCCTTCCCCATCCGCCTCACGCTCGACTCGGCACTAGTTGGGCGTCAGATGCCTCCTCGACGGGCCCGTGCGGTCTCTCGGCGCACGTTCTGCCAGAACGTTCCGTGCCGTCCAGCCCGGGCCGTGGTGGCACTCCGGTGCATTGACCACACGCTGACCGGCGGGGTACGACCGTTCAGCGAGGTTCCGGCGCCCGGCCGGCTGGGAGTAGAACGGGCCGACCTCGCCGGTGTGCCGAGGTCCGCTGCGACGGCGCCAACCGGGACGACGTCGACGCTGTGGAGGAGCATCGAGACCAGCCCGCCGACGAGCGGCCAGCGCAGGATCGAGAGCGGAGCGACGAGGCGCAGGGCGATGACGATGACGACGGTCATCGGCGCAGATCTCCGGGCGGTCGGCGAGATCCCGGCGGTGTTCGGCGGGACCCCATTTCGCGGTCATTGGTGTTGCGTGTTGACACCGCCTGACTGCGGTCCCGACCGGTCAGCTGATGTTCGGGCGCTCGCCGGAGACGAGGCGGCGCTATACTTCCGGCCAGCCACCGGACCCGCTCAGCACCGGGAAAGCCACCCGGGTCCACCGAGTCACGTCACGTCGCGAATGGTCGCCACTCCAGGGTCGCTGAGGAGAGTCCCGATATGCCGTTGCGCTCCGATTCCGAGAACTTCGCGCTTATTCGCGTCATCGGTGTCGGCGGGGGCGGAAGCAATGCCGTCAACCGGATGATCCGGGCCGAGATGATGGGCGTCGAATTCATCGCCTGCAACACGGATGCGCAGGCGCTTCTGCAGGCTGACGCGCCACACAAGATCCGGATCGGCGACAAGATCACCCGCGGTCTCGGCGCAGGCGGTGACGCCTCGATCGGTCAGCGTGCGGCGGAAGAGGATGCCGAGAAGATCGGCCAGGCCCTCGCCGATTCGGACATGGTCTTCATCACGGCCGGACTCGGCGGCGGCACCGGATCGGGCGCGGCGCCGGTCGTGGCCCAGATCGCCAAGGAGAGCGGCGCGCTGACCATCGGCGTCGTGACCAAGCCGTTCGGCTTCGAAGGCGCCAAGCGCAAGCTCGTCGCGGAGAAGGCGGCCGAGGAGCTGAAGTCCCAAGTCGACACCCTGATCACGATCCCCAACGACCGGCTCAAGGACGTGGTCCAGAAGAACACGAGCATCCTCGACGCGTTCCGGGTCGTGGACGACGTCCTGCGCCAGGGAGTGCAGGGCATCAGCGACATCATCACGATGCCGGGGCTCATCAACCTCGACTTCGCGGACGTCCGGGCGATCATGAAGGACGCCGGGTCGGCGCTGATGGGCATCGGCCGCGCGTCGGGCGAGAACCGTGCCGTCGAGGCCGCCCGCCAGGCGATCGCCAGCCCTCTCCTTGAAGTGGACATCGCGGGCGCGCAGGGGATCCTGTTCAACATTACCGGCTCGTCCACGCTCAGCCTGTACGAGGTGACCGAGGCCGCCGAGGAGATCCGCCAGGCTGCGGACCCGGAGGCCAACATCATCTTCGGCACGAGCTTCAACGATCGACTCGGCGACGAGGTGATGATCACGGTCATCGCGACCGGCTTCGACGGCGGCAAGAAGCGCCAGGTCGCCCGGGCGGACGCGTCGGCCGGGGTGATGGACTCCGGCGCCAGTGGCCGGCCGTCGCGCGAGCGCGACTTCCTCGACGAACTGCAGCGCCAGCGCGACGAAGCCTCCGACCGTGGGGCGTATCCGGACAGCCTCCCGACCTCGACCCCGTTCGACGACGAAGCTGCTGCCGCCGCCGCCGTCCCGCGGGTGGAGCGTTCGGTCGGGAGCACGGGGACGGCTTCGCGCCAGGCCACGACCTACGACGCGGACGACCTCGAGATCCCGAGCTTCCTCCGCCGCAAGTGACCCGCGCCGGCCCCGCGCCGGCGGTCCCGCGATGAACGAGTCCGAGACCCGCGTCGAGCGGTATCGTGACGCCCGTGCCCGCGTCGTCGAGCGGATCGCAGAAGCGTGTGCAGGCGCCGGCCGCTCGCCAGACGAAGTCACGCTGGTCGCCGTCTCGAAGACCGTCGCGGCGGATGCGCTGCGCGATGCGCTGACGGCGGGTTTCGACCTGCTCGGGGAGAACCGGGTCCAGGAGGCGTTCGGCAAGGCGCCCGAGGTGCCGGGAGCACGGTGGCAGCTGGTCGGTCCGCTCCAGTCGAACAAGGCGCGCCGGGCGCTCGATGTCTTCGAGACGATCCAGACGGTCGATTCGGTCGAGCTCGCGCGACGGCTCGACCGGCTCGTCCCGGAGGTTCGGCCGGGCCGTCCCTACCCGGTCCTGCTCCAGGTCAACGTGGACCTCGATCCCGCCAAGGCCGGCTTCGCGCCCTCCGAGCTCGACGCCGTGCTGGAAGCCGTGCTCGACCTCCCGAATCTCACGATCGACGGACTCATGACCGTCGGCCGGTTCACGGCCGACCCGACCGAGGCGCGGCGCACATTCGGCGACCTCCACGCGACGTCGGACCGGTGCCGCGGGCGGTGGCCGGGTCTCGGGCCCGCTCTGTCGATGGGGATGAGCGACGACTTCGAGCTGGCCATCGAGGAGGGTGCGACCGTGGTCCGGGTCGGTCGGGCGCTCTTCGGACAGCGGCCGCATGCACATGACGGGCCGCTCCATACGCACGGCGAGGTTCCCCTGAAGGGTTGACGTCCAGCGGGCGATGCGGCGTCGGCTGATAGACTGGCCACGTGATTCGCAAGGCCAGTGTCCCGTTCGCGACGGCGCGCCTTCTGACGACTTGAGCTTCTCCAGCGTCCGCTTCGCCGTCCGCCTCACCCCGCGCTCCGCGGTGGAGCGGGTTGATGGCGTGGTGGACGGGGTGCTCAAGGTCAGGGTCATGGCCCCAGCGGTCGACGGTGCGGCCAATGCCGCGCTGATCCGACTCCTTGCCGACGACCTCGAGATCGCCAGGCGTGACGTCCAGATCGTGGCCGGCGCGACGAGCCGCCAGAAGCTGGTCGTCGTGGACGGCGTCGACCCCGAGGGGATCGTTGCCCGGTGGCCGGGCCTGAAGGTATGATCGCGTCTCGTCCGGCGCCCTGAGCGACGCCGCGACATCCTCGGGCGATTGGCTCAGTCGGTTAGAGCGCACGGTTCACATCCGTGAGGTCACTGGTTCGAATCCAGTATCGCCCACCACTCCGTCCATGCCGTCACATCCGGCCCGCGAACGTCAATTCGACGTCGTCCTGTACCAGGTCGGCGTTGATGGCGATCGCCGCAGCGGAGTTCGCCTCGACGTGATCACGGTGCGGTCCACCCATGACGTCACCCCCGCCGTCTATCGCCCGAATCTACTCGCGCGGGACACCCGATTCACCGTATCGTCGTGGTATGGGTGACTCCAAGCGGCCACCACGCCAACCCCTCACGATAACCGAGGCGCAGGAGATCGCCGCGGACCTGCGCCATGGCCGCCGCGACCGGGTCGAGGATGTGCGCTTTCCGGAGGGGTTCCAGCTGCAGGTCGGGACGATGTACGGGCTGACATTCTCGAACTGCCAGGTCTGGCTGGCTCTCGGGGGCGGGATGTTCCGCGGCGGCGTCATGGAGGACTGTCGGTTCCGCGACGTGGACTTCGACCCACTGACGGTCCGCGCGTCAGAGATCCGCGAGACCACGTTCGAGCGCGTCACCTTCGGGCTCCAGGCCATGGGCGGCATCGACGACAGCGTGATCGAGGGCGGCTCGTTCGCCCGCTGCCGGCTGCTGGATTTCGGGTTCCGCAGGACCACCTTCAGTCGGGTGGGGATCGACGCGGGGCGGATGGACCGCGTCCGTTTCGAAGCGTGCGCCTTCAGCGACGTCCGCATCGCAAGCGCGCTCAAAGACGTCGATCTGCGCGACTGCGGGTTCGACAGCTCCGACCTCTCGGCGTCGGACGTCATCGACGTGACGCTGTCGGGATGGCGCTCGGCCGATCTCAGGCTGCCGGGACTGCGGACAGGATTCTTCGTGACCCCGGGGGCCGTGAGCGAGGTCCTCGCGACGATGCTTGACGGTCTGTCCGCTCCGTTCCGCGACAGTGTCTTCGCCGGAGTGGTCATGGCCGGCTTCGACCTGGTCGCGGTGTCCGAGCGATTCTTCACGAACGCTCTCGGGGCTGGCCCACACGAGGCGTCGATCCTGGTGGACGCGCTTTTCCCGCATCGCCTCGAGGCGCTCGACCCGGTCCGACCCCGCACCGGGCCCGTCGTGCGATGACAGTCCTGTAGGCTGTCGTCCGATGTCGTCGCGCACCATCGCCCCAGGCCATCCCGAGCCATGACCGACACCGCGGAAGTCATCGTCGTCGGCGCCGGCGTCCAGGGCGCCAGTCTCGCCTTCCATCTTGCGTCACGAGGCGTCGACGTCCTCGTCTTGGAGCGCGAGACAGTCGCCGCGGGCGCGACGGGGCGCTCGTCGGGGTTCGTCCGGATGCACTACGACCTCGCCTCGGACGCGCGTCTTGCATGGGCGTCGTTTCCGTACTTTCGCGACTGGGCCGGGATGGTCGGACACGGCGACTGCGGCTTCGTCCGGACGGGTTTCCTCCAGATCATGCCCGACGATCTCGCCGACAACCTGCGAGCCAACGTGGCGACCCAGCAGGCCATCGGCATCGACACCGGGCTCCTCGGCCCGGCGGACGTGGCTCGCCTCGTTCCTGGCGTCGTGATCGACGACTTCGCCATCGCGGTCTTCGAGCCGTCGTCCGGGTACGCCGACCCGTCCGGAACCGCGTCCGGGTTCCTCGGCGCGGCCCGCGCCCTGGGCGCTCGGGTGGTCCAGGACTGTCCCGCGACGTCGGTCGTCCTTGACGGCGACCGGGTCGCCGGGCTCGACACGACACGCGGTCGCTTCGCGGCGCCCGTCGTGGTCGATGTCGCAGGAGCCTGGGCCGCGGGCCTCGCGCGGACGGTCGGGCTGGACATCCCGGTCGAGGCATGGCGGCACGACACTGCCTATTTCGGGTTGCCGGAGGGCCGCGCGACGGACTTCCCGATCGTCATCGACGAGATCAACGAGGTCTACTTCCGACCCGAGGGCAGCGAGACGATGCTCGTCGGTCTCGAAGGCGGCAACGACGTCGGCGGCTCGCCGGACCGACCACTGTCGGGGCCGCGACCGGACCGTGTCGAGGAGATGGTCCGCCGCGTCTGCGCTCGGGTGCCATGGATGGTTGACGGGACCCTGCGGACGGCCCATGGCGGACAGGACGGGATCACGCCCGACCAGCACGGGATCCTGGGTCAGGCGGGTCCCGACGGGTTCTATCTCGCCTGTGGCTTCTCCGGGACCGGCTTCAAGACGGCGCCGGCGATCGGACGCTGCCTGACCGAACTCATCCTCGATGGCGCGTCGACGACGGTGGACATCGCCGGCTACTCGGTCGAGCGTTTCGCGTCGGGACGGCCGCTCATCGGCGAGCATCCGTACCGGATGCTGTGGCACTGATGGCGCCGACCAGGTCGCCTCGCGCCTCTGGCCGCGTTCGGATGGAGGAGTTCCTCAGGCGAGACGACGACTTCGGGGTCGTCCTCGTCCTCATCCTGCTGACGATCCTGTCGTTCTCGGCGGCCCTCGGGGCGATCGGTCAACTCATCAGCGTTGCGCTGTCGGGTGGGACACTCCTGTTCGTCCTCCACACCGCGGGCGCGAACCGGCATGCATTCAGGTTTTCGGCGGTCGTGGTGACGCTCGCTGTCCTGAGCACGGCCGTGGCTCTCGTCTTCGGGGAGGATGTGGGCCGGACGATGGCCGGTCTCGTGGGTCTGCTCCTGGCGATCGTCGCGCCGCTGGTCATCCTCCGGCGGATCGTGACGGCCCCGACCATCACCATTCGCCTGGTCCTCGGGGCGATGGCCATCTACCTGCTGCTCGGCCTGGCCTACTCCTACCTGTTCCCGCTCGTCGCGACGGTGACTGGGTCGCCCTTCTTCGTCCAGACGTCGACACCTGCCTCGGTGGACTTCGTCTACTTCAGCTACACGACGCTCGCGACCGTCGGATACGGGGATTTCACCGCGGCAACCAGCTTCGGGCGCATGGTCGCGATCTCCGAGGGGCTGATCGGCCAGTTGTTCCTGGTCTCGGCTGTCGCCCTGCTCGTCGGCAATATCGGGCGGACCATCCGTCCCGCGCCACCGGCCGATGTCCTGCCGCCGACCGACATCGACGAGATCAGTCCGCCGCGACGATGACCGCCGCCGGCCGCTCCACAGGACGATTCCTGAGAATCCGCGTCACGGTCCGCGCTGACCGCCCGTCACACGACAGACGAGCACGCTCCTCCGCGTCGAAGCCCCCGGTTCCTCCCCCGGGGGCTTCTTCGTGTCCGGACCTCTGACGATCCGTTGCGCCTAGGCGGGACCCCGTCCCGCGGCGAGCCGGCGAAGCACGGTCGGCAGGATCCCGCCGCCGAGGTAGTACTCGACGTCGATCGGGCCGTCGAGCCGGGCGATCGCGCTGAAGCGGCGCTCGGTCCCGTCATCCGCGGTCGCCACGACGGTCACGGTCTGTCGGGGCGTCGGGCCATCCTCCAGCCCGCCGACGGTCAGCCGCTCGCGCCCGGTCAGGCCGAGCGACGCGGCCGCCTCGCCGGCCACGAACTGGAGCGGCAGGATGCCCATCCCGACCAGGTTCGAGCGGTGGATGCGTTCGTAGCTTTCGGCCAGCACCATCCGGACGCCGAGGAGGGCCGGGCCCTTGGCTGCCCAGTCGCGGGACGATCCCGAACCGTACTCCCGTCCGGCGATGATCGCCGTCCCGACGCCTTCCGCGACGTAGCGCACGGCCGTATCGAAGATGAAGCCCTCCTCGCCGTCGGGCAGGTGGACGGTGTACGGGCCCTCCTTGCCTTCGACCATCCGGTTGCGCAGCCGGATATTGCCGAACGTGCCGCGCATCATCACCTCGTGGTGACCGCGCCGAGCGCCGTACGAGTTGAAGTCGAGCGGTGCGATGCCGCGCGCCTGGAGCCATTGGCCGGCGGGGGACCACGGTGCGATCGAGCCCGCGGGGGAGATGTGGTCGGTGGTCACGGAGTCGCCAAGCACCGCAAGGACCCGCAGGCCCGACAGGTCGGGCACGATCCCGCTGCGCACGCCGACGTCATCGACGAATGGCGGTCGGGCGACATAGGTCGAATCGTCGTCCCAGGCGTAGCGGTCGCCGGATGGGATCGGGAGCGCCCGCCAGCGGTCGTCGCCGTCGAAGACGGTCGCGTATGTCCGGCGGAACAGCTCCGGGTCGATCGATGCCGCGATGACCGCCCGGATCTCGGCTGGATCTGGCCAGATATCGGCGAGGAACACAGGCTGGCCGTCCGACCCGCGGCCGATCGGCTCGGTCGTGAGGTCGATGTCCACCCGGCCGGCCAGTGCGAAGGCCACGACGAGCGGTGGTGATGCCAGATAGCTCGCTCGGGCCAGCGGGTGGATCCGGCCCTCGAAGTTCCGATTGCCCGACAGGACGGCCGCGACGACCAGATCGTTCGCCTCGATCGCGGTCGCGACCGCCTCGTCGAGCGGGCCGGAATTGCCGATACAGGTGGTGCAGCCATAGCCAGCCAGGGCGAACCCGAGCACTTCGAGCGGAGCCATCAGCCCCGCGGCCTCCAGGTAGCCGGTGACCGCGCGTGACCCGGGCGCGAGCGAGGTCTTCACCGCCGGGCCGACGGTCAGGCCGCGAGCGACGGCGTTGCGGGCCAGCAGCCCGGCCCCGACCATGACGGTCGGGTTGGAGGTGTTGGTACAGGACGTGATCGCCGCGATCGCGACCGAGCCGTGTCGGACGATCGCGACCGAACCGCCCAGCTCGATGGCGACGCCGCCGTTGTCGGTCGCGCCGGTCGTGCCGCCCTCGTCGGTCAGCCGGCCGAGGTCCTCCCGTGTCGCCGCCGAAGGTGCGGCGACCGGGAACGCCGCCTGAAAGTTGGCGGGCAGCCCCGGTAGCTCGACGCGGTCCTGCGGTCGGCGCGGCCCGGCCACCGACGGCGCCACGCTCGCGAGGTCGAGTTCGACGATCTCGTCGAAGATCGGCCCATCGCCCGGTTCGCGCCACAGGCCCTGTGTCCTGGCGTAGCGCTCGACGAGCGCCACCCGTTCGGGCGACCGACCGGTCAGCCGGAGATAGGTGAGCGTCTCGTCGTCGATCGGGAAGAGCGTCGAGGTCGCCCCGAATTCGGGGCTCATGTTGCTGATCGTCGTTCGGTCCGCCAGCGCGAGGGTCGCAAGGCCGTCGCCGGCGAACTCCACGAAGGACCCGACGACGCCGTGGGCGCGGAGCATCTCGGTGACGACCAGGACGAGGTCCGTCGCGGTCGATCCGCGCGGCAGGGCTCCCTGCAACCGGACGCCCACGACGTGCGGCATCGGCTGATAGAGCGGCTGTCCGAGCAGGACGGCCTCGGCCTCGATGCCACCGACGCCGTAGCCCAGGACGCCCAGGCCGTTCACCATCGTCGTATGCGAGTCGGTCCCGACGACCGTGTCGGGAAAGGCGACCCTGCCGCCGTTGCCGTCCTCGCGGTCGGCCACGACCGTGGCCAGGAACTCCAGGTTGACCTGGTGGATGATCCCGGTCCCGGGCGGGACGACCCGCAGGTCGCGGAACGCGGTCTGCGCCCAGCGCAGGAGTTGGTAGCGCTCGCCGTTGCGCTCATATTCGCGCTCGACGTTATAGGCGAAGGCCCCGGGTGTCCCGAATCGATCGATCTGGACCGAGTGGTCGATGACGAGGTCTGCAGGGACGAGTGGATTGACGAGCGCCGGGTCGCCACCGAGCTCGGCCATCGCGTCGCGCATGACCGCGAGGTCGACGACGGCCGGAACCCCCGTGAAGTCCTGGAGGAGGACTCGCGCGGGCATGAACGGGATCTCGGCCTCGGCCGGCTGGCCGGGTCGCCAGGCGAGCAGCGTCTCGACATCCTCGGCGCGAACAGCCGGGCCGCCGGCGTGGCGTAGCAGGTTCTCGAGCAGGACCTTGATCGTGACGGGCAGCGTCGCGAGGTCGATCCGGTCGGCGACCGCGTCGAGCCGATAGAGGTCCGGCAGCCCGGCTCCAAGGGAGGCGCGGGCGCCAAAGGGGTCGGGGACCGATATCGGGGTCGTCACGAACGCGCCTCCTTCGTCGACCGCGCAAAGTGCGCGGGGTCAGTCGGCGCCGGGCGGGTGCGCCCACCCCGGGTCGAAGTTCGCGGCCAGTATACGGCCGGCCGTCGTGCATCGCCCGTCAGGGCGGATCAGCTCGCTACACTCGACGGGTGCTGCCTCGAGACGACCCGACGATGACCTCCGACCGTGCCCGATGAGAGCCTGGGGCGACCTGCCGGGTGACGACCCGGAACGCGATCGAGCCGAGATGAAGGCCGCCATCGAAGCGGCCGGGATCGACCTCGATCCGGTGCCGCCGGGGTCCCACCGGCACGGCGACGAGACACATCCGAGCGACCACGCCCATCCGCACGAACATTCGGCGCCCGGCGAGCCGCCGGTCATCGGGATCGTCGGGGCGGGCGCGGTCGGGACGGCGCTGGGCGTGGCCCTGAGTCGTGCCGGGTGGCCGATCCACGCGGTCGCCAGCCGCGACGCCCGGCGGCGCGATCGCTTCCGCTCGCTCGTCGACGTGCCCAGGGTCTTCGTCGACCCGGAGCCGATCCTCGATGAGGTGGAGCTGATCGTCCTCGCCGTGCCCGACGACGCGGTGGCGCCGCTGGCCGGCTCGCTCCGGATGTACAGCGGCCAGGCGATGATCCACACCAGCGGAGCGCTCGGAGCCGAGGTCCTCGCACCGGCGATGGCCGCCGGCACACAGATCGGCGCATTCCACCCGCTCGTCGCGTTCGCGGACACGGAACGGGCCGTTGCCGCACTCCATGGGGCGACCGTCGCCATCGAGGGCGATGACCAGCTGGCGGCGCTCCTGGCCGACATGGCCGAGGCCATCGGGGCGACCCCCGTCCGCCTGGCAGCAGGGTCGAAGTCGGCTTACCACGCGGCCGCGGTCCTCGCGGCGGGTGGGTTGGTGGCCCTGCTCGACGCCATCGCGGAACTCGGTCGGGTGGCAGGACTCGATGAGGCCGGCGCCCTGTCGATCTATGGGCCGCTCATCGAGGGCACGCTTGGCAACGCGCGAGTGCTCGGCATCCGGTCCGCACTGACCGGGCCGATGACCCGCGGCGACATCGGCACTCTGCGAGCCCACCTCTGGACGCTCCAGACGCACGCTCCCGACGTCCTCGACCTCTACGTGGCCGCCGCGGTCCGCGAAGTCGCCCTGGCGGAAGCGCGGGGCGCCCTGGCACCGGAGGACGCGACGAAGATGCGCGAAGTGCTCGCGTCGGCCTTGCGCGGCGGCCCTGAACCGGTACCATAGCCGAGCATGGATCACAGCATCGCGGCCAAGTACGCGGCCCGCCCGGCGGCCCGATTCGTCCGTCCCTCGACCCGTGACAGGGAGCGCCGATTGGGACTTCGGCCGTCCGGCCCGTTCCAGGCGCCCGGTACGCGAACCACCACCCTGCATGGACAGGAAGTCGCTTCGCGAGCGCGGCTTCGAGCGAGTTGGCGCGCCATCCAGCCGGCTGTCGTCCGGCGAACCCCCAGTGGTCTCCCGCGGCCGTCGGTGACCATGGAGTGGGCCAGGTCCGGGCAAACCGGGATGGCCCGCCGCCCGGGCGCGACATCGGCGCCGTGGCGCGGCTGAGGACCTCGACCGCCACTTCTGCCGGCGGCATCGTCGTGCGCTATGAGTCCGGCCAGCCATGGCTCGTCGTCGGCAGCCGCCGTCGCGAGCGCGACGGTCGAACGTGGACCCTCCCGAAGGGGACCCCCAACCAGGGCGAGAGCCGTGAGCAGACCGCCCTCCGCGAGGTCCAGGAGGAGACCGGTCTCGTCGTTCGCATCACCGGCGAGCTCGACTCGATCGACTACTGGTTCGTCCAGTCGGGGACGCGCATCCACAAGACCGTCCACTACTACCTGATGGAACCTGTCGGTGGCGAGCTTGCCGACCACGACCACGAATTCGACGAAGTGCGCTGGATCACGTTCGATTCGGCCACCACGATGCTGACATTCGAGACGGAGCGGGCGCTCGTCGCGAAGGCCGCTGGTCTCCTGACGGGGGCGGACCGAGCCGAGGCCGCTTCATGACCGACTCGGTCGAGGCGCCGATCCACCTGACACCACTGACCGAGGTGCACCGAGTCCTGGGTGCCCGGCTCATCGAGTTCGGTGGTTGGCTGATGCCGGTCCAGTACGGCTCGATCATCGACGAGCACAGGACGGTCCGGACCAAGGTCGGGCTGTTCGACCTGTCGCACATGGGCGAGCTCTATGTCGAGGGTCCGGAGGCCGGCTCGGCCCTGGCGGCAGCCCTCATCTCGGACCCGCCGAGCCTGGCCGTCGGTCGCGCACAGTACTCGATGATGTGCACCGATGGCGGCGGGATCATCGACGACCTCATCGTCTATCGACTCGGGGAGACGCGCTTCCTGGTGGTCGCCAACGCCGGGAACGCGGCCGTCGTGTCGGACGCGCTCGCGGAGCGTCTCGAAGGCGCCCGGGCCATCCTCGACGACCGGTCGCTCGCGACAGGACTCCTCGCCGTCCAGGGTCCGGCCGCGGCGGCGGTCCTCGCGTCGTTCACCGACGCCGACCTGCCGGCCCTCCGCTACTACGCGGCCATCGAGGCGACCGTCGCCGGTATCGCTGGGCTCGTGGCCCGGACCGGCTACACGGGCGAGGACGGCTTCGAGGTCTTCGTGGACAGCGATCGGACCGAGGAGTTGTGGACGGCGCTCCTGCCAGCGGTCGTGGCCGCGGGCGGAGGGCCGATCGGACTCGGGGCGCGCGACACGCTTCGGCTGGAGGCAGGGATGCCGCTCTACGGCAATGAACTGGACCTCGAGACGAACCCGTACGAGGCGGGACTCGGCCGGGTGGTCAAGCTCGGCAAGGCCACTGACTTCGTCGGCCGCGCGGCGCTCGAGCGGGTCGCCCGCGATGGGCCTTCCCGCCGGCTCGTCGGCCTCGTCGTCGAGGGCCGCGGGATCGCCCGGCATGGCCATGCGGTGTACGTGGGCGACCGGCGCACCGGCGCCGTCACCAGCGGGACGCAGTCGCCCACGCTCGGCCTCCCCATCGCGATGGCATATATCGCACCGGCCGACGCCGAGCCGGGTACCGTTGTCGACATCGAGATCCGAGAGGCGCGGATCCCGGCACGGGTGGTGACCTTGCCGTTCTACAGGAGGGACAGCTGATCCGATGGTGCCCACCGACCTCCGCTACACGAACGATCACGAGTGGGTCCGCGTCGATGGCGACGAGGCCACCATCGGGATCACGGCCTACGCCGCCGACCAGCTCGGCGATATCGTCTTCGTCGAGCTGCCGGATCCGGGTCGGACCGTGGCCCAGGCGGCGACGTTCGGTGTGGTCGAGTCGGTCAAGGCCGTCAGCGACCTGTTCGCCCCGGTGAGCGGTGACGTCGTCGAGGCGAATGAAGAGCTCGGCGCGAACCCCGAGCTCGTCAACAGCGACCCGTACGGCCACGGCTGGATGATCCGGATCACCGTCGCCGACCCGGCGCAGCTGGACGCCCTGCTCGAGCCCGACGCATACGACGCCCTCATCGCCGCCGGCTGATCGCACGCCGATGCCATACGGACCACATACCGCCGACGACCGCCAGCGGATGCTGGAGGCCCTGGGCCTCACCTCTGTCGACCAGTTGTTCGAGGACATCCCGGTCGCTCTGCGAGCGTCCCGTCTCGACCTCCCGGAGCCGGAACCCGAGCTCGAGCTCGCCGCGCGCCTGACCGGCCTGGCGGCGCGCAACCGGACCGGGCTCGCGTCGTTCCTGGGTGCCGGTGTCTACCGCCACTGGAGCCCGCCGGCGGTCGATCAGCTCCTCCTCCGCGGCGAGTGGTACACCGCGTATACCCCATACCAGCCCGAGATCAGCCAGGGGACGCTTCAGAGCATCTACGAGTACGAGTCGCTGCTGGCCGAGCTCGTGGACCTCGACGTCGTCTCGGCGTCGCACTACGACGGAGCCGCCGCGACCGCCGAGGCCGCGCTGATGACCTGCCGTGCGACGCGTCGCGAGCGCGTCCTCATCTCACGCGGCGTGCATCCGCATTACCGCGCGACGACGCAGACCTACTTCAAGGGAGGGCTGGAACTCGACGAGATCCCGTTGGTGGCTGACGGCGACGCTGCCGGGACGACCGACCTGGCGGCGCTCGAGCGGATGCTGGCCGACCCGGTCCGTCCGGTCGCCGGCGTCATCGCGGCGCAGCCCGACTTCCTGGGCCTGCTCGATCCGATGCCCGAGATCGGGCGCCTGGCACATGCGGCGGGAGCCCTGTTCGTCGCCGTGGTCGAGCCGGTCAGCCTTGCCGTGCTGGCGCCGCCCGGCGCCTATGGAGCCGACATCGCGGCCGGCGAGGGCCAGCCGCTCGGGATCGCGCCGCAGTATGGCGGGCCGTACCTCGGGATCCTCGCGTCGACGGACGCGCTCGTCCGCCAGATCCCCGGTCGCCTCGTCGGGATGACGACGGACCTCGACGGCAAGCGGGCGTTCGTGATGACGATGCGCGCGCGCGAGCAGGACATCCGCCGCGACAAGGCCGCCAGCAACATCTGCACCAACCAGGCGCTCCTGGCGTTGGCAGCATCCATCTATCTGACGACGATCGGCCCGCATGGGCTACGCGACGTAGCCGCACTGGGGGCGTCGCGGGCGGCCGAGCTCGAGGGGGTTCTGGCCGCAGCCGGCGCTGCCCGGATGCACCCAGGCCCGTACCTCAACGAATTCGTCGTCCGCGTTCCCGACGCCCGGACCGTCCATCGACGCCTCATCGAAGCCGGCGTCCTCGCAGGTCTCGTCCTGGCTGACGCCGAGCCCGATGATCCGAGCCTTGCCGACGGGCTGCTGGTGTGCGCGACGGAGGTGACGACCTCGGCTGAGATCGTCCAGTTCGCCGCGGCGCTTTCTGCTGTCCTCGGCCATCACGACGTACCCGTCATCGCGGAAGCGGTCAGATGAGCGTTACGGGCGAGCGCCTTCAACCGACCATCTTCGAACGCGGACGACCGGGTCGCGGCGGCGGCAAGATCCCGCACCCGCCGAAGGACGCCCTGGATCGGCTTCCTGTCGGCGCCCGACGAGTGACCCCGGCCGCTCTGCCGGAGATGAACGAGCTCGACGTCGTCCGCCACTACGTCAACCTGTCGCAACTCAACTACGCGGTCGACACCGGCTTCTACCCGCTCGGCTCGTGCACCATGAAGTTCAACCCGAAACTCAACGAGTGGGCCGCCCGCCTGCCGGGCTTCGCGAACCTCCATCCGATGGCGCCCGACGAGGTCGCCCAGGGCACACTTCAGCTGCTCTGGGAGCTCGAGCGTGCCCTCGCCGAGATCTCCGGCATGCGGGCCGTGACGCTCCAGCCGGCAGCCGGTGCCCAGGGCGAGCTGACCGGGATCCTGATGATCCGCGAGCACCACCGGGCGACCGGGCAGGGACACCGCGACGAGGTGCTCGTCCCGGATTCAAGTCACGGGACCAACCCGGCGACGGCGTCGATGGCCGGCTACCGGACGATCACGATCCCGTCGGCGCCAGACGGCGGGGTCGACCTCGACGCGTTCCGGGCGGCCCTCGGCCCCAAGACAGCAGCCGTGATGATCACCAATCCGTCCACGCTCGGGCTTTTCGAGGCGCGCATCGGCGAGCTGCTCGAAGCGGTCCATGCGGCCGGCGCCCTGGCCTATATGGACGGCGCGAACCTCAATGCCATCCTCGGCCGGTTCAAGCCCGGAGAAGCGGGGTTCGACGTCATGCATTTCAACGTCCACAAGACCTTCTCGACGCCGCATGGTGGCGGCGGACCGGGTGCCGGGCCGGTCGGGGTGGGGGAGACCCTGGGCCCGTACCTTCCCTCGCCGCGGGTGCTGCGCGAGGACGACGGATCGTTCCGGCTGGAGCGACCGGGCGAGCGCTCGACATCGATCGGACGGCTGCGCAGCTTCGTCGGCAACACCGGGGTCCTCGTGCGCGCATATGCCTACATCCGAGCACACGGTGGGTCCGGCCTGTGCGAGGTCAGCGACGACGCGGTCCTTGCGGCCAACTACCTGAAGCAGCGGTTGGCGGACGCCTACGACATCCCCTTCGACCGCCCCTGCAAGCACGAATTCGTCGCTTCGGCGGCGACGATCAAGAAGCGGACAGGCGTCCGGACCCTCGACATCGCCAAGCGTCTCATCGACTTCGGCTACCACCCACCGACGATCTACTTCCCACTCATCGTCGAGGAAGGGATGCTCATCGAGCCGACCGAGACCGAATCGGTCGAAACGCTCGATGCCTTCGCCGACGCTCTGATCGCCATCGCCGGCGAGGCCGACACGTCTCCGGAGGTCGTCCTCGGGGCTCCGCATACTGCTCCGGTCCGCCGGCTGGACGAGGCCACGGCAGCTCGCCAGCCGAACCTCCGGTGGCGGCCGATGACCGGCGCCGAGACGCCGTGTCCCGATTGAATCGGCCACTCTTCCAACCAACCGAACGCTCGTTAGGCTGGAAGTTGACAGTGTCTCAGGCGCTGTGGATAGTACCGGCAGCGCACCGACCAGATCCGTGCTGCCGCTGCTGTTCGCCTGTCGACCGTTTCGAGCGGGAGGTTCGATCCGGAGACCTGGCAAGCGATGCGGCGTTGAAAGGCGGGGATCGGGCCGCGGTAGCGGGAGTCATCGGGTAGTTCACCCGTTCGGAGGAGAATCCATGCACAAACGACTCTTTGGCATCCTTGCCAGCATCGCCGTGATCGCGGCTGCATGCGGCGGTGCCACGACTTCGTCGGCGCCGCCATCCGCACCGGCGGTCTCGACGGCTCCGGGCCAATCCACGACGCCGGTCCAGTCGGCGGCTCCGAGCGCGGCCGATCTTGCGACTGATCAGACCCTCAAGATCCCCCTCGACGGCGAGCCGCCGACCCTCGACCCGAACAAGGCGCAGGACTCGACTTCGATCGCGGTCCTCCACGCCCTCGGCCGGGGTCTGCTGTACCTCGACAAGGACGGCAAGGTCGTTCCCGCGCTCGCGGCGGCGCTCCCGACCGTGTCGGCCGATTCCAAGACACTGACCTTCACACTCAAGGACAACCTGAAGTACAGCAACGGCGACCCGATCGTCGCCGGTGACTTCGTCTACAGCATCAAGCGCACGCTCGACCCCCGGACGGCCGCCCCGTATGCGTACGTCCTGTGCGAGATCGCCGGCGCCGACGCCCTTCTCGGTTCAGGCAATGGCTGCGGCACCAAGCCGGCGCCGACCTCGGATGCCGACATCGAAGCCGCACTCAAGAACGTGGGGGTCTCTGCCCCTGATGACAAGACCGTCGTCGTCCAGCTGGCGAAGCCGGCCACGTATTTCACCAGCGTCCTTGCGCTGTGGATCGCGGTCCCGGTCGAAAAGAAGTGGATCACCAGCCCGAACCCGACCGAGGCCGCCAACTACGTGAGCTCCGGCCCGTTCATTCTGACCGAGTGGAAGCACAACAGCACTATCGTCCTCAAGCCGAACCCCAACTGGTCCGGCGACGTCAAGCCGACGCTGACTGAGATCGACATGGCGATCACGGCCGAGCCTGCCCAGGAGCAGGCGGCGTACGAGAACGGCGAGACCGTCATGGTCCAGACGCCAAGCGAGGACATCCAGCGCGTCAAGGCCGATCCCGTCCTTGGCCCACAGGTGCAGGAGATCCCAACGCTCTCGATCACCTACTACACCTACAACAATGGTGTCGATCCGAAGACACTGAAGGCGTTCACACGGTGCGCTGACCCGAAGGCCTGCCCGACCACCAACAAGGACTTCCGGATCGCGCTCACCCAGGCGATCGACAAGAAGGCATTCATCAATGCCACCTTCGCCGGTGTCGGCGCACCCGCCAACAGCTTCGTGATGCCGGGGATCGCGGGCTACCAGAAGGACCTCGACCCGTATCCGTTCGACCTCACCTCGGCCAAGGCCCACATGGCGACTGCCTTGGCGGCCCTAGGCGTGTCCGACGCTGCGTCCCTCGGCAAGCTGAAGTTCGGCTTCAACACCGGTGGCGGCCACGAGCCGCGTGTCGCGTTCCTGGCCGAAGCATGGCGGACCGCGTTCGGTCTCCAGACCGAGCAGATCGGCACCGAATTCAGTGTCTTTCTCACCCAGCGGACGGCCGGTGTCTACGACATCGCGCGCGACGGCTGGGGCGCCGACTACCCGCATGCCCAGAACCAGCTCGGCCTGTTCGTGTGCGGCGGCGGCAACAACGACGTCCAGTACTGCAATCCAGATTACGACAAGCTGATGGCCCGGGCTGCCGCCGAGGCGGATCAAACGAAGCAGGTGGACCTGTACGATCAGGCACAGACGATCCTCTTCAACGATGCGGCGATGCTGCCGCTGCGCTTTGGTCTGACCACCTACGAGATCGCGCCGTCAGTCGGCGGCATCACGATCTCCGTCAATGACGCCCGGCTGCCGGGCGACGCCAATTACGAGACGATGTTCATCAAGAAGCAGTAGTCGCCCACGGCGACCTATGCCGGTGGGTCGGCCGTCAGGCCGACCCACCGAACCGCATCATCTACGCGAGTACCCTCGTAGCAGAGAGATACCGTGATCACCTATATCGGCCGGCGCTTCCTCTGGATCATCCCGGTCCTGTTCACGGTCTCGGTCATCACCTTCTTCCTGATGCACGCCGTCCCCGGCGGGCCCTGGGACCGCGAGAAGCATCTGCCTCAGGGCACGCAGGATCGACTCAATGCCCAGTACGGGCTCGATCAGCCGATCTACGTCCAGTACATCCGATGGGCGGGGGCGTTCATCCAAGGAGACCTTGGGCCCTCCTATCGCTTCCAGGATCGACGGGTCAATGACATCGTCGCTGACGGCATCTGGACCACGGTGCAGCTCGGTGTCATGGCCTTTCTGCTTGCCGTCGCCGTCGGCATCCCGCTCGGCATCTTCGCGGCCCTCGGCCACAATCGAGCACCGGACTACCTCGCGACGAGCATCTCGATCATCGGCATCGCCACGCCCGTCTTCGTGCTTGGCATCCTGATGATCGTGTTCTTCTCGGTCCAATTGAAATGGTTCCCGACCGGTGGCTGGAAGGGTCCGCAGTACTGGGTCCTACCAACGATCGCGCTCGCCGGCTTCCCGATTGCGATCATCGCCCGGTATACCCGGGCGTCCATGCTCGAGGTCACGCGAAAGGACTATATCCGGACGGCTCAGAGCAAGGGGTTGAGCGACCAAGCTGTGGTCAGTCGACATATGATCCGGAACGCCCTCATCCCGGTCGTGACCATACTCGGGCCGACACTTGCGTTCCTGGTCACAGGCTCGTTCATCATCGAGCGGATCTTCGGGATCCCGGGCATCGGGCAGTACTACATCACCGCGATCGGTACCAGGGACTACAGCCTGCTCATGGCGATGACGATGCTCTACGCCTTTGCCGTGGCGTTCCTCAACGTGGTAGTCGATGTGCTGTACGCATATATCGACCCCCGGATCCGGTACAGCTAGAAGACCCCCGAGATGGCGACGAACACCACGGTCGTCCCGGCCGGACTCGCCAAGCCGAAGGCGGCCGCCGGACCGTGGCGCGAGGCCTTCGGCCGGCTCGTTCGCAACAAACTGGCGGTGGTTGGCCTCGTCCTCGTTCTTCTCCTGCTGTTTTGCGGGATCTTCGGACCGATCATCGCGCCCTGGCCGTATCAGCAACAGGACTTGCAGGCGATCTTCGCAAATGGCAACCGGCCCTTACCGCCATTCTCGCCAAACCACATCCTCGGGACGGACGCCCTCGGCCGTGACCTGTTGAGCCGCCTCCTCGACGGGGCCCGGATCAGTGTGACGGTCGCCTTCGTCGTCCAGTTCGTGATCATCTTCATCGGCGTGCCGGTCGGCGCGTTCTCGGGATGGTTCGGCGGTCGGACGGACAATTTCATGATGCGGCTCACCGACGTCTTCTATGCGTTCCCGGACCTTTTGTTTATCATCCTGCTATCGGTCGCCTTCCGCGAGACCGCGTTCGGTCAGGCTTTGGACGGACTCTTGCTCGTGTTCGTCGCCATCGGCCTCGTCGGCTGGGTCACCGTGGCGCGACTGACGCGTGGCCAGATGCTCGCGCTCAAGGAAACCGAGTTCGTCGAGGCGGCCAAGGCGATCGGTGTCTCGGATCGCAAGATCGTGACCCACCACCTGCTGCCCAACGGGATGGGCCCGATCATCGTGGCCGTCACCCTCGGCGTTCCGGTGGCCATTTTGGCGGAGGCGACCCTCGCCTACATAGGCATCGGCGTGCAGCCGCCACGCGCGTCGTGGGGCAGTCTCATCGCCGATGGCCAGAAGTACATTCGCTCCGAGCCGCACCTCGTGCTCTTCCCGGCGATCTTCATCGCGCTCGCGCTGATCGGCTTCACCTTCCTCGGTGACGGCCTGCGCGACGCGCTCGACCCGAAGCTCAAGGGAAAGCAATAGGTGGTAAGCGCGGAGGAAGGGGTTTCGGCCGCCGACGCACCGACCATCGTGGAACTCTCTTCGGACGACGTCCTGAGGGCACGAAGCGAGGCGGTCGCCCAGGCGGGTCTCGGCCGGAAGGCGGACCATCTGCTCGAAGTGCGCAACCTGTCGACCCATTTCTTCACCCCAGACGGCGTCGTCCAGGCGGTCGATGACGTCAGCTTCGATGTGGGCTACGGCGAGACGCTCGGGCTCGTCGGCGAGTCCGGTTGCGGCAAGAGTGTCTCGGCGCTGTCGATCGCGCGGCTGGTGCCCGATCCGCCGGGCAGGATCGTCTCGGGTTCGATCCTTTTCGACGGGATCGACCTGCTCAAGCTGAGCCCCGAGGACATGCGCAAGCTGCGCGGCAAGGAGATCGGGTTCATCTTCCAGGATCCACTGACGAGCCTGAACCCGACGCTCACGATCGGCTACCAGATCGGCGAGGCCATCCGCGAGCACATGGGCTTGTCCACAAAGGCCGCCCGGGACCGGATCGTCGAGTTGCTGGCCAAGGTCGGCATCCCCCGACCGGCCGACCGCCTCAACGACTACCCATTCCAGTTCTCGGGCGGGATGCGTCAGCGCGTGATGATCGCCATCGCCCTGTCGTGCGATCCGAAGCTGATCCTGGCCGACGAACCGACGACGGCCCTTGACGTCACGATCCAGGCGCAGATCCTGGAGCTCATCCAGCGGCTGTCATCCGAGTTCGGGACGGCGGTCCTGCTCATCACCCACGACCTCGGGATCGCCGCGGGCATGTGTGACCGCGTCAACGTCATGTATGCCGGTCGGATCGTCGAGACCGGCTCGGTCGACACCTTGTTCGAGCGCCCGAGGATGCCGTACGCGTGGGGCCTGCTCGATTCGCTGCCGCGGATCGACGACGTCCGGGGCGAGAAGCTGCGCACGATCGAGGGGCTGCCACCACTCCTCATTTCGCCGCCCAAGGCATGCCGTTTCGGGCCACGCTGCCCGTACATCCGCGACGTCTGCCGCGAAGGCGAACCCGAGCTCACGGCTCGCGGCAGCGACGGCCACATGGCGCGCTGCTTCGCGACCGAGTCAGACGGGTGGATCGCGTGACCGTCGCCGCGACACCAGACTCCGGCTCCGAGACGGCCCCGACGCTGCCGGCGCACGACAAGGCCAACATCGTCGAGGTCGACAACCTCAAGGTGCACTTCCCCATCCGGGCCGGAATCTTCAAGACAGTGAAGGGTTCGGTCAAGGCCGTGGACGGGGTGACCATCCAGGTCCACCGCGGCGAGACGCTCGGGCTGGTCGGTGAATCGGGCTGTGGCAAGAGCACCATCGGCCGGGCGATGATCCGCCTGCGCGACGCGACGAGCGGCACGGTCCGGTTCGACGGCGTCGACCTGTTCAGCCTCAACACAGAGGAGCTGCGCAAGTACCGCCGCCGGATGCAGATCATCTTCCAGGATCCATACGGGTCGCTCGATCCGCGGATGACGGTCAGCGCGATCATCAGCGAGCCGATTGAGACCCATCATCTCGCCGAGGGATCGGCCAAGGACGACCGGGTCGCCGAGCTGCTCCAGCTGGTCGGGCTGGACCCGAAATACGTGAAGCGCTATCCGCACGAGTTCTCCGGCGGCCAGCGTCAGCGCATCGGGGTCGCGCGTGCGCTCGCCGTCGAGCCGGAATTCATCGTCTGCGACGAGCCCATCTCCGCCCTCGACGTTTCCATCCAGGCCCAGGTCCTGAACCTGCTGACCGATCTGCGTGCGCGCCTCGGGCTGACGTATCTCTTCGTCGCGCACGACCTGTCCGTGGTCAAGCACATCAGCGACCGCGTCGCCGTGATGTACCTCGGCAAGATCGTCGAGATCGGCCCGCCGGCCGTGCTGTATTCGGCGCCCGGGCACCCATACACGCGGGCCCTGCTGTCGGCCGTCCCGGTGCCGGATCCGGTCGCCGAACGGAAGCGCCGCCGGGTCATCCTCAAGGGCGATGTGCCGAGCCCCGTCAACCCCCCGCCCGGCTGCAGGTTCCATACCCGCTGCTGGCTCTACGAGCGCCTCGGCCAGCCGGAGGACTGCCGGACGATCGAACCGCCGCTCGCAGTGGTCGCGACGACGGCCGACCACCATGCATCGTGCCACTACTCGGACGAGGCGCTCAAGACCGACGTCGGGATCGCCCACATCGGCGCGCCCCTTGTCCGGCGCGGGACGCCGGCCTCCGCACTCGCGTCGCTCGATCAGGACCCGGCCACTCCCCAAGCGCCACTGGCGAGTCCAGCCTTCGCGGACATGCCCGAGACGACCGGGGAGAGCCACGCGTCCGACAGCTTCGGGGTCGAGGCGCCCGGCTCGACCCACACACCGACGGACATCCAGAGTCCGTTCTGACCCGTCTGGCCTGATCCAGGGGTCGCGCGGCTGGTCGGTCAGGCCTCGGCCGCCGCCGGCCGCTGTGGCCTCCGACTTCGCGCTGGACTTGGCGGTCTCACTGGGCCGGAGGATCCAGGAAGCCGCCGAACGACGTGACGAACGTGTCGAACGTGCCGGTACGGCCACGGTGGAGCGGATGGTCGGCGTCCCACTGGACGGCGAAGCTCTGGACCACGTCGTTGGCGTCGAGTCGGGACCCGTCGGTGAACAGCACATCGGACCGCAACGTGCAGGTCCACGTGGTCAGGTTCGCGTCAGGAGAGCATTTCTGCGCGAGCGACGGGATGACCCCGGCGTCGGCCGGGTCGTGGGCATACAGGCTCTCGACGACCTGGCTGCAGATCAGCCGGGCGACAGGATCGACCTCATCGGCGCAATACAACCCGGTCGGCTCATGGGTCGTCAGCCAGACGAGCTGGCGCCGATCCCCCGGCGTCATCAGCGCGAACGACTCGACGCGGAGCGGCGAGGCGACCGCACCCTTGACATCGGCGAGGAAGGCCGCGTCCGACCCGACCGCCGCGAGCGGGATGAACGGGACAACGCTTCGGATCGCGTCGTTCGCCTTCTTGTAGGCGGCCTCGCGCTTGGTCCCGTTGGCCGTCGAGCGGCCCGCGGCGAGCGCCTTGGTGATGTCGCCGTAGGGCCGGCCGATCTCACCCGACGCCCCGGTGGCGAGGCGTGGATCGAGCGACGCAACGACGTCGGGGTAGGCCGGGGTCTGGCTGAGCAGGTGGATGCCGTCGAGCCTGCCGGCGTCGATGTCCGCGCGATACGTCGCCTCTGGCTCTCCGACGAGAGCGGCGGTGATCCCGAGGTTCGTCTGGAGTTCCGCCTGCAGCTCGAGCGCGAGAGCGCCCGGATCCGGCACGGCCGCGCTCGGGGTCGTCGAGAAATGGATCGTCGTGGCGAAACCGTCGGGGAAGCCCGCTGCGGTCAGGGTTTCCTTCGCGAGCGTCGGGTCGTAGTCGTACCAGGCCGCCCCCTTGCACGCGTACGGGAGCGCGCACGGGGCCGCATAGGTGGCCGGCGCGGCGGCCGGCGACAGGAAGGTCGACACGAGATGCTTCCGGTCGATCCCGAGAGCCAGCGCCCGCCTGACGCCCACATTGTCGAATGGCTTGAACGTGTTGGTGAATCCGAGGTAGACCGCATCGAGGCCGGCACGCGGCGCCGTGACCATGCTGACGTCCGCGCCGACCGCATCGACCCCCGCTGGCGCAACGTCATCGATACCGTCGACGGTACCGGCCTGGAGTTCGTTGACCCGTTCGGATGAGGCGGCGTTCCAGCGCACGATGACCCGCTCGTTGGCCGCCGGAGTGCCCCAGTAGGCGTCGTTGCGGGCGAGGCTGACCTGGGCCCCCCGGTCCCACGCCTCAAGCCGGTACGGGCCCGTCCCGTTCACGGCGGTGGTGATCGCCTGGGGGCCCGACGTCTGCGCGTCGATGTGCGACTTCAGCCACGCTGTGACATTGATCCCGAACGCCGGGTCGGCGATCTTCGACAGGAAGGCGACGTCCGGGGAGCATAGCTCGAAGACGACCGTCGTCGCGTCCTCGGCATGGATCCGTTTGAGGTTGCCGGTGTAGGCGCCGTGGGATGAGTCCGGCGCGGCCTTCTCGCCACAGGGCGCTGACCCCCTCACTGGGTAGGCCGTCGGGACGAACGTGCCGGTACTCGGGGCAGGGGTGGTCGGCGGGCGTGTCGGCGTCGGATTCGACGTCTGGATCGGCGGGACGGTGGCGCCGCACGCCGCCATGACGAGGGCAAGAGCCACAAGAAGCGTGATGTGGCCGGACTGTCGGCGGCTGGCGGCGGTCACAGCGGGAGCCTAGCATCGGCACCTCCGGACCGTCGGAACTCGCTGCTCGCGCTGGGGGTTCGCGTATGCTCGTGGCTGTGCAGTCGCTGACGATCGCCCTCGCCCAGATCGCGCCTCGACTCGGCGCGCTCGGGGTCAACCTGGCGACCCACCACGCGCTGCTCGACGAGGCACGTGCCAAGGGCGCCGACCTGGTCGTCTTCCCGGAGCTCGGACTCACCGGCTACCAGCTCCAGGATCTCGCGTCCGAGGTGGCGATGCGGCTCGACGACCGCCGGCTGGCCGGTCTCGCCGCCGCGACCCACGGCCTGTCCGCCATCGTCTCGTTCGTCGAGGAGTCGGCCGACCATCGCCTGTTCATCGCCGCCGCCCTGCTTGAGGACGGCGAGATCATCCATGTCCATCGCAAGTTGTTCCTGCCGACGTACGGCCTGTTCGACGAGCGTCGGTTCTTCGCAGCGGGCGACCTGCTGCGGGCAGTACCGTCTCGGGTCGGGGTCGGTGTCGGGATCGCCATCTGCGAGGACTTCTGGCACCTGTCGGTGCCGCAGGTGCTGGCACTGGATGGGGCCCAGATCCTGGTCAACGTCTCGTCATCGCCGGGTCGCGATCTGGCGGCGACACATGAAGTGGGTCTCGGGACGGCGACCTCGTGGCGGACCCTGATGCGGACCTACGCGCAACTGACAACATCGTTCGTGGTCTTCTGCAATCGGGTCGGGGTGGACGAGTCGATCTCGTTCTGGGGCGGCTCGGAGGTGATCGCCCCGAGCGGCCAGGCCGTCTTCTCAGCTCCGCTCTACGACGAGGGCCTGTACGTGGTCGATCTCGCGCTGACCGACATCCGCCGGGAACGGGTGGCCCTGCCGCTCTTGCGGGACGAGCGCCCGGAGCTCAACGTCCGCGAGTTGCAGCGGATCGTCGCGGAGCGGGCTGGCCTCGCCACAGATTCGACCGCCGACGCAGGCTCCGAAGCGGGACTCGACGTGGCTCCGGCGGGGTCGCCGCGTGAGCCGATCGGCTTCGGGACACACGGCGAGGGGCAGTCGCGCACCCTGGACCGCGGCGCGTGACGATGACCGACCGAGACTCCGCCGCACATCCTGCGGCGCACGCCGCATTCGACCTGCCGTCCGAACTCGCCATCGACACCGATGTCGCCCGACGGGTCATCGCCGAGTTCATCCGCGGGCAGCTCGATCAGGCCGGCTTCGAGCGGCTGGTGCTCGGTCTGTCGGGCGGGATCGATTCGGCGGTCGTCGCCTACCTCGTGGCGGAGGCGATCGGCGCGGACCGGCTGCTCACGGTGATGTTGCCGTACCGGACCTCGTCACCGGCCTCGCGCGCCGACGCGGAGTCGGTCGTCACGGCGCTGGGCTGCGCCAGCGACATGGTCGAGATCACGGCCATGGTGGATGGTTACTTCGACCTCGCCGCGGGTCCGAGTGGGACCGAGGCCACGCCGCTCCGGCGCGGCAACTTCGCGGCCCGGATGCGGATGGCGGTCCTGTACGACCGGTCCGTCACGTTCGGCGGGCTGGTCGTGGGAACCGGTAACAAGACCGAGGCGCTGATCGGGTACACGACGCTGTTCGGCGATTCGGCCAGCGCCTTCAACCCGATCGGTGACCTGTACAAGAGTCAGATCCGTCAGCTCGCGGTGGCCCTCGGCGTCCCTGACGCGATCGTGCGCAAGGCCCCGTCGGCCGACCTGTGGCCCGGCCAGACCGATGAGAACGAAGGCGGGTTCAGCTATCCCGTCCTCGACCGACTCCTGTTCTGGCGGGTCGACAAGCGCCGCTCGATCGACGAGATCGTCGCGCTCGGCTTCGACGCGGCCGCCGTCGAGCGCGTGGACCGGCTGATCGCCGGCGCCGAATTCAAGCGACAGGTCCCGGCGATCGCGAAGCTGGGGCCCCGGACCGCGGGCGTGGATTACCTGTATCCACGACGCCGGCCGGGGTCGGCCCGGGGCGGATGACCGGAGAGCCGGACGAGGGAGTCGGCGTCGGCGAGGCCGGTGGCGGCGTCCTGTACGTGGTCTCGACGCCGATCGGCAACCTCGGCGATGTCACGATCCGGGCACTCGAGGTCTTGCGGACCGTTTCGCTCATCGCAGCCGAGGACACGCGGCACACCAAGCGACTCCTGGACCGCTACGACATCGCGACGCGGATGACCAGCCATCACGCACGGAGCGCCCCGGCGCGGCTGGAGACGCTGCTCCGACATCTGCGCGATGGGGCGGACCTCGCGGTCGTCACCGATGCCGGGACGCCCGGCGTGAGCGACCCAGGCGGGGAGTTGGTGGC
>Ga0075026_100000126_pt1 | contig 26306 bp, 23 predicted proteins | sample Str012_2_FD_71392 | JGI IMG/M metagenome (GOLD analysis project Ga0075026, IMG submission 71392) | Freshwater sediment microbial communities in response to fracking from Pennsylvania, USA - Straight Creek_MetaG_SC_2012 | ecosystem: Environmental > Aquatic > Freshwater > Creek > Sediment... | reverse complement strand
ATATAATTTGAATCACCAAAAATAAAGAAGTGGAAACAATAGCAGGCATTCTTTATTTTCCGCAGCGCATACGGCGGCGGAATGAACCAGGCGAAATAATAAAAGATTTAATAAAACAGGTGGAAATTGTAGTAAAATGCGGCTCGTGAATACAGTTAACCTGTTATTTACCGGTAGCAGCTAATTTTTGTATGCTGGCTGCATACAACCTTCCAATAGGAATTTCAATGCCGGCAATTTCTACATCCTGGCTGGTAAATGCCGTTACTTTATGAATGGATACAATAAAGGATCGGTGCACCCGTACAAACAGATGTTCAGGCAGCATTGCTTCCAGTGTTGCCATTGACTGTTTTACAACCAGGGGTTTTCCGGAAGCCCGGTAGATTTTAATATAATCCTTCAAACTTTCTGCATACACAATTTCTTCAAGGAAAACTTTTACCATCTTTCTCTCGGCCCGAAAATATAAAAATCCGTTATTGGCCGGGCTCAGCTCTTTTTCAACTTCGGGGAGGCTGGCTTTTGTTACTTTATTGATGGCTTTTAAAAAGCGTTCCAGTGAAACGGGTTTTACAAGGTAGTCTACTGCATCAAGATCAAAAGCGTCAGCGGCGTATTCTTTGTAGGCAGTGGTGAAAATTACTTTTGGCGGGTGATTGAGTGTTTTTAAAAAACTGGTGCCAGAAAGTTTCGGCATTTGAATATCCAGGAAGAGCAGGTCTACTTTTTTTTTCTGCAGCACTTCCATGGCCTGGAATGCGTTGCTGCATTTGCCAACAATTTCCAGCTGACCCACCATGGCTATATATTTTTCAAGTATACTCAGGGCAGGTGGTTCATCATCCACGAGCAGGCACTTCAGTTTCATGTTGTTGAATGATTGAGTGGTTAAACATATTTTCATTTGTATTGCTGGCTGCCGGTATACTGCAGTGAAGCTGCAGGTTCACAATAAATACATCTTTGTCATGGTCTGCAGCAAAAGTATATTTGCCAGGATAAAGTAAATCAAGTCTTCGTTTTACATTCTGCAGGCCTATTCCGCCATTCTCCTGCATACTGCTTACCGGTACAGGGTCTTTGCTGTTGACCAGTTTAAAAAACATGCCTTTGTCTGTTACATGTATATCAAAACTTATCCAGCATTGATCTGTCTGATTGCTGGTGCCATGTTTGAAGGCATTTTCCACAAGCGGTAAAATCAGCAGTGGTGGAATTTGCTTGCCATCCAGCGGGCCATTTACCGTAATAGAAACATCCAGCCGGTTGCCATACCGCAATTGTTCCAGCGAAATATATTCCCGTAATAATTTTATTTCGGTAGTTAACGGAATAAGCGGAACGCTGCTTTCATAGATCATAAAGCGAAGCAGGTTAGAAAGTTTGAGTACAATTTCCGGCGCCCGGGGCGATTGATCAAGAATGTATGCGTACAAATTATTTAATGTATTGAACAGAAAATGCGGATGAAGCTGCGATTTTAGCAGTTCCAGCTCTGCAGCAGTTTTCTGTTGTTGTGCTTCTACCGTTTGTTGTTTTTGCCGGTACCAGTAATTTAAAAGGTTAATTGAAATAGCAATGCCTGCTACATGAATATAGGGTAATATTTCCCTGCCTTCCGTCATGGTAAACCCATTGAATGCATTTCCGGATACAACCCTATTCACAAACGATGAATACAGCACGCAAAGCAGCAGCACCAGCAGTAATAAAGAAAAAAACGGCAGGTATCTTTTTTGTGTGAGAAAAGTTGGTATCAGGAAGTAGATCAGTGTATATACCAAAAACATAAAGCCTGGCAGATAGGCAAGCATATTGGTAACGGAAGTAACCAGACTGAGTCCTTCAGCGAAACCCCATCCAAAATAAGTAAGGATGATGCACCAGAAAAGAAGGTGAAGCCCTAATTTTTTAACCCAGCTATGATTCAGTATAAAAAGCCTTTGTATCATTTTACGGCACTTTACCAAAAATACGGTTATTTATAAGCATGGATCGGTGCCATATATGTTTGTAGACAGACAACGTTTTTTGGACGACAAAGCGCAGCAAATCATTTAAAACAGTTCCGGCTGACAAGTTTTGGTTGAATGTGTACAGAATACTGTCATTCGGCTATTAACCGTTCCGGCGGTGGAAAAGCAAAGTAGTTTTATGCTGTTGCAATAGCTAATGAGTGATTATGGCAGTAGATGATGGGGTGCTATGTAAATTTTGAAATAGACCCAAACCAATGCTTGCACTTTAATTGTCCATTTAAATTTATATTATGAAAAAAATAGTAATTATTGCAGCAGTAATTTTTCTTGCCAGTTGTGACAAAAAAGGAACTACCACCATGCCGCAGGGTGCGCTGTACGCCTTTCCAAAAAATACAGAATGGGTAGGCACGCTCGATGGTAACGGGTTCCAATACCGTCCGCCGTGTTCGCTGAAATTCAATACAGACAATACATTTACCATGTATGGCAATTTGTTGTTTTTTACAAACAATGTAGAAACACGCAAAGACAGTATCAGCGGAATCATTCTCAGTACTGACAGCCTGCCGGACGGAAGAACCCGTATCACTACAAATATTATTACCACTTTCAATGGTGTGGTTACAAAATACATTTACATCAGCAATGGAAATAAAATTATGGGCGTTTCTGCAGACGGCTCTGTTGCCACTTTTCAATTAGAATTATTCCCTGCTGCGGGCATCCCGGTAATTGGTACGCATTGGAGGGGTGTATCGTGGCCGAAATCTGCTGTTAGTTTTGTGCCCTACGCTTGTCCGGACCTGAGCAGTATTATCTTTCAGGACGGAATTAATACCGTTTATTCAAGAAATGGCCTGCCGGTGATGCTCACCCAATTTACGCAGCTGCAACATGCATACAAGCAAATAGGCCCAAGGGTTTATATGGGGGGATACAAATACCTGCCCGGCAGTCCGGAAGGTGCGGCGGTTATAGTTGACGCTTACCTGGGAATATTAGCACCCACTGGCGACAGGATGATGGTTGATTCCTATTCACCTGACGCAAGATTGCCGAATTATATCAACACAAATGAACCCTATGGCCCCAAGGGTCAAACCCCTATCATTTACAAGTATTGATATTATATAGCAGGTCTTCAAAAAAGAGCACGGGCATTGTTGAATTTAGTTGACTTCATTACCGAATGTAGTGCAGCAGACAAAGGGATGATGGTGCCAGTAGTGACTAGTTTGCAAAGAATGCGATTGCTATGAACGAATTGTTAATAATAGCAGATCATTTCATAGAAGCTACACGGAGAGATGGGCGATACATAAAAACTTCCTGTTCAGCCTCTCTGCGACGGCCGCATAGCTGAACCCGCATGACCGCCGCCGGGCATTAAGCCACAGCAAGCGACAATGGCAGGCAGCAACAAAACGCAGTAACCAATCAAACGAATAATATGAGGCGAAAAAATTTTATTTTATCTGCGTTGGCCCTGGCTGCCGCACCCAAAATTATGGTGGCACAAGCTGAGACGGGTAATCCCGTTAAAGGATTTAAAACCAGTAAAGGAGAAGGCCGTTTGCATGGGCATATTAAACTGAAAGGCGTTAATTCAAATGTGCTGGATGTAAAAATATCTGGTACTGACACAAACGACGGGTTTGCTATGTTTGAACAGACATCGCTATCGCAGGGCAGGGGCACGCCATTGCATGTGCATCACTACCAGAACGAAACTTTTTACGTGGTAGAAGGTAATTATTATTTCCAGGTTGGGGAAGATAAATTCCACCTCAGCGAAGGCGATAGTATTTTTCTGCCCATGAAAGTGCCGCACGCCTGGACGCAGGTTGGTGAAAAAGGAAAAATGACAGTAACCTTTCAGCCGGCAGGAAAAATGGAGAATTTTTTTTTAACATTGGCTTCGCTTGAAAAAGAGCCCACACAGAAAGAAATAGCAGAAATTTTTGCAAACAATGACATGCAGATAGTAGGGCCACCGCTGAAAATTGAGTAATGGATTGACTGATCTGTTGAGTGGTTATTTTAGTAAGGTACTGCAGACTGCCAGCAGATAGATCAACCGATCCACTGATCAACTATATTTGCAGTATGGACAAATTCTTAACCGACCTGTTTGCGGGTCAGCAATACGATGCACAAAATTTTTTTCTGATAGCCGGGCCTTGTGTGGTAGAGAGTGAAGAACTGGTAATGGAGGTGGCGGATAAAGTATCGGGCATTTGCAAAAACCTGGGTATTCCATATATTTTTAAGGCCTCTTACAGAAAGGCCAACCGTACCAGTGCGGGTTCTTTTACCGGTATTGGCGACGAAACTGCGCTGGCCCTGGTAAAAAAAACCGGCGAAAAATACAAACTGCCCACTACCTCCGATATACATGCGCATGAAGAAGCGGCCGTTGCGGCAAAATACATTGACGTTTTGCAGATACCCGCTTTTCTTTGCCGGCAGACCGATTTATTGATTGCTGCGGCTGAAACCGGGAAAATAGTGAACGTAAAAAAAGGCCAGTTTCTCAGTGGCCCTTCCATGAAATTTGCGGCCGATAAAATCCGCAAGGCCGGCAATGAAAAAGTAATCTTAACAGAGCGGGGCAATACGTTTGGTTACCAGGACCTGGTGGTAGATTTTCGCAATATACCCTGGATGCAGGAACACAAAGCGCCGGTGGTGATGGATGTAACGCATTCATTGCAGCAACCCAACCAAACCTCGGGTATAACGGGTGGCAACCCGCAGCTGATAGGCACCATTGCCAAAGCGGCCATTGCCACCGGGGCCAACGGCTTGTTTATTGAAACGCATCCCAACCCTGCCAAAGCACTAAGCGATGGCGCAAATATGCTGAAGTTGGATTTACTGGAAGGATTGCTGCAGCAACTGGTAAAGCTGCGCAAAGCAGTGATCTGAGGTTGATGAACCACGGAGAAACCGGTATGCCGGTTTGCACGGCGTTGCTTACCCGCGTAACAATACCTTGCCAATCAAATATTTTTCTAAGAATAAAAAGAATCCTGCTAAATTCCCCGGATAGAAAAAAACTGGGCCGCTCTGTGTTCTGGTGTCTCCGTGGTTCAAGGATCCCGGAAACAAAAAAGCCCCGCTTTTCAGCAGAGCCTTACTTGCAGGTAGGGAATCTTTTTTGCGATTTCACAAGCCGGATTGTTTCAAGGGAGTGGAAGGATTTTAAAAACGGGAACGCTTCCTTTGTTTTCTCATGCTACCCTGTCAGACAATTCATTTCCTTTCTGGTTTTTTTGCAGCTTTATTCTGATGCGGTTAAAAAATCGTTCGGTGATAACCGCCAATATATTTTGTGTAATGGGTAAGTAAAATCCATTGTCTTCTGTATTCATCACTTTGTCTACCATGCTGCGGTAGGTTTTGTCGAGCGCATCCAGGAACAGTCTTTCTTCACCCAGTTCCAGGTAGGCATTCAGCAGCGTGTCATCAAAACCCGGAATTTGTTTTTTCAACCAGGTTTTGGGAACCATGATTTTTAACCGGTTTACACAGGCACCGCTGGTACCACTGAGTACAAAACTGTCTTTTGCAGCAGTTAAGAAGACCGACGTAATCACTTTGTCGTCGTAAGAAACGGATTGGTTGTTGATAGATATATTGCATTCCGTACCAGCCTGTATCTGGTTGATGTGCAGGGCCAGGTAATCTTCTTTGGCGACGGATAATTCCAGTTCAAAATCTTCATTCAGGATATAGTTGGATAGATAAGCACTAAATCCATTGGAAAACTCGAGCAACTTATAATCTCCGCTGGCATATTTGTCGTTCAGTGTAATTTTTTTGCCATACTGGTGGCTGCTCACTAACTCCACAAAATAGGGGAGGGCTGTTTCATCAAAATTAAAATGGTCGTATTTGAGTTGAATCATAGTAATGACTGTTCTGCTTAAGTGGAAACATCTAAAATGCTTCCTTTGAATTAAATCCAGTTTATATATGACGCGAAATAAGTCTAATTAGTAGGCAGCGCTGTCAATTGTGATAGCTGTAAAAGACATTAGTGTAGCTGTAAAGGCTTTATTGCAGCAATTCCTGTTTTTTAAAGGCTGAAATGCGCAGCAGGCCAATTTAGGTGCTGGATTGGTTTTAACTTTTTGTTGGCCTGTATGCCGGCCAGCGGCGGATGGATACTTCTGGTAGCATTCTTTTTACGTATCATATAGCCAGCCAAGACGGCCAGTTAAGATTGGATGCAGGTATGGCAGACCGGTGTTGCAAACAAATTGCGGGTCTATTGTTTCAGTTCGCTGGGCAGTATGCCAAATTCTTTTCTGAAAGCCGTGCTGAAATTGCTAAGGTTGGTATAGCCCATTTCAATGGCTACCTGTTTGATGGAGTATTTATTGGTTTCCAATACATCCCGGGCTGCACGCATTCGTGCTTTTTGAAAATACTGGTAGATGGGTACACCGTACACAGACTTAAAATCATTCTTGAGCTTGGTTTCGCTGATGTTTACGATTTTGGCCAGTTCCGGTATGAATGGCGCCGGGTTAAATACATCGCGGGTTATCAGCGATTCAATTTCCATTACGCGGCTGATGTCTTCGCGGCTGAGTTTGATATCTGAATGGCTGGTTTCCATTTTTACTGCCATGCGCATAAAGAAGCGTTCTATCAGCAACATGACCCGGTTTTGAACGGCAATTTGTTTAAACGGACCGCTGCCATTTACCAGTTCAATTATTTCCTGTATCAGTTTTTTGTATTCCAGGTCGAGCGGATCTGCCGTAATGCGGGAGGCTTTTAACGAAAGGTATTTGTGCAGGAGGCCACTTTTGGAATCTACACCAAGATGTGCGGCCAGCCATTCATTGTCGAGCAAAATATTAATGCCTTTAACCCTTGTACCGGCGGCCATTTCATAATTGGCATCAAACAATGAGCTGGTAAGCAATGCGGCCGAAAAAGAGCTGTTGCTAACGTGGTAGGGGTCGTCGTCGATATCAATTTTTACAGCGTCTTTTGCTATCACTTCGGTAAACCAGAGCGTATAAAACTCCTGGTTGATCTTTTTTCTTTTTAAGCGATTACCTTCTTTGTAGGCTAAATCAAACACCATGGCCTGAACACTGCCCTGCAACTCTACCAGCTGGGCAAAACCCAGGGCGATGTTTTGCGGGTATTGTAACCGGTCATTTTCAATACGTACCCCCAATGCGGCAGCGAAAGCCTGCATCAGGTCGCGATAGTTGGTATGGTCATATTCAAAAACAAACATCAGCAGCTGTTGAAGTTTTGAAAATTAACCAGGAGCTTAACCAATCATAAAAAACAAGGCAGTTCATCAGCGGTTCCGGAGGGGGTTTCGTCTTGCAGAAAGGATATAGTTTTTGATGTTCATCCAGAATGCAACGAAGAGGTAAATGATAACAGGAGAACCCATTGTAAGGAACGAAATGTATATAAAATATTTGCGGATGGTAGCTGAAGCAATGCCCATTTTATCGCCAACATAGGAACAAACGCCAAATACCTGCCACTCTACAAACTGTTTAAAACGTTTCATGAATGCTAATATAAAACTTATTTCGCTTCGCTCAAAGAATAGCAGCACGGAGAATTCAGAGGGGGCAGGGATTTTTTTTAGATTCTCTATCGGAACCGGGATTTATAAACGGTCCTTTAGCAAAATACAGCCTGCCTTCCGGATTTAATATATTTTCTCTATAAAACCCTATGTCTACTGTGTCTCCGTGGTTTGTGGTTCAAATGCGCAGAAAAGCTTTTATTCTCCCTTTTTTTGGTAAATTCGCATCACTTTTAAACGGCTGTTGCAGGTTGCCGAGACAGAATGGCCCACAACCCTCTTCTTAAAAGCCTGCGCACCCCGTAATCACCTAAAATACAATACACCATGGTATTCGATCTGGACATGATCAAGAAACTGTATGGCAGTTTTGCAGGCCGTATCAGTGCAGCACGTAAAATAGTTGGCCGCCCTTTAACCCTTACTGAAAAAATATTGTATGCCCACCTCTGGCAGGGAGACGCTACCGAAGCGCATGAAAGAGGTAAAAGCTATGTGGATTTTGCACCCGACCGCGTGGCCATGCAGGATGCCACGGCGCAAATGGCCTTGCTGCAGTTTATGCAGGCCGGCAGGGTTAAAGTGGCCGTACCCTCAACGGTTCATTGCGATCACCTGATTGTTGCCAAAGAAGAAAGCAAGGTTGATTTGGTGCGTGCCGTAAAAGAAAGCAGCGAAGTATACGATTTCCTGGCATCGGTTTCCAATAAATATGGCATTGGTTTCTGGAAACCCGGCGCCGGCATCATTCACCAGGTAGTTCTTGAAAATTATGCATTCCCCGGTGGTATGATGATTGGTACCGACTCGCACACCGTAAATGCCGGCGGCCTGGGTATGATTGCCATTGGCGTTGGTGGTGCCGATGCCTGCGATGTAATGGCCGGCCTGCCCTGGGAACTGAAATTTCCCAAGCTGATTGGTATTAAACTAACGGGCAAGCTCAATGGCTGGACAGCCCCCAAAGATGTTATCTTAAAAGTGGCCGGCATCCTTACCGTAAAAGGGGGTACCGGTGCGGTGGTTGAATATTTTGGAGAAGGCGCAACTTCCATGAGTTGTACCGGTAAAGGCACTATTTGTAATATGGGTGCCGAAATTGGCGCCACTACTTCCACTTTTGGTTACGATGACAGCATGGGCCGCTACCTGAAAGCCACCGGCCGCGAAGAAATTGCAGCCCTTGCAGATGGTATCAAAGAACATTTAACAGCCGATCCGGAAGTGTATGCAGATCCGTCAAAATATTTCGACCAGGTTATTGAAATCAACCTGTCTGAACTGGAGCCGCATTTAAACGGACCTTTTACCCCAGATTTGGCCACCCCCATTTCTAAAATGAAAGAAGCCGCCGCCGCCAATGGCTGGCCCACCAAAATCGAAGTGGGTTTAATTGGCAGCTGCACCAACTCTTCTTATGAGGATATTTCACGTTCGGTAAGCCTGGCAAAACAGGTAACCGAAAAAGGCCTCAAATTAAAATCTGAATTTACGATTACCCCTGGCAGTGAGCAGGTTCGTTTTACCATAGAGCGGGATGGTTTCCTGGGCGTGTTTGATAAGATTGGTGCCACAGTATTCGCCAATGCCTGCGGTCCCTGTATTGGTATGTGGGAAAGGGTAGGCGCCGAGAAAGCCGAGAAGAATACGATTGTGCATTCTTTCAACCGGAATTTTGCAAAACGTGCCGATGGCAACCCCAATACATTTGCATTTGTGGGTTCGCCGGAGCTGGTAACGGCATTGGCCATTGCAGGCGATCTGTCGTTTAACCCGCTGACCGATACGCTGACCAATGAAAAAGGTGAGCAGGTGAAACTGGATGCACCTACCGGTTATGAATTACCGCCCAAAGGCTTCTCCGTTGACGATCCCGGTTTTCAGGCACCCGCCGCAGACGGCAGCGCTGTGCAGGTAAAAGTTGACCCGGCCAGCAAACGTTTGCAATTACTGGATCCCTTTGCCGCATGGGAAGGTACTGACCTGAAAGGATTGAAACTTTTGATAAAAGCAAAAGGAAAATGCACAACAGACCATATTTCTATGGCAGGTCCCTGGTTAAAATTCCGCGGACACCTGGATAATATCAGCAACAATATGCTGATTGGTGCGGTTAATTTCTTCAATGAAAAAACGGACAATGTAAAAAACCAGCTCACCAGCTCCTATGGTCCCGTTCCTGCCACGCAGCGTGCTTACAAAGCAGCAGGCGTTGGTACCATTGTAGTGGGCGATGAAAACTATGGTGAAGGTTCAAGCCGGGAGCATGCTGCCATGGAGCCCCGACACCTGGGTGTTCGTGCGGTACTGGTAAAATCTTTTGCCCGCATCCACGAAACCAATTTAAAGAAACAAGGTATGCTGGGTCTTACTTTTGCCGACAAGGCCGACTATGATAAAATACTGGAAGACGATACCATCGATATACTGGGTCTGCAGGAATTTTCGCCGGGCAAATCGCTGGCGCTGATGCTGCACCATGCCGATGGCAGCTCTGAAGTAATACAGGCCAACCATACTTACAATGAACAGCAGATTGAATGGTTTAAAGCAGGCGGTGCGCTCAACATCATCCGGAAGCAATTTGCGTAGTAAATAAATTGTATGAATATTTTAAAAGCTGCCTCACGGGGCAGCTTTTTTTTGTGATGGACAGGTGAGAAATTTACCGGGCCGGGATGTTTTTACATTGGCGATGTGCCGAATTTAAACCGGCCCGTGAGGCTTGATATATTTTTATTGCTGAAGATGGGCCTGCATTGATGCCGGTGCATACCTCGGTTAAGCCAACCGTTGAAGCAAAAAAAATAGTTTACAGTAGTCATTAAAGGTTAACTTAGGCAGTAAGGTAAATGCCGGTAAGCAGTCATACAAATACTGCGCAGCGGGTAACAATTACAGCAGCATGATTAAAGATTCGGGCGAAAACAAACCAACACTTGACAGGGCATTGGGACTTTTAACCGCTACTTTACTGGTAGCCGGTATCATGATTGGTTCCGGTGTATTTAAAAAAATCATTCCTATTGCGCATACGGGTTTAAGTGAGCCATGGATACTGGGCGCCTGGGTGCTGGCCGGCATCATAACCATGTTTGGCGCATTCAACCTGGCAGGCTTGTCTTCTCTTACTGAAGATTCGGGCGGTATTTACGAGTACCTGCGGCTTTCGTTTGGCAATTTCTTTTCTTTTTTGTTTGGCTGGACGGATTTTGCCATCATTGGCGCTGCTTCCATTGCCGCACTGGCGTTTATCTTTTCACAAACCATCAATACGTTGCTGCCCCTGCCCAATCCATTACAACAATGGGCGCATATTTCCATTGGAAATTTTATCTATCCGTTTGCAGACTCCGGTATTAAACTGCTGTCCATTGCCGTTATCATGCTGCTCACCTGGGTCAATTACCGCGGTGTAAGAGAAAGCGGAACCCTCGGTAATATTTTTACCGGCGCTAAAATACTGGGCATACTCATTGTCATTGGGCTGGGTTTGTTTCATGCACCGGCGGCAACGCAGCAGCATTTGCCGGTTGTAAATACCCCCGCCGGATCTTTACAGGGCAGCGCTTTTTTCAGCGCTTTTTTTGTGGTGATGCTCAGCGTTTTCTGGGCATACGATGGCTGGGTAGACATTGCCGCAGTAACCGGTGAAATAAAAAACCCGAAAAAAAACCTGCCATTGGCAATTATTACCGGGGTTTCTATAGCAGCAGGCCTGTATGTACTGGTCAATTTTGCTTACATGAAAGTAATGCCACTGAACCAGCTGGCAGCTGTAAGCGAAAATGAAATTGGGGCCGCAGTAGTAGCAAAAAAATTACTGGGCAACTGGGGAGAAACAATGATCATCGTATTGATTATGATTAGTGTTTTTGGATCCTTGAACGGTGTTTTACTTTCTCATACCCGCATTTATTTCCGGATGGCGCAGGAAAATTTTTTCTTTAAAAAAGCGGCACTTGTTCATCCCATACACAGAACGCCGCACATTGCCTTACTGTACGCCACCGCCTGGAGTATTGTACTGGTTGTTTCCGGCACTTTTGATATACTGACAGATATGGTTATTTTTGCCACCTTTCTTTTTTATGGATTGCAGGCTGCGGCTGTTATTAAAATGAAAAGAAATGGCAAAATAACTGTTGCAGTAACGGGCTACCCTTTTGTACAAATTGTCATCATCCTTTTCTCCTTAACCCTGCTGGTAAACACTGTAGTAACACAACCCAGACAAACTTTAACGGGCCTGGCACTGATGATGAGCGGCGTTCCTTTTTATTATTATTTCAGGAAAACAAATGCCCGTTAAGTTGCATATTCTTAACAATTCTGCGCTTTCCATATTTATGATTATACGCTACATTTGAACCCTACAGCCCGCCAAAACAGGCTTACCCGAACATTATGAAACGTATTTTTTATGCTGTTACCGCTTTACTGGGAATTGTTTTGCTAACCGCCTGCAGCAGCAGCAAACACGCCGCCACCGACGCCGTCTACATCCCTTTTACGAAACAGTTGAAACAGCGCATTGAGAGAAACCAGCTGGACATTAAAAAAGTGCAGTTTTTTGTGGATCAGAAGCTGGTGCTGCGCAGATCGCTCGGTACACAGAAAAGCGAAATTAAATCCGGTGTGATATTGTTTGAAAATGGAGAGTATATCAATGAGGTGATCATCCCGAAATACACCCCCGGTATTTGCGAAAACATTTTTTCCGATAAACTGATGATTAGTTTTGAACTACAGAACAACAGCGTGGCATTTGGCCCCGGGGGGCTCAACGCAGATTATTTCACTCTGTATGCAAGAAACTGGAACAATGGCATCGCTGAAATGACTTACGACAACAATGCGTACAAAGTACATTGTGCTACCTGCGCAAATGTGGGTGAAGTAAGGCTGGTGGTAAAGAAAACGGAAGCAGACAAATTGCAAAAATCGCAACGTGTGGTGGAAGGAAGAAAAGTGGCAGACTAGCAAAACGTAATTATAGTAATTTTTCATTAGAGAGATAGCCACGGTTTAACAGCCGGGGCATTTTTTTGACCATTCAGGATGGCCGGCCAAATGGTTCAAACAAAAATGACCGGTGCTGCGGTTCGCAAAATATTGCCTAAATTTATTGCAGGTTATCATTTCCCCGCTTTGATCAGTTAGCTGCATTTTGCCAGTACCTTCTGAAATTTTGCCGCGCCCCAATCAACTTGTTTCACCCATTAATTTTAATCTATGCCAGTTTTACACACGGGCAGAATCCTCCTCCTGGCTTTTATGCTGGTGGGGATGCAGTCCTGCTCTTACAAAATTACCATTGCCAACCAGCGTGGCACGGCGCAACCCGACCCGATGAACCGGGAACTGGGGTTTTACAACGGCAAGCAGGTAACCGTAATTGATACCGTTGTACGCCTTTCGTTGCTGCAGGATGGCGTAATGGCCATACCACTCTGCACAGACGGCGGATTTCATTCGGTAGAATACAGGATCACATTTGGCGATATGCTGCGCAATACATTCACTTTCGGAAAGAGAAAGTCCATTAAGGTGAAATATGTTTGTGTAAAAGATTCAAACCAATAAAGTATGGCCAATATAAAAATCCGTCACATTACCGAATGGGACAATTATCATTTCAATGGCCCTTTTCCGGCAAAGCTGTTGTTTGACATGGATACCGACCGCAGCATTGTTTCACTGGTAAAACGATTCAACGATTGTGTAAAAGATATCCGGCAATTGCTGCAGGACAGTTTAGACGCCGGCGAAACGTTCAGGGCCTATGGCAGCAGCTGGTCTTTGTCTGATATAGCACCGGCAGACCGCATGCTCTTCAACGCAAGGCTCAATATAAAAAAAGAGATGGCAGACAGTCAGCTGCATGCAGCCAGTGCCGCTAAATCGGAAAATCTTTTTTTATTTCAATGCGGCAATACGGTGAAGGAGATTTCTGAATACCTGTTTAAAAAGGGAAAATCATTGAAAACCTGCGGTGCCAGCAACGGACAAACCATTGCCGGCGCTATCTCTACCGGGGTGCATGGTTCGGCCATCGATATGGGTGCTATACAGGACAGTGTGGCGGGTATACAGCTGATCACCGGCCCCGGTACAGATGATGTGTTTTACATTGAACGCAAATCACGGCCTTATCTCAACGATGATTTTGCCAAAAGCATCAATGCCAAAACCGTCCGCGATGACGGGCTTTTCAATGCAGTGCTGGTTAGCATGGGCTCATTTGGGGTAATACATGGCGTGGTAATGGAAGGGGAGGATCTGTACCTTTTGAAGCGCTATGTTAAAAAAATCAGCCGGGCAGATGCGCTGCAGATTGCTTCCACCATGGACTTTGCCCATGCCAGGTTTAAAATAACAGAGGAGGTACAAACTGACGGAACCGTGAACCGGCCTTATCATTTCAAACTTTATATCAACCCCTACAATGCCGCCGAAGATTTTGTAACGGAAATTATTTATAAGAAACCATACACCGAAGATTATCCGGATCCGATACCTTTTATCAAGAAATCAATTTTCAGGGATTTGCCTTCCTGGATTGCAGATTTTGCTGCCAGGTGCAAAAGGATCGTTCCTTTAATTTTAACGGCCTTAAAAGGTGAAGCATTTCCGGCAGTAGACGACAATATTGAAGGCACACTCGGTGAAATATTCTGGGACACTTCGCAATCAAGCGCTGCATTTGGGTGTGGTTTTGGTATGGACATTACCGATACCACCAGGGCGCTGGATATTTTTATTGGTTTGATGAACGACAAGGGCCCGATACCCGGCATTCTTTCCATGCGGTTTGTAAAAGGAACGGATGCAACTCTGGGCTTCACAAAATTTCCGGTCACCTGTATCCTGGAAGTGGATGGTATCCCCTGGAAAGGAAATGCAGACATGATAAGCCTCGACGACTTTCTGACTGAAGTGATAAAAGCTTTTACGGCCAGCGGTATCAACTTTACATTGCATTGGGGTAAAAACGCGCCATGGGCTTATCCGGGCCTGGTAAATACCATGTACGGCACTGCCGCCGATACCTGGAGAAACATAAGAAGTACCCTGCTCACCAAACAAACCGCGGAACTGTTTACGAATGCCTTTCTGAATGCGACTAAACTAGCAGAGTACAATGCAAACCCATCAGCGGATATGATTGCATTGGGGAAATTGATTGCCGCCAACAATGCCTGAATTTTTTACCAATGAAAAAGAAATTTAATGGATCCTGCTTTGTCTTTTTGTTGATCAGTGCAATTGCAACTGCACAGCCAAAATTGCCCGATACCGTAACGGTGGGTGTTTACATTACCAGCATTCACGACATTGATTTTAAACAGAAAGAGTATACCCTCAATTGCTGGCTGTGGCTGAAATACAAAAACAAGAATTTTAATTTTGCAGAAAACCTGGAAGTGCCCACGGCCAAGACGGTCAACAAATCATTTACCACAATTGACAGCTCCAATGGACGCATTTACATGATGATGAAATTGCAGTGTGTGATGAAAGATGCCTGGAAGATCAGCCATTTCCCTTTCGACCGGCAGCGCCTGCGTTTTTTTATCGAGAACTCTCAATACGATATGCATTCGCTGGTTTTTGTACCGGATACGCTGGGCAAACATTTCGATCCGCGTTATACCCTCAGCGGATGGACCATCGACAGCTGCGTGCTGCAGACCGCCGTAAAAAAATATGAAACGGCTTTTGGCGATGAAACACAACCGCTTCCAAAATCTTCCTACAGCCAGTTCAGGGTTATGCTCAGCATAACCCGCGATGCGGGCAGCCTGTTCTGGAAAATGTTTTTAGGCATGTACATCGCCTTCCTGATTGCCTATACCTGTTTTTACATTCATTCAGACGGTATTGACAGTCGTTTTGGACTGAGTGTGGGCGCATTGTTTGCAGCCATCGGCAACAAATATATTATAGACTCAGCGTTGCCGGAGTCTACCTCATTTACACTGGTAGATACATTGCACGGGCTTACACTGTTTTTTATTTTCTGCGTGGTCGCCTGTACGGCTTTTAGCCTCAGGCTGGTGAAAAAGGGAAAGCAACAAAAATCTGCCAGGTTCGACATGGTGGCGGCGCAGGTCTTGCTGCTGCTGTATGTTGGGCTGAATGCGTGGTTTATCTTACAGGCTGCCACGAATTAATTTAGTTTCAATGTTAATAAGTTTTGAAAAGCGAATGCCTGAAATAATTTTTGCGCAACTATGTATTCTTTGTTTTAATTATCATGATCGTTATTTTTTGTGCGGGAATTATTTTTCTGCTTAATATTAAACTATGAATGCCTTAAAAAATGATTTTGATAACAATGGGTTCCTGGTGATTCCCAATTTTTGTACGGCTGCAGATTGTGTACAGCTGATGGAAAGAGCGGCCAACCTGTCGCGTAGTTTTGATTACAGCGGCAATGCCTCCGTTTTTCAGACCAATGACCAGGCAAAAACCAGCGATGATTATTTTCTGGCATCGGGCGATAATATTTCTTTCTTTTTTGAAAAGGATGCGTTTGATGAACAGGGCCAGCTGCGCCAGCCGGTAGAAAATTCTTTTAACAAAATCGGCCATGCCATGCACGATCTGGATCCGATGTTTGATGCATTTTCCCATTCACCCCGGTTAAAAAAGCTTTCGTTGGACCTGGGTCTGGACCACTACCTTATCATACAAAGCATGTACATATTTAAACATGCCCGCATTGGTGGCCTGGTAGATGTGCATCAGGATGCAAGTTTTTTATATACCGAACCGGGCTCCTGTATTGGGTTTTGGTTTGCGCTGGAAGATGCAACGATGGACAATGGATGCCTTTGGGCGAAACCGGGCGGGCACCGTACATTACTGAGAGAAAGATTTCGCCGTAATAAAAATGGCGGCACTTATATGGAAACGCTTGATAAGACGCCCATCAATACCAACGAGATGCTGGCACTGGAAGTAAAACAAGGCACCTGTATTGTACTCAATGGCCTGCTGCCGCATTACAGCCTGCCCAATACAAGCGGCCGGTCCAGGCAGGCATATGCACTGCATGCCATTGACAGCCAGGCGGCATATCCGGAAGACAACTGGCTGCAAAGAACGCTTTACCCTTTGCGCGGATTTAACTGAGAAAGCTGCAGGCGACGGTAGTCCTCAGCCATTGTGTTTGCGGGTGTATTTTGTAAGGATAACGATTACCTGTCCTTCAATCCTGCCTTCAATTTGTTCTGTATTGTTCTCTACCAGCCGGATATTTTTTACAACGGTTCCCATTTTGGCATTGAGCGTTGAACCTTTTACATCCAGCGATTTTACCAGTACAACGGTGTCGCCGGTTTGAAGCACCTGGCCATTGCAGTCTTTGTGTAAATCAACCGATCCGTCATTTTCGTGGTCGCCGGTAGACTTTGCCCAGGCCATCGTTGCATCATCCAGGTACATCATATCCAGGTTATCGGCTGCCCAGCTTTGATCCCGGAGACGGTTCAGCATCCGCCAGGAAACAACTTTTACACCCGGCACTTCGCTCCACATGCTTTCGTTTAAGCAATTCCAGTGTGCCGTATCCGGCGCTTCTTTTTTATCCAGCTGCATCCCGCATTTTTTGCAAATCATAATGCAGTTTTCAGTGGTGCGGCCATCGGCAGGCGGCACTTCGTAAAGGGTAATGCCTTCTTCCGATTTGCAGAGTTCACATTGGTGATGGCTTCTTTCCAGCAGGGCGTCTTCCAGTTTCATATTTTCTTTTTAAGGCGGCAAAGGTAACCAATCCCCGGTTCATTCTGTTATCACTTTTACAAGGGCGTTTTTGCTGCGTGAATTGTTTTAATGCGCTGTTTAATTGGAGGATATTGACAAAACAAGTTTGTAATGATATTTAAAGGCTGTTTTTGATTGCCCTGTTTTAGGGCGAAATAACGGCTACTATGGGTATTCAATGCTACAGTTTGCCTTAAAGAAGCAGCTTTATTAGTGTGTTGTAAACTGGCACTTGCTTTGAAACCTTCAGGGGGAGAATTTATTCAGCAACAAAACCAGGATATATGAGACGTTTAATTTTTGTATCAATGTTTGTAGCGGCAGGTTTGCTGTTGACAAACCGTTCGCAAGCGCAGTTAAGTATCAGCGTTAATTTAGGCAGTCAGCCGGCATGGGCGCCGGAAGGCTATGATGAAACGCCTTATTATTACATCCCCGATATGGATATTTATTACGATGTACCCGCTCACCAGTTTGTATATTTTAGCAACCGCCGCTGGGTGCGCAGTGCCGTTTTGCCGCCTGCATATCAGCGTTTCGATTTGTACAGGGTGCACAAAGTAGCCATCAATCAAAGGGATGCCTACAAATACCATGATCGTGACAGACGGCAATATGCGCAATACAGGGGAAAATATGATCAGCACCCTATCCGCGATAGCCGCGAGGAAAAATATACCCATAACAGGGACAACTGGGATAATAACCGTTTCAGGGGTCACGATGATAACGGCAGGGGAAAGGACGACAATAGAAAAAAAGGAGATGATCACCACGACCGTGGCCATTAAGAATCCGGATACATGATCAAAGTACACGCACACGCATTGAAATCCAGCTCTCACAAAGCAGCGGGATTTCAATATTTATTACATTTGCTAATCGAAAAAAAATAAATTGAAAAACATGAAAGCGAATATCGGAATTACAGAAAAGAACCGGCAGGCGGTTGCTGCCGAATTGTCTAAGATTGTTGCAGACGAATACCTGCTGTATACCAAAACCAGGAATGCACACTGGAATGTGGAAGGACCGGATTTTCATGCTAAACATTTGTTTTTTGAAAGCCAGTACGGCCAGCTGGATGATATTATCGACAATACAGCGGAAAGAATACGCTCGCTGGGTCATTATGCGCCGGGAACGCTAAAAGGAATGCTGGAACTTACCCACCTTTCAGAACAAAGCCGTTCAAAAAATGATGCAGAAGGTTTTATCAAAGAACTGCTGGCAGATCATGAAGCCATTATTATACATTTAAGGGAAAATATCAAACGTTTTGCCGATGAACTGGGCGATGCCGGTACCAGTGATTTTATAACCGGGCTGATGGAAACACATGAGAAAATGGCCTGGTTTTTACGTGCTCACCTTAAGTAATGCTAAATTGTGCGGATAAGCCAATTGCGGATATGCGTAACTATTTTCCTTGCCTTTTATTGATGATGATCTTTTTCTCCTGTGGTACCAGTGCGGTTAAAAAAGAACCGCCTGTTGAAACGTTATCACCAGCTTACCTGGAGGTACAAAAAGACTCCGTATTAATTCCATCTTTCAGTGTGCAAGTAAAGCTTAGCCCGCTGGCCAGCCAAAAACTGGCGCAAGATAAAGAAACCATCATCGTGCATGCCTGGTTTTCGGGCATTCCCAAAGATTCTGCATCCAAAGAGTACAGGGAATCTGGCGCTTTGTTTATCCGGCAGGCACAAGCAGTGGCAGACAGTAACGGGGTGGCCGGTTTTGAAGGCATCCGGTTTGCCAAAGCCATTTACGATTCATTGGCCGATAAAGACATCCGTGTTTTGATCAATGTATACAGCGGGCGCCGATCTGCCAGCGACAACCTGCTGGATTGCGGAATGCTGGCAGACAAAATGAGCGCAGTAAAAGGAAAGAAAATAGTGCTGGAAGGAAAATTGATCAATGAAACGGATTCGCTCCCAAAATAAAATTCACCCTGTTAACAACCAACCTGGGTATTTGCGCAATAAACAGAATTATACGAGCGGTACTGCAACCAATATGAAAGCACCAAAGACCCGACTTCAGAAAATAGCACGCTTCTTTAAAATGCTGGGCCCCGGCCTGGTTACCGGTGCCAGCGATGATGACCCTTCCGGCATCGCCACCTATTCTCAGGCGGGTGCGCAATTTGGCATTGCTACTTTGTGGACAGCGCTCATTACATTTCCATTAATGGCTTCCATTCAGGAAATGTGTGCAAGAATTGGTATCGTTACTGCAAAGGGTTTAACCAGCACTATCCGGAACAATTATCCCCGGCCCGTTTTATACCTCATGATATTGCTGACATTTCCTGCTGTAGTGCTCAATATCGGGGCAGATATTGCTGGTATGGGGGCTGTGGCCAATCTCATTTTCCCATCGGTAGATACTATTTACTTTACCGTGGGATTTACTTTTTTACTGATGGCATTGATTATTCTTTTGCCTTACCAGCGGATGGCCGCTTTTCTTAAATACCTCTGTATTTTTTTGTTGCTTTACCTGGTAGTGCCTTTTCTTTCCAAACAGGATTGGGGTAATATTCTGAAGCATACCCTCATACCATCCATTCATTTCGACAAAGCATTTATTGGCATCCTGGTAGGTATTTTAGGCACCACCATTTCACCCTATCTTTTTTTCTGGCAGGCTACCATGGAAGCGGAAGATGTTCAGCACAACAAATCAAAACTGGTGGTCAACAAAAAGGTTATTAAAAAGATGGGTATGGATGTTGATTTTGGGATGCTGTTCTCTAATGTTGTAATGTATTTTATCATACTTACAACGGGTACGGTATTGTTTAATGCAGGCATTCACCGGATTGATTCCGTAGAACAGGCTGCAAAATCGCTGGAACCTGTTGCCGGAAAACTTGCCTATTTGTTGTTTGCGGTGGGTGTAATTGGAACGGGCTTCCTGGCCATTCCGGTGCTGAGCGGCAGCCTCTCATATATTTTATCGGATACCTTTGGCTGGGACAGCAATCTTGATAAAAAATATTTTGAAGCAAAACCTTTTTACTGGGTGATAATTGTGTCATTGCTGGTAGGCCTGGGCATCAATTACCTTGGCATCAGCCCTATACAGGCATTGATTTATACCGCCATATTGTATGGCATTACTTCGCCGGTTATGATAGCCATCGTACTGCACATCTCTAACAATAAAAAAGTAATGGGCGAATTTACCAATGGAAAATGGTCCAATTTTTTGGGCTTTGTTACATTGCTGCTGATGACGGTTGCCGTGGCAGCTCTTTTGTATTTACAGTTTGGTGGCTAAAGAACAGTCAGCTGCTTCAGGGCTGTTGCAAAAATTCGAGCACCGTTTTATTGAATTCATTGGGCTTGTCTGACGGGTATTCATGCTTTTCCTTTGGCACAATCAGCAAACTGCCTTTTTTGATATTGGCCGCAATGCCTTTTGTGTGTCCTTCTTTTACAATGTCTTTTTCTCCTGCCATAACCAGTACCGGGCAATTGATAACCTGCAGTTCTTCAAACTGGTGCTTTGGTTCTGTCAGCAACAAATTGATAAGCCTGATCCTGTTTTTAGACCAGCTGCTGCTGTCTGCCGCCTCTTCTTTGAGTTGTTTGTTCAGTACTTTAAAAACCCAGTTGTCAACTACCGTATGATCAATGAATAATACGGCGCCCATGGTCACCAGGCGGCGTACTTTGCGGGGATATTTCATTGCCATAATAAGACCGGTATTACCGCCATCGCTCCAGCCAATGATGTTTACGCTGTCCAGTGCAAGATAATTCAGTAAGGCATTCATGTCTTGTGCAAAAAGATCGTAGGTATAAGTCTTCCCGTCTTCAGAAGATTTTCCCTGGCCCCGCGTATCTGCAGCAATTACTTTATAGTGTTTTGAAAGTTCCGGAATTTGCAGGCTGAAGGATTGAATAGACGAAGTGTTTCCATGCAATAAGAGTAGCGGTTGCCCTTCGCCGTATATCTCGTAGTAAATCCTGATGCCATTCACCAATGCGTAGTGGCCGGTACTGTCGTTGTTGCCGTAAGTGTAAGCTGGTTTAAAAGAGGAGCCATCAACAATGCAGGATTGTTTGCCCGAGTAAAAAGCGGTAGTGCTGTTGGCAATATTAAAACCATTTCTTTTTTGCAAAAAATCCCAGCCGGGCCGCAGGCTATCGCTTTCAAAACTACCGTTTGCAATGTTGACGGGCTCCAGTTGCCCATCGGCAGATTCGATGAACAGTTTAAAATCGTCGAAATAGAAAATGCCTTTCTTGTTGTACAGCCCGCCGAAATTAAAATATTTTGCGCCTTTGTCAATGGTTCCGCTAATGCTGAATATTTTCCATTCACTGCTGCGGATGGGCTTGTCCATCATGTTGTAAAAGAATCCGTTTTTTTTACCGGTCATATCTACCCGCACCCAAATTTCCGCAGAAGCCGTGGTGTCTATCAATTGCACTTTAACAGCGGCTTCCAGTTTAAATTTCTTACCTGCATAAGGAGCAGCATCAATGTGCTGAAAGAAAGCACCCCAATCGGTGGGCATCTGGCTTTGAAGCAGGCAGGGAAATAAACCGAGGATGAGGAGGGCCGTCATCGTTCTTTTCATGGATTAATTTTCCTTAAGATAGGCGTTTTATTGCATGAAATCAGCAAGTCGGAAAATGAAGGGGCCTTGTTGTACTGTCAGTTTGTGGGATAAGAAAGCTATCAGCCAAAGCCTTGGGTTTTGCGAAGGGCACATGGCTATGCGCTAAAAGCCGGCGGCCACTCTTCAGGCGTTGTTGTATACTTTCAGCACTGTTTCCCGCAGCACAGATCCTTTGTCGGACAGCGCAAATTCCATACAGTTGGCAATGGCTTCCGGTGTTACCCAGTTAGACGGGTCGGCATCGGGCATACTTTGCCTGTTCAAAGCCGTATCAATGGTACTTGGCACTACAACTGTTGCGGTAATGTTTTTTCCTTTATTTTCTTCATTGATGAATTCCGCCAGTTTAAACAACAATGATTTTGTAAGTGCATAGGCCATCAAATCCTTGCCCTGTGCAGGGTTCAGGGCTGGTCTTGCTCCCACAAAGACTATGCGGCCGCTGTTGTTTTGCTGCATGTGCAGCAGCAGGGGGCGGCTCATGAAATAAGCAGTTTCAAAATTCAGTGCAAACATTTTTTGTATAGCTGCACCATCGGTAGCAGCCATATTGCCGGCAGCAAACCCACCCACCAGCAACAATGCAGCATCTACCTTTCCGTATTTTTTAATGCAGGCATTTATAAAATCAGTGCTGGCATTTTCATCCAACAGGTTTACACTGGCAAACGCGTAGTTACTGTTGCCAGCTGCAAATGCAAGATGGGTATTTGCGCCGTCAACGGCTATTACCTGGTAGCCTTCGCTTAAAAATTTTTGTACACAGGCTGTACCCAGGTTGCCATTGGCGCCGGTAATGATAACAGTCTTCATTGATTTGCTTTTTAGAGAACTAAGGTAGCAATAATTACAGTTTGATTTGTCAGCTGGGCTACACCGTAACCGGAGTAAAAAGCCACCTGACAGCGGGTTAACCTGAGAACCTGCAGCCCAATGCCGGCGGTATAAATCAAGCCAATGCTTTGTACAGTACTTCTACCGGGTGCAATGCTTTTTTGCCGGTTCCATCTTTTACCTGGTGGCGGCAACTGGTACCAGGCGCCACAATAATGGTGTCTTCAGTCTGTTTGCGCACCGCAGGAAACAATACCATTTCGCCAATTTTCATAGACAAATCATAATGTTCTTTTTCATAACCAAAAGAACCGGCCATGCCGCAACAGCCCGAAGGAAGGGTTTCTACCGTATAATTTTGCGGAAGCGATAACAGCTTTACCGAAGGCGCTACGGAAGACAATGCTTTTTGCTGGCAATGGCCATGCAATACTATCTTTCTTTTTTCTTTGCTGAATTGATCTTCTTTGATATTCCCTTTTTCAATTTCAGCTGCAATAAACTCATCAATTAAGAAGACATGGGTGCTCAGTTGTTTTGCTTTTTCCAGCAGCGCATCATCAGCCAGGTCAATGTATTCATCCCTGAAAGTAAGGATGGCAGAAGGTTCTATGCCAATCAGCGGCGCTGCTTCGCTGATGAGTGGATGCAGCATTGCAATGTTTTGCTGTATAATTTCTTTTGCTTTGCGAATCAATCCTTTCGACAACCAGGTGCGGCCACTTTCCTTATGTTCCGGTATCGTTACCTCATACCCCAGTTTTTCAAGCAGCAATATAGCAGTGATGCCAATGCTGGTATCGTTGTAATTGGTAAACTCATCGCAAAACAAGTACACTTTGTTTGTGCTGGCCGGGGCTGGGTTGCGGGCCGCCTTGTGTTTTTTGTACCAGTTTCTCAGCGTAGTGGTATGCATGGTGGGCATAGAACGCTCAACCGCAAAGCCCGAGATTTTCTTAATGGCATTGCTGATGCCTTTATTGGTGACTATAAAATTGTACATGCCGGGCGCCATTGCACCCAGTTGCGCCGATTTACTGAAATTGGCTATCAGCTTTGAACGGAAGGGCACGCCATTGGCATCATAATAATGCTGCATAAACTCGGCTTTCAGTTTTGCAACATCAACGTTGGAAGGGCATTCGGATTTGCAACCTTTGCAACTGAGGCAAAGATCCATCACTTCGTAAATTTCTTTGTGATCAAACCGGTTCAGCTTATCAGAATGCGTTAAAAATTCGCGCAGTATATTGGCCCTGGCACGGGTGGTATCTTTTTCGTTGCGGGTGGCCATAAAAGAAGGGCACATGGTGCCGCCGGACAAATGCGTTTTGCGGCAATCGCCGGAACCGTTGCATTGTTCTGCGTGCTGCAATACATCCTGGTTGTTGAACCGGAAAATTGTCTTGAAGGCGGGTGTTTGCTGGCCGGGTGAATAGCGCAACATCGTGTTCATAGGGGGCGTATCAACAATCTTATTGGGATTGAAAATGTTTTGCGGATCCCAGGTTTTTTTGATGTCTTTCAGCAACTGGTAGTTTTTTTCGCCTACCATTTGTTTGATGAATTCGCCCCGCAGCCTTCCATCGCCGTGTTCGCCGCTTAATGAGCCATTGTATTTTTTTACCAGCGTGGCTATTTCTCCGGCTATGCTGCGGAACAATGCATTGCCTTCTTTTGTTTTCAGGTTGATGATCGGCCTCAGGTGGATTTCCCCGGAACCGGCATGTGCATAATGCACCGAATAAAGCTTGTATTTTTTCAGGATTTCATTGAACTCGCGGATATAAGCAGGAAGGTCATGTACATCAACGGCCGTGTCTTCAATTACGGGAACGGCTTTTGCATCGCCGGGCAGGTTGCTGAGCAAACCCAGGCCGGCTTTGCGCAGTGTCCATATCTTTTTGCTGTCTTCACCAAACAACAGGGGAAAATGATAACCAAGGCCTGCTGCACGCATGGCGGATTCAACCTCTTTACAAATGGAGGTAATGTCTTCGCGGTTGCTGCGTGCAAATTCAATCACCAGTATGGCACCGGGATCGCCCTGTACAAAAAAACGGTTTTTGATTTGCTCCTTGTTTTCTTTGGTGCATTCCAGTATATAATGATCAATCAGTTCGCTGGCGCTGGGTTTGTATTCAAGTGCAACCAGGTTGGCACGCAGCGCTTCATCAATGGTATTAAAATGTACACAGAGCAAACCCACTTCTTTGGGCGGCAATGGCACCACATTCAATTTTATTTCGGTCATAAATGCCAGTGTGCCTTCGGAACCAGCTATCAGTTTGCAAAAATTAAAATCAGGTTCTCCGGCAGTAAAAGGTGCGGTATCCAGTAATACATCCACCGCATAGCCCGTATTCCTGCGTTCCACCGATTTTTTGGGAAACTCTTTCCGTATTTCCTGCTGGTTGTCGTAATTGCTCAACAGACTTCTTACTTTTTTATAAATGGCGGCTTCCAGCGTATCGCCTTCACATTTCTGGTGAAAGGCATCGATGCCAATGGTTTTAAATTCGGCTTCTGTGCCATCGCTCAGCAATGCTTTTACTTCCAGCAGGTGCTCGCGTGTGCTGCGGTACACTACCGAGTTGGAGCCGCAGGAATTGTTACCCACCATACCACCTATCATGGCCCTGTTGGCGGTGGAAGTCTCCGGACCAAAGAAAAGGCCATGCGGTTTCAGAAACATATTCAGCTCATCGCGTATAACGCCGGGCTGTACACGCACCCAGTTTTCTTCTTTATTGAGTTCAATGATTTGCGTGAAACTTTTGGAAACGTCCACCACAATGCCATTGCCCACTACCTGCCCGGCCAATGAAGTGCCGGCCGTTCTTGGTATCAGCGATGTATGGTGGGCATGTGCAAAAGCTATCAGTTTCTTTATGTCTTCCACATTTTTTGGAATGGCCACTGCAAGGGGCATTTCGCGGTAAGCTGAAGCATCGGTTGCGTAAAGCGTACGCATGGTTGTATCAAAATAAAGCGCTCCTTCCAGTTGTTGGGCTAAATCGGGTAGTTCCACCTTAAATCCGGCTTGTTTGGGGTACCGGCGGTTGCAAAAATAAGGCCTTTCGCTTACAGGCCAAGAGGATTAAAATGCCGGATAAAGCTGTTGAAGATGAACGGCTTGTCAATAAAAAAAGACAACCGTCTTATTATGACTTGTTGTCTTTGCTTATATTATTAAAGTACGGCTTTCTTATCAGGCTGCGTACTTCAATTTTGATTCCAGTGGCTTCAAAATGCGGTTCAGTAGTTCTTTGTCTACCCTTGGTGTGATACCATTTTTTTCTTTCACAATCATCCATTCTTTTTCTTCATCGTACCGAAGCGTGAAACAATAATCGCCGTTTAATTTTATAGGATAAACAACGCCACGGGCATCTTCCTGCTGAAAAACACTCGCTCTTACCATGTCGCCCCAATAGCGGAACTTAATTTCAATTGATTTCATAAACCCTCTCATATATAACCAGAATTTGATTTACATCAA
>Ga0075026_100000125_pt1 | contig 26347 bp, 25 predicted proteins | sample Str012_2_FD_71392 | JGI IMG/M metagenome (GOLD analysis project Ga0075026, IMG submission 71392) | Freshwater sediment microbial communities in response to fracking from Pennsylvania, USA - Straight Creek_MetaG_SC_2012 | ecosystem: Environmental > Aquatic > Freshwater > Creek > Sediment... | reverse complement strand
CCCGTATGGGCTGGGCGAGCCGTTGCCGTGCCCGAGGTAGATGACGAGGCTGGCGCCCTGGGCCGCCGCCTTGACCCGAGCCCACGTGGCGTTGGGGCTGTAGATCTCGACGACGGTGGCTCCGTATGAGCGAGCCTGGGTCGCGTACCGCCTGGCGTTCCTGATGTAACTCGCGGTATTCGACTCGACGGGTCCGACGATCACGACGACTTTGACGCCGGTCGCCGCAGTCGCGGCCGTGGGGTTCGTCGCGCCCAGGACCGCTGCGAACGCAAGCGTGATGGCGAGGATGGTCAGGTGGGCCGACCGGCTGGTTGACGCCCGCTGGGCGCCGTTTGCTGGGAACCGCAACACTCATGCCTCCTGATCCGCCAGAACACCGCGCGGTGGCACGCGGTGACGGTGGTGGTGCCGCCGGCGGCAGGGCTGGAGGGCGCCGTCGTCGCTCTCGGACGGCGCGGCACGAACACGCGGCGTAGTCGAAGGGGCGAACGGACCGGAGGATCCGTTTGGTCGGGCTGGGGACCCGATGCACGTGACAGGTGTCTGCCGTGGGGGGCGGCGTTCTTCTGTTGGGCCTGTCTACGGTGGCCTCGGAACGCCCCCAGTATGCCAGCCGACGCGGGATCGCGTCAGCCGGGGTTCACATCGCGAGCGATGGGGGCGACGGTCGCGTCAGCCAGACGCACCAGATCGGCGGGTGCCAATCCCATCTGGAGGCCACGCCGGCCGGCCGAGACGAAGATCGAATCGAGGTCGAGCGCGGCGGCGTCCACGACGACCGGCACGGCCCGGCGCGAGCCCAGTGGACTGATCCCGCCAACGACATAGCCCGTCGTTCGCTCCGCAGCGACGGGGTCGGCCATGACGGCTCGACGACCGCCGAGGGCATCGGCCAGGCGCTTCAGGTCGAGTTCCCGGTCGACCGACACGACCGCGAGCACGAGACGGCCGTCCACACTCGCGGCGAGCGTCTTGTGGACTCGGCGTGGGTCGACGCCGAGAGCGGCCGCCGCATCAGCGCCGTATGTCGGACGGCGGTCGCGGTCCCGTCCGTGGCGGTCGGGCGGCTCATATCCGTGGACCGTGTGGGGTACGCCCGCTCGAGCGAGCGCGTCGAGCGCAGGCGTTCCTCCTGTGGCCACGGCCCGATGCTAACGATTTCGGCTATGCTCGGGGCGGCCCGTTGCCGTCCGCGTCCATCGACGCGCGGCCACGAGCCGCCGTCGCACTCCTGATCGGTGCCCGCGACGGAAACGATTTCAGGAGCGACTTTGACCTTCGATTCACTCGGCCTGTCGGCCGACCTCGTGCGCATGGTCGCCGAGGAGGGGTATGAGACCCCGACCCCCGTCCAGTCCGCGGCCATCCCACTGGTCCTCGAAGGACGCGATGTCCTCGCCGCGGCCCAGACGGGGACGGGCAAGACCGCGGCCTTCGTGCTGCCCATCCTGGACCGCCTGCGCGGTCAGGCCAACACCAGCTTCTCGCCCGCCCGGCACCCCGTGCGGGTGCTGATCCTCGTCCCCACCCGGGAGCTCGCGATGCAGGTGGACGAGAGCGTCCGGACATATGGCCGGACCGTCCCGCTGCGCTCGACCGTCGTCTACGGCGGGATCCCGATGGACCCCCAGATCAAGGCCCTGCGCGGCGGCATCGAGATCCTCGTCGCCACGCCCGGCCGGTTGCTCGACCTCGTCGGTCAGAAGGTCGCCAATCTCGGCCAGGTCGAGATCCTCGTCCTCGACGAGGCGGACCGGATGCTGGACATGGGCTTCCTGCCGGACATCCAGAAGATCATCGCGCTGCTCCCGGCGAAGCGGCAGAACCTGATGTTCTCCGCGACCTTCTCGGACGACATCCGTCGGCTGTCCGGCGGTATCCTGCGAGACCCGGCCACGGTCGAGGTGGCGCCGCGGAACACTGCCGCCGAGGCTGTCCGCCAGCTCGTCTACCCGGTCGATCGCGATCGCAAGGAGGCGCTCCTCGCGCATCTCATCCGCAAGGACGATCTGCGCCAGGTGCTGGTCTTCACCCGCACGAAACTGGCCGCCACTCGGCTCGCGAACCGGCTCGATCGCGAGGGCCTCGATGCCGTGGCCATCCATTCCGACCGCTCACAGCCCGAACGGACGCGAGCGCTCGAGGGCTTCAAGTCGGGCGAGATCCGCGTCCTTGTCGCGACTGACGTAGCGGCCCGTGGCCTGGACATCGAAGACTTGCCGGTGGTCGTCAACTTCGAGTTGCCGTGGAACCCTCAGGACTACATCCATCGCATCGGCCGGACGGGCCGCGCCGGAGCGACCGGCGAGGCCATCTCCCTCGTCTGCATCGATGAGACCGACCTGCTCCGCGGCGTCCAACGAATGCTCCGGCATGCCATCCCGTGGACCGTCGAAGAGGGGTTCATCCCGGATCGTGACGTGGAGCCGCGGCCATTGGGCACTCGGGCCGGGCACGCTCGGACGAGCCCGGAGCACCACGCCCATCGCAAGCCCGTCCGCCGTCGCGCCGGAGCCGGGAGCGCGCCCGGCTGAGAAACCCGGGATCAGTCGTCGCCGACGGCGTCCACGGCGGCACCCGGGAAGAAGAAACCGAGCATCAGGTCCGCGCGGATGCGATCGACCGCATACCGGTTGATGAGTGCGTGATCGCCGGTGGCGAATCCCGCCTCGGGGCGTTCGCGCACCGACAGGCGAATGTCGCGCAACAGCAGGAACTCGCCAGACGGGCGTGTCAGTGCGCGCCCTGGGTCGAAGCCCGGCATCGTAGGGAGCTCACCTTCGACCGTATACGGGCCCGATTCGAGCTGGATGCGGTGCCAGGCGGCATGGACCGGGACACCGGCATCGTCATCGGCGACCGCGACCAGGACGTCGTCGCTCGGGATAGCGAGCGAGCCGGCGGCCGAGGCGGCCACATCGTCGAGACCCTGCCATGCCGCGCCGTCGAGTGGCAGGGACCCGCCATCCTCGAGCGCCTCGCGAAGCGGGCCGGGGCGCGCGAGGATGCCGCTTGCCATTCCCCCGCTCGTGTAGGCATCGACACGTATCGCCATGAAACCCCTTCTGGGTGTCGCGTTAGTGTCCCGCACCGAACCGTTCCGCGCCAGACCCGTCGGTACCGACACGGGCGGCGCTTTGGTACGGGGTCGGCGTCCGATCCGTTGCTCGAAGGCACCCGCGACGGTTCAGGGGATGTCGGCGCAGGAGCGACAGTCGGGCTGCGGCTGGAACGCGAGCCCGAGGAGCGACGTGAGCACGAGGCTTGGGTCCGTCCGACTCTGGTTCGTGAGGACTGCGATGGCGATGTGCTCACGGGGAAGCCAGCGGAAGACGGCACGGGCCCCCAGGAACCGCCCGGAGTGGCCGAGGGTGGCGTGGCCGTCAACGGTGATCTCCTGGACGCCGAGGCCATATGGGATGCCTGGCTTCAGGGGCGCCGTCCGGATGGCGTCGGCGACCATGGCGTCGCGGGTGGCCCGGTCGAGAACATCGCCGCCGTAGAGCGCCGCCGCCCAGTGGGCGAGGTCGGCGGCGCTGGTCGCGACCGAACCCGCGCCGCCGGCGGCGGTCACGACCGAGGTGAACGGCCTGATCGGTGTGCCGTCCGACAGGTCGATCGCGGGCAGGGTCGGATCGGCCCCGACGAATCGGTAGCCATGCGCGACCGGACCGGGCCACGGTTCGCCCGGGACCTGGTAGAACGTGTCGTCCATCCGGAGCGGCGTGAAGAATCGGTCGCGCAACTGTTTCGCTTCTGGCGCGCCGCCGACGGCCTCTGCGAGCATCCCGAGGACGAGGTAGTTGGTGTTCGAGTAATGCCACTCCTTGCCCGGCTTCGAGAATGGCTTGCCGACGTACTTGAACGACCGAGCGGGATCCCAGACCCGGGTCGGCCGGCTGAGCAGGGCGTGGTCCACGCCCGCCCCGAAGTAGAAGTCACGCAGGCCGCTTGTGTGATCGAGCAACTCGCGGACCGTGATCGCCGGGTCGATCGGGAGCGAGGGGAGGTAGTGCCTCGCCGCGCCGTCGAGGGATAGGCGACCATCCTCGATGAGCGCGAGGATCAGCGCGGATGTGAATGTCTTCGACACGCTGGCTACCGAGAACGAGGTGTCCGGTGTCACAGGCACACCCTTGGCGACATCCGCGTCACCTGCGGTCCCGCGCCAGATCGACCCGTCGGCGAACAGGATCGCCGCGGACACACCGGGCAGGCCGTACCTCGTACTCAGCTTGGCGAGGCGCGCGTTGAGGACGTCGGCGAGCATCGGCGTCGCGCTGGGGGTTCCGAGTCGCCTCGGCCAGGTGGGCGACCCGGGTCCGGGGCTCGACCCGCCGGGCGACTGGCTCGGGACGAGAGGAGTGCCGAGCCCGGGTGTATGCGTCGGTACCGGCGCGGGGGATACGGCCGCGACGGACGCGGTCGAGGTCGGGTTCGAGGCCGCAGCGGCGGCCAGCCCGCGCGACGCCGACGCGCTCTCCGCCGCCGGGTCGAGCCGGGGCGCGAGGCGAGGTGACATGAGCCATCCACCGACCGCGACGCCTGCCACGACCAGCACGATCAGGACCCGCCGCGGGGCGCGATTCACGAGGCTGGGAGACGCGTCATGTCGCCCGCACCATAGCGCGACACGGTCGCCTGTACCATCGGGCGATGACCCTGCCCGCCGACGCCGCCTCGTTGCTCCGCTCGATCGGCCTCAGGGCCGACGGCCCGATCGTCTGGGGACGGCCCGTGCCGGCATCCGGTCCGGGCGTCTTCATCGTCGAATTGCCGGCGCCCGTCGCCACCGCGCCGATCGAATTGACACGCGTCGGAAAGTGGATCGAGCGAGTCGAGACGCTGCGGCTCGATGATGAGCGACCGAATTCGAGGGCCCTGGCGGCAAGGCTGTCGTCGTTCTGGCTGGCGTCGCAGACGATCGTCTACATCGGCGCGTCCGACGCATCGGTCGCGCGGCGGGTGGCGGCGATCGGCCGGACCGAGCTGGGCGATCGGCGGCCGAACTCGGGCGGTCACTGGCTGCGCACACTGCGCTCGCTCGATGGCGTCCGCGTCTGGTGGGCTCCGACCGATGCGACCGAGGAGTACGAGGACGCCCTGTTGAACGCGTTCGCCGCGAACGTCCCAGACGTCGACCTGGCCGGCCTCCCGGATCGCACCGTCGTCCTGCCGTGGGCGAACCTGCGCCGCTCGACGGGCGAACGCAAGGCGACCGGTCTGACCGGATGGCTCCTGCCCGACACGGTCGAGCCGCCGGCGCCTCCGACCTTCGCCGTCCGGGTCCCGGACGGCGACGCTGATGGCGCTCGTGGGGAGCCGCCGGAGCCGCGGCGTCGGACCGTCACTCCTCGGGTGCCGCGGCCGGCGGCGTCGGCGACGGGTGGAGGCCGGGCGGCCGGCTCGTCCGCGCCGCTGCCGGCCGTCGCCGTGAACTCCTTGACCGCTGAGGGAGACGCGCGACTTCGCGCCGAACTCGACGAACTGACGCTCGTCAAGCGTCCCCAGATCATCGCCCGCATCCGGACGGCCAAGGAGCATGGCGACCTCAAGGAGAACGCCGAGTACCACGCGGCGCGCGAGGAGCAGTCGTTCCTGGAGGGTCGGGTCCAGGCGATCGAGGCACGCCTGCGGTCGGCCGTGATCGTCGACGCGCCGGTCGCCGGCTCGCACGTCGGACTCGGATCGGTCGTCACCGTCGAGGACGACGGCGAGACCATCGACTACACGATCGTCGGCGCCGACGAATCGGACCCGGCGCGGGGACGAATCTCGTCGTCGTCGCCGGTCGGTCGTGCCCTACTCGGACGTTTCATCGGCGACACCGTGGTCGTCGCGACACCGGCCGGCGAGCGGCGTTACGAGATCCTGGACATCAATTAGGCGCTGGCCGCGCGCCGCGTTCCCGTCATGAGCGCATTTCACACTCGCCACCCGCACACACTCGCTCACTTGCGAGTTCCATCCCGCTCGTGAAGCGCACCATCACGGCCCACCGACCGGTCGGCGTCGTTGCATCGAACCCCCGGCCGAGCCGGGGCTTCGCCATGTCCTCAGGGGTCCAGCGGTTCGAACAGTCCGGGTGTCCCGCCGGCATGCCAGAAGACCGCGCGTCGGCCATCGAGACCTCCCGAGCGGACGAGCGCCACGAGCCCGGCCAGCGCCTTCGCGGTGTAGATTGGGTCGACCAGGATTCCCTCGGTTCGGGCGAGCAGCCGGGTAGCCTCGGCGGCTTCCTCCGTAGGACGGCCGTACCCGTCGCCCAGCTGCGATTCGTCGAGGACGATGTCGTCATCGTCGACGGTCGCAAGGCCGGGCACGTCGGCCAGACCCGCGACGAGGTCCGCGATGAGCGGCCGGAGCTCGGCAGCCGGGGTGACCGCCACTCCCCGAACGACCAGCGGCCATCCGGCGGTCCGGGCCCCGACGAGCAACCCGGCCTGGGTTCCGCCGGTCGCCGAGGGGACGATGAGCGCGTCGAAGGCGAGACGCCTGACATCCGCGGCGGCGACGAGTTCGAGGACGGCGAGCACCTGGCCGATGGCACCGATCACCCCGACGCCGCCGGTCGGGATGACGTGCGGACGATGGCCGGAGGCGCGGAGACCGGCGACGACCGATGCGGTCAGGGCCGTCCGTTCGGCGCGGTCGTCGGTCGCCGCCTGGTGGATGGTCGCGCCGAGGAGTTCGTCAAGCCGGACGCCCGGGTTCGGAGGTTCGGTCGGCGGCCCGGACAGGACGAGGTGGACAGGCAATCCCGCCCTCGCCCCGGCCGCGGCCGTCAGCCGGGCGTGATTCGACCAGCGCCGACCGGTCGTGACCAGGCAGTCGGCCCCCTCGGCCAGTGCGGCACCGATGAGGAATTCCAGCGCCCGGAGCTTGTTGCCACCGAACGCCAGTGGCAGGAGGTCCTCGCGCTTGATCCACACCTCGACACGACCGCCGAGCGCGGCCGCGAAGCGCGGCAGCGGCGCCAGTGGCGACGGCCCGTCGAGCAGGGCGAAACGCGGGAATCGGTCAGGATCCGGGCTCCATGCAGGCACGTCGCGATGGTACCCGGCTCGCGTACCATCCCAGCCATGGCCGTCCGCATCAGTCCCACCGACCGCCATGCGACGATCGGCCAACACCCGGGCATGGAGCGCTCGATCGCGATCTCGACGCCGACCGTCGGGTCGGTCCGGCTCTACTCGTCGATCGTCTCGACCGCCCCGGGCGACAGGACCAGGATCCATCACCACGGCGACTGCGAGACCTCGATCTACATCCTGTCCGGATCGGCGGCGTACACCTACGGACCGACCGGTCTCGACCACGCCTTCGACGCGGTGGCCGGCGACTTCGTGTACATCCCCGCCGGCGAGATCCACGTCGAGGCGAATGCGTCGGCGACCGAGCCGCTGGTCGTGATCCTGACCCGCAACTGTCCCGATTCCCACGTCGTCTACCTCGACGGCGGACCGGACGGCGCGGACGACGTCCCGGCGCCCTGCTGAGCGCAGACCCACGCGTTCACTGCGGCAGCTCCTCGAGGAGACCGGACTCGCCGGATCGTCCGAAGAGGCGTTCCCGAACGACGGCTGGTCCGGCGCGACGTTGACCGCGATCCGGCACGGAGACGAGCGGTTCGTCGTCAAGCGAACATCCGCCACAGTGGACTGGATCGTCCGCGCGACGAACGACATAGGCCTGCGCGAAGGGCTGGTGGCGGGAAGCGGGCTCCACTTGGCCGAGCCCCTGGTCGCGCCTTACCTCGGCGTCGCAGCCGACGGTGACGGGATCGCGATCCTCATGCCGGACCTGTCCCGCGAATTCTTCGCGTGGGACCGGCCGGGCGGCGATCCAATCGTCTCGCTCGCGACCCTCGACCGCGTCACGGAGGCCGTCGCCCGTCTCCACGCCATGCCGTGGGTCGAGTGCCGGGCGACGACGTCCGACTGGGACTGGCCGTGGTGCCCGCTCCGAGAGCGACTGACACTGCTCAGCCGTCCATCGGCCGAGCGGTATCGGGCAGGCGGTCTCGCCGTCGGGACGCGCTTCATCGAGGGCTGGGACGCGTTCGACCGCCGGGCGACGACATCCGCACGCGCGCTCGTCGCCGATCTGGCCGCCGATCCGGACCCCGTGCTGGCGGCCCTCGGACGGCTGCCGCGGACGGGCCTGCACGGCGACCTGAAGCTGGCCAATGTCGCTCTCCTCGACGATGGCCGGGTGGCGCTCATCGACTGGGCGATGATGATGCTCGCTCCGATCGCAGTCGAACTCGGCTGGCTCCTCGTCTCGAACACGGCCAGCCTGCCGATCGGACCGGACGCTGTCCTGACGGTCTATCGCGACGCCGCGGCGCGCGCCGCAAGTGCCTCGCTGACACTCGGCGGGTCGTGGCTCGACGACCCGTCCGTCGCGGGCCACGGGGTCCTTCCGCCGCGGGGACTGGCGGCGACCGTCGGCGATTGGGACGCCCAGGTGGATCTGACCTGGATCGTCGGGCTTCTGCTGCGTGGCTGGCGCAAGGGGCTCGATGCGGACGCGGGCGCGGTCCTGGGCTCGGGCGCGCGTGCGACCGACGACCTCGACCTCTGGTGCGACCGGGCAGTCGAGGCGGCGGCGCGGCGTCTGTGAGGCGCGGGGTGCCCTACCCTGGCGACACGATCCAAGTCCGCCGCGAGGAGTCCGACGTGCCCAAGACCGTCTCGAACCTGGCCGGCATCCAGGCCGAGACGCGGGCCTTGCTCGACAACGTCGGCCGCCTCCTTCGGGCGGTCGGTCTCGATCACGCCGACGTCGTTCGCTGCACGGTCTACCTGCGGGACTTCACGGCGTTCGCGCCGGTGAACGCGATCTATCGAACGTATCTCCCGACGGAGCCCCCAGCCCGGGCGACCGTGGGCGTGACCGCTCTGGCTGGGGACTTCCGCGTCGAGATCGAGGTCACCGCGGCCCGCTAGACGAGTCGACGACCATCACGGTCAGCGACACGCAGGCCCGACCGGATACGAGCGATCCACACTCCGTCCACATCCGACCGCATCGGGCCGAGGTGGCCTCAGCCCGTCGGAAGTCCTCTCAGGAACCCCGCGGCGCGGTCCAGGACGTCGTCAAGGACGGGCCTGAGGGTGTGCCCGAGGCGTGGGTAGGTGACGAGTTCTGCATGCTCCAGACGGTGCACGGCGGCACGCAGTAGGTCGATCTTCGCGAAGGGATCGGATTCGCCGGACAACATCAACACGGGGCAGCGGATGGCCGGCCAGTGGGCGATCCGGGCGTCAATCCGTTCGGGCGCTCCGGGCGGATGGAGTGGGTAGCTGAACAGGACGAGCCCGGCGAAGGGCGCGTCAGGTTCGGCGGCGGCGAGGCTGGCCACCCGACCTCCATACGAGTGCCCGCCGACCGCGACGTCCGCGCCGTCGGGCACGACCAGGTGGAAGGCCGGCAGCGCGTCCTCGGCCTTGCGCCGAGGCAGGTCGATGGCCGCCGCGTCCACGCCGCGCGCCCGGAGGCCATCCACGAACGGGGTCATGCTCGCCGCCGTCCCGCTCGCGCCGTGTCCCAGGAAACACCGGATCGCCATGGGCACAGGGTAGCCGCGCCTCCCGTCGGGGGTACATCGGTCATGGTCCCGTCGGGTCATGGTCGGCTGGTCAGTCGACGCGCCATCCTCGTCGTCCCACCGCATCAGAGGGACAAGTGACGCTCACGTCCACCACCCGCCGCGCCTCGCGTGACCGATCGTCGATCGCCATCGGCATCGTCGTGACACTGCTGGTCGTACTCAGCGGAAGCATCGGCGGTGGACCACGGACGGTCCTCGGCGCAGACGGCAGCCAGGCACCGAGCGCCACGCCAACGCCGACCCCGTCGCCGACCGGGCCCACCCTCCTCGGCTCGACCGTGACGTTCTACGGCCGCGGCTACGGCCACGGCGTCGGGATGTCGCAGTACGGCGCCAAGGGACGGGCGCTGGCCGGCCAGGACGCCGCGACGATCCTCGCCCACTACTACCGGGGCACTACCCTCGGGACGATCGCCAACGGAACGCGGATCCGCGTTCGGATCCTGTACGGCTGGCGAGCATCGCCGGCGAACCCGCTGATGATCTTTGGTCGGCGTGCCGCGTGGACCGTCGATGGCGTCGCGACGACATTTCCGCCCGATGCGATGCTGCAGGTCATCCCGAAGACGACCGCGACCGCGACCGGGTCGACGACCACGTGGCGGATCAGCGTGACCGCAGCCAACGGGTCGGTCCTGTACACCGGCGCGAAGCCGTCGTCGCTCGTGGTCCGCGGCGCCGCCGCAACGACCCGACTCCAGCTCTGGTCCAAGCCGAGCTCCTGGGACGAGTACCGCGGCCTGCTCAGGATCGGGACATCGGCGGTGACCCCGACCGTGACGGTCACCAACGACCTGCCGCTCGAAACGTACCTGCGCGGGGTCGTCCCCGCCGAGATGTCGTCAGCGTGGCCGACCGCCGCACTCCAGGCACAGACCATCGCCTCGCGCTCGTACGCGGCCAGGCACCTGCGGCCGGGCGTCTCTTACTACGACGTGGTCGACACATCGGCCGCCCAGGTCTACCGCGGAGCGAAGGGTGAGAGAGCAACGACGAACGCGATCATCGAGGCGACCACCGGCGTCGTCCTCCGCCGCGGCAGTTCGATCGCCAACGCCCTGTACCACTCGGACGGCGGCAGCGGGACGGAGAACAACGAAAACGTCTACACCTCGGCCACGGGTGGCAAGGTCGCCGGCGCTGTCAGCTATCTGCGCGGTTCAAGCGACCGGAAACCCGACGGAACGCCCTACGACGCCGGCGCTCCGTACGCGACGTGGGCGACCGCGACCTACACGACGGCCCAGCTATCCGCCTGGTTCGCCGCAGACGCGCGGACGAACGTCGGGACCCTCAGCGCGCTCGACCTGCGCAACCGCGGGGTCTCCGGTCGGCTCATCAGCGTGACGCTGATCGGCTCGGCCGGCACGAAGACGGTGTCTGGCGAGGTGTTCCGGTCGATCTTCAACGCTGGTCGCCCGGCGACCGAACCGATGCTCCGCAGTACGCTGTTCAGTACCGCGCCGCTGCCCTGACGGGCGCTATCCTCGGCTCGTGATCGAGCCGAAGCGGCGCTGCTCCTGGGCCGGGGCGGACGGCCCGAACCCGGACCCCGTGATGGTCGCCTACCACGACGACGAATGGGCGACGCCGGTCCACGACGAGACGGCGCTGTTCGAGCGGCTCGCACTCGAGTCGTTCCAGGCGGGCCTGTCGTGGTCGACGATCCTGCGCAAGCGGCCCGCCTTTCGCACGGCGTTCCGCGACTTCGACCCACGCGTCGTGGCCGGCTTCGATGCCACCGACAGGGCGCGCTTGATGGCGGATACCGGGATCGTCCGGAACGGAGCCAAGATCGATGCGACGGTCGGCAATGCCGTCGCGTTCCTGGCGACCGCCGCCGAGTTCGGCTCGTTCGACGCGTACCTCGCCGCGCTCGTCCCGCCGCCACCCGAACGACTCCCGCAGACCGCCCGAGCTGGAGACGTCCCGGCCACCTCGGCGGCCTCCGACGCGTTGTCGAAGGAGCTGAAGCGTCGCGGGTTCCGTTTCGTCGGCTCGACCATCGTCTACGCGTTCATGCAGAGCGTCGGGCTGGTGGACGACCATCTGCCGGGCTGCTTCCGGTACGCCGACGGGTCGTGACAGCCTAGCTGTCACCCGACGGGGGCAAGGTCCAGTCATGGAAACCGAATTTGCCGTCGATTGCCCGTGGTGCGCTGGCCACATGAACGCGCTGGACGCCGCGGCGCCCGACGCCGGCGAGGCGTTCGCGTGCTCGACGTGCGCGATCGTCGTCGAGCTGGCGCCGGACTCGGTCAGGGTCCCTGTCGTCCTGGCTGCCTGACGCCGTCCCAGCGGGGGGCCAGGGTCGCGCCGCGCAGCGCCCGGACCGGCACGAACGCGACACTGACGAGCAGCAGGCCGACGCCGATCGCCGCGATCGTGGTGGACCCGCTCGTGGCGTCGATCAATGCGCCCCCTATGAGCAGGCCGATCGGCTGGAGTCCGAGCGACACCGTCCGTGCCGTGCTGCCGATCCGACCGAGGAGCTCGTCAGGCGAGTAAGCGGTCCGCAGCGTGATGTACATGACCAGGATCATCGACTGGGCGACGCCGGCCACGGCGGCCACCGCGAGCAGGACGGGGATCTCGACGGCGAAGGCCACGACCACCAGCGACATGCCGAGGACCAGGTTCCCGCCGATCATGACTTCGGCGACGCGTCCTCGACCGATCCGCCGCGCGCTCATCAGCGACCCGGTCACGGTCCCGGTGCCGTACGCCGCGAGGATGAGTCCGAGGATGAAAGGCGTGTATCCGAGGTCGCGGGTGACGTGGACGGTCAGCGCCAGCACCAGCGGCGCGAGCAGGATCGACGTTGCGCCCCAGAAAAGGATCGCGCAGCGGAGCACTGGGTTCGTGACGATGTAGTCGATACCTTCGCGGATCTCCGTCACGAGCCGCTCCCTGGGCCGATCCACCGGCGCTCGCAGGTTGCGCCGGACGAAGGCTAGTCCGACCGCGGACGCCACGTACGACAACGCGTCGATGGCCAGCGTCGGCCCGGGACCGATCGTCGCCGCCAGTACACCTGCGACGGCCGGGCCGATGATGTAGCCCATCGAGTAGACGGCCTCGAAGTATGAGTTCGCCCGCCCGACGAGGCTCCGCCCGACGAGGGTCGGCATCGACGCCGTGTAGCCCGCGAGGAAGAACGAGCGGAGGATGCTCATCGGAGCCGCCACGAGCAGGATGACCCCCATGGTCGGCCCGCCGACCGCGACCGAGATGGGGATCAGCGCGGTCAGGGCGGCACGACCCAGGTCGGCCAGGAACATCATCCGCTTGCGGTCGTTCCGGTCGGCCAGGGCGCCCGCGACCATCCCGACGAATAGGTCCGGGATCGTCTGCAGCGTGCCGACGATGCCCATCGCGAAACCGGATCCGGTCAGTGCCAGGACCAGCAGCGGCAGGGCGGTGAAGTTGACCCCATCGCCGAGCGAGGAGATCCCCTGGCTCGAGAGCAGGACCTTGAAATCGCGGTTCCGGGCAAGCGGCTCCACGATAGGGTCGTCGGGCATCGGTCGATGGTACGGGAGGTGGCCGTTCCTCCGACTCGCGCGCCGGAACATGGGACGGCGACACCGGCCGCCATCTAGGATGTGGCCGTGGATCCCCTGACGACGCCATCCTGCGCGCCGGGCGCCGCCTGGGCTCGCGTGGGCTCATCTCCGCCGGGGAGGGCAACATCTCCGTCCGGCTCGATGCCGACCGGATCCTCGTGACACCAAGCGGCGCCCGCAAGGATGAACTCGAAGCCGACGACCTCGTTGTGGTCTGGCTGGAGCATCCAGATCGCGAGGCACTCTCGCGGACAGGTCGTGCGCCGACCTCGGACCTCGCCATCCACCGCGCGATCCACGCAGCACGGCCGGACATCGGCTCGATGGTCCACGCACATCTGCCGTCGGCGATGGGTTTGACCCTCGCCGGCGAGGTGCCGGACCCGGCCGCGCTGCCCGAGACCGCCCTGTTCCTGCCGCGCCTGCCCTTCCTGACCCTGGAAGTGCCCGGCAGTCAGCGGCTTGCCGACCGCGTCGCACGAGCGCTCACGGATGGCCCGGAGCCGCTCGCCTGCGTCGTCCTCCTCGAGCGCCATGGCGCGTGCGCCGTCGGGCGTGACCCCGTGCAGGCCGTCGACCGCCTGGAACTCGTCGAGGTCCTGTGCCGGACCTGGCGCGACGCTCTGCTGATTCGCGCGGCGAAGGCCGCACTCGTTATCGTGGACGAAGCGCAACCCGGCCCAGGGTCGAGAACGATGGAGGGATGATGAACGCCCGGAAGTACCTCGCCGAGCTGCTCGGCACGTTCCTGTTCATGATGGTCGGCTACATGTCGGTGCCGGCCCTCCACGCTGCCGCGCCTGCGGCGCCGAACCTCCTGGTCGTGCCGTTCTCATTCGGGCTCGGCCTGCTGGCCGCGATCTTCGCGTTCGGGGGAATCTCGGGCGGGCATTTCAACCCGGCCGTGACCGTGGCGGCCCTGCTCGACCGACGCCTGCCGCCCGTCGAGGGCGTGGCCTACATCATCGCCCAGATCATCGGCGCCATCGCGGCGGCGGTCGTCGTCCTGCTCACGGTCAGCCAGCAGGCTGTGGCAGACGGGATCACCAAGCCCGGAGCCGGGATCAGCGACATGAGCGCGCTGGTCCTCGAAACAATCTTCACGGCCATCTTCCTGGCGGTCATCCTGACCGTCACCAAGCGGAATGGCAGCATGGCCGTCGTGGCCATCCCCTTGACGCTCGTGGCCATCCACTTCGCCATCGCGACGATCACGGGCTCGTCGGTCAATCCGGCTCGGTCGATCGGTTCGGCCGTTGTCGGCGGCGACCTGAACCAACTGTGGATCTACCTCGTCGGCCCGACCGTCGGCGGCATCATCGGATACGGCATCTACAAGGTCATGGACGGCGGCGGCGAGGAACCGCTCACCTAGACTGGCGACTAGAGGTCCTCGAGGAAGAACCGCCGCGCGTTTCCCATCTGCGGCCAGACCCGCGCCTGGCTCACGGCCAACATCTGGCGGACGTGGTTCCGGTCGTGGTGGACCCACTCGCCCAGCAGCTCATCGACCCGCAGTGGCCCGACGTCCGGGTGGATGCCCATCCGGGCGAGATCGACCGGGCGAAGCCCACGGACGAGTGCGAGCCCAGCGGCCCGGAGCGCGTCGAACTCGGCCGCGAGCTCCGCGCCCGCGCGGAGGTGATCGCGCCGCGCCTCCGCGACCGCCGGTGGGTCCCAGGCCTCCAGGGTCGTGGGCTTCCCCGACGACGCGGCCGAGAGGATCGTCCGGATCCGACCGGCGAACCCGCGCCGCTCTGCCTCGATCAGGTGACCGACGCATTCAATGGCGCTCCACTCTCCGGGCTCGGGCCGCCAGCCCCCTTCGTCACCGAGCGCGAGGACTTCGGCGACGACCGTCGTGGCCGACGCGGCCAGCAGGTCGGCGATCTGCGTCGGCGACAGCGCGGCGATGTCCGCTCCGCCCTTGGACTCCATCATGCTGACACCTCCGGTTCCGATTCCGATCGACCGCCCGGCTCGGCCAGCCAGCAGGCGGCCGACTGGCCCGCGCCCAGGTCGAACAGGGGCGGCTCTTCCACCTTGCAGCGATCGAACGCGACCGGGCAGCGCGGATGGAACCGGCAGCCGGGCGGCACGTGGGCGGCGTCCGGGGTCTCGCCCTTGAGGATCGTCCGCTTCGCGCGGGTTCCAGCGTCGGGCGGATCGGGTGACGGCGAGACCGACACGAGGGCCTTGGTGTACGGGTTGCGCGGCGACCGGATGACCGCCTCGGCCGGTCCGATCTCCATGATCTTGCCGAGATACATGACCGCGATCCGGTCGGCGATGACCCAGGCCAGCGACAGGTCGTGGGTGATGAACAGGTAGGTCAGCCCGCGCTCGACGCGCAGGTCGAGCATCAGGCGCAGGAGCTCGGTCCGGATGGACACGTCGAGCATCGACACTGGCTCGTCGGCGACAATGACCTCTGGATCCATGACAAGGGCGCCGGCGATGACGACTCGCTGACGCTGGCCGCCGGACAGTTCGTGCGGGTAGCGGCCGGCGAACGCGCCTGCCGGCCGGAGCCCGGCCGCCTCGAGGGCCCGGCTGACGGTCGCCTCCCGCTCCTTGTCGGAACCGATCCCGTTGACGATCAGCGGCTCGGCGACGAAGTCGAAGATCGTCTGTTTCGGGTTCAGCGTCTCGTACGGGTCCTGGAAGATGATCTGGACCCGTCGGCGGTAGTCCCGGAGAGACCCGGTCCCCCACAGGTCGCTGACGTCCCGGCCGTCGAATGTGATCCGGCCCGCGGTCTGGCGGGTCAGCTTGACGACGACCCGCCCCGTGGTCGTCTTGCCGCTGCCTGATTCGCCGACCAGCGCCAGGACTTCGCCTCGGTTCAGGGTCAGATCGATGCCGTCCACCGCCCGCACGACGAGCGCCCGCCGCCCGGTGAGGGCATCGACGAGGCCCTTGCGGATCGGGAAATGGACCTGCAACCCGTCGAGCCGGAGGATCTCCTCGGCCGCCATCAACCGACTCCCACGACGGTCGGTCCGATGGCGTTCGCCGGGGCGGTCGTCACGGGCGTGCCGTCGCCCCCTTCGTGGTACAGGTGACACGCCACCCGGATGCCATCGAAGGTCGTCTCAGGCGGGACGACCTCGGAGCAGACGGCCATCGCCGCGAAGCAGCGCGGGGCGAACCGGCAGCCGGGCGGCGGGTCGCGCAGGTCGGGCGGGGAGCCCGGGATGACCTCCAGGCTGCGTCGGTCGGTGGCGATATTCGGGAACGCGCCCAGCAGGCGCTGGGTGTAGGGATGGCGGGGGTGCCGGAAGACGACCTCGACCGGGCCCTCCTCCGCTACCTTGCCGGCGTACATGATCAGCACCCGATCGCACGTCTCGGCGATGACCGACAGGTCGTGGGTGATCAGGATGAGGGCGAGCCCGAGCTTGTGCCGGAGGTCCTCGAGCAGCTCGAGGATCTGTGCCTGGACCATGACATCGAGCGCGGTCGTCGGTTCGTCGCCGATGACGATCGCCGGGTCACAGGCGAGCGCCATAGCGATCATCGCCCGCTGGCGCATCCCGCCCGACAGCTCATGGGGATAGGCCCGACCGCGGGCCTTCGGGATCCCGACCAGCTCGAGCAGCTCGCCGGCGCGCTTCCGGGCCGCCTTCGGCGACAACGACGATCGGTCCTCGAGCGGCTCGGCGATCTGGTCGCGAACCCGCTGGACCGGATTGAGGGCGTTCATCGCGCCCTGGAAGACGATCGAGATCTCGCGCCAGCGATAGCGCCGCAGGGCGTTCTCCGACTTGGTCGCGAGGTCGATCCCGAAGAGCCGGATGCTGCCCTCGACGATGCGGCCATTGGACGGCAACAGCCGGACGAGCGAAAGCGCGGTCGTCGTCTTGCCACAGCCCGATTCACCGGCGATCCCCAGCGCCTCGCCGTTTCGCAGGGTGAACGAGACGCCGTCGACGGCGCGGACCTGGCCATGGTCCAGGTCGAAGTAGGTCTTCAGGTCCTCGACCACCAGCAGGGGCGCGGCCGGGTCGGCGAGCTTGGGCAGCGGCCGCTGCCGGCCGGCGCCGGCCGTCGGGTCGTCGGCAGCAGGCCCGCGCAGGATCGCGACCGGGTCGACCGTTCGGATGGAGCCGTCGTTTTCGGTGATCAGGTCCTCGTCGACCAGGGCGCGGTCGGCCTCCTCGACCGCGTCGACGAGCCGTCGCGGATCGGCCGGGCCGCTCATCGCCGACCCTTGAGGCGTGGGTTGAGGATCTCGTCGAGGACTGTGCCGACGAGCGTGAATGCGAGAACGACGAGGACGATGCAGACACCCGGCGGGGCGAGGTACCACCACGCCCCGCTGCCCGGCGCGCCTGCCTCCTGAGCCGAGTTGAGGATCTGGCCCCAGGACGGGGCGAACGGGTCGCCGAGACCGATGAACGACAGGGTCGTCTCGGTCAGGACCGCGCCGGCGAAGACGAGGACCGTGTTGGCGACGATGAGGTCGGTGACGTTGGGCAGGACGTGCCGGAGCATCATCTGACGTGAGCTCGAGCCGATGACACGGGCCCGGTCGACGAACGCCCGCTCCTTGAGCGACAGGGTCTGGGAGCGGATGATCCGCGCCGTCGACGACCAGCTGGTCAGGCCGATGACGATGACGATGACGAACAGGGTGATCCGGATCCCGAGGATCTCGCCTTCGGTCCCGAACAGGCTGGTGATGACCGGCGCGAGGATCAGCGCCAGAACGAACGTCGGGATGACCAGGAAGAAATCGGTGATGCGCATCAAGGTGGCGTCCGTGCGTCCGCCGCGGAACCCGGCGACGATCCCGACCAGCGCTCCGACGAAGACCGTCACCACGGTCGCCAGGAGACCGATGACCATCGAGATCCGGGCGCCGTGCACGGTCAGGTTGAGGATGCTCCGACCGAGCTCGTCGGTGCCCAGCGGGTAGCCCGGCTGCGGCGGGGCCATCCGCGGCCCGGTCGCCGTGGTCGCGGTCTGGAGCGGACCGACGAGGATCGTCGGGAAGAGCGCCAGGAACGTGAAGAAGACCAGGATCCCGATCCCGAGCAGGCCCGTCCGCCGCCGGATGATCTGGCGGAAGACGCCGACCGCCCCGGCGACGCGATGCGGTCGGCGCGGCAGCACGACCTGGTCCGGCGTCAGCGCGGGAGTCGTCATGCCTTGACCCGCGGGTCGAGGAACTGGTATCCGAGATCGGCGATGAGATTGGCGAAGACGACCGACACCGAGAGGATCACGAAGATGCCCTGGAGGACCGGGTAGTCGCGGGCCGTCAGGGCGTCCACGGTGAGCGTCCCAAGCCCCGGCCAGTTGAACACGACCTCGACCGTGATCGCGCCCGCGACCACGTAGCCGAGATTGATGGCGATCAGCGTCGCCATCGGCAGCATCGCGTTCGGCATCGCGTGGCGGCGCAGGACGTTGCGGTCGAGGATGCCCTTGGCCCGTGCGGTGGTGATGTACTCCTCCCCGAGCGTCTCCACGATCGACGATCGCATGACGATCGAGTACTGCCCGATCAGCCCGAGCGCGACGGTCGCCAGCGGGAGCGCCAGATGGGACAGGAAGTCGGTCAGTTGGTCGAAATATCCGTTGTAGGTGGCTCCGACCTGGTACATCCCGTAGGTCGGGAACCAGCCAAGCCAGACGGAAAACACGAGCAACAACGTCATCCCGATCAGGAAGTAGGGCGTCGCGTACAACACCAGCGACGCTCCGTTCCCGAGGTGGTCGACGAGGCCGCCGCGTTTCCACCCGGTGTACGCGCCGAGGGCGACCCCAAGGATGATCGCGATGATCTCGCCGAGTCCGAACAGGATCACCGTTGGCCAGATCCGATCGGCCAGGACGTCGACCACGGGCAGCCCGCGATAGACGAATGAGAAGCCCAGGTCGCCGTTCGCGGTGGCGATGATGTAGCTGACCAGCTGGTCCGGAAAGACCGGCTTGTCGAGACCCCAGCGCTCGCGGGTCGCCGCGATCGCCTCGGCACTGACGTTCGGGTTGCGGCCAAGGATCCGCTCGGGCGACCCCGGCATCATCCTGAATAGCACGAAGTTCAGGATGATGAGCAGGATGATCGTGACGATCGCCTGCCCGACCTTGCTGAGCAGATATCGACCGCTCATGGCGTTCGGCTCAGTCGGCCCGGATGCGCCGTGGCCTACTCTTCCTCGGCCGCCTCACGACGCCGCCGGACGATCACCAGACCGACCGCGACGATGACCACAAGCGCAACGATCCCGAGCGGCAGCAGCGGGGTCGAACTCGAGGATGTAACGGTCGTGTCAGGCGGAGCAGATGCCACCGGCGCGGGCGTGGTCGCGACTGCAGCCTCCGACGACCCCGGCGAAGCCGAGACCGCCACCGAAGGCGACGGCGAGGCGACCACCGCCTTGGCATCGGTCAGGTAGGTGTAGTCGAGCGGCCCGAAGCCGAACAGCGGGTTCCCGTTCTGCGACGGCTGGTTCCGCCACCCGCCGAACCGATCCGTCCGGTAGGCGTCGAGCTGGCTTGGGTAGTAGAGGATGTGGTACGGCGCCTCGTCGTACATGATCTGCTGCATCTCGGCGACCTGGGCGTGGCGAGCCGTGCTGTCGGTCTCCGCGAGCTGCTTGTCGTACAGCTCGTCGTAGCGGGCGTTCGACCAGAGGCTGTCGCTTGACGCACCGATCTCCTTGGTCGTCAGGACCTTGAGCAGCGAGGTCGGGTCCGGGTCGCCGACCCAATCCCAGATGAACATGTCGAAGTTCGCCTTGCCGGGCGGAGTCGCCTCGGGCGGGAGCAACTCGGCGCCCAGTTTGGCCTCGTCCTGGGGGGCCGCATTGACCTTGATGCCGAGCTGGGCGAACCAGTCGACGATCAGCGCGGCTGCGGTCGCTTCTTCAGGTGCGCCCGGCCAGGCGAGGCGCAGGGTGATCTGCTTGCCTTCCTTGTCGAGGCGGCGGTTCGAGGCGTCCAGCGGGTAACCGGCCGCATCGAGCTTGGCCTTCGCCGTGTCGATGCTGAACGTCCGCAGGTCGTTCGGCTCGGCATGCCAGCCGGCCTGGAATGGCGTGATCTGGGTGCTGCCGACCGTCGCATGCCCGGCGAACGCCTTGGTGACGATGGCCTGCTTGTCGATGGCGTAGCCGAGCGCGTCCCGGAACTTGGGGTCCTGGAGCGCCTTGGTCGACGCACCGCCGCCCGGGATGGGCTTGTTGTAGGTGTTGAAAGCGAGCTCATAGAAAGTGTTCGACACGCCATCCGTGGTCACGATGGGACCGCCGGGGTTGGCTTTCAGCTCGTCGAACTGGGTCGCCGGCACGTCTCGGGCGTAGTCGAGCTCACCCTTCTTCAGGGCCTGGATCATGGTGTCGTTGTTCTTGAAGGTCGTGATCACGATCTGGTCGGCCGCGCCCTGGTTGCCCCAGTAATTCGGGTTGCGCTGGAGTCGCACGAACTGGCCGGGCTTGTACTCGACCACCTGGTAGGGACCGGTGCCGACGATCGGCGCCGGGTTCTGGAAGGTGCTCGAAGCTGTCTTCGGGTCAAGCTTGGACCAGATGTGCGCGGGCAGGATCGGGATGTACGACTGGAGCAGGAGCGGGTTGTCGAGGTTGGTGGTGACGACGAGGGTCTCAGGGTCCGGCGCTGTGACGGCGGTCACCCCGGCGGCCGTCTGGTACGGCTCGAGGTATCCGAGCCCGAGGGTCCGACCTGCCTTTGTCGCGTCGAGGACGTACTGCATCGTCCAGCGCGCATCCTCGGACGTCGCCGGCTGTCCGTCCGACCACTTCATGCCGGGCCGGATCTTGAACGTCCAGGTGAGACCGTCGGCCGAGCGGGTCCAGGATTCGGCGAATCCGGGGACCGGCTGGACATCCTGGCCGAAACCGACGAGCGTGTCGTAGTTGAGGGTCATGATCTCGAAGTCGACGACGTCGACGACGCTCCATGGGTTGAGGCCCTGGACCGTCTGGGTCGTGCCGGTACGCAGGATCAAGGGGTCCGCGCCGGTCGCCGGCGTTGCCGCAGCCGGCAGGATCAGGGCTGTCGCCACGCCGAACGCCGCCAGCGTCCGGGCGACTCGGCCACGCAAGGGTCGTCGCATCCGAAGTCTCCTCCTGGTGGGCCCTCCTTGCCCGGTTCCGCGGTACGTTGTCACAGGGACCGATTCCGCGCAAACGCGTGACCCGTACCGCGCGCCTTGGGTCCTCACACCATCCACGACGTGGGTGGATCGGCCTCGAGCAGGATCGGTCGATCGATGCGGAAACGCTCCACGTCGACGGCCGACGGGGTCGAGCCGTCCACGCTGAGTTCCGCCAGGATGCGGCCGATCACCGATGCGAACTTGAAGCCGTGGGCCGCACCGAGTGCGACCGCGACGCCTGGTTCGTCGGGCAACCGATCCACGACCAGGTCCCGGTCGGGGGTCAGTGTGTAGAGACAGGTCTTCGTATAGATGGGTGGTCCGACCGCCCCCGGAAGATGACCGGAAAGGAAGGCTTCCGTCCGAGCGAAGGCGGCCTCGTCCCTGGCGAATGTACGTCGGTCTGGATCGATCGGATCTCCACCACAATCCTGGGCTGCCTTCGGCCCCGCCTCACCGTAGGTCGGGAAGCCGTAGAAACACGGCTCGTCCATCCAGATCCAGACCGGGAAGCGTTCGGGCGCGAACGCTCCCGGGTCAGGGCAGGCGAAGTAGGTCACCTGCTCCTTGGTCACGGTCAGCGGCAACCGTCGATCGAACGAGGCGAGGAGGCCGTTTGTCCAGGCGTCGGCGGCGATCACGACCCGCTCCGTGCGGTAGGTCGCCGCTGGCGTCACGACCTCGAGGTCGCCACCGCCGGCGTTGCGGATGGCAGTCACCCGCGAGCGGTCGCGCAACGTCGCGCCGTGGGCCATCGCGAGGCGACGGTGGGCCGCGTTGCCCTTGAACGGATCGGCCAGGCCGCCACGCGGCTGCCACATGCCGGTCACGTCGTCGTCGATATGCCATTGCGGCCAGCGCTGGCGGATCTCGGCGGCGTCGAGCAACTCGAACGGGACATCCTCGGCGGCGAGGCTGTCCGTGTAGTCGGCCTTCGGGATGGCCGCGTCAGCCGGCCACAGGTCGAGGCCGCCGGTCGTGGTCACGATCCTTTCCGCGGCCTCGGCCTCGACGGCCGCCCAGGTCTCGTAGGCGCGGTTGGCGAGGCGCACGTAGTCGGGCCGGTGGTACGAGAGCCGGATGATTCGGCTGTGGTCGGCCGAGGCGCCGTTGATATGGTCCATCTCGAAGCGCTCAAGGCCGAGCACGCCCGACCCGAGCGACCTGCTCAGCCAGTATGCCGCGGCCGAACCGATCGCCCCGAGACCGACGACGATCGCGTCCCAGTCACGGCGGGGGTCATCCATGGGGACCGATGCTACGGCCGGCAGACCGAGGCCGTCGGGCCAGGCTCGGCCGTCGGGACGGCGTCGAACGTGTGCTAGCGTGTGCGCATGAACGTGCGCACGAACCTCATGCTGCCGGAAGAACTAGTCAAGGCGATCGACGAGATCGCAGGCCCGCGCGGTCGTAGCCGCTATGTCGCCGACGTCCTGGCGCGACAGGTCAGGCGCGACCGACAGAGCGATGCGTTCCAGGAGACCTTCGGGACCATTTCAGCGGAGGATTACCCGCACTGGTCGACCCCCGACGACGTCGTCGGCTGGGTCCGACAACGACGTTCAGAGCAGACCGACCCAGGCCCGGAGGAAATCGATGTATCTGATCCTCGATTCGACATTCGTCATCGATCACCTGCGCGGCGACCCGGGCGCTCGACATCGGTGGCACCGGATGTTCGAGGAAGGTGACCAACCGGTCGTCACGGAGATCGTCGTGTGCGAGGTTCGGACGGGCATTCGGGCGGCGGACGGACCCATCCTCGATCGTCTTCTGGTGCCGACTGAATTCGTCCAGCCAGGCCGCGAGACCGCGACCCTTGCCGGGCGGTGGCGGGCAGAGGTGAGCGCCGGTGGCCGAACGCTTGGCTTAGCTGACGCTCTGATCGCCGCCGCCGCATTCCACCTGGGAGGCGGCGTGGTCACCCGCAATATCCGTGACTTCGAACTCACGCCTGTGCGCGTCGAGACCTACTGATCTGGCACGCTGCGTGCCCGGCGGAGCGCGAGTCGCTCGACCGCGAGGACAGTCATCGCGTCGCTGATCGACCCGTCGAGCGTCATCGCAAGGACATCCTCGAACGGCAGCCAACGGATCTGCAGGTCCTCGGTGCCATCCGGTGTCGGCGGGCCGTGGGTCAGCCCGGTCGCGACGAACAGGACCGCGAATTCATCGGTGACGCTGTTCGAGAGGTGGACGCGCGCGAGTTCGTGCCAGTCTGCCGCCTCGACGCCGGTCTCCTCGCGAAGCTCACGTCGGGCTCCGTCGAGCGCCGTCTCGCCGTCGGGCACGCCACCTTCCGGAATCTCCCAGGAGTACGCGTCGAGCGTGTAGCGGTGCTGGCCGACCAGCAGCACGCGGTCGTCGGCGTCGAGGACCAGGACGCCGGCCGCCTGGTTCGCGAAATGGACGACGCCGTAGATGCCCGGCGCTCCGTCCGGACGGGTCACGTCGTCGTGCCAGATCGTCAGCCATGGGTTCTCGTACGCGACGCGCCTGGCGCGGCGGATCCACGGGCCGCTGACTGTCGGGGCGTCGGCGCGGGAGTCGTCGTCCATCGGCGTCATCGTCGCACGGGGTGGTCGGGCGCGCCCGGACTCGCGGATCGGGCCGTAGACTCGAGTCGATGACCCCGCCCGATGACACCCGCGGCCGACGAGCGAGCGAACCCCGGCACGCGGTCGAGACCGTCTGGGACGCACGGATCACGGCTCGCGACGGTGTCAAGCTGTCGACGAACCTGTGGCTGCCGAGCGGAGCGGCAGACGACCGTTTCCCGGCGATCCTCGAGATGATCCCGTACGGCAAGGACAACTGGCGCCGCAACGCGGACATCGCCCGCGGGACGTATTTCGCCGAGCGTGGCTACGCGCTCTGCCGCGTCGACGTCCGCGGGACAGGTTCGTCGGGCGGCGTCGCGCTCGATGAATACACGGAGGCGGAAACGCTCGACGGCGTCGATGCCGTGGCATGGCTCGCGGCCCAGCCGTGGTGCGATGGGGCTGTCGGGATGTGGGGCATCAGCTACGGCGCGTTCACGTCGATCCAGGTTGCCAAGCACCGGCCACCGAACCTGCGCGCGATCGTCCCGGTCCAGGGCACGGACGACCGCTATCTGACCGACGTCCACTACATCGGCGGCTGCGTCACCGTCAGCGAGCTGAGCCAGTACGCGGTCAGCCAGGTCGGAATGAACGCGATGCCGCCTGACCCGGCGTTCCGCGGCGACGGCTGGCGCGAGGAATGGCTGGCCCGCCTCGAGGCCACGCCGCCGTGGCTCATCGAGTGGCTCCGACAGCAGCGCGACGGGCCGTATTGGCGGCCCGGCTCGCTCGCACCCGACTACGACCGCATCGAGACAGCCGTGCTCAATATCGGTGGCTGGATGGATTCGTACGTCGACGCGGCCATGCGGATGCAGGCCCGCTGCTCCGCCCCGAGCCGGACGATCGTCGGCAATTGGGTGCACGGCTGGCCGTCGTCGGCGGAGCCGGGTCCAGCCGTCGACGAGCTCCACGAAGTCGTCCGCTTCTTCGACCGCTGGCTCAAGGGGATCGCGAACGGCGCTGACGAGGAGCCGGCGATCACGTGGTTCGAGCGCGAGTACGCGGAGCCTGAGCCGTTCCCGGCCATCCTGCCCGGGCGTTGGCGGGCGGCGTCGGCATACCCGCATCCGACCGTCGTCGAGCGGACCTGGCGCTTCACCGGGGGGTCCGTGCCGCTCGCGGGTGCGCTTGCCGCCGACGCCGAAGCGACGGACGACGGCATCGATCGATATCGCCATCGACCGACGGTCGGAACGCGGGCAGCACTGTCCTGGGGCGCCGGTGGCGCGCCCAACGGCCTGGCCCGCGACCTCCGACCGGACGAAGTCCTCGGGCCGACGTACACGTCGGCGCCGCTCGAGACGGCCGTCGAGATCCTGGGCGTGTCGCGCGTCGTGCTGCACCTGGCCGTTTCGGCGCCGGTCGCGACCGCGGTTGTCAGACTGGCCGACGTGGCCTCGGACGGGGCATCGGCACAGGTGACGGCCGGGATCCTCAACCTGACCCATCGGCACTCGCACACCGATCCGGAGCCGCTCGTCCCCGGCACGGTCGAAGAGATCGTCGTGGAACTGCGGCCTGCCGGCTATCGCTGGCTGCCGGGCCATCGGATCCGGGTCTCGGTCGCCTCGTCGGCGTGGCCGGTCGTCTGGCCGTCGCCGTTCCCGGCCGAGTTCGAACTGAGTCGCGGGCCTGCCTCGGCGTCCCGCCTCATCCTTCCAGTCATCCCGCCCGCCGGTGGTCCGGGCGATCCGACGGTCCCGGCCTTCAAGACCACGCCCCCTGCCCTGGTCGACGTCGGAGGCGAGGGCGCCGCGGACGAACCGGCCTGGCGAATCACGGACGACGTCATCGCCGGAACCGTGACTGTCACGGTCCATGACGGCGGCGAGGACGTCCTTGACGACGGGCGGCGGCTGTATACCGCGGAGACGCTGACGATGACGGCGTCGGACGCGGACCCGGCGACCGCATCGATGGACGCCGACGTCGTCTACCGCTGGCAGGACCATGACTTCGCGACCGAGATCCGGGCGCGCTCGACGCAGACCAGCGACGCCGAGGCGTTCCATCTCAGCGTCGACCTCGCCGTGGATCTTGACGGCGAGCCGTTCTTTGGGCGGTCCTGGCGCGAGTCGATCGAACGGCGCCTCGTCTGAGACTGCCACGTGACTAGTGCCCTGATTCATAATGCTCGGTAGGTAATCGCACTCCCCGTTCCAGCCGATCGAAGCGCAGGAGGTGGCGATGGCCCGCCGGGCCGAACTCTTCGTCCGTGAGTTGAGCGACGGGGAGGCGGCCCACCTCCTCCAGCTGTCCAAGCGAGGCTCGAACGCGGTGGTGCGTCACCGGGCGACGCTCCTCTTCGCGTCCTTTCAGGGCCAGAGCGTCAGCCAGATCGCGCTGCTCTTCCAGGCCAGCGCGACCCATGTGGCTGCCCTCATCCATGCCTTCAACGAGCAGGGCTTCCCGGCCCTGGACCCTCACT
>Ga0075026_100000124_pt1 | contig 26372 bp, 16 predicted proteins | sample Str012_2_FD_71392 | JGI IMG/M metagenome (GOLD analysis project Ga0075026, IMG submission 71392) | Freshwater sediment microbial communities in response to fracking from Pennsylvania, USA - Straight Creek_MetaG_SC_2012 | ecosystem: Environmental > Aquatic > Freshwater > Creek > Sediment... | reverse complement strand
GGTACAAACATATTGTATTTAACAGACTTTACCCGCCCGGTCCGGTTTTGCCGGCCTTTTGCCGATTCATTTTACTGATTCGTCTCTTATGACCGGCATAGTTTGGGGTATTTGTTATTTTCGTGTTTCATGAAAGGCTTTAGTAGTAGTATGCAAAACAGGAAATGGCTGATAATGGCCCTGGCAGGTATTTTTGTTATACAGGCAAGCCAGGCACAGCAGGTGAGCCCAATTGAAGTTTTGGGCGCCGGCACCTTGCAAGCTGTTAATAAACAAGACCCGCTGCAATATGCCACAAACAAAGACCTGCCTGCGGGCTATGAAAAAGAAACACTGGCGGCACTGGCACATTTCCCGGAATTGAAAAATGTGACCATCAAATTCAGGGTAAAAAAATCTTTTGCCACCCTTAAAACAAAGCCGACATTTTTTTCCATGTTTATGCCCAGGGGACACCGGTCCTATATAATTACCATCAGCAATAAAACTACCGCCAAATTAATGCCGCTGATGTTTGAACACCTGGGTGAAGAAGCAAGGGTTGGCGTTATTGGCCACGAGCTGAGCCATGTACTGGATTTCTCAAAAAAGAATGCCTGGCAATGTTTCAAAATAGCTGCAGGTCATTTGTCGCCCCGCTACCTGGATCATTTTGAATACAATACCGATATGATTTGCATTCAGCATGGTTTGGGAAAAGACCTGGAATCATGGAGCCGCTATATCAGAAAGACCATGCATACCGTTTTCTGGAGAGGTGCCGATTATGTTTATAAAGGCGATAGTAAGTACGAACGCTACATGAACCCATCAACCATCGAAAAAAACATGTCAGCTGGTGGAAACCCAGCCACTGTATCCAGCCAGGAAAAATAATATCCCTTTCAAGAATTGTATTGTAGCATCAGTATTCAAATCTTTGAATCATTTCATCTTTCGCCATCAAACTGCAAAACACTTCGTGGTTCTTCTCAGTGCCCCGCACATCCCAGGTGATGGTGATAATACCCCCTTGTTTTACCAGCGAGGTTCTTTTAAAGCGCAACTGGTGCTGCATCATGCTGGCCTCGTACAACTGCCCGGCATCTTCCGTAAAACTTCTTTGAATGCTATAGGTTTTTGTCTGCCTGATTTTATCGATCCTGCTTTCTACATAAGGCAAAACGGTAAGCACGATGATGATTAGTACACTGGCAGAAGCCGCTGCAAAATAAAACCCCGAGCCAATGCCCATGCCAATGGCAGCCACCGCCCAAATGGTAGCAGCGGTGGTAATACCGCTCACCCGGTTTTCGCCACCCCTGAAAATAACACCCGCGCCAAGGAAGCCAATACCGGTTACAATATTGGATGCAATCCGGTCGCCGTTTTGCGGGCCACCGATGGCCTTAGACATAATGGTAAAAAAACAAGCGCCTATTGAGATCATGATCATGGTGCGGAACCCGGCCGATTTGCTCCGGTATTCTCTTTCAATACCCACAATACCGCCCCACAAAGCGGCCAGTAAAAAGCGAACCAATATTTCATTGTCCATACTTGTTTATTTTCTTATCAAACAATCCTTACGTTTTTAAAAAATTACGGGCCCAGGCTTTCTTATAGATTTGATAATCTGCTTTCAGTTTTTCTGTACAGGAGACCGTCCATTCTTTCAGGGTGGTTTCCCAGTCATTGCTGCCGGCAAAAGCAATCAGTTCATCGGCAGTTGCTGCGCCTCTTCTGCCGCTGCTGCGCAATTGCCCCGACGCCGCAATCATACCCAGGTTGGCAATATAATCTTCTACCTGTGCCGGCTGTTTAATGGCTTGTGAAAGGTTTACTTTATCCGTCATGGGTTGTAGCTCTTTTACAACAAACCATTTCTCACCGAACCGGAATGCCGCCAGGAATGCCGGTGAAACATGCTGCATCATTTCCTGCACGGCAATGATACGATCTGCTTCATTTGCCCATTGCGGCTGCGCTGTATTTATATATCCGTTTGCAGCAGAAACAAGCGATTGTTTTGCATCTACCAGTAATTTCTTCTGCGGATTGTTGCGGTGCTCCAGCAACAGCAGGTAGCGCTTTACACCAATACTGCCTGTGCCGGCTATGCGAAAACCGGCATCAATGGCATTCAGGCCTGTATACCCGTTCTCATCCAGCCATTGGTTAAAAGTACGGATAAGCATTTTTTTATCCTGTTTAGCAAGGGCAAACAGCCTTTCGCTTTCTTGCAGCTTGTCCGGGTTTGCCGCCTCTGTTCTTTTTTTCACCAAATCGCCTTCGCGCCTGTCTGCCACACGCAATACCAGTTTTTTGATAAGCCCCCGTGCCGTGTCCCTTTCAATAACGATGGGTTTGCCTTTTGCAAGCACTTGCCTGTAATAATAAAGCAGGGTATTGATAAGCTGTATTTTTTCTTTTTTTGAAAACCCAATTTCGCCGGCTGCCAGCTGTACAGAAGCCGCCAGCCGGCAAATTTCCCAAAGTGCCGGCGCCAGCAGCGCCTCGTCAAAATCATTCAGATCGAAATATACAAGGCGGTTGCTGCCTTTATAACATCCAAAATTCTCGATGTGCAAATCGCCACAGGCCCATACCAGCGGGGATGCCGGAAATGGATATTGATTTGCCAGTTCTTCATAAAAAAATCCGCAGCTACCCCTGAAAAACCGGAACGGGCTTTCAGCCATGGCCTTGTATTTTAATTGCAAGGGCGCTTTCTCCCTTCCCGCATTAAAGCTTTTTATTTTTTCTACCAGTTCATTGTTCACAACCTGTTTTTTTATGGCGCAGCAGCAAGATTTGCGCCGGCAGCAAAAGTTAGTAAAATAATTCTAAAGGCTGTCTTCATTAACCAAAGCGCCGTTTTTGGCTGTTTTACCCGGTAAATGACCCCAAAAAGCCGACCAATGGCATTACAAAAAAGAATCATTTATCGGCCCTGAAATGCGCGCAGTAATACTTAATGTGGCAACCAGTTTACTGCCAGCGGCACTGGCAAGATCAATTAATTTGAAAAAACAACAGCTGCATTTTATTGGTCAATATTTTTCGGCACCGTTTCCTTTTTTTTCGATTTGCGGGCGAAAAAAAAGGCCCACCATTTGCAAATACATTGCTGCCATGATTTTTAAAAAAAAGCAACCCGTGTAACCCCTTATTTAAGAAAAGAAAAATTACTTATTTCCAGTCTATCGTACGATTCAATCCATTCGTCGAAAACAAAACTCCATTAAAAAAATGCAAACTTTTATTTCTCAACTCTTTGCATATACATATTTAAAAGATAAATGGCTGTTTGTCTAAACTGCGTTGTGTATCAATCGTAATGCTACTAATATTACTGTAGAAAATACGGTGTTTTAAAACAGTATTTGTCGCTTCAAAGCATATGAAATACAAGGTTGACAAATTAAACACCCTCCGGATCTAAAGAACTGAATCATGGAAAAACGCACCCTTATTCATACAACCTGTCTCATATTAATGATGAGCTTTTTGCTGGGTACAACTTCGGCTCAAACTTGTTCGCTGGGAATAACAGTTGCAACCGCAGATTCGCGGTGCAAGGCAACCGGTAGCATTACCGTTTCTGCAACCGGCGGATCCGGCAACTACAATTACATTGTTTCCGGTGCATCGTTCAGCACAAACACTTCTTCCAATATTATTGATGGTTTACAGCCAGGCACCTACTCTGTTAAAGTGAAAGATATTACCACAGGCTGTACCGCAGAACAAAGCAATATCGCGATAGGTGGCAATTACCAGGACCCCCGTTTTAACCTGACCGTTACCGATATAAGCTGCGTAAATGCAAGCAACGGAAGTATCACCGTCAGCAACCTGCAATATGGAAGAGCGCCATTTACTTTTACAATTGTTGCACCTTCGGCTTCGCATACCGGTGCATCCAATACCACGGGCGTTTTTACAGCACTTAGCGCGGGGGATTATTATGTGCAATTGAGTGATTCCTGCGGTGGCATACAAACAAGGGTTATTACAGTGGCCAATTATTCATGGAGTCCTTCCATTACAGCCTCGTTTAAGCCCACCTGCGACAGCGTTACCGTTACAATTGCGGCCTCAGACAATAAAGGCAATACCAATGCCACGGGCACTGTTTTCAGCAGCTTTATATATGGTGCTACTGTGGTACCCGGCGATACCACCTGGTCTTCCAACAGAAGTTTCCGCTTCTATAAAAGCAACTACCGTCGTGCTACGCTGATTGTAAAAGACGGTTGCGGCAATATGCAAACGCTGAACTATGTGGACAACAGCATCCCCAATGTAAATGCAACAGTAAATATCAGCAATTACCAGTGCAGCAATTTTACGGCAACTGTTACCGGTCAGCAAAATCTTACCAACCCGCAATATTGTTTGTACAACAGTTCCAATACATTAATTACCTGCAATACATCAGGCGTTTTTAACAATGTGGCGTATGGTTCTTATTGCATTGCCGTTACAGACAATTGTTACGATACCACATTTAACCGTTGCTTTACCGTGGCGCAGCCTTTGGCTTCCGTTGCCGGTACAGTAGCCATCAGCAATATGGTGTGCAGTGGTTTTGATGCTGCCATTACCGGCCAGCAAAACCTTTCTGGTCCGCAATACTGTTTGTACGACAGTACCAACACGCTGGTAAGCTGCAACACAACCGGTGTTTTTACAAATATTCATTACGGCCCATATTGTATCAAAATAACGGATGGCTGTTCAGGCGCTGTGCTAACACGTTGCTTTACGCAAAGAAAACCGCTGCCGCTGATTTCTACCAGTGTTATTTTTACGAACAAGAGTTGTGCAACATTTACTGTAAGCATTACCGGGCAGGCCAATTTAAACAACCCGCAATACTGCCTGTACGATAACAACAACGTGCTGATAGGCTGCAATGCAACCGGAACCTTTGACAATATCGCTTATGGCAATTACTGTATGCACATACAGAACGACCCGGTTTGTTACGACACTACTATTCAGCGCTGCTTTACCCTTGGCCCCCCGGTGCCAGCAGTGGGGTCTGTATCGGTATCCAATAAAACCTGTACTGGTTTTACGGCTACTGTTACCGGTCAGCAAAACCTTACCAACCCATGGTATTATTTGTACGATAACAACAGCAATAAAATTGACAGCAACAGGAACGGCCAGTTCAGCAACCTCGCTTATGGTTCTTACTGTATTCAAATTACAAACGATGGCAGCTGTTACGATACCACCCTGCAGCGCTGTTTCAATGCAAACGTACCGGTGCCTGCTGTTGGGGCATCCGTTAGCATTGGCAACAAAGCATGTACTACGTTTAGTGCAGGCATCACCGGGCAAACCAACCTGACCAGCCCAAAATATTATTTGCTCGACAACAGCAATACTGCCATCGACAGCAATACAAACGGCTGGTTTCACAACATTCCTTATGGTTCATATTGCATTCAGGTAGTAAACAGTTGTTATGATACCAGCTTTACGCGTTGTTTTTCCGCCAGTGCTGTGCCTGTAAGCATTAACGTTGGTTCAGCCGCTTCTTGTACCATTGGCAAAACTACGCTTACTGTAAACATCAGTAACGGAACAGCGCCGTATACCATCAATATATACAATCCCTGGGGTGTATTGGTAAATACAAGTTCATCGGGCAGTTCAACCACTGTTATCAATGGCCTGGCCGGACTTCCTGCCGGATTTCAATACAAAATAATTGCATCGGGCGCGTGCAGTGGCATGGATTCTGTTCTGGTAACCCCGCTTGTGTATAGCATAAGCAGGAACATCAATGCCAATTCAAAATGCCCTGGCGGCTTATGGCTCAATGGCAGTGGAGACCTGCTGGTAACTGCACAATTCAGTGGTGGTAATATTACCCCTTCTATTATCAATAAAGATGGCGTACCCCTTACTATTAACTACAATTCACAAAGCGGATCCAACTTTACCTTTTCAAATATGCAGCCGGCCACCTATATCATTAAATATGCACTGCAGGGCTGCGGTACGCTTGTATACGATACGTTTAACCTGAAATCGTATACCTATCCCAGTCTGGACCAATCTGCTGTATACCAGTGCAACAACAATAATTTTAGTGTAAGTGCTGCAGCATCCGGCGGTATTGCTCCATTTACCTACGAAGTGATTGGAAGCATTCCTTCGGCACCCTCTATCGTACAGGCACCGCAGTCTGCTTCTACGTTTGGCATCAGCAACGGTACCACCTATTCGCTGGTGCGGCTCCGCGTATTAGATGCCTGTGGCAATGCCACCATTAACGATGCAAGCATATTGCCACTGGCCAATACACTCATTACGGCTTCTTCCGACTGTTATTACAATACCATTAACCTTACGGTAGACAGTATTGCCAATGCCACTTATACCTGGTATAAAAAAACAAGTGCTACCGACAGCATACTGGTAGACAATAACCAGACCCATACCATTCCTTATTTATTGCCGTCTGATACCGGAACGTATGTAAATGTGATGTCTGTAAACAATGGCTGTCTTCAAAAAGTTTCCACATTCCGTGTAAGTGGTATTTGTGGCGGATCGCTGCTGGCAGTAAATGGCTTGTTGTTCAGCGCTTCGGCCGACAAAGAAAATGTACAGGTAAAATGGTCTACTGCCCGGGCTTTTGATGCGGCATCATTTGTTGTAGAAAGAAGCATGGATGGCATCAGTTATAAAGAACTGGGCGCTGTAGCCGTATCATCCGGCAACAGCATTACAGTAAGCCAGTATTTATTTTCTGATCTGAGCGCCATGAACGGAAAAAATTATTACCGTCTCCGGATTATAAAACCAACCGGCGGTATCGCCTACAGCAACGTGGAAATTGTAAGCAAAAAAGGAAAAGTTGCTGTATCCGTTATGCCGAATCCTGTTGCCGAATCATTCAGTATTCATTTTCAGCCAGTGACAAACACTGTTTACAATGTAAGCCTGGTAAGTGCAGAAGGCAAAGTGATGATGAACAATTTGTATGCAGTAAGGCCCGGCGATAACAAAACAATACAAAGACCTGGCAGCATTGCAGCCGGAGTTTACTACCTGCTGGTAGTTAACCAGAACAGCAATGAAAAAGACATCATTAAATTATTTTTTAAATAGGTATAGTTTTAGCTGTTTTTACAAACCGCCGGTGTCTACTGGCGGCTTTTTTATGCCTGCTCCAACACTTGTTGCTTTTAAAAATAAATCAACCTAAATAATTAACAATCAACTTGATAACTTCCAGCCAATCGTTTTAAATTTATATCGGTATCTTAGCCACTTTTCATAAGCATACTACTTCCAAATGATAAAAAGAATTGATTTTGTACATTCAGAAAAACAGGAACCACACCGCCTCCGTACCAAACAAATTTTGCAGCAACATCCCGAAATGAGAAAACTGATTGGTAAAAATCCCAATACCATTTTTATCATTCTTGGCATTGTGGCTTTTCAGGTGGTAATGGCATGGCTGCTGAAGGATCAATCCTGGTGGCTGGTAGTGGGCGGGGCTTACCTGCTGGGTGCTTTTGCAGATCATGCATTGTTTGTAATGATACACGAATGTGCACATCACCTCTTGTTTAAAAACAGGGCCGCTAACCGCTGGGCCGGTATGATTGCCAATATGCCGCAATTGTTTCCCAGCTCCATTTCTTTTGAGCGCTATCACATCAAACACCATTCTTTTCAGGGTGTGCACGAGCTGGATGCCGATTTACCCAACAAGTGGGAAGCCAAGTTGATCAACAACTATTTTATTGGCAAAATACTGTGGCTGCTGTTCTATCCCATCTTCCAGCTTTTCCGTATTTCGCGTTTAAAAGAAATCAAACCATTTGATATCTGGGTAGCTACCAATTTTACACTACAGGCCGTCTTTATTGTAGCCATCTGTTATTTTTTTGGATTAAAGGCCATCCTGTATTTATTGTTTAGTTTTTTCTTCTCCATTGGCTTACACCCGCTGGGCGCCCGCTGGATACAAGAACACTATCTTACCAGCGGCGAGGAACAGGAAACCCATAGTTACTATGGCGTACTGAATACCGTTGCATTCAATGTGGGATACCACAATGAACACCACGATTTTCCCTCTGTACCCTGGAACAAACTGCCACAGATAAGAGCAAATGCCGGTAGTTTTTACAACAGCCTGGCTTATCATACTTCCTGGACCAAACTGTTTTTCCGTTTTTTATTCGACCGTGAGATCTCCCTGTTTTCGAGAGTAATCAGAAAAGAAAGGGGTAAAGTAAAACTCACCGATGTCTCCAAACCCGATATTGACCTGATAGAAAATAAAAGTATACCTGAAACGGCAACGCCATAAAGTATTACCGGTATTCACTAAAAAGCTGCTAAGCAAAACTTAGCAGCTTTTTTAATGGCATTATCATTTGCCGGCCTGATATAGCAGGAAGATGCATTTATGTTCAGCTTTCAATTCGTCTCACACATATATTTTTTCAATTGCATCCCTGTATTTTTCCATTACCACTTTTCTTTTGATGCTCATTTTGGGTGTCATCTCGCCGGTATCGATGCTCCATTCATGTTCCAGCAATTGAAATTTTTTGATTTGCTCTACATGGTTGAAAAATTTATTGAAGCTTTCTACCAGTTCTTTGTACATAGCAATCACTGCGGGGTTTTGAATCAGTGCTTCATTGCTGGTATAGACAATATTGTTCTGCCGGCACCAGTCTTTTAAATTGGGGAAGGAAGGCACAATCAATGCGCCTACAAATTTCTGCTCAGACCCTACCACCATTACCTGCTCTACAAACATGGATTCTTTCAGTTTGTTTTCTATGGGCAGTGGTGCTACATATTTTCCGCCACTGGTTTTAAACAATTCTTTTTTGCGATCGGTAATTTTTAAAAACCGTCCGTCCAGCACGCCAATATCGCCGGTATGGTACCAGCCATCGCTCATGGCTTCTGCAGAAAGATCGGGCCGTTTGTAATACCCAATCATTACATTTGGACCCTTGCACAATATTTCACCATCTTCCGCAATTTTTACTTCCACATTTCTTATCAGCGGACCCACGCTGCCAAATTTCCGATCCGCCACGTCAAAACGGTTTACGCTGATAACGGGCGAAGTTTCCGTAAGGCCATAGCCTTCCATCACGGGTATTTTTGCTGCGGTGAAAATGCGGATCAGCCTTACCTGGCAGGCGGCGCCACCCGATACAATGCATACCAGCTGGTTGCCCAAACCTTCGCGCCATTTACTGAAGATGAGTTTATTGGCCAGTGCCAGTTGCATATTAAACCAAAACCCCTGGTCTTTATTGATCTCAAATTTTTCTGCCAGTGAATGTGCCCAGAAAAACAATTTCTTTTTGGTACCCGTCAGTTCATTTCCCCTGGTCATGATGCGTTCATATACTTTTTCCAGCAAACGCGGAACCGTTGTAAACAGCTGCGGCTTTACTTCTTTCAGGTTTTCGCCAATGGTATCCAGGCTTTCTGCATAGTACACTGCTGTACCCCTGTATAAATAGAGATAGGTAACCATCCGTTCAAAAATATGGTTAAGGGGCAAAAAACTCAGGGCCCGCAGGTGTTCTCCCGGGGGGAAACAGGGCATGCTGTCCATTACATTGCTCAATATATTCTGGTGGCTCAGCATTACGCCCTTGGGGGTTCCCGTTGTTCCGGACGTGTAAATAATGGTGGCCAGGTCTTCGTATTTAATTTTTTCGGCAATGGCGGCTACATTGGCAATGGATTCCGGGGTGGCTGCATTCATCACTTCCTTCCAGTGCCGTGCATTGGTAACATGCTCAAAAGAAAATACTTCTTTCACCGATGGCAGCCGGTCTTTTATGCTCATCACTTTATGATAGCCGTCTTCATCGTTTACAAAAATCATTTTCACCTGCGCATCATTCAGCACAAACTCCAGTTCATTTACATTGATGGTTGGGTAAACCGGTGTAAGTACGGCCCCTGTTTGCTGCACTGCCAGATCAAGCAATATCCATTCCGGCCGGTTCTTACAAAGAATGGCTACTTTATCGCGGCCGGCATCGGTCATATCGCCACAACTGATGCCCATATTCAGTAAACCGCCCGCCAGCTTGTCTACCATCTCTTTCACTTCCTGTGTACTGTAGGTGCGCCACTGGCCACTTTCTTTGGCCGCCAGCATATCCGGCAATGGCTTCCGTTGCAAGTGGTACTCTATACAATCAAATAATCTTTTTGGCTCCATAATAGGCAATCGTTAATTGTTTTATCAAACCCCGCAGGTCACTTAGTGTCTGAAAAAATGAATTCGGTATTTAAAGCTGTTAAGAATCATCCTGCTGAAATTAGCTAAAAAAGCAGGAATAAAAAAGCCTCCCGGTATTTTAAACGGGAGGCTGGTATCATTGCTGGAATGGTTTCCATTATTTTGAAGCTGTCTGGTAATATTGCCCCGATGGCAATTTAAACAGGCGGCCGCTTTGTGCCGTAGTAAACTGTTTGTATTCACTGCTGTGGGTACTGGTCCATGTTTCAAAAGCCGCTAAGTTTTGCACACTACCAAACAGCCACTGGTTATAGGCATTAAAGCTGCCTTCTTTCAATAGCTGACGCTGGTAATCGAATACTTTAAATGGAAATTTTGCGGCGTCTTTTTCAAACCAGTCGAGGATAAAGCGGGTACGTATCATGGTTAGGGTCTCTGCCGTAATCCCTTTTTTGGCTACATCTGCCTGCCTGTTCATGGCCGTGAGAAACGCTGCTACAAATTCGTTTTTGATATCCTGGTTCTTCATCATGTCTGCATCGGTATACAGCTTTTTATACCCTTCCAGCAAGAGGCTTTTTATTTCTGCCGTGCGCCTGCTGAAGCTTTCCATGTTTACAAACATTTCTCCGTAGATCAGGCTCCAGGCTTTGTCGCGGGTAAAATAATAGTACTTGGCAGCATTGTAGTAATTACTGGTACAGGAAGGATCGGCCTGAATGCCATGTTCCCATAATTTAATGGCGCTGTAATCTTGCTTTGCCCATAGCAACTCGCCATAATCACTCAATAGGGGGCCGCTGTCCGGAAATGCTTTCAACGCCTTTTTATAAACCCTGTCGGCTTCCTTATTGTCTGCAATTGCTTTGTACAGCATGCCGCCGAGCTGGTACACTTCCACATCTGCATCTGGTCTTTCCAGCAACGGCTTCATAGTGGCTTGCATCTTGGGGTAATCTGATTTCTGGTAATAGGTAAGCGCCAGATCTTTGCTGATGCTTAAATTATTGGGATCCTGCTCATGGGCTTTGTTCAGCACAAGCACTGCATTACTAAAATCTCCATCTTTAATAAAATTATGGGCCGTCTCCTGCAATGTCTTTACATCCTGTGCAAACAGGCCCGCATTACAGGCCAACAAACAATACGACAATAAACCTGCAATCTTTTTCATGGCACTAAAGATAAAGTATTGATGAAAAAAGGGTTGTTAAATGGTCTGAAGTTTATGGATAAAAGCTGAATAGAATCCCCTTACTGTGCACTTAGCAAATTACGCATGTAAGAACCTTCCATTTTAAACTATTAAACCTTAAACTTCCGGGCGGCTACTCATATATCAGGTGTGTCAGTAAGCCATCCCGCAGTTTGGGTTCAAACCAGGTGCTTTTGGGCGGCATTACATTGCCACTGTCGGCAATATCAAACAATTGGGGAATGCTCACCGGGTAAAGGCTGAATGCCACTTTCATTTCACCGCTGTTTACCCTTTTTTCAAGCTCGGCCAATCCGCGGATGCCTCCCACAAAATCGATGCGCTTGTCGGTACGCTGGTCCTTTATGCCCAGCAGTTTATCCAGCACTTTTTCAGACAATATTGTTACATCCAGCACACCAATGGGATCGTTTGTATAGCTGCCGTTCTTCGCAGTTAGTTTATACCAGTTGCCATCCAGGTACATGCCAAAGCTGTGCAATGCTTTGGGCTGGTATACTGTTTTGCCTACCAGTTCACAATCAAAATCGTTTTGCAACAGTTTAAAAAAACCCGCTGGCGCATGACCATTCAGATCTTTTACCACGCGGTTGTAATCCATAATATGCAACTGGTTGGAAGGAAATAAGGTGGTTAAAAAACTGTCTGCGCCTTCGGTTGCAGCGCTGCCCAGGGCTTTGCGCACTTTGGCGGCGGAAGCGGCACGGTGGTGCCCATCGGCAATGTAAGTAAAGGGCACTTTTGCCGAAAATAAATGTGTGATGCTGTCAATCACATTGCTGTCATTAACCACCCACACCGTATGTGTAATCTTATCAGCAGCCACAAAATCATATACCGGCTCATGGTTTTTTTTCCAGTTGTCTATCAGCGTATCAATTTCTTCAATATTGCGGTATGCAATAAAAACATTACCCGTTTGGGCGCCGCTGGTTTTAATGTGGCTGATGCGGTCCTGTTCTTTTTCGGGTCTTGTAAATTCATGTTTTTTGATGATGTCGTTTTCATAATCATCTACTGTGCTGCCGCAAACCAGCCCGGTCTGGCTGCGCCCGTTCATCATCAACTGGTAGATATAATAGCAGGGTTTCAGTTCCCTGAAAAGGATTTCCTTTCTGATAAATGCATCCAGGTTTTCCTTTGCTTTTTCATATACATCGGCAGAATGGATGTCAATGGTATCGGGCAAATCTACTTCCGACTTGGTGATGTGTAAAAATGAGAAGGCATTGCCTTTTACTTCCTGCCTCGCCTCCGCAGAATTCAATACGTCGTAAGGTGGTGATGCCAGTTTGGATGCCAGTTCTGGTTTTGGTCTTAATGCTTTAAACGGAACAATGGTTGCCATGAAATAATTTGTATGGTTTTTTTTTGACCTCACCCCAACCGCTCTGCTACAGGGGGCAAGGATGATTTTGGTTATCCTTTTCTTTTTGCAAATTCTGTCATTAAACCCGTCAGTGCTTTTACACTGTCAATGGTTAATGCATTGTACAAAGATGCGCGGAATCCGCCAACGGTCCGGTGTCCTTTTACGCCTACCATGCCATTGGCCTTGCATTCGGCCAGGAATTCTTTTTCCAGCAATTCATCTTTCATGATCCACACTACGTTCATCAGGCTCCTGTCTTCGCGGGCCACTTTGGGTGTAAACAGGGGCAATGCATCCAGCGTATCGTACAATAATTTTGATTTGGCATCATTTAATTTCTCTATAACAGTAACGCCACCCTGTTTTTTTAACCAGCGCAGGGTAAGCATACAAACATACACTGCAAATACAGGCGGCGTATTTAACATGCTGCCGTTTTCAATGTGGTTGCGGTAATCCATCATAGAAGGCAACTTGCGGCTCACCCTGCCCAGTATGTCTTTTTTTACAATAACCATGTTTACACCCGCGGCTCCTATATTCTTTTGTGCCCCGGCATAGATCAGCGCAAACCGGTTGTAGTCCATTTGCCGGCTAAGGATATCGCTGCTCATGTCTGCCACCAGCGGCACGTTGGTGGCGGGTATGGCATGCATCTGCGTTCCTTCAATGGTATTGTTGGTGGTATAGTGAAAATAAACGGCGTCTTCAGGAATGGTATAACCCTTAGGTATATACGTATAGTCCTTGTCTCTGGAAGAAGCCAGCATGTTTACGTTGCCAAACAGTTTTGCTTCCCTGATAGCTTTTGTACCCCAGGTTCCGCAATCCAAATAGGCAGCGGTTTGCTTGTCATCCAGCAAATTCATGGGCACCTGGAAAAACTGGGTAGATGCGCCCCCATGCAAAAAAAGCACTTCATGATCAGCATCCAGCTGCATCAGTTCTTTGGCCAGCTGCACGGTTTCGTCCATTACTTCCTGGAACCAGCTGGTGCGATGGCCGATTTCTAATATGGATAAACCGGTATTGTTGAAATTGAGAATGGCCTGGCTGGCCTGTTCAAATACTTCTGTTGGCAAAACACTCGGGCCTGAGTTAAAATTATGTACCACAACGATGGGTTATTAAATGATTCAAAAATGAGTTGCAAATGTAATCGAATTTGAGCCAATGGTAATCACAGCGTCACTGAGAATACGTGAGGCACAGAGATTAATGATACGTTTCTCCCTGCTATTCTGTGTGCGCCGTGTCTCCGTGGTTCAAAACGGCTTTTCTCCATTGTAAATCAAGGCTTTCAAATTCTTTGATATCTGCTTCTGTAAAATTTCGTCCCGACAATGTTTTCAAATCGGGCTGGCCTGCATTTACCCAGGCAGTATACCAGAAAGAAGCCACTGCATAGATCGATTGCCGCATCCGGCGCTCTACCATTCCCTGCAACGCGGTATTGTAAGCACGGGCATAAGCACTTGCATATTGCCTGACCAGCACACCGTTTCTTTCTTCGTACGCAAAACGCTGATCGCTGCCAAACTGCGCAGATAATTTTTTTTCAAACTGCAAAACAGTGTCAGATGCAGCCGCACTTTCAAACACCCTTTTCCATGCAAAGGCTGCGGGGTTTTGTATATAATCTGCTTTACCAATAAAAAAATCCCATTCTTTTTCGGCCAGCAGCTCCGGCAAACGGCTTTCCCAAAAACCGTGAATACCTACCTGGTCTGTTAGCTGCCCGTTGTGGTTGCTGCTGGCGTGCAGGGGCACATGTGCATCGGCTATATAATGGCCTATTTCTGCGGAAAGTTTTAGAATCTTCGCCTGGTTTTTTTCTTTGAAGGCGGCCGTTAAACGCTGCAACATGGTTTGTATCCACCAGGGCACAATGCCATGTGCATACAGGGTATCGGCTGTAAATTTTGCGGCGGCCGTATCCCATTTTTGGGGTAAACCAGCAGCGGCGTTTTTGCCGTAATAATCCAAATCTATGTAATGACGGGGGCCTTCGGCAGCCAAGGCATACCTTCTTTTGTCGGGGTCAACAGCATGTTCGGCCAAAAAATTAATATTGGGTTTGTACAAAACCAGCATTTCTGGCGGCAACAAAAAAACCGCGTAATAATTGATCTGCTTGTGCGCATAAAAACCCCAGCAGTAAACAACATGGTAAAAAAATAACAGTGGTAAGGCAAGCAATCCCTTTTTTAAGACAGGCATAACTGTTAATTTGGATAAGGTTCTTATAATAGCTCTGATCGCTGATGCATGAAGGCTGCATTCTTCTATCCGCCAATTTGTCTTTGTTAATCAGGCCGCCCTTTACCTTGCCTGAACCAATGAACCGCAGCCTCCGGAACAAAGAACAATAAACTGTGCTACACTATTTTTTCTTCTGCATGTTTCTCTTCTTCCATTTCTGCAACGCCCCCGCTGATGGCGTATTTGAGTACATCCGAAGGACTTACATCTTCCAGCACTTTTACTTTATGTTTGGGCACCATGTACAATTGCCCGGTTACAGCATAAGAATTGGGTACGTATACCGAAACATAGTCTGTTAGCCCAAACTCACTGGCATCCTCATCCGTAATAAACCCCAGCTGAAAAACATCGGGCTGAAAAATACTTACCAGCACCGCTTTTTTAAATTTGCGCTTGTTGCCGGCAAACGCTTCAAAAAAATCCTTCACAGAAGAATAAATAAATTTAATGCCGGGCGTCCGCTCCAGCCACCGGTCGAACAAACTGAAAATACGGCTGGTCAGGAAATTGGAACTCAAAAAACCGATGGCAATCAGTGCCGCAATGATGACGATAAAACCCACGCCATAGTTGCGGGTTACAATCCTGCCATCAATATCTTTTACCGTAAAGATGGGCAACCAGCTGTCTACAGAAGTAACAAACCAGTACAACAGGTAAATGGTAATGGCAACGGGTGCCGTTACCAGCAGGCCCTGTATCAAATACTGCAATATTTTCCGCCAACGCCATTGATTCCGGGCCGATAAACTCATAAATAGTTGAAAATGGGATGAACCGTAAAGTTCACACAAAAAAATCATTTATCCCCCGCTATTAAATTATACTGCTCAGCAGCAGCACTTAGCAGCGATTTTGCTAATACCCGTTAGTGTTTTTGGGATGAATGGTCGAAGAAAATGATGAGGAAACTTTGGTAACGAAAAAAGTTTCCGTAGTTTTGTGCTCCCATTATGACAGAAATAGACAACAAAGAGCGTATCAAAATACAGGCCACAGATCTCTTTATGAGGTATGGCATACGCAGTGTAAGCATGGATGATATTGCCAACAACCTGGGCATGAGCAAAAAGACCATTTACCAGTATTATGCCGACAAAGACGAACTGGTGGATGCCGTGATAAACGATGAAATTACCCACAATGAGAACTGTTGCCAGGCAGATATTAACCAGTCGGACAACGCAGTGCATGAGCTCTTCCTGGCTATGGACATGGTGCTGGAAATGTTTAAATCGATGAACCCTTCGGTATTGTACGATATGGAGAAATACCATCCCCGTGCTTTCCAGAAATTTTTGAAACACAAAAATGATTACCTGTACAATGTGATCCGCGAAAACCTGATAAGGGGTATTAAAGAAGACCTGTACAGGGATGACATTAACATCGATATCATTTCCCGTTTCCGCGTAGAGATTGTGCTGTTGCCTTTCAACCCGGCTTTCCAGGCAAAAGTGAAACACAACCTGGCAGAAATTGAAGAAGAGATCATACTTCACTATTTGTTCGGCCTGGTAAACATGAAAGGATATAAACTGATTTTAAAATACAAACAAGAAAGAACCAAAAAAACAGTAAGTGATGCAAAGACTAAATAAAATAATAGCATGGATTGGGATAACGGTACTGGCAATACCGGCACTGGCGCAGGAACAACATGCATTTACCGTACAACAGGCCCTGGATTATGGAAAGAAAAACAATGTGCAGGTAAAAAACGCATTGCTGAACATTCAATTGCAGCAACAGCAAAACAGGGAAATAACCGCCGCCGCTTATCCGCAGCTGAGCGGCACCGTAAGCGGCACTTACAACCCATATGTGGCCACGCAGGTTTTGCCCAACTTCATTTCGCCTTCTGTTTACCAGGTATTGATAGACCAGGGTGTAAAAGACGGCAGCGGCAACCCCATCAAAATGCCGGGCGATTTTGGAAACATTGCCGCACAGTTTGGTACTAAATACAACGCCAGTGCCGGCTTGGATCTGAGCCAGCTCCTGTTCGATGGCCAGGTATTCATTGGGCTAAAGGCACGCAGTACTTCCATCGCCTACCAGACAAAATATGCAGAAGTAACGGAAGAATCGGTAAGGGCCAATATCTATAAAATCTATTACCAGTTGCTGGTGGGCAAAACACAAATTGAATTGCTGGATGCCAATATTGTACGCATTGAAAAACTGTCGCACGATGCGAAGGAATTGTATAAAAACGGTTTTGCAGAACAGCTGGATGTAAACAAAACAGATGTTCAAAAAGCCAACCTGTACACGGAAAAACTGATAGCCCTCAACAGCATCTCCAACGGATACCTCGGGCTGAAATTTCTGATTGGCATGCCGATCAAAGATTCGCTGGCGCTGACTGATACACTGAATGAAGACCAGATAAAACAGGTTTCGCTTTCAATGGCCGACTACAAATATGAGGACCGCAAAGATTACCAGTATATGGAACTGGGCAAAAAACTGAACGAGTTTAATGTAAAACGCTACGAACTGAGCCAGCTGCCCACATTCAGCTTATCGGGCAATTATTACAAAAGCGCACAGCGCAACCAGTTTGATTTCTTTGGAAAAGGCGACTGGTACAATGTTTCAGCCATCTCAGTAAGAATGTCGGTACCCATTTTTAAAGGCTTTGCTACCAAAGCAAGAATAGGGCAAGCAAAAATTCAGCTGATGCAGGTTCAAAACCAGGTAGAGAGCTTTAAAATACAAATAGACCGTGAAGTAGAAACGGCCAAAGCCAATTTTATAGCAGCTGTTACCACGCTTGATTTTCAGAAGAAAAACATGCAACTGGCAGAAACAGTATACGATCAAACCAAGAAAAAATTTGAGGTGGGAACCGGTTCCAATACAGAAATAACTGCTGCCCAAACCGATCTTAAACAAGCACAGACCAACTATATAAATGCGGTGTATGATGCCATCATCGCCAAAATTGATTACTTAAAAGCAACGGGAAAACTTTAAACAACCAACTAACTAACATGACTACAAAATTCAACTATATGCAACGGATATTAAACGCTTCACTGGTTGCCGCACTCGTTTTAACGCTGGCAGCTTGCGGCAGCAGTTCTAAAGACAGTAACGCAACACTAACCGACAAAAAAGCGGAGTTACAAAAAATAAAAGACCAGCAGAAAAAACTGGAAGATGAAATTTCCAAAATAGACACAGCAGCCAGCAAGGCTGAAAAAGCCAAACTGGTAACGCTTACCACCATTGCTCCGGAAAGTTTTACCCACTACATAGACCTGCAGGGTAAAATTGAATCGCAAAACATTTCGTATATCGCTCCCCGTAACGGTACGGGCGGTGTAGTAAAAGCGGTGTTTGTAAAAAGAGGCGATAAAGTAAGAAGAGGACAACCTTTGCTGAAATTAGATGATGCCATTGCCAGGCAAAGTGTAGTTACTGCTGAACAGGGTATAGAAACCATTAAAACACAGCTGGCCTATACAAAAGATCTTTATCAGCGTTACAAAAACCTGTGGGACCAGAAAATTGGTACTGAAGTACAACTGATAAATGCCCAAACCAATGTGCAAACGACCGAGAGCCAGTTAAAAAGCGCCCAGGAACAATTGAAGATAACAAAGGAACAATTGTCATTTACCAATGTGCTGAGCGATGTGGATGGTACGGCAGAAATTGTAAACATACGCGTGGGTGAAGTTTTTACCGGTAGTGTTCCAGGTGGCACACCCTCGCCACAAATCTCCATCGTAAACAACAGCAATTTAAAAGCAACTGTTAACATCCCGGAAAATTATCTCGGAAAAGTAAACGTGGGCAGCAAAGTAAAAATCACATTGCCCGATCTTAATAAAACAATTGATGCAACAGTAACGGTAACCGGAAAATCCATTGACCCCATTAACCGCAGTTTTTTTGTTGAAGCAAAACTACCAGTTAGCCAGGATCTTCGGCCCAACCAGATTGCCCTTGTAAAAATACAGGACTATAATATTGGCAACAGTATTACAGTACCGGTAAATACCGTACAAAGTGACGAGAAAGGGAAATTTGTAATGACGGCGGTGAAAGAAAACGGCAAGACCATTGCAAGGAAAAAACAAGTGGTAATTGGCCAGTTTTACGGTGACAAAATGGAAATCAAAAGCGGTTTGCAGGCAGGCGATATAGTGGTAACAGATGGTTACCAGAGTTTGTACGAAGGACAGCTATTAACAACAGAAACGAAATAACAACATGGGTCTTCAGTCGTTAGTCCCCAGGCTTTATCATTCGACCGGCTTTTTTCACGTATCAAGATTTAAAACAACTGTATGAGCGTATTAGAAAATATAAAAGACAAAATAAAGGAGTTTGCACCTACAAGTTGGGCTATTGGCAACAAAACAATGATTTACCTGATCATGCTGGTGGTAAGCCTTATTGGTATTTACCAGTTTGTTACCCTGCCCAAAGAGCAGTTCCCGGATATTGTAATACCCAATATTTATGTTTCTACCATTTATGTAGGAAATTCTCCAAAGGATATGGAAAACCTGGTTACCAGGCCCATTGAAAAGCAAATCAAGGGTATTACCGGAGCAAAAATTAAAAAGTTTACCAGTACATCGCAACAGGATTATTCTGCCATTATTGTGGAGTTTGATACCGATGTAAAGACCGAAGTAGCCCTGCAAAAAGTAAAAGACGCGATAGACAAAGCCAAACAGGATTTACCTACCGATCTTACGCAGGAACCCACCGCGCTGGAAGTAAACCTGAGCGACCAGCCCATCATGTACGTAAACCTGAGTGGTGATTATGATTTGCAGAAACTAAAAAAGTATTCCGACGATCTGAAAGACAAGCTGGAAGATCTGCCGCAGATAAACCGCATTGATGTGGTGGGTGCGCCCGAACGTGAATTCCAGATCAATGTAGACAATTTCAGGATGCAGACGGCCGGTGTTACATTCAACGATATCAGCAACGCCGTAGCCAGTGAAAACATGGATATCTCCGGCGGTTTGCTGGAAGTAGGCAACATGAAACGCACCCTGCAGCTAAAAGGACAGTTAAAAACCGCAGCAGATATTTCTCAAATACTGGTGCGCAATACCGGTGGCGGTCCCATCTATCTGAAAGACATTGCTACGATAAAAGACACCACCAAAGAACGGGAGAGCTATGCGCGGCTGGATGGAAAAAATGTGGTTACCCTCAACATCATTAAACGCAGTGGTGAAAACCTGATTGAAACCAGTGACGCGGTTCAAAAAACTGTTGAAGATGGCAGGGGCGTTATATTTCCAAAAGATTTAAAAGCCGTTGTTACCGGCGACCAGAGCATCAAAACAAAAGCATCTTTTAAAGACCTGGTAAACTCGATTGTTATCGGGTTCCTGCTGGTTTTAATTGTACTGATGTTCTTCATGGGCGTTACCAATGCTTTCTTTGTGGCATTGTCGGTGCCCCTGAGTATGTTTGTGGCATTTATGTTTTTGCCGGCGGCAGATTTAATCATCGGTACCCATGTTACCCTCAACTTTATGGTATTGTTTGCGCTGTTGTTTGCGCTGGGTATTATAGTGGATGATGCCATTGTGGTAATTGAGAATACACACCGCATCTTTACACAGGGTCAGGGTAAATTCACTTCGTCTATTGCTGCCCGTATGGCTGCAGGCGAAGTATTTGTACCGGTACTTGCTGGTACACTTACCATGCTGGCACCCTTTTTTCCGCTCATGTTCTGGCCGGGCATCATTGGCAAATTCATGATCTACCTGCCTACCATGCTCATTTTTACGCTGGCAGCTTCACTGATTGTAGCATTCATTATGAACCCGGTGTTTGCAGTAGATTTTATGAACCATCCCGAGGGTGAAAAAGAAGCCAAAAGCGCCATTTTTAAAAAACCTTTTTTCTGGATTGTAATTGCGATAGGCATTGTTCTTGATCTTACAGGTGCCACTTTCCTGGGTAACCTGCTGATCTTTTTTATGCTGATGGTTTTACTGAACCGTTATGTACTGGATGGAGCCATCCACAGCTTTCAGAACAGGGTTTTGCCATGGATTATGGGACATTACGAAAGCCTGCTAAGATGGGCCCTCAAAGGATGGAGGCCCGTTGGATTGCTGCTGGGTACATTTGGCTTGCTGATAGTATCGTTTCTGATATTTTCATTTTCCATAAATTCGGGTCATGTGGGAGTAGTCTTCTTTCCCAAAGCAGATCCCAACCAGGTATATGTTTATTTGAAACTACCCGTGGGTACCAATGTAGAATACACAGATTCTGTAACCCGCATACTGGAAGGCCGCGTAAACAAAGTTTTGGGTATTGAGAATGGCAAAACAAATCCGCTGGTAGAAAGCGTTATCAGCAATGTGGCCATTGGTGCAAGTGACCCTGCAGCAGGAGACCGCAGTACAAGAAGTGAGCTGGGCCGTGTACAGGTATCCTTTGTGGAGTATGAAAAAAGAAACGGCGTTTCTACCAAGCCCTATCTCGATAAAATCCGTGCAGTTATGAATGGTGTGCCTGGCAGCGAGATCAGTGTAGACCAGGAGAGCGGTGGCCCGCCCACTGATCCACCGGTGAATATAGAAATTGCGAGCGAAGATTTTGACGCACTGATAAAAACAGCCAGCAACCTTAAAAACTACCTTGATTCGATACAGGTGCCGGGCGTAGAGGAATTGAAAATGGATGTGGATCTGACCAATCCGGAGATTACACTTACTGTTAACCGTGAGCGGGCATTGATAGAAGGTGTTTCCAGCAGCCAGATTGGCCAGCAGGTGCGTACTGCACTGTTCGGTCGTGAAGTTTCAAAAATTAAAGAAGGTAAAGACGAATATAAAATACAGCTGCGTAACAATGAATTGCAGCGGCAAAGCCTTACCAATTTGCTGAACATGCGGGTATCTTTCCGCGATATTGCCAGCGGCGGCGCCATCAAAAACATACCCATCAGTTCGCTGGTTACGGTAGAACCTACCAGTACACTGGGTAGTGTGAAACGCAAAAACCAGAAGAGAGTCATTACCCTCCGTTCAAATGTATTAACCACACAGGGGTACAATGCAACTGCCGTTAATGTTGAAATTGCCAAAGACATTGCCAACTTTAAAAAGAAAGCCGATGGTGTTTCTATTAAACAAACCGGCGAAGGTGAGCAACAGGCTGAAACAGGCGCCTTCCTTGGGAAAGCACTTGTGATAGCACTATTGCTTATTCTGGTAGTGCTGGTAGCCCAATTCAACTCTGTAAGCAAGCCGGTTATCATTTTAACGGAAATTGTTTTTAGCGTAATTGGTGTTTTAATTGGTTTTTCTGTTACAGGCATGGAAGTATCCGTTCTAATGACAGGCCTGGGTATTGTGGGGCTTGCCGGTATTGTGGTAAAGAATGGTATCCTGGTAATTGAATTTACAGACGAGCTGCGGGCGAGGGGCATGAAAACGCGGGAAGCAGTTATTCAAGCGGGTAAAACACGTATCATACCCGTATTACTGACAGCAGTAGCAGCCATACTCGCTTTTATACCTATTGCAGTTGGCTTCAACATCAATTTCGTTACGCTGTTTTCTGAACTCAACCCGCATATATTTTTCGGAGGCGATAACGTGGCTTTCTGGAAACCACTGAGCTGGACCATTATATTCGGACTGGCATTTGCGTTCTTTATGACCCTGTTCATGGTACCAGGCATGTATTTAATAGCAGAACGTTTGAAAAGGCCGATGAGAAGGCAGTTTGGCGGCAGGTGGATATCCTTTATGGGTATACCTCCATTGATTTTCTTCTTTATGCCTTTGATGATTGTATCTGCTTTTATTCACCGGATTGACGTAGCACGCAGACGCAGAAAACTTGCAGGAAAAGAAGCCAATGAATCTTTTATCGGCAGCTGGTTCTAAAAAATAATAATAGTACAACAGATGAGCATTTGATTGAAAGACCGGATATGGCGACAATGCCCTTCGAAAGAGGGGCATTGTTCTTTTTACGGCTGCCCAATTTTCTGCCACACGCTCTACAGTTAAAAAAAAGCGCCACTTTTCTGTGACGCTTTCTCTTTTATAGAATGCCAATCTTAAAATCCTTTCTTCTGCGGCGCCGGTTTACCATCGGTATCCAGTTCCACAATTTCATAACCAAGCTTTTGCAGACCGGGTAAAATTTTTGCCTTATCTCCTACCAGCAGTATATTTATTGTTTCAGGCTTCACCCATTTCTTAGCAAGCGCATCAATTTCTGCTTTGGTAATATTGGCCAGTATTTTATTTTGCTGATCCACATAATCGGCGGGCAAATTGTATTCCAGTATTCTTGAAATAAAACCCGCTTTTTGAACACCGGTTTCATAACGCAAAGCATCCCGCTGGCCAATGGCGCTTTTGGTAAATGTTAGTTCATCATCTGTGATACCGGCTGCTTCATACTTATTCAACTCTTTCATCACTTCAATCAATGCACTGTCGGTGGCGCCGGCTTTTATTCCAGAACTGAAACCAAACTCACCGGCATAATTATCGCCGTCAAAACTGGATCGGGCGCCATAGGTCCAGCCCTTGTCTTCGCGCAGGTTTAAATTCAGGCGGCTGTTGAAGGCGCCACCCAGTATATAATTCATTAAACCCACTTTATAAAATTCGCCGGTAGCATCGTATTTTAAACCGGTAGCATAGCCCACCCGAAATTCTGTTTGCGCTGCTTTTGGCACATCCACCAGGAAAATTTTTGTTTTACCGGTCTCAACGGACAAGGCATCTACTGCCGGCATTTCTATTTTTTTATTGGGCAACTTTTCAAGGAAAGCAAGTTTCGGCAAAATCTCCTCTTCTTTTATATCGCCCACTATTACCACCCTTGTACCCTGCGAAGTCATATAATTGCCGTAATAATTTTTTATATCATCCAGGGTAATATTGTTAAGGCTGCTTTCGGTACCGTCTTCGTCCATGCCCAGTATATTGGCCGATCCGTAATTAATTTTGTCAATAACTGAACTGGCAATGTCTGCAGGCCTGGTTTTAGCCTGCTTAATACTTTCCAATCCTTGCTTCTGGTTGCGCTTAAAAGCGTCTGCAGTAAAATTTGGGTTGAACATTTTTTCCTGCAGCAATGCCATTGTTTCGTCAACATTCTTTTTTAAACACTGTACTGCAAAGCCAATACCGTCTCTGTTGCTGTAAGTACTGATGCTGCTGCCCAGTTTTTGCAATGCTACAGCCATTTGTTCAGCGGTATAATTTTTTGTGTCTTCATTCATCATGTTTGCAAAAAAGCCTGCCAGCCCCAGTTTTGATGTATCCTTTGCTTCCAGCAAATGGCCGCCCGGTATGGTAATGGTAATGTTTACCGTGGGTATTTCATTGTTTTGTGCACCTATCATTTTAATACCGCCGGAGAAATCCTTTTTCCAAAAAACCGGCACTTTTACAACAGGGTTGGGTCCGTTGCCAGGATGAAGTGTTCTGTCAAAATTATCGGTGGCTTTGCTGTATTTTAATTTCGCATACCCATAATCGGGAGCTTTGTAGTGACCCGAATCGATTTTATAATCATCTGCTGCAGCAATCATTTTGTCCTGGTTTTTTGGCAGTACACTAAGCACAACAGCATGTTTTGTTTTGATGTACTGGTTATACACCCGCATTACATCCGCTTTTGTAACCGCCGAATACATTTTTAACAGCTCGCCAATTTTATTGGCATTGCCGGTAAAAGTCTGGAAGGCTGCCAGCTGGCTTACCTTACCCGCTACACTCTGTAAACCATTAATGTATTGCGCTTCAATGCCACCCTTGAACTTTGCAATGTCTTCATCGGTTACACCACGAACTTCAAAACTATCCAGCGAGGCCCTTACCAGTTTTTCCATATCTGCCAGAGATTTGCCGGGATAGGGAACAATGGTCATAAAAAATTCGCCCGACAATTCACTGAGCTGGTTATTGGCACTGGCCTGCAGTGCCAGCTGGTTTTTTACCATTTGCTGGTAGAAAACAGAATTTTTGCCCTGGCCCAAAACCTGTGCAAGGCAGGCCAGCGGCGCAATGTCTTTATCGTAATTGGGCACCGAAGGGTATACCATGGCCAGCAGCGGCAAACGGGCATAGTTATCGGTATAAGAAACATAACGGTCTTTGTTTACAATCGCTGGTGGTACTATCACTTTTTTTACTTCCGGGCAACGGGGGATATTGCCGTAGTATTTTTCTACCAGTTTCACCACGTCGGCCGTTTTCACATCGCCGCCAATGGTAAGCGTTGCATTGTTGGGGCCATACCAGCGCAGAAAAAAATTCTTCAGGTCGTTTACACTTACGCGGTTCAGTTCTTCAATATAGCCAATGGTAAGCCAGGAATAGGGATGGCCGTAATTGTATAAATTCCTTGCGGCCACTTCACTTACCAGTCCATATGGGCGGTTGTCATAATTCTGGCCCCTCTCATTTTTTACGGTGGCCCTTTGTACTTCAAATTTTGGCTGTGTTACGGCATCCAGCAAAAAGCCCATGCGGTCTGCTTCCAGCCACAGCATTTTTTCCAGCTGGTTACTGGGTACCGTCTCGTAATAATTGGTCCTGTCGCGGTTGGTAGAACCGTTAAGGGTGCCCCCGGCGGCCGTCACCATTTTAAAATGCTCTTCGTCTTTTACATGGTCGCTGCCCTGAAACATCATGTGTTCAAAAAAATGTGCAAAGCCCGATTTGCCAATCTCTTCGCGGGCCGACCCCACATGGTAGGTAACATCAACATGCACGATGGGATCGCTGTGGTCTTCGTGCACAATCAGCGTTAACCCGTTTGGCAATACATATTTCTGGTAGGGTATTACCAGCTCATCTCCGTTTTTGCTGATGGTTTCTACCAGCTTTGCCTGCCCGCTTACAGCAACCACCATATGGCAAAACAATGCAGCCGGTAAAAATAATTTTAACTTCATGATACAGTTTTTGGTTTGAAAAAGTGAACGCCAAGGTAATGATTTTGATGGCTCAACATTCAACCACTTATCATTTTGAAAACCGGTACATCTTTACTGCAATGAATACAGCAGGAACCTTTCATGGCGGATCCCCCGTATCTGTGTCATCGGGGTTCCGTTCTGGCAGCGAAGCAGGTTCCGTTTGTCATTTTGCCCCCATTAATAAGAAAGAATCTTTTTTAACTTCATAAAAAAATTATACCATGAGAAACAATCATGAAATTGATTACAAAATTTATGGCGAGGAACTGCAGTTTGTAGAAATAGAACTGGACCCCAATGAAACGGCCATTGC
>Ga0075026_100000123_pt1 | contig 26372 bp, 28 predicted proteins | sample Str012_2_FD_71392 | JGI IMG/M metagenome (GOLD analysis project Ga0075026, IMG submission 71392) | Freshwater sediment microbial communities in response to fracking from Pennsylvania, USA - Straight Creek_MetaG_SC_2012 | ecosystem: Environmental > Aquatic > Freshwater > Creek > Sediment... | reverse complement strand
CGCTGCCGCTCGCCGCCCGAGAGCTGGTGCGGCCGATGGCGCAGTCGATCACCGAGACCCACGCGACCCAGCAGCGCGGCCGCCCGCTGCGCCGCCTCGCTGGCCGGCAGTCGCCGGACCAGCAGCGGCATGGCGACGTTCTCCTGCGCCGAGAATTCCGCCAGCAGATGATGGAACTGGTACACGAAACCGATGGTGCGATTGCGCAGCTGGCCGCGCTCCAGTTCGCGCAAGGCGTGCAGGTCGCGGCCGTCGATGGCCACCTTCCCGCCATCCGGCCGATCCAGCCCGCCCAGTATCTGCAGCAGCGTGGTCTTGCCCGAGCCCGAAGCGCCGATGATGCCGAGGCGCTCGCCAGCCAGCACCGCCAGATCCAGGCCCCTCAGCACCTCGAGCGACGAGCTGCCCTCGTGAAAGGTGCGGGTCACGCCCTGGGCCGTGAGCACCACGCCATTCGTCGCTGCCGTGTCTTCAGTCATGCCGCAAGGCCTCCGCCGGCAGGGTGCCGGCTGCGCGCCACGCAGGATACAGCGTTGCCAGTGCACACAGCAGAAACGACACCCCACACACCTGCCACAGGTCGTGCCACTCCACGTAGGCCGGCAGATCGCTCATCAGATAGACCTTGGCATCGAGGAACTGCGTGCCGCTGAGGCGTTCGAGCCCATGCACCAGTTGCGAAAGATGGTCCGCCAGCAGCGTGCCGAGCGCGGCGCCTGCGAACGTGCCGAGCAGTCCGATCAGCGCGCCCTGCACGCTGAAGATCGCGAGGATATTGCGCGGCAGTGCACCCAACGTGCGCAAAGTGGCAATGGCCTGGCGCTTTTCCTTGACCACCATCACCAGCGCCGCAACGATATTGAAGGCGGCGACCGCCACCACCAGCAGCAGCATTACAAACATCAGCGACTTGGTAATCTGGATGGAGCGGAAGAAATTGGCATGATTGCGCGTCCAGTCGCTGACGTAGTAACCGCCACCCAGGCGCAGCGCCAGCTCGCGCACCACGCGCGGCGCGGCGAAGGGATCGTGCAGCGCGAGGCGCAGCCCGCTGATGTTATCGTGCATGCGATAGACGCGCGCGACGTCGGGTAGCGCCGCCAGCGCCAGGGCGCTGTCGAACTCATACATGCCGGAATGAAACAGGCCGCTGACCCGGAAGCGGCGCATCGCGGGTGTGAATCCCGCCGGCGTCATGCTGCCCTGTGGCGCCACCAGCACCACATCGTCACCGACCCGCACGTTTAAGGCTTCTGCCAGCACATCGCCCAGAATGATGCGGTAGGAACCAGGCACCAGCGCATCGATGCTGCCGCCCTCAATATGTTGGGCCAGGCCGACCGCGCGGCGCTCCTGCTCCGGCAGCACGCCGCGCAGTGCGCTGGCCGCGCTCTGGGCCCCGTGCACCAGCATGGCCTGGGTCTCGATGTAAGGCACGGCGGCGGCAATCTCGGGTTGCGCTTGCGCGCTGCGCTGCGCCTCGCGCCAGGCGGGCAGCGAGCCCTGCAGTCCCATCAGCGTGGCGTGCGAGGTCACGCTCAGGATGCGGGTGCGCAGTTCGCGCTCAAATCCGTTCATCACCGACAGCACCACGATCAGCACCGCCACGCCCACCGCCAGCCCGAGCATCGATACGATCGAGATCAGCGACAGAAAGCCGCGCCGCTGCGTGGAGCGCAGATAGCGCGTACCGATCAGCCACTCGTACGGGAGGTTGGGCGGCGCAGCCACGCGCTTACTCGTAGCGCAGCGCCGCGGCGGGCGGCGTGGCTGCCGCGCGGCGGGCGGGATAGATGGTGGCTGCCAGCGTCAACAGCAGCGCAGCCACGCTGATCCACAGTATGTCGCGCGCATGCAGAACCGAGGGAATGCTGGTCTCATAGTAGACATCAGCGTCGAGAAAATGGAACCGGAACACGCGCTCGAGCAATGGCACGATACGATCGACATGCCGTGCGAGCGCCACGCCCAGCGCGACGCCGGCGGCGACGCCGCACCAGCCGATCACCAGACCCTGGATCATGAACACACGCAGGATGCTGCCCGGCGCCGCGCCGAGCGTGCGCAGGATGGCAATGTCGGTGCGCTTGTCGCTCACCACCATCACCAGCATGGCCACGATGTTGAAAGCTGCCACGGCGACGATCAGCAACAGAATCAGCGCCATCATGGTCTTTTCGATGCGGATGGCGCGAAAGTAACTGGCGTGATCCTGCGTCCAGTCGCGTACCAGCGTACCGGCGCCCGCTGCGGCGCGCACCGCCGGCATGTAGCGGGGTACCTGGAGCGCATCACTGAAGCGCAGGCGCAGTCCGCTGGCCCCGACCGCCTGCGGCGCAAAGGCCTGCACATCAGCGAGTGCGGCCAGTGCCAGCGTCGAATCGTGATCCTGGATACCGGCTTCGAAGATCCCAGCGACCGTGAAGACACGCAGGCGCGGCTCCGGCGGTGCATCGGCACTGGCCACCGGCACCAGGATGGTGACCTTGTCGCCGGCACCGACTCCAAGCTGCTCGGCGAGTGCTGCGCCCATGATGAGCGCCTGCGAGCCCGGGGTCAGCGCCGCCAGCTGGCCGCGCACGACCAGGGCCTGAATATCGCTCACTAGCGTCTCGGCGGCTGGATCAATACCTCGCAGTGTCAGCGGCAGCATATCCGGCTCGTGGACCGCGAGCGCCTGCAGATCCATGTAGGGCGCGACGCCAGTCACACCCGGGAGCGTACGCAGACGCCGCGCCAGAGCCACGCCGTCGACGGTATCGGCTGGACCCGCAGCCACCACGCGCGCATGGGCGCTTAAGGCCAGCAGGCGGTCGCGCAGCTCGCCTTCAAAGCCGTTCATGACCGACAACACGACGATCAGGGCCGCCACACCCAGGGCGACGCCAGCGAGCGACACCCAGGTGATGAAGGACACGAAGAACTTGTGCTGCCGGGCGCGCACATAGCGCAAGGCCACGAACAGGGATAGCGGCTGGAACATGAGTCGGCGATTAGACCATGAGGCCGAGGCTGACGGAAATCACAGTTCCATCACCTGGAGTGCCCGCCGGCAGGGGCTGCCCCGCGGGCGGTGCTATGATTTCAGGGTCGCGGCCACCGGCCGCCAGATCTGCAAGTGGAGGCAGGCCGTGAAATTACCCTTGATTAGCCTGTCGCTGGCCCTGGCCAGCTGCGTGGCCGCAGTGGCGTTCGCCGAGACCGTGGTCGTGGACGACCAGGTCATGGTGCGGGCCTCAACCGTCGAGCGCCCGGCGCGCGGCATCACCATGACTGCGGTGGAAGCGAAGTTCGGCAGCCCTGCCAATCGCTATGCCGCCGTCGGCACGCCGCCGATCACGCGCTGGGATTACGCCGGCTTCGTGGTGTACTTCGAACACGAGCGCGTGATCGACGCGGTGGCCATCGGCCCCTGAGCGCAGCTGCGAGCCGCGCGCAGACGCGGTGGCGGCGGGATTCCCGCAGCCGCCACAACGCTGCGCTGTCGTAGTCTGGTGCCGACTCAGACGAAGACAGACTCCCCCGAGGCATCCTTGACGGTCAGCGGTGGCCAGAAGTTGTAGTAGAACTTCGACTCGAGCGTGTTGCCGTACTCGGGCGACTGCAATGATTTACGCTTTATCCCTCGGTTGGATCACGGGATGCGTGCCCGAGGGCGGCAGCGGGCCCAGGCGCACTTGTAATCGTATTCCGGCACGTTAAGCTCGCGCGCCTTTCCCCATGACTGATGGCATGCCCAATCTGATCCTCCCCGAGCTGCCTGGTGCCGGCGCCACGGCGCTGTCGTGGCACGCGCTGCACGCTGGCGCGCGCGCGCTGGCGCTGGCCGAAGCGGCCGGCGCCGATGAGCGGCCCTGGGCGATGGTCGCCGCCGACGCCCGTGAGCTCGAGCGCCTGGCCGCGGAGCTGCGTTTCTTCGGCGGACCATCATTGGAGATCCTGACGCTCCCGGACTGGGAGATCCTGCCCTACGATCAGTTCTCACCGCACGCCGACATCGTTTCCGAGCGCCTGCGCACGCTCGAGCGGCTGCAGGCGTTCCGGCGCGGCATCCTGCTGCTGACGGCCGAGAGCCTGCTCACGCGCCTGCCACCGGTCAGCTATATCCACGCCCACAGTTTCGACCTGCGGCGCGATGCGCCACTGGCCATCGATCCGCTGCGCCAGCGGCTCATTGCCGCGGGCTATGCCAGTGTCAGCCAAGTGCGCGGCCCCGGCGAATTTGCGCTGCGCGGTTCGCTGTTCGATGTCTGGCCGATGGGCACCGAGACGCCGGTGCGCGTCGACCTGCTCGACGAGCGGATCGATTCGCTGCGGCGCTTCGATGCCGAGACCCAGCGTTCGCTCGACGCCATCGACTCGCTGCGCCTGCTGCCGGCACGCGAGCTGCCGCTCGACGCCGCCGCGGTGCGCGATTTCCGGCGCCGTTTCCGGCTGCGCTTCCCGGGCGACGTGGCGCGCATGAGTGTCTACCGCGGTGTCAGTGAGGGACTGGCGCCGCCGGGCATCGAGTTCTACCTGCCGCTATTCTTCGACAGCACGGCCAATCTATTCGATTACCTGCCCGGCGACCTGGTGCTGGCCACGGACATCGACCTCGAAACCGCCCTGCACAGCGCCGGGGACGCGATTGGCGCGCGCTACGAGGAGCACCGCCACGATATCGAGCGTCCCCTGCTGCCGCCTGGCGAAGCCTTTGTCAGCGCCGCGGACCTGGCTGCACAGCTGGGGGCTCATCCGCGGGTGCAGATCGAACGCTTTGCGGCGCCCGGCGCCACCGCGCCAGCTCCCGGCGCCAGCCTGTTGCCACGCGACTTCCGGCTTGATGCCCGCGCCACGCAGCCGCTCGCCCCGCTGATCGAGTTTCTCAACGGCTATCCGGGACGGGTGCTGATCGCCGCCGATTCGCCGGGCCGGCGCGAGGTCATCAGCCAGATGCTGAGCGCTCACGGCCGCATGCCGCGACCGCTCCCGGACTGGGATCAGTTTGCGCGCGGCGATGCGCGCTTAGGGATCACAGTCGCCGGCGAAGTCGGCGGGCTGCAGCTGCGCGAGCCACCATTGCTGCTGCTCACCGAATCGCAGCTGTTCGGCAATCGCGCGCGCCAGGAGCGCCGGCGGCGGCGCAGCGCCGCGGACCCGGCCACCATACTGCGTAATCTCCAGACCCTGGAGCCGGGCTCGCCGGTGGTGCACGAGAGCTACGGCGTCGGGCGCTACCTCGGCCTCGAGGTGATGGAGATCGGCGGTGACGTCGGTGAATTCCTGGTGCTCGAGTATCGCGATGGCGATCGTGTCTACGTGCCGGTACACGCGCTGCACCTCGTCAATCGCTATACCGGCGGCAATCCCGAGGCCGCGCCGCTCCACAAGCTGGGCACTGACCAATGGGCCAAGGTGCGCAAGCGCGCTGCCGAAGCGGTGCGCGATGTGGCGGCCGAGCTGCTCGACCTGTACGCGCGCCGCCAGGCACATGCGGCGCCCGCGTTAAGCACCGGCGAACTCGAGTACCAGACATTCGCCAATGCCTTCCCCTTCGAGGAGACCGCCGACCAGAGTGAGGCAATCACCAAGGTCAAGGACGACCTGGCGCGCCCGACACCGATGGACCGGATCGTCTGCGGCGATGTTGGTTTCGGCAAGACTGAAGTGGCGATGCGCGCGGCGTTCATTGCCGTGCAGTCGGGCAGCCAGGTGATCGTACTGGTGCCGACCACGCTGCTCGCCGAACAGCACCTGCAGAGTTTTCGCGATCGCTTTGCCGACTGGCCGGTGCGCATCGAGGCGCTCTCGCGCTTCCGCTCCGCTAAGGAGAGTAACGCCGTGCTGGCCGGCTTCGAGGGCGGCCAGATCGATATCCTGGTGGCCACGCATCGCCTGTTGCATGCCGATACGCGCGCGAAGAATCTCGGACTGCTGATCATCGATGAAGAGCACCGCTTTGGCGTGCGCGACAAGGAACGCCTGAAGACCCTGCGCGCCGCAGTGCATGTGCTCACACTCACGGCGACGCCAATACCGCGCACGCTGAACATGGCGCTCGGCGGACTGCGGGAACTGTCGCTGATCAGTACGCCGCCGGCGGCACGGCTGGCGATCAAGACTTCGGTGTGCGAGTGGCACGGACCGACGGTGCGCGAAGCGGCGCTGCGCGAGCTGCGGCGCGGCGGCCAGATCTATCTGGTGCACAACGAGATCCAGGGCATCGACCGGCTGGCGGCGGAGTTCGCCGCGCTGGTGCCCGAGGCCCAGGTGCGCGTCGGCCACGGCCAGATGCGCGAGCGCGACCTCGAGCAGCTGATGGTCGATTTTCATCATCGGCGCTTCAACGTGCTGGTGTGCACAACGATCATCGAGAGCGGCATCGACGTGCCGACCGCCAACACCATACTGATTAACCGTGCCGACCGCTTAGGGCTGGCGCAACTGCACCAGCTGCGCGGCCGTGTCGGGCGCTCGCACCATCGCGCCTATGCCTATTTGATCGTACCCTCGCGGCGCGCGCTGAGCGGCGACGCCGCCAAGCGCCTCGAGGCCATCGAATCCATGGAAGAGCTGGGCGCCGGTTTCCTGCTGGCCACGCACGATCTGGAGATTCGCGGCGCCGGCGAGTTCCTGGGCGAGGAGCAGAGTGGCGAGCTCACGCAGGTGGGACTCAGCATGTACCTCGACCTGCTCGAACAGGCGGTCAGCGCCATGCGCGAGGGGCGCATGCCGGTGCTCGATCGGCCGCTGGCGACTCCCGGCGAAGTTGAGCTGCATGTGCCGGCCCTGTTGCCCGACGACTACGTGCCGGATGTACAGCTACGCTTGGCGCTGTATCAGCGCCTGGGCGCCGCCGGCGCGGGCGAATTGGCGGATATGCATGGCGAACTGCTCGATCGCTTCGGGCCGCTGCCCGCGGCGGCCGTCAATCTCCTGGGTGTCGCGGCGCTGCGTCTGCGCGCGCGCGCGCTGGGACTGCGGCGGCTGGATCTTGGGCCACAAGGCGGCAGCATCCAGTTCAATGCGCAGCATGGTGTCGATGCCGACGCAGTCATCCACCTGCTGCGCCACGAAGCGCGCCACTACCGCATGGACGGACCCTCGAAGCTGCGTATCAGCTGTCCGCTGCCCGAGCCTGCCCTGCGCCTCGCCTTTGCGGGCACCTTGCTGACGCGGCTGGCGCCGAAAACCCGCTAGCCGCAAAATGTGCCGATGCGTCTCGCTGGACTTAAGTTTGGCCTGTTCGCCATCGCCACCGCGGGCCTCGCAGTGCTGGGCCTGTACTTTCACGGCTTTGCACCCGTATGGCGGCCTTTGCCGGCCTGGGTGCCCTGGCATGACATCTGGGTAAACGCCTGTGACCTACTGCTGTTGGCCGCCAGTGTCAGTCTGTGCTTCAAGCGCACGGCCTCGTCGAGCGTGATGGTGATTGCAGCCTACATCACCGCCTGGGCGGTGACCCGCACCATCCCTGTAGCTCTCAATCCCCTTAGCTTTGGCGCCTGGTACGGCGTCTGTGAAGCACTGGCACCGCTCGTCGCTGCCTTGATCCTGGGCGCGCTGGTGCGCTCGCGGGCGCTGCGTGCCGCACAGTGCTTGTTTGGTATCAGCTGCGTCGTCTTCGGATTGGCGCATTTTGTGTACGCGGACTTTACCGCCAGCATGGTGCCCGGCTGGCTACCCGGTCACCTGGGGTTCGCGTACCTCACAGGGCTCGGCCACATCGCGGCTGGCTTAGGGCTCGCCGCTGGCATTTTTTCCCGTCTGGCAGCGACCCTCGAAGCGATCATGATGAGCCTGTTTGGCCTGCTGGTCTGGGTGCCGACCCTGTTTGCGCGGCCACCGCCGCAGTGGGCAACGCCGCCGCAGAATCAATGGTCCGAGTTGGCCCTCACGCTGTTGCTGGCCGCCTCGGCGTGGATTGTTGCGACATCAATCCGCAGTCAGGATCGCGGCGGCATCTCCGGGAAGCCGGGAAGGCTCGTGCTCGGCTGATCCCACGCCACTGCACGGCTGGTGTAGACGCTCATGCCCGGGGTGATCGCGGACGGATTGTCCAACGTGCCGGCGCGCAGCAGAGTCATGCCGGCAAACGCGTGAGGACGCGAAAACAGAGTGGAGCCGCACTTTGAACAGAAGGTCCGCTCGATCGACTGCCCGCTGCCACCGGGTTTACTGAAACTGGTGGTAGGGCCCGTGACCTTGACCGTCGCGTCAGGTACCGCCGCGATCGTCAGGTGCCCCCCGCCGGTTTCCTTCCGGCAATCGCCGCAATAGCAATGGCCGCTGAAGACGGGCTCCGCGTTCGATTCATACCGTACTGCCCCACACAGGCAGGATCCAGTCAATGACATACCAATTCTCCTCGCAGGTTTGCACGCCCGGCTAGCGTAGCGCCCGGATTCGGAAACGCAAATACCAAAGGCTGCGTTGTGGTCTTGGCAGGCCCAAATGTCGCCTGACCCAATCCTGACGGTCGCCAATGACCGGAATCGGGAACTCAAGCACAAGTGCCTCTCGAGGGCGCGTGATCGACGGCGAGTAGTCTTGAACGGCAGTCGCTCTGGTGTTACTATAGTAACACCTAGCGTATGGAGGATATATGAACGCTCCTGTAGCCACCACACTGAAGATTGCCGCAGATCTCAAGCGACGGGTGGTAGCGGCAGCCAAGGCAGCTGACAAATCGCCCCATGCGTTCATGCTGGAGGCGATTGAGCACCAGACGCGGCTGGACGAACAGCGCCGAGCATTTGTTGCAGAGGCAGTCGCTGCGCGCTCCGAGTCGGTCACGAGCGGGGAGGGTTTCGCAGCGGCGGACGTACATCGTTATATGGTTGCTCGTGTCCGTGGCGAACGGGCAGCGCGCCCCAAAGTGCGAACGTGGCGCAAGTAGTCTACTCCCGACACGCCTTTGCTGACCTGGAGCGCCTGGCTGACTTTCTCGTAAACGACCCACCAGAAGCTGCTGTTGCAGCGATTGACGTCATTCGCGACGGGATCGAGATTTTAGAGCGCCATCCCTTGGTCGGTCGTCCATGCGAGGAGGGTCTGAGAGAGCTACTTATCTCCTACGGCAAGAGTGGCTATGTGGCGCTCTACAGCTATGAGCAACCGCAAGATGTTGTCTTGGTGCTCGCCGTTCGCCACCAGCGGGAAGCTGGCTATTCGACGTGAGGCGATCAAGAGTACCCGTTCGGCTTCAAATCGCGGACCTCCTCGCACACTCGCCGTTCGAAGCGGATGCCAAAGCAGTAGCCGACCAGCAGCATGCGCACCATCAGCTCCGGATCCACCGAGGGACGCCCAGTGTGGCTGTAGAACGGTGCGAGGTGCCGGCGCAGATCGCCAAGGTCGAGAAATCGATCGATGCCGCGCAACAGATGATCCGCGGGCACGTATTGCTCAAGGCTGAAAGAATAAAACAGTCGGCTCTGATCCCCGCCGCCTTGTCCCATCGTGCCGCTGCCCTCCATAGTTGTTCAACGAAATAGGCCGCTCGCCGCCATTCCCGCTGCCGCTGCGCAGTCGCCAATGACCGACGCTGCGCTGATGCATTGGTGGCAGGCGGATTCGACGCCCGCCCCGTCCCGTCCGCCTGCTACCATAGCGCCATGAACCTCATGCGCCTACTGGCCTGTCTGCCAGCCCTGTTGCTGCTGCAATCCACGGCCCGCTCCACTACGCCAACCTCAGCAGCCAACACCAGCGCCTACCAGGTTGAAGTCGTGGTCTTTCGCAGCGTCACGCCGCCGAGCAACGAGGATTTCAGCGCTGCGCCCGAAGGCCGCGGCTTCGACGGCGGGCTGGCGCAGGATGTGCAGCCGCCCACGGTGGTGCGCAAGCTCGATGCCTCGCAGATGCAGCTGGGTGCGCTCGCCGCGCGGCTGCGCAGCAGCGGTGGCTGGCAAGTGCTGGCGCACTCGGGCTGGATCCAGACCGCGACCGACTGGCCCCGGCACAGCGGCCTCGATCTGGCCGACCTGGGCCTGTCGGCGCCTGATCTGCACGGCAGCATTTACCTGGAACGTGGCCAGCAATACCTGCATCTGGGTGTCGATCTGCACCTGGGCAGCGAGCCGGGCTGGTCGCTGCGGGAGCTGCGCAAAATCAAGTACAACGAGAAGAATTACTTCGATCACCCGGGTTTCGGGGTCATTGCCATCGTCAGCCCGGTACGGCGCAGCGTTCCGTGACGCACTTGGCATCCGCCGCCATGCAGAATGGCGCGCGTGCCGCCGATAAACGCCTGTCATGGCACAACATTTCGACGTCATAGTCATCGGCAGCGGCCCGGCCGGCGAAGGCGCCGCCATGATGGCCACCAAAAACGGTCGGCGCGCGGCGGTCATCGAGCGCCACAACGAAGTCGGCGGTGGCTGCACGCACTGGGGCACGATTCCGAGCAAGGCGTTACGCCACGCGGTCAAGACCTTACGTGATGTGCGCCGCGATCCACTGCTGCGCTCGTTGCGTGCCTCACTGAAGATCGAATTCCCGCAACTGCTGAAATCGGCCGGCAGCGTGATCGAAACCCAGGTCGCCAGCCGCCGCCGTTTCTACGATCGCAATCACGTGCCGGTGTACGGCGGTTCGGCCTGGTTCGTCGACGAGCACACGCTGGAAGTGCGCACCAGGACCGGCACTCCCGAGCGCATCAGCGCCGACTACATCGTGATCGCCGCGGGCTCGCGCCCTTACCACCCGCCGGAGCTTGATTTCAGCAACCCGCGGGTACGTGACAGCGACACGGTGCTGCATTATGACGCCAGTCCCTTCGCGGTCACGGTATTCGGCGGCGGCGTGATCGGCTGCGAGTACGCCTCGATCTTTTTGAACCTGGGCTGCAAGGTCACGCTGGTCAACACCCAGGAGCGGCTGCTGTCCTTTCTCGACGACGAGATCGCCGAGGCGCTCTCATATCACCTGCACGAACAGGGCTGCGTGATCCGTCACCATGAAAAATTCGCCGGTCTCGAGGCGCGCACGGACGACGTCGTGCTGCTGCTCGAATCCGGGCGGCGCATCAAGTCGGATCTGCTGCTGTGGGCCAACGGCCGGGTCGGCAACAGCGACGGCATGAACATCGAGGCCGCTGGTATCGCGATGGCGGCGCGTGGCCAGATCACGGTCAACGAGCACTACCAGACCTCGCGGCCGCATATCTACGCGGTCGGTGACCTGGCCGGAGCGCCGGGCCTGGCAAGTGCCGGTTATGTGCAGGGCTGCCATGCGGTGCAGCACCTCATGGACCCAGCGCACCCGGCCATGCGCCTGGACCTGGTGCCCAGCGGTATCTACACGCTGCCGGAAATCTCCTCGGTGGGCCTCACCGAGCGTGAGCTGCTAATGCAGAAGATTCCCTACGAAGTCGGCCACACCAGTTTCAAGAGCCTGGCGCGCGCGCAGATGACCGATGAACGGATCGGCATGCTGAAGCTGCTGTTCCACACCGAGACCCTCAAGGTGCTCGGCGTGCACTGCTTCGGTGACGGCGCCGCGGAGATCGTCCACATCGGCCAGACGGTCATGGCCAGCAACGACCTGAATAGCATGCGTTACTTCACCAACGCGACCTTCAACTATCCGACCATGGCGGAGGCCTACCGCACCGCCGCCTACAACGGTCTGAACCGCCTGACCTGAGCAGGTCAATGGGCCGGCGGCAGATCCATTGACGTGCCGGTGTAGCGGGTCCAGGTCTGGCTGATGCCAAACAGCGAAATCCCCACGTAACCGCGTACCTTCAGCGCACCCGCGGCCAGCAGTTCCACCTGGCACTTGAATTCCCTGCCCTTCTTGGGGTCGTAGATCGTGCCGCCCGACCAGTGACCGTCGCCGTCGTATTTCATATCGCGCATGATGACCTGGCCGCGCAGCACCAGCTTGCGCCGTGTCGGATCGGAGTTCTTCTCGTCCGCAAGGCCAGGATGGTTGCCGCCCACAATGCGTCCTTCCATTTTGCCATCCGCGGCCACCGTGACCTGGATGATGCCGTCGCGCGGCTCGGTCAGCCAGTTGCCGGCCGCCTGCGCCAGCTTGGCGTCGGCTGCCCAGGTGCCGGCGCTCAGGCTCGTGCTACCGATCAAAAAAAGCAGTGTAGCCAGCCGCATTGAAATTCTCATGATCCCCTCCTCAAGTTGCTGCCTGACCGAACGGCAGCCTGTTATCGGCCAAAATCCTTGTCGCTCGCCTCGACCACGGGACCTAAGCCGCCGGCGCGCGCGCGCGCCAGCGCACGGCTCGCCGCCTGCAGCAGGATCTCCGGCTGCTGGCGCGGTCCCGGGTTGATCATGGCAATGCCAACGCTGATCGTCACATACTTGTCGGGCAGCGAGCGCGGATGGTGGATGCGCTGGTCGAGTACCCGCTGCACGATGCCTTGCACAAAGCCGGCCACCGCAGCCTGGTCGGTGTTGCGTGCCAGGACGCATATGGTGCCGCCTTCCCAGCGCCCCACCAGGTCGGAACCGCGGCGAAATGCGGCGCTGATCACCCCTGCCAGGCGGCGCAGGCAGGCGTCGCCGGCCGGCCGGCCAAAGGTGTCGTTGTAGGCGCCCAGGGCATCGAAATCGAACATCAGGAGTGTGAGCGCGCGCGTCTCGCGCTGCGCGCTCAACCAGTCGTGGCGCAGCAGCTCCTCGAAGTAGGCGCGCGCGCACAGCCCGGTCAGCCGGTCCTCGCGCATCCACGCCGGCAGGCCGCCGGCGCTGCGCGCGCCACTGGCCCGTTCGCGTTCGCTCACGGCGCGTTCACGCTCACCCACGTCGCGGTGAAAGCCCACGAAGTGCGTGAGCTTGCCCTGCGCATCGCGCACCGGCTCGATCAGCATTTCGTTCCAGAACTGTGCACCGTCCTTGCGATAGTTGCGCATCAGCACGCGCGCGCTCGCACCGCGCTCGAGCGCCTGGCGCAGGTGTGCACGGCCTTCCTGTTCGCGATCGCTCCCCTGCAGGCGGCGCAGGTCCTCGCCGTGCAGCTCGGCGCTCGTATAGCCCGTCAGGCGCTCGAAGGCGGCATTGGCGTAGACCAGTGGCTGTTCGGCGGCACGTGCCTCGCAGATGACTATCCCCTCGGGCGCGGCATCGAGCACGCTGCGCAGGAACGGCACGCTCCACTCGATGGTTGCGCTAAGCTCGCTCATGCGCGGCCATCGCCATCGAAGCGCAGCGGCAGCGGCGCCGCGCAACGCTGCAGTGCTGCGCGGCTGGCCCGCCAATGCTCGGAGGCCAGCAGCGCGTCGCGCTGCGGGTGCGCGCGGGCCCGCAGCCGCGCCAGCCGCAGGTGCACAGCCGCGTCGGGCGCGACCTTGAGCCCATCGAGCAGCGCCGCGACGTCGGCTCGCGCATTGCATACCGGCAGCACGTCGCAACCTGCGTGCAGCGCGCGCCGCGCGCGCTCGCGTATGTCGCCGAACTGCCTGGCGCCCGCCATCGACAGGTCGTCGGCAAACACCGTGCCCTGGAAACGCAATTCGCCGCGCAGCACCTCGCCGATCCAGCGCCTGGAGAGGCTGGCCGGCAGCTCATCGACCTGCGGAAACAGCACGTGCGCCACCATCACCGCCGGCAGGCCATTGTCGATCAGCCGCCGATAGGGCGTCAGGTCGGCATCGAGATCCACCAGCGCGCGCCGATCGATGGGCAGCGCGAGGTGCGAGTCGGCGACCACGGCGCCGTGCCCGGGAAAATGCTTGGCGGTGGCCGCCATGCCGGCATCGCGCATGCCATGCATATAGGCGACGGCCAGCTCGGCCACTGCCGCGGCGCTGCTGTGCAGCGCGCGATCGCCAATCACGCTCGAGAGGCCATAGTCGAGATCGACGCAGGGTGCGAAGGAAAAATCCACGCCGCAGGCGAGCAGTTCTGCGGCCATCAGCCAGCCGTGGCGGCGCGCCAGGTCAAGCCCGGTGGCCGGTGCCAGGTCGAACTGGTGGCCCAGGAGCCGCAGCGCCGGCAGTACCGTGAATCCGCTCCGGAAGCGCTGTACGCGCCCGCCTTCATGGTCGACGGCAACCAGCAGCGCGGGCTGCCGCAGGGCATGAATCTCGGCCGTCAGCCCGGTGAGCTGCGCGGGATCGACGTAGTTGCGTGTGAACAGGATCACACTTCCGACCAGCGGGTGCGCCAGCACCGCGCGATCCTCGGCGCTCAGCGCCGGGCCTGCGATGTCGACCATCAGCGGCCCAAGACTCATGCTGTTGGCACCCAGCGCCTGTGGCGGCCCGTCATGTGCGCATCATAGGCCTTTGCCGGCCCCGCTATCCGTAACGGCTTCTCAGGACGCGCGGCCCGGCGCCAGTACCGCCAGCGATTCGACATGCGCGGTCTGCGGAAACATGTCGGCCACGCCGGCCGCCAGCAGCTCGAAGCCATGCACGTGCACCAGCTCGCCGAGGTCGCGTGCCAGACTACCTGGATGGCAGGACACGTACACCAGTCGGCGTGGCGCCAGGCGCGCCAGAGTCGGCAGCAGTTCCAGGGCGCCCACCCGCGGCGGATCGAGCAGCACCTGGCTGTACGGGCCCCGCGCCCAGGACGCGGCATCGAGCCCGCTGCCGGCCAGGTTAGCGGTGTGGAACTGCGCATTGCTGATGCCATTGCCGGCGGCATTGTCCGCCGCTCGTGCGACCAGTCCGGCATCGCCCTCCACGCCGATCACAGCGGCCGCGCGACGCGCCACCGCCAGCGTAAAGTTGCCCAGGCCGCAGTACAGATCCAGCACCCTTGATGCGGCATCGAGTTCCAGCAGTTCCACGACGCGGTTCACCAGTGCGCGATTGAGCGGCCCGTTGACCTGGATGAAGTCGCTGGGCAGGAATTTCAGGCGCAGGTCAAAATCCGGCAACGCATAGTCGAGCAGCGCGGCCGGTTCGCGCAGCGGCTGCACCGTGGCAAGCCCGCCGGTCTGCAGATAGATGCGCACGCCGTGGCTGCTCTCGAATTCAAGCAACAGCTGGCGGTCGGCCGCGTTGGGCTCATCGAGCACGCGCAATACCAGCACGATGCACTCATCGCCCACCGACACCTCGACCTGCGGCGTGCGCTCGCGAATCGACAGCGCGCTCAGCAGCGCACTCAAGGGTTCGATCAGAGCATCCACCGGTGCGCTCAGGACCTCGCAGCGCGTCAACGCGGCGACATGCGTAGAGAGGCGCTCGCGAAAACCCACCAGCGAGCGCTCACGCGCCCTGACATAGCGGGCACCGAGCCTGGCGCGCCGGCGGTACAGCCACTCGGGTCCGGTGAGTGGCGCCAGCCATTGGCGCGGCGTCACCTTGCCCAGCCGCTCGAGCGCCGTGCGCAGCTGCTGCTCCTTGATAACCAGTTGGGCGGCGCCGTCGAGGTGTTGCAGCGCGCAGCCGCCGCACACACCGAAGTGCGCGCAGCGCGGCGTGACACGGGCTGCGGACGGCTCCAGCACCGCCGCGAGCTCGGCCTCGTCGTACTGCCGGTGCGCGCGGCGCCGGATGAAGCTCACCAGCTCACCGGGTAGCGCACCGGCGACGAACACGGTCTTGCCCGCGCGCACCACCCCGGCACCATCGTGATTCAGCGATTCCACGCGGCCGGTCTCGGGCGCGGCCGACAGGCGCCGCCTCAACCCAGCGCCTCCCAGGCCTGCAGGAATTGCCCATGGTGTGGCGCGCTGCTGGCGCGCAACAGTTCCCGCAGGCGCTGCAGTTCTTCGTCGTAGGCGGCACGCTCCAGGCGGCCGCGGAACCGTTCGAAGCGCAGCAGTATCAGGTAGGTGTTGAGTACATCGGTCTCGCAGTAATCGCGCACCGCCGCGAGCCTGCCCGCCAGCACTGCATCCCAGACCTGGGCGCCGGAGAAACCCAGCTTGCCGGGCAGGCTGAGCAGCGCGGCCATGTCGGCCAGCGAGGCGCGCGCCCGCCCCTGGAAACTCGAGAGCACATCCATCAGGTCGAGGTGCCGCCAGTGGTAGCGGCTCAGGTAGTTGTTGTAGCGAAAGCTCGCATCCTCATCGCCGGTTTCCCAGTAGCGCGGCGCGCTCACACCCGCCTTGAGCGCGCGGTAGTGCAGCACCGGCATATCGAAGCCGCTGCCATTCCAGGACACCAGGTCGGGCGTGTACTTGTCGATGCCCTCGAAAAAGCGTGTGATCAGCTCCGCTTCGCTCGACTGCAGGTCGCCGAGGCTCCATACCTTGAGCTGCTCGCGGGTGCGCAGCACGCAGGAAATCGCCACCACGCGATGCTGCTCGAGCGGCAGGAAATCCGTGCCACTCTCCTGGCGGCGCACCGTGTACATGGCCTTGGCCACCTGGGCATCGCTTAAGTCCTCGAGATTCAGCAGGCGCCGGCCGAGTTCGACGTCGGGCACGGTCTCGATGTCGAACACCAGACGCGTCATGTCGCCGACTCCTTCATCAGTACCGCAACCGCGACGATCAGACCCGCTTCGTCGGTGAGCGTCACGTGGCCCTCACCCACGCCGAGCCTGCGGCGCAGCAGTTCGCCGCGCGCCGAATAGATCACCTCGGGCTTACCCCAGGCGTTCTGCTCGATGCCGATGTCGCGGATCCACATGCCGTGTGCGAATCCGGTGCCCAGCGCCTTGACCAGCGCCTCCTTGGCAGCGAAGCGCATCGCCAGGAAGCGCTCCGGCCGCTGGGTCTTTGCCAGCTGCGCGTGCTCGGCCGGCAACAGCAGGTGATTGACAAACCGCGCGCCAAACCGTTTCCAGGCGGCGCTGATGCGCGCCTGCTCCAGGACGTCGACGCCGATGCCGTAGATCATCGTGAGCTGGCGGCGCGCGCGGCGTGCAGCTGCGCGATCATGCTGCGCACCGCCGCGGGCAATCCGGTGAACAACGCCTGAGCGATGATGGCGTGCCCGATATTGAGCTCGGTGATTTCAGGGATCGCGGCCACCGGCTGCACGTTGCGGTAGTTGAGGCCATGACCGGCGTGCACTGCCAGCCGGCGCTGCGCGGCATGGCGCGCCGCGACGCGCAAGCGTTCCAGTTCATGCGCCTGAGCTGCACCGCTGGCCTCGGCGTACTCGCCGGTGTGCAGCTCGACCACCGCGGCCCCGCACTCGGCCGCGGCATCGATCTGCACCGGCTCCGGGTCGATGAACAGCGCGACGCGCACGCCGGCACCCACCAGGCGGGCGCAGGCCTCGCGCAGTGCCGCCAAGCCGCCGCGCACGTCCAGTCCGCCCTCGGTCGTGAGCTCGGCGCGCCGCTCCGGCACCAGGCAGCAATCGGGCGGCACGAGCTCGCAGGCCAGCGCCAGCATCGCCGCGGTATTGGCCATCTCGAGGTTCATGCGCGTGGCCAGCAGCCCGCGTAGCGCACGCACATCGCGCTCCTGGATATGGCGCCGGTCCTCGCGCAGGTGCAGCGTGATGTTGTCTGCGCCAGCCTGTTCCGCCAGCAGCGCCGCGTACACTGGATCAGGGTAATGCGTGCCGCGCTGCTGGCGGAGCGTCGCTACATGATCGATGTTCACACCCAGTTCGATTCGCCCGCTCATGCATCCGCTCCTCTCATCCTGGCGACGGCCCGCGCCACCGCGCGGGTGCGCAACTCACGCCCCTCGAGGCAATGATCGAGCGCAGCGCGCAGCAGGCCGCGCGCGGCACGCTGCTCTTCCGGGTCGGTCGGCAGCTCGCCGGCGGCCAGCAGCAGCAGCAGCCGCCCGGGCAGCGCCGCGCCGGCCTGCAGCCGCACGCCTTCGCCGGCCGTGTAGTGATAGTACGCATCGGCGCGCACGGCGCGCCCTGCGCCGCACTCGCGGCTCAGCTCGACACCGAATCCCAGCAGTTCGAGCAGCCGCAACTCGAATTGCCGCAGCACCGTCTCCAGCGCGCCGCCGGCGCGCAGGCTTGCGAGCGTGGCCGCGTACCGCTGGTACAGCTCCGGCTGCGGATCATGCGGCACGGTCAGCTTGAGCAGCAACTCGTTCAGATACCAGGCGCTGAGCAGCGTCGGCGGCGGCAGACCCGCCGCTGGCGGGCCATCGATCTCGGCCGCGGTCAGCGTCGGCGCCTCGCCACGGCCGCTCCACGACAGCAACAGCGGCCGGAACGGCTGCAGGCCGAGGAACCGTGTACGCGGACCGCGCGCCGCGCGCGCGAAGGCCGTGAGCCGCCCGTGATCGGCGCTGAACAGCTCGACGATCAGGCTGCTGTCGCGCCACGGCCGCTGGTGCAGCAGGTAGCCGCGCGCGAATTCCACACGCCGGCTGCTGCGGCTCATTCCAGCTCCAGCTGCTGGAGCGCGCGCGCGTCATCGGCCCAGTTCTCGCGCACCTTCACGAACAACGTCAGGTGATGGCGCCGCCCGAATAGATGATTCAGCTCCATGCGCGCGCTGCGACCCACGCGCTTGAGGCGCTCGCCGCCGGCGCCGATCACGATGGGCTTCTGCCCGGCGCGATCGACCCAGATCAGCGCGCTCACCTCGCAGCGCCCATCGGGGGTCGGTGTCAGGCTCTCGACCTCCACGGCGATGCCGTAGGGCAGTTCCTCGACCAGCTCCAGCGTCAGCTTCTCGCGGATGCACTCGGCAATGCGGAATTTCTCGCTCCGGTCGGTGACCTGTCCGGCCGGAAACATGCGTTCGCCTTCGGGGAGCGCGGCCAGAATCGTGCGCTTGAGCTCATCGAGGTTGGCGACGCGTAATGCCGAGACCGGAACGATCGCCAGGAACTCGGCGCGCGTGGCGAGCTGCTCGATCCAGGGGAGCAGCAGCTCGCGCGGGAACACCTTGTCGATTTTGTTGACGACACAGATGATCGGGTGGGCAGCCCCGCGCACCCGTTGCAGCGCCAGATCGTCCTCGTCAGTCCAGCGCTGCGCCTCGACCAGGAACACTGCCAGGTCGCAGTCGGCCAGCACCGTGGTCGCGGTGCGATTCATGGCGCGGTTGAGCGCCCGCTCGTGCCCCTGGTGTATACCCGGCGTATCGACGAAGGCGATCTGCCCTGCCGGCGATTCGACAATGCCGATGATCCGATGCCGCGTGGTCTGCGGCCGCGGTGTGACGATGGCGAGCTTTTGCCCCAGCAGGGCATTGAGCAGCGTGGACTTGCCGACATTCGGCCGCCCCACCAGCGCCACGAAGCCGCTGCGATAGGCGCTCATCGCGCTGCGCTCATGTCGGCAGCTGCCCCAGCAGCGCCTGGGCGGCGACCTGCTCGGCGCGACGCCGGCTCATGCCGCTGCCGCAGGCCGTCAGGTGCAGGGCGTCGATGGCGCAGCTGACCTCGAACACCTGCGCATGCGATTCGCCCTCGATATGCACCACGCTGTAGCGCGGCAGCGCCAGACCACGGCCCTGCAGCCATTCCTGCAGCCGGGTCTTGGCATCCTTCTGCTCGTCGGCAGCCCCGGCAGCTGCAGTCTCCAGCGCCGCCAGCGCCGGCTCCAGCACCTTGAGCACCAGCTCGCGCAGCCGCACGAAGCCGGCCTCCAGGTACAGCGCGCCGCACAGCGCTTCGAAGGCATCCGCCAGTATCGATTCGCGGCGGAAACCGCCGGTTTTGAGCTCGCCGGCGCCGAGCGCCAGCACCGAGCCGAGATCGAGTTCGGTGGCAATGCGCGCCAGCGAGGCGCCACTGACCACCGCCGCGCGCAGGCGGCTCAAGGAGCCCTCGTCGGCCTGGGGGTAGCGGGTGTAGAGGTACTCGGCGACGATCAGGTTGAGGATCGCGTCGCCGAGGAATTCCAGGCGCTCGTTGTTGGTGCGTGCCGCGCTGCGGTGAGTGAGCGCCTGCTCGAACAGCTTAGGGTCGACAACGGGGTACTGAAGCTGGCGCAGCAGCCACTCGGCAGCGCGCTCACTCATCACTGCAGATCGACCTGCTTCCTGAACTGCACCAGTATCAGCACGTTACCAAACAGTGGCGCCGGGTCCTCATAGTCGGCCACCGCCACCCACTTGTCGCCCTCGCGATGGATGTCGATCTCCTTGGCGGTGGGGCGATCGACGTATTCGACGTCGAAACGCTTCTCGATCGAAGCGCGCAGCGCCACCGGGTTGATCTGCGAGTCGCCGCGGGTATCGGCCGCCAGCTGCTCGAGCGAGCGCACGACGCGAAAGTAATTCAGGTACAGCGGCGCCACGCGGATGCCGACGTAGACCAGGATCGCGAGCGGTACCAGCAGGAATATCCAGCCGATGAAGGTCACGCCCCGTTGATGTCTGCGCATGAATCCATCCTCCTTAGGGAAGCAGGCCCGGACTAATCGATATGCTTGCCGATTCGCCGCCAGTTGGGCCAGCCGGAGCGACCCCAGTCCCAATTCAACCAGATCCGCGAGGCCCTGCCGACCAGATTCTCCTCCGGCACGAAACCCCACACCCGGCCATCCGCGCTGTTGTCGCGATTGTCGCCGATCATCAGATAGTGGCCGGGCGGCACCCGCATGTCGAATTTATCATTGCGGTCGGGCAGATCGCTATGTTCGCTGTCATCGCACTGGTAACTGCGCCCATTGCTGCGGTTGCAGCTGGCGACCGGCAGGATAGTAATTTCGCCACTGGTGTGGCAGGACAGCGTCTGGTGGCGATGGCTCCCGAGCTGCTCGTCTCCGAGCCGCATGTTCAGGTAGCAGCCGTCATTATAACGGCCGTGGTCGGCGACCGGCACCGGCGTGCCGTTGACGATCAGCTGGTCGTCCTGGACCGACACGACATCGCCCGGCAGCCCGACCAGGCGCTTGATGTAGTTCACGGCGGGGTCGGGCGGAAAGCGGAACACCACCACGTCGCCGCGCTGCGGCTCGCCCACCGCCAGGAACTTCCGGTTCAGCACCGGGATGCGCAGGCCGTAGGCGTACTTGTTGACGACGATGAAATCGCCGTCAAGCAGCGTGGGCATCATCGAATCGGAGGGGATGCGGAACGGTTCGAAGATGAACGAGCGCACCACCAGCACCAGGGCGGCCACCGGCAGGAAGCTGCGCGCGTAGTCGACGGTCACCGGCAGCGCCACGGCATCGGCCGCCACCCCCGCCGCCGTCGCACGCCGCCGGCGCAATGGTGCCAGCAGGAACCGGTCGAGCGCCCAGATGAGCCCGGAAATCAGCAGCACCAGCGCCAGCACCAGCGAAAAATCCAGGCGTTCCGAGGTCAGCAGGCGGACGATGGCGCCCAGGATGGTCACCGGCAGTACGGTATAGACCACGCGCAGCCAACCCGGATCCTGGCCTTCAGCGGGCAGCGCCGCGATGCGCCGGCCTGGCCTGACGAACCAGTCGTCGCAGACCGCGATCAAGGTCAGCGGCAACGCCAGGTAGGTTAAGAACGTACAGATCTGTATGAACATGATGGATCCTTGAATGCTGCCACGGCGCGACCTAAGGCCGGCCGCTCATTTGCGGCCCACTTGGAGCACCGCCAGGAACGCTTCCTGCGGAATCTCCACCTGGCCGACCTGCTTCATGCGTTTCTTGCCTTCCTTCTGCTTCTCGAGAAGCTTCTTCTTGCGGGTGATGTCGCCGCCGTAGCACTTGGCCAGCACGTTCTTGCGCAGCGCCTTGACCGTAGCGCGCGCGATCACGTGGCTGCCGATCGCCGCCTGCACCGCCACCTCGAACATCTGGCGCGGAATCAGTTCCTGCATTTTATCCACCAGCTCGCGGCCGCGCTGGTAGGAACTGTCGCGGTGGATGATCAGCGCCAGCGCATCGACCTTGTCGCCGTTGATCAGCACGTCGAGCTTGACCAGCGGCGCGGCCTGAAAATGGCTGAATTCGTAGTCGAAAGACGCATAGCCGCGGCTGGCCGACTTGAGGCGGTCGAAGAAATCGAGCACCACTTCGGCCAGCGGCAGCTGGTACTGCAGCGCCACCTGGGTGCCCAGGAACTGCATCTTCTTCTGCACGCCGCGTTTTTCGCTGCACAGGCCGAGCACCGCGCCGACGTAGTCGGGCGGCACCAGGATGTTGGCGGTGATGATCGGTTCACGCACCTCCTCGATCTTATCGGGCGGCGGGAGCTTGGCCGGGCTGTCGATGTGCAGCACCTTGCCGTCGGTGCACGCCACCTCGTACACCACCGTGGGCGCACTGGTGATCAGCTCGAGCTGGTACTCGCGCTCGAGCCGCTCCTGCACGATGTCCATGTGCAGCAGGCCGAGGAAGCCGCAGCGGAAACCGAAGCCCAGCGCGGTCGAGGCCTCCGGCTCGTAGTGCAACGCCGAGTCATTCAAGCGCAGCTTGGCGAGCGCGTCGCGGAAGCTCTCGTAATCCTCGGAATTGATCGGAAACAGGCCGGCAAACACCCGCGGCTGCACCTGCTTGAAGCCCGGGAGCGGTGCGGCGCAGGGCCGGTTCTCGTGAGTGATGGTGTCGCCGACTGGCGCACCGTCGATCTCCTTGATGCCGGCAATCACGAAACCCACCTCGCCGGCGCCGAGTTCCGGCAGCGCCTCCGAGCGGGGCGTGAAGCGGCCGAGCTTGTCGACACCGTGACTGCGCCCGGTGGACATCATGCGCAGCTTCTCGCCCTGGCGCAGCGTGCCGTTCATTACCCTTACCAGCGAGACTACGCCCACGTAATTGTCGAACCAGGAGTCGATGATCAGCGCCTGGAGCGGAGCCGCCGGATCACCCTTGGGCGCCGGAATGCGCACGATGATGGCCTCCAGCAGCTTGGGCACGCCCGCGCCGGTCTTGGCACTGACCCGCACCGCGTGCTCGGCGCTGATGCCAATGATCTCTTCGATCTCGGCGGCGACGCGCTCGGGGTCGGCCGAGGGCAGGTCGATCTTGTTGATGACCGGCAGCACCTCCAGCCCCTGCTCCACCGCCGTATGGCAGTTGGCGACGCTCTGCGCCTCGACGCCCTGCGAGGCGTCGACCACCAGCAGGGCGCCGTCGCAGGCGGCGAGACTGCGCGAGACCTCATAGGAAAAATCCACATGGCCGGGCGTGTCGATGAGGTTGAGCTGGTAGCGCTGGCCTGCCAACGAGGTGTAGAAGAGCGTCACGCTCTGCGCCTTGATGGTGATGCCGCGCTCGCGCTCCAGATCCATGGAATCGAGCACCTGGGCCTGCATCTCGCGCTCTTCGAGCCCGCCACAGAGCTGGATCAGGCGGTCGGCGAGCGTCGATTTACCATGATCTACATGCGCGATGATCGAGAAATTACGTATGAATTGCATCAAGTGGGACCCGGGACCCCAGGCGCCGGGGCGCGCGGATTATAGCCGCAAAAGCCGCAGCAGTTCCGCGCTGTCCAGCCTAAAGTGGCATACCGGCACGCCATCGAGCAGCAGCACCGGTACCTTAAGCCCGAAGCGTTGCCGCAGCAGCGGGTCGGCATCGACGTCGCGCAGCGCTACCGGGGGCAGCGGATAATGCCCGCCAAGCGCGGCCAGTTCCGCCACCAGCTCCTCGCACAGCTGGCAATCGGTGCGTGTCAGCACGGTCAGTTGCGCCGGGGATTGCGCTACGCTCAATGATGCCCACCGCCGCCCGGTTGGGGCACTGCGCTCCCGCCCATGGCCCGGAGCGACCCGGCGATGGCGCGTACCGTACCCGCCGGAACCTCGCCGATTGCAGTCACCCTATGCCCATTGACCGTCGTCGACAGGGCACACGAAGAACCCAGGGTCGTTACGGTCGCCGGCGCGCGCCCGGCCGCACCGCCCTGTTCCTCGACAAACACCGATACCGAGGCCACGCCGTCGCTGAATACCAGGTGCGTCACCGCCTGGCTGGCGCCCGGCAGCATCCGCGTCGAGCGCGCGGTCATGCGAAACCCGGCCGGCAGCTGGCCGGCCTGCCAGGTCACCGCCGTCGGCTCGCGTTCGGCGGCCGCGCTCGCCACGCTCTCATGGCGCAGCCAGCGCCAGGCGTGCGCATCGAACGGTGGCTGCAGCGCACTATCGTCAATGTGTACGGGCAGTGTCAGCTCAGTGAACACCAGCTGTTCGACCACCGCGCCCGCGGCCGTGCGCAGCTGGGTCTTCAACGGCATGGCGCTTGCCCCGTCGATCCACACACGGTACCCGTAGCGCAGATCGTCGCGCGGGTCCACATCGACCACATGGGCGGCCCGGCCGCTGATGCGCGTCGTCGGCGCCTCGCTCAGCTGGTACAGCTGCGAGGTTACGGTGTCGAGCTGCAGGAGTTCCGCGAGCAGCAGGCCCTGCTGCGGCGCGCTCTCCACCATCACCACCCGTTGATCGGGAAAATAAGTGCTCAGGTCACCGCCACGACGCACAAACTCGCGACCTGAGCCGTCCATGGACTGGATGCGTTCGGCGATGCCACTGCCATCGACCCGGTGCACGACATGCAGCGTATCGGTCTGCCCGCCGTGTTCATGTACAAACGTACCCTGGTAATTACGGGTGGCCAGCGCCCGCTCCATGCGCTCGAGCCAACCGCGCGGATCATCGGCGGCCAGCGCCGCGGCCGCGGCGCCCAGACTCACACTGGCGGCGGCGGCTACACGCGCGCTATGGCTGAACATCGCTCTGAACATGACTTGCCGGCGCAGCGTCCGCCGGTTCCGCAACGTCGACCGGTGCCACCGACTCGTTGCCAATCAGTGTCGAGAGCAGGCTGCCGCGCGCCAGCGGCGACGACACCGCACTGTGCGCCAGCGCATAGTTGGCCAGCGAGGCCGCCATCGCCGGCGTGTTGCCGCTGCTGCGCGGCGGCACCACATAACTGGCCGGCTCGCCGTTCGACGGCATGAACGCCAGCTGCTGGGTGCCGCGCGCCACCGCGACGGACTGTATGTTGGTACGCGGAGGCGCCGCGCGCACCACGGTCGGCGAGTAGGCCACCAGTGCATCGCCCTGGGCCGCCGGCAGGCCACTGCGCAGCAGCATGATGGCCGCCCCGGCCACCCCGGCCGCCAGGCCAGCCCCGAGCGCCGCACTGCGCCAGGGGCGCGCTGTCCGCACCACCTTCACCGTCGCAGCGGCGGGTGCCGCCTGCAGTCCGGCACTGACACGGCGCGCAAAATCGCGATTGACCCGCGCCACCGGCTCGGCACGCAACGCGGCGCCGATCACGGCATAGCGCGACCAGGTGGCGCGCAGCTGCTCCTCGCGCGTCAGCCGGCGCGACAGCAGCTCGCATTCGGCGGCCGGCAACTCACCATCGAACATGGCGGACAACTGGCTCTCTTGTACGTCGCGATTCACAACAACTCCTGTGCGCGGCCCAGGCCGCCGTCAAAGACTTCCCGCAGCTGGCGGTCAATGGCTTCGCGGGCGCGGAAGATGCGCGAGCGCACCGTACCCACCGGACAGCTCATGGAGGCTGCGATTTCCTCGTAACTCAGGCCCTCGAGTTCGCGCAGCACGATGGCGGTGCGCAGGTCTTCGGGCAGCTCGCCGATCGCCGCGTGGACGATATTGCGGATCTCCTCGCTGAGCGCCAGGCCCTCGGGAGTGTCCGGATCGCGCAGCCGGCTCAGCATGTCCGGCCCGTCCTCGTCATTGTGAGCATCGAGCTCGTAGCCGACCGGATTGCGGTTGCGCGCGACCAGCGAATTCTTGGCGGTGTTGATCGCGATGCGATACAGCCAGGTGTAGAAGGCGCTGTCGCCGCGAAACTGCGGCAACGCCCGGTAGGCTTTGATGAAGGCTTCCTGTGCGACATCTTCCGCATCGGCCGGATTGCGGAGGTACCGCATCACCAGCTTGACCACTTTGTGTTGATACTTGAGCACCAGCAGGTCGTAGGCGGCGCGCTCGCCCGCCTGCACCCGCTTCACCAGGCTGAGATCACCGGCGTCGGCGCCCATCAGCAGGCGCCGGTCCGCCGACGCAACGCCACTCGCACCCGGCACAGGTTCCGACCCCGAAGGAATTTGAAAGTTCGCCATACCGCGGGTCGTCCCTGCACCAAACCGTCCCCCAGTGCTGTCCTCGCCAGTCAGTCTAACAGCACGGTTCCAGTTGACACCCATCACGCGTTGCCCACCCGTATGAAGCTTCTGGAGCCTCAGTCTGGGTTTGAGTCCCCGCGCGACGTTCGGTTCCGTGACCCCGCCGGTTAAACATAAGCGCTACGCCTTCAGGGCCGGGGTCGGGCCAGCTGTGCGACCAGCGGGGCGAAGTCGGGGTCAGCCGGCGCCGCCCGCGCCAGCAGGCAGGCGGCCATCTCGGGGTCGGGCAGGTCCAGGAAGGCGGCGAAGCGCGCCCGCTCAGCCGGCGTCGCGCTGCGGTACGGGCCCTCCAGCCAGGCCTGCAGCATGAGATCCAGCTCCTTGATGCCCCGGCGGCATCGCCAGCGCAGCGACCCTGGCGCCTCGGTATTCACCGCTCGCGACTCAATGCTGGCGCGCCAGCATCAGGCGCTTGATGCTGGCGATCGCCCGCGCCGGATTCAGGTCCTTCGGGCAGGCTTCGGTGCAGTTCATGATGGTGTGGCAGCGATACAGGCGGAA
>Ga0075026_100000122_pt1 | contig 26451 bp, 22 predicted proteins | sample Str012_2_FD_71392 | JGI IMG/M metagenome (GOLD analysis project Ga0075026, IMG submission 71392) | Freshwater sediment microbial communities in response to fracking from Pennsylvania, USA - Straight Creek_MetaG_SC_2012 | ecosystem: Environmental > Aquatic > Freshwater > Creek > Sediment... | reverse complement strand
TTCGGTGTGGCCGCGATCGCCACATCGCTGGCGGTCGCGCCGGTCGCGCTGTCGGAAGCCGCCATTGCTCCGAACCTCGAGGAGTCCGAGCACGTCAGCCTGCGCGAGCTCTCGCAGATCGTGCCCACGGGGATGTACTCGTGTCTGCTCGTCGGCATCGCCCATGGTGCGATGTCGGGGATGGCGGCCATCTACGCCACGCGTGTGGGCCTCAGTGCTGGCCAGATCGGGCTGTTCGTGGCGTTGCCCAGCATCGGTGGGGTGGTGCTGCAGTGGCCCATCTCCGCGGCCAGCGACGACATCGACCGCCGCGCGGTGGGCGTCGCTGCGGCGTCGGGCGCTGCGGTCGTGGCGGCACTGCTCCTGCTCGGCAGTCCGCATCGCCCGATGGCCTTCGTGCTGATGGGTCTGCTCGGTGGGCTGAGCTACCCGCTCTACTCCATCTCGGGCGCGTACACGAACGACTGGATCGAGCCCGAGCAACTCAATGCCGCCGCGTCGCAGCTGGTGAAGCTCTACGGTCTCGGCGCCATCGCCGGCCCGTTCGCGGCCGGTGCGGCGATGTCGTGGATCGGCGTGACGGGTTTCTTCTGGAGCCTCATCGGGCTGCACCTGGTGATCGCTGGCTTCTTCCTCTACCGCATGTTCGCCTGGCGAGCACCGCTGGCGAAGCGGCCCTGGAGCGAAGTGTCCTTGCCGGCGCGCACGTTCTACGTGCCCGCAACGATCATCTCGGTGGGTCGGCGTCGTCGGCGGCGACGAACCGCTGGCTGATCTGCACGCCCTGTCACGTTCTGTCGCCCTGTCTCGTCGAATGGGTATGAACAACGATCTCCACACCGACGTCGTGGTCGTGGGCGGCGGCGTGGCCGGGCTGACCGCCGCACAGCTGCTGCGTCGAGCCGGCCATCACGTCACCCTCATCGACGCAGCTGATCCCGGCGGACGAGCGCGAGTCGATCGGCGCGGCGACGTGCTGTTCAACCGTGGCCCCAGAGCCCTGTACCTGGGTGGCGACGCGCATCGTCTGCTGCGCGCGCTCGATGTTCCCCTCAGCGGTGGACCACCGAGTACCGAGGCGTTCGCCCGCCGTGGCGACCTGGTGGGGGAGTTGCCGGCCGGGGCGGTGTCGTTGGCCCGGACGCCGCTGCTGCGTGCTCGCGGCAAGGCGGCGATCGCTCGGTTCATGGCCGCGTTCGGTCGGGTGCGTGCAGACGAGCTCGGCGACGAGACCTTCGGAGCCTGGCTCGACGGTCGCGGACTTCCTGACGATGCGCACGAAGTGGTGGAGATGCTGTCGCGGGTGGCCACATACGCCAACGCCCCCGACGTCGCCTCGGCCGACATGGTCGTGGCCCAGATGCAACGAGCGTTCCGCGACGGTGTCCGCTACCTCGACGGCGGTTGGCAGACCATCGTCGATGCGCTTGCTCGCGGGCTCGTCCTGGAGCGAGGCGCGGTCGAGTCGGTGGTCGACGATGGCGGTTCCGTTCGAGTGGTGCGCGCCGACGGCGTCGATGTGTGCGCCCGAGCGTGTGTGCTGGCAGTGGGCACTCCCGACACCGCCGCGCGGCTGCTCGCCCGGCCGGCGTTCAGTGTCGGTCCGCCGGTGGAAGCTGCGTGTCTCGAGCTGGCCACATCGGTGGCCCCGAAGCGTGCGTTGCTGTTCGGTCTCGACCGACCGCTCTACCTGTCGACGCACTCCAACGCGGCGCGGTTGGCGCCCGACGGTGTGCACGTGGTGCATGTCGCCCGGTACCTCGCGCCGGACGAGCAGCACGATCCCGCCGCTGCACGTGCGGAGTTGGAGGCTCACGCGGTCTGTGCGGGGCTCACCTCCGCGACGACGCTCGATGCCCGGTACCTCCACCGCATGACCGTGGCCGGTGGACTCGCGATCGCTCGCACCGGTGGCCTACGCGGCCGCCCCTCCGTCGACGACGCCGCGGTACCGGGCGTGTTCCTCGCCGGGGACTGGGTGGGCCCAACGGGTCACCTGCTCGACGCAGCGATGGCGAGTGCCGAAGTCGCGGCGGGCCGCGCGGCGCGAGCGGTCGGACGTGCCACACTGACCGCGCGATGACCGACGACCTTGCGCTGTTCGAGGCAGAGCGCGGGCGCCTGCGCGCCGTGGCCTACCGGATGCTCGGTTCGATGACCGACGCCGACGACGTCGTTCAGGACGCATGGATTCGATGGGACCGCCTGGGTGCGACTCGACGTACCGAGGTCGAGCGTCCGGCGGCCTGGTTCACGACCACGACCTCCCGGTTGGCGCTCGACCGACTTCGCTCGGCGCAACATCGTCGTGAACAGTACGTCGGCCCGTGGTTGGCGGAGCCGATCATCACCGACGGCGATCCTGCCGACTCGGTGGAGCTGGCGGAATCGCTCACGCTCGGCTTCCTGGCAGTGCTGGAGCGGCTCGCTCCGGTGGAGCGAGCCGTGTTCCTCCTGGCCGAGGTGTTCGACGAGCCGTTCGCCGAGATCGCGGGCGTCGTCGGGCGCAGCGAGGAGGCATGTCGGCAGATCGCGTCACGGGCACGCCGACGCGTGCGCGACGAACATCGGCACGCGGCGGCGCCGACGCGCTCGAGCGACGAACTGCTGCACGCGTTCGTCGCGGCGTGCGCCGATGGCAGCATCGACGAGTTCCGGCGTGTGCTCGCCGACGACGTGGTGCTCGTGAGCGACGGCGGGCCCGATGTGCATGCGGCACGACGGCCGGTACTCGGCGTGGAGCGTGTGGGTCGGCTGCTCGCCAACTTGGTGAGGAGAATGGCGGACCACGCCACGCTCGAGTTCCACAGCGTGAACGGCGAGCCAGGTCTGTTGGCTCGACGTCGAGGCGTACCGTGGTTCGTGGTGGCATTGGAGCTCGACGGCGATCGGGTGCGATCCATCCACCTGGTGATCAACCCCGACAAGCTCCGACAGGTCGGCGGTGCCTGAGGCACTACCGTCGCGGGCACCTTCACCCGATGAAAGAGGGACACCATGAGACTCCGCACGGCACTTGCGACGATCGGCGTGGGCCTCGTCCTCTTCGTGACCACCGACGCCGTCACGTTCGCAGCTACCGGTTCCAGCCTTGTGCTCGGCAGGATCAACGTGGCCAACGCGACCACGACGATCCAGAACACGGGCGCCTCGCCGGCGTTGAGGTTGGTCACCAACAGTTCGGCCACTGCACCGCTCGTCGTGAACGGCAAGGGCAGAGTCGCCAACCTGTATGCGGATCGTGCGACCACCGCCGACAACGCCGCGAAGCTCGGCGGCAAGACGCTGGCGCAGGTGAACGCCGCGGCCACCACTCACCTGTCATGGGCGGCCACTGGGTCGGGCGGCGTGCTGCTCGGACACTCACCCGACCTGACGATGACGTTCGTCGGCAATGGAGCATGGTGCGCAACCGTCGCTGGTATCGACCTGCAGGCCCTCAACAACGCTGGCATCACGGCGACGCCCATCACGCGCTATGACTCGACCAAGCTCGGCGGTGTGTCGCCGAGGTCGACGCACGTCGAGATCGACGCGCTCGCTGGCGTCGTGTGTCCCAGAGGAGCGTTCGTCTTCACCTACACCGTCGACGAGATCGCAAAGACGAGTGACTACACCGACAGCGGGTTCGAGCTCACCATCATTCACTGAGCGAGTTTCGCGAGCCGCTTCTGCTGCCACGCGACGGTGGCGTCGACGTTGTTGAAGGTGAACAGGTGCACGCCCTCGATGTGGAGGTCGTCGGCCTGCTTCGACAGCGGCGTGATGAGTTTGTCGGGGTCGTAGCCGCCGGGCTTGAAGAAGCGCGTGAGGAAGCTGCCGTTCTTCTGCACGTAGCGCATGCTCTCGCCGATGCCGAGCCGCACGCCCATGGTGAGCAACTTGGTGCGATCGATCGCTCCGGGAACACCGATGTGCAGCGGCAGCTTGAAGCCCGCGTCGCGCTCGGCGGCCGCCCAGGCGCGCCACTTGGCGACGTCGAAGCACATCTGCGTGCTGGCGAAGCCGGGCACACCGGCCTCGGCGAGCAATGCCTGCTTCTCGTGCAGCGCGTCGTGCACGACGCCGGCAGGGATGAACGCGTGGCCGTCGGGATATGCGGTGATGCCGATGCGCTCGAGTCGGTGGTCGGTGTCGAGGAAGTCGCGCAGGAACGCGGCCACGCCCTCGTAGGGGCCAGCAGGTTCGGGCGGATCGCCGGCCACCAGGAACACCTCCTTGATGGCATGGTCGCGGCAGAACGCACCGAGCGCCTGCACCGCTTCCTTGCTCTCGATGAGGCGAGCCGACACGTGCGGCACGGCCATGTGACCGAGGTCGGCGAGCCGCAACGTGAGGTCGAGCGTCGCCTGCTGACCTTTGGTGGGGCTGCAGGTGACCGAGACCGAAGCGCCCGCCGGAATGTGCGGGATCTGGGCCTCGAGGTTCTTCATCGGGATGACCTCGTAACGAGCATCGGCGATGAGGGAGCGGTGCGTGGACATCGTTGTCGTCGCTTTCTTCTGGTCAGGCGAATTCGTCGGGGAGTTCGGCCTTGCGACGAGCGACGAACTCGCAGAGTTCCTCGTCGATGGCGCTGTCGAGTGCCGGTGGTTCGTACTCGGCGAGGCGGCGCTTCCAGATGGCGTTGGCGCGTTGGGCGGCGTCGAGCCCGCCTTCGTCGCTCCACTGCTCGAAGCTCGAGTTGTCGGCGGTGTCGCTGCGGTAGAACGCGGACTCGAAGTTGGCGAGCGTGTGCGCCGTGCCGAGGAAGTGGTTGCCGGGGGGATTGGTGCGCAGCGCGTCGAGCGCCAGGCCGTTGTCGGACACGTCGAGACCGCGGGCGAAGGTGTGCATCATGCCCAGCTGGTCGCAGTCGAGGATGAACTTCTCGTAGCCGATCGCCAGGCCGCCTTCGAGCCAGCCCGCTGCGTGCAACACGAAGTTGACGCCACCGAGCACCGTGGGTTGCAGGGTGTTGGCGCTCTCGTAGGCCGCCTGCGCATCGGGCACCTTCGACGCGGTGAGCGAGCCACCCGAACGGAAGGGCACGCCGAGGCGACGGGCGAGCGCCGCCACCGTGTACAGCACGAGCGCGGGCTCGGGTGTGCCGAACGTGGGTGCGCCGGTCTGCATGCTCATCGAGCTGGCGAACGAGCCGAACACCACGGGCGCTCCCGGACGCACGATCTGGGTGAAGGTCATCCCGGCGAGGGCCTCGGCAAGCGTCTGCACGGCCACGCCGGCGCTCGTGGCGGGGGCCATGGCGCCGGCGAGGATGAACGGGGTGATGATGCACGCCTGGTTGTTCTCGGCGTACACCTGCGCTGCGGCGAGCATCGTGCCGTCCCACACCAACGGCGACGACGCGTTGATGAGACTCGTCATCACGGTGCGATCCTGCAGATCGCCACCGAAGCCGATGCGCGCCATGTCGACGCTGTCCTGTGCACGCGAGCCTGCGGTGACCGAGCCCATGAACGGCTTGTCGCTGAACGTGAGATGTGAATACACCATGTCGAGGTGACGCTTGCTCACCGGCACGTCGACCGGCTCGCACACGGTGCCGCCGCTGTGGTGCAGCCACGGCGACGAGTAGGCGAGCTTCACGAAGTTCTGGAAGTCGGCCAGGGTGGCATAGCGGCGTCCGCCGTCGAGATCGTGCACGAACGGCGACCCGTAGTTGGGTGCGAACACGGTGTTGTTGCCGCCGATCACCACACTGTGGGCGGGGTTGCGGGCGTGCTGCACGTAGCTGGCGGGAGCATGCGTCGACACGATCTCGCGACACATGCCGCGGGGAAACCGCACACGCGTGCCGTCGACGATGGCGCCGGCGCCGGCGAACATCGGCAGTGCCTCGGGATAGTCGCGAATTTCGATGCCGACGTCTTCGAGGACGGTGTCGGCCGCGTACTCGATGGCCGACAGCGACTCCTCGGAGAGGATCTCGAACGGCGTCATCGTGCGGGTGATGTAGGGCACGCGCTCGATGACGTGCGAGGCACGCATGGCGGCGCGGCCCGCGCGTCCGCCGGAGCGGCGCCCGGCGGGGGCGCCCGAGGGGGTGCCCGAGGGGATGAGGGTGTCGTCGGTCATGCTTCCTCCGGGGTGCCGGTGCCGGTGCCACGTGTGCGTCGTCGGCGTAGGCCGGTGTTCGATGATGTGGTGCGTTCGGGCAGGGTGACCACCGCGCCGAGGTGCGGTGAGGGGGCGATGGCGTGAGGGAACGCCATGGCGGCGACGAACTCGGCCTGGAAGGCCGGCTCGGTGGCCGTCTCGATCTTCTCGACCCGACGCACGGCGGTCTCCATCTCGCGCCGCGCCGCCACCGACAGCAATGCGCGCACGGCGCCCTCCCCGGCGGCGTTGCCCACGCTGCGCACCTGTTGCACCGGGCAGTCGGGCACGAGACCGAGCACCAGTGCATAGACCGGGTCGATGTGGCTGCCGAATGCACCGGCCAGGCGGATGTCGTGCACCTCGGTGATGCCCGCGTGCTGCAGCAGCAGCTCGATGCCGGCGCGTAGCGCCGCCTTGGCCAACTGGATGGCGCGCACGTCGTTCTGGGTGATGCACAGGCGTGTGTGCTCGGTGCGGAACACCTCGTAGCTGAACGTGCGTCCGTCTTCGACGATGCGCGACGAACGCGCGGCCAGGGTGCCCTGCACCACGCCGTCGGTGTCGATGATGCCGGCCAGGTACATCTCGGCGATCACCTCGATGATGCCCGAACCGCAGATGCCCGAGATGTCGAGGTCGGCGGTGGCCTCGGCGAAGCCCGGGTCGTCGCTCCACAGGTCGGAGCCGATGACCTTCACGCGTGCCTCGAGTGTGGCGGGGTCGATGCGCACGCGTTCGATGGCGCCGGCCGTGGCGCGCTGCCCGCAGCTGAGCTGGGCGCCTTCGAATGCCGGGCCCGTAGGACTGCTGCAGGCGAACTGTCGTGTCGAGTCGCCGAGCACGATCTCGGCATTGGTGCCGACGTCGACCAACAGTTGCATGGTGGGGGAGCGGTGAGGGCCTTGGGAGAGGATGACCGCTGCGGTGTCGGCGCCGACATGACCGGCGATGCACGGGGCGAGATACACGCGAGCGTTGGGGTAGTGCAGCTCGAAGTCGGAGGCGGGCACCTGCAGCGCCTCGGCGGTGGCGAGCGTGAACGGCGCCTGCCCGAGCGGGGTGGGGTCGATGCCGGCCACGATGTGATGCATGATCGGGTTGCCCACCAGCACGATCTCGAGCACCTCGCTCACGTCGATGGTGGCGTCGAGGCAGAGCTCGTCGATGAGTTCGTTGAGCGCCGTGCGCACGGCCACGGTGAGATTGCGGTCGCCGCCGGGATTCATCATCACGTACGACACGCGGCTCATCAGGTCTTCGCCGAAGCGGATCTGCGGGTTCATGCGGCCGGCCGACGACAGCACTTCACCCGTGGTGAGATCGCACAGGTGGCCGGCGATGGTGGTGCTACCGATGTCGACCGCGACGCCGCACACGCGCTCGACGTAGCCGGGCCACGCCGCCACGACTTCGGTGCCGCGCAGCGCGACGGTGGCATCGCGGAACTGACCGGAGAAGGCGTGGTGCACCTGCTGGAGCGCGGTGAGCGAGAGGTGCGTGGCGGTGCGGCCGAACGAGTCGTGCAGCGCAGCGATGACGAGCTCCGACATCGACTCGGCGTCGCCGAGCACCGACGGCGGCAGGTCGAGGTACGAGAGCGTGATGGCGGGGTCGAGCACGACGTCGGTGAGATCGAGGCTCTTGCGCACCACCGGGCGATGCACCTGGCTCTCGGGCGGCACGTCGACCACGATGTCGTTGCACACCTCTGCGAAGCAGCCGAGCCGGCGGTCGGGCTTCATGCCCCGTCGCTGTTCGTAGGCGGCCTCCGACTCGCCCCATGGGCTCAGCGCGTCGGCGTCGGCATCGATGGCCCACTTCGGGTAACTGCCCGGCGTGAACGTGATCTGGCACCGGCCACAGATGCCGCGTCCGCCGCACACCGAGTCGAGGTCGACGCCGAGTTCGCGCGCCGCTTGCAGCACCGAAGTGCCGGGCGCGACCTCACCATCGAGGCCGGACGGGGTGAAGACGATGCGCGGCACGACGCCTAGTCCGCCCGACGAGCGCGACGTCCGCCACCGGCGCGGCCCTCGCGTGCGCCGCCGGCGGCATCGGGATCGCGGTTGGCGCGGATCCACGCCATGCAATCGGGGTCGTTGCCGGCGAGCACGTCGGCCGCCATCACCATGGTCTTCACGTCGGGGTGGAGCGGGTTCATGATGGCCGAGGTCATGCCGTTGGAGATGGCCATCGCGAGGAACGTGCCGGTGATGTTGTTGCGCGCCGGCAGCCCGAAGCTGACGTTGCTGGCGCCACAGGTGGTGTTGACCTTCAGCTCGGTGACGAGGCGGCGAAGCAGTGCGAACACCTGGCGACCGGCGGTGCCCATGGCGCCGATGGGCATCACGAGCGGATCGACGACGATGTCGCTCGCCGGGATGCCGTAGTCGGCGGCGCGGTTGACGATTTTCTTGGCGACGGCGAACCGCACGTCGGGATCGGTGCTGATGCCGGTCTCGTCGTTGCTGATGGCCACCACGGCTGCGCCGTACTTGGCCACGAGCGGCAGCACGCGCTCCATCTGCTCGTCCTCGCCGGTGACCGAGTTGACGAGCGGCTTGCCCTGGTAGACGGCGAGGCCGGCCTCGAGGGCTTCGATGATGGACGAGTCGATCGACAGCGGCACATCGGTGACGCCCTGCACCAGCTGGATGGCGCGGGCGAGCAGCGCCGGCTCGTCGGCCAGGGGGATGCCGGCATTGACATCGAGCATGTGGGCGCCGGCAGCGACCTGCGCGAGCGCGTCGGCCTCGACGCGGCTGAAGTCGCCCTTCTTCATCTCCTCGGCGAGCAGCTTGCGGCCGGTGGGATTGATGCGCTCGCCGATCATGACGAAGGGTCGGTCGAAGCCGATGACGACTTCCTTCGTGGCGGAACTGATGACGGTGTGGGTCATGACGGTTGCACTTCCTGTGTGTGTTCCGGAGAGGCGGGATCCCAGCCACCGTTGGCGACCAGTTCGTGCAGGCGCTCGTTGGTGAACTCGGCCTCGATGGTGGCAGCGGTGTCGGTGATGGTGGCGACCAGATCGCCGGAGAGCGGGTGGCTGGTGCGCCGCCATTCGCCCACGTAGTCCTGGGCCGTCTTCTTGCCGGCGATCATCGCCGCACGGTCGATGGCCTTCTGGAAGCGGTGCGGCAGCACGACGCTGTGCTTGTCGTCGCCGGACTTGCCGGTGATCTGTGCGGGGATGTCGCGCCACATGACGACGACGACTTCGTTGGACGAGCGGCGACCCATGGTCACACTGCCTTTCGGATGGTGACGCCGACGGCATCGGCGAAGGGCTGGAGGCCCACGTGTCGGTGTTCGAATCGAAGGCCCAGGCGTTCGGCAGCGGAACGGGCGGCGTCGATCACGGTGGGCTGTTCGGTCTGCGACAGCAGTAGCAGACGTGTGTAGTTGCCGAACATCGTGGCGATGAGTTCGGGGTGCCGATCGAGTTGGTACGCCTGCCAGATGAGCGCGTCGAAGTGCTTGGCGAGGAAGTCGGTGAGGAAGAACGTGCCGATCTCGGCCGACTGCAGTTCGTCGAACAGGGCGCTGCCGCTGAAGAACTCGTAGCAGTGGTTGCCGGGCAGTCGTTGCAGGCGCGGTTGCTCGGCGATGAGCGCGTCGAGGTGTCCGCCGGTGCCGCAGTCGGCGTAACCGATGAACACCGGTCGGATGCCCTGCGGGTCGTGCTCGTCGAGCATCGCTCGCAGTGCGGGCACGATGCGACCGGGGCGGTTGTGGAGGTTCGCCGGAAGGTAGCGAACCTCGAGATCGTCGTCGAGTCCGTCAGCGGCCAACACCGCACGCAGCTCGCTGACGAGCGCGCCGCAGGCGAGCACGAGAGGCCGCGTCATCGCGTGCTCAGGACGCAGACGGGCCGGGAGGCTCGCGATGGCCGCGGCGGGCGGACACGAGCTGCTTGGCGGTCTCGGAGGCGACGGCGGCGTCGCGGCAGTACGCGTCGGCACCGATGGCCGCGCCGAACTCCTCGTTGAGCGGCGCGCCGCCGACGAGGACGATGTACTTCTCGCGCAGGCCGCGCTCTTGCAGCGTGTCGATGACCACCTTCATGTAGGGCATGGTGGTGGTGAGCAGGGCCGACATGCCCAAGATGTCGGGCTGGTGCTCTTCGAGCGCCGCCAGGAACTTGTCGGCGTCGGTGTTGATGCCCAGGTCGATCACTTCGAAGCCGGCGCCCTCGAGCATCATGGCCACGAGGTTCTTGCCGATGTCGTGGATGTCGCCCTTCACGGTGCCGATGACGACCTTGCCGATGGGCTCGGCGCCGGTCTCGGCCAGCAGCGGCCGCAGGATCTCCATGCCGGCCTTCATCGCGTTGGCCGACAGCAGCACCTCGGGCACGAACAAGATGCCGTCGCGGAAGTCGATGCCGACGATGCGCATCCCCTCGACGAGGGCATCGTTGAGCACGCGGTCGGGGCCCCACCCGCGGTCGAGCAGGATCAACGTGCCCTCGGCGATCTCGGGCGCCAGGCCGTCGTAGAGGTCTTCATGCATCTGGGTGACGAGTTCGTCGTCGGGGAGTGCTGCCAGATCGAGATCGTCGCCGTCGCTCATGTGCCCCTCTGGGTGAAAGTTCCACGATGCGGAACCAATCCGCATGGTGGAACTCTAGCACATCACGCTGCGGTGATGCTCCTCAGGTGGACCGAATAGTCGTCGGAGTGCATCAGGCGCGCGCACCGTTCGAAGCGACCCACAGCGTAGGCCCAGAAGTCGTCGACGGGGTTGTCGTTGACGTGTTGGATCACGCCCCACAGCGTCCACAGCAGGTCGCAGAGTGCCTTGTAGGCGACCATCCGACCCACCTCGCGGTCGGGTGGGTCGCCGCCGAAGTAGGCGCGCAGCAGCGCCAGGTCCTGATCGGGGCCGAACCCGCCCTCCACCGACAGGTCGCCGAGGTCCCACATCGGGTCGTTGTTGCCGGCGTACTCGTAGTCGATCACCCACATGCGCGACCCCGTGTCGAGGAAGTTCTCGCACAGTGGATCGCAGTGTGAGGGCACGAGCGGCCGCGCCGTGGCCTCGAGCGCTCGACGGGTGGCGTCGGCCGATGCCTGCAGTTCGTCGTACCCGTCGGGCAGTCGAGCGCCCTTGTCGGCCAGCAGTTGCTTGTATTCGTCGATCATCGGGAACAGCACGAAGTCGTTGGCGAATGGCGTCGCCGTCGTGTGCAGGCGGCGGAACGCCTGGCCGGCGCGTGCGACAGCGGCGAGATCGGTGAACCGCTCGGCGTTCATCGTGACCGCGCCGTCGACGAAGCGGGTGACCATCAAGCCGTCGGTGGCGTCGAAGAACACGACCTCGGCGTTCACGCCCGCGGCGGCGGCCGAACGAGCGGCGACCTCCTCGTTGCGCCGGTCGATGTACTCGCTGGTGCCGGCGCCCGGCAGGCGCAGCACGTAGCGCGACCCGTCGTGCTCCACCAGGTGGTTCACGTTGGTGAGCCCCGCCAGTCGAGTGGTGGGCGTGTCGGCCGGGAACCCGGCGCGTCGCAGGCCGTCGGTCAGGTCGTTGTCGTGCGGAGGCATGCGGTGATTCTCGCCGGTCACGACTTGAGGCGGCTGCTCGTGGGGTCGAACACCGGGCGGTCGTGGCGGGTGGCCGGGATCGGCTCGCCGTACACCTCCACGACGAAGTCGGTGCGGTCGAGGTGCTGCACCGGCAGATAGCCGTAGGCGACCGGCTTGCCCACCGTGTGGCCGAAGTTGGCGCTGGTGGTGAAGCCGACGACCTCACCGGTGTCGGGCAGGATGATGGCCTCACCGCTCACCGGGTAGGCCATCTGCTCGAGCGTGAACGTGCACAGGCGGCGCTGCACGCCCGCCTCCTTCTGGGCGACCAGTGCGTCGCGGCCGAGGAAGTCGCCCTTCTTCAGGCTGACGCGCCAGCCGAGACCGGCCTCCCACGGTGTGGTGTCGGGGGTGATGTCGGTGCTCCAGTAGAGGTAGCCCTTCTCCATGCGCATCGTGTCGATTGCCCGGTAGCCCACGTCGCGGATGCCGTGCGGTGCGCCTGCTGCGCGGAGTGTCTCGTACACGTGCGCCGCGTACTCGGTGGGCACGTGCAGTTCCCAGCCGAGCTCGCCGGTGTAGCCGATGCGCAACGCGAGCACCGGCGCGGAGCCGATGGTGAGCTCGCGTGCCGTCGCGTAGGGGAATGCCTCGTTGCTCACGTCGTCCTCGCACGCGGCCTGCAGCACGTCGCGGCTGAGCGGACCGCAGAGGTTGATGACGGCGCGCGCCGACGTGAGATCGCGCACGATGACGCTGCCGTCGTCGGGCGAGTTCGATCGGATCCAGCCCATGTCGTGCGCGCCGAACGCCGAGCCGGTGACCACGTACCAGCTGTCGGGCGCGGTGCGGGTCATGGTGAGGTCGCACTCGATGCCGCCGCGCTCGTTGCACAGCTGGGTGTAGATGGCCGAGCCGACGGGCTTGTCCATGTCGGCCACGCTGAGCCACTGCACCGCGGCGAGGGCGCCGGGGCCGGTGATCTCGAACTTGGCGAACGAGGTCTGGTCGATCAGCGCCACGGACTCGCGTACTGCGCGGTGTTCGTCGCGCACGTGCGAGAACCAGTTCGGCTCGGTGAACGACGGACGATCCACTGGCTCGACGCCACCGGGCGCGAACCAGTTCGGGCGCTCCCACCCGCCACGCGAACCGAACACTGCGCCGTGCGACTCGACGATGTGGTGCAGCGGGCTCCGACGGATGCCACGAGCGGAGACCTTCTCCGAGCCGGGTGCCGCCAATTTGTAGTGGTGCGCGTACATCTCGACCATGCGCGTGTCCATGAAGTGACGCGTCGTGTGGTGGAACGAGAAGCGACGCACGTCGAGCGGCCACAGATCGAGCGACGGGCGACCCTCCAGCATCCACTCGGCCATCATCTTCCCGGCCCCGCCGCCCGCCGCGATGCCGTAGAGGAACCCGGTCGCCACGTAGTAGTTGTCGAGCTCGGGCACGCGGCCCATCACGAAGTCGGCGTCGGCCGAGTAGGGGATGGGCCCGTTGAGGAGCGTGCGGATGCCGGCGGCTTCGATGCACGGTGTGCGCTTCGCCGCCAAGTCGGCGAGCTGCGCGAACCGGTCGTAGTTCGGGTCGAACAGCGTGCGTTGGAACGGCGAGGGAATGTGGTCGGTGCCGAACGCGATGGTGTCGGGCTCGTAGCCGCCCACCAGCAGGCCTGGGCCGTCGGGCTTGTAGTACACCAGGTGATCGGGGTCGCGCATCGTGGGCATCTTCCCCAGCTCCACCGGCGTGTAGCCCTCGATGGGGCCGCTGAGCATGTACTGATGCTCCACTGCGGTCGCGGGGATGCGCACCCCGGCCATACGACCCACCTCCATGCCCCACATGCCTGCGGCGTTCACCACCATGTCGCACTCGATCGCGGTCGGGCCGTCGGCAGTCTCCACGTGGATGGTGCTGCAGTGGCGACCGTCGACCGTGATCGACACGACCTTGGTGTCTTCGCACACGCGTGCGCCGCGCATGCGTGCGCCGCGAGCGATGGCCGTCGTGACCGAGGCGGGGTCGATGTAGCCGTCGGTGGGCAAGAACGCGGCGGCGAGCACATCGGTGGTGCTCATCAACGGGAACAGCTCCTGTGCACGCTCGGGGGAGATGACCTCCATCGGCAGCCCGAAGCTCTTCGCCATCGTGGTCAACCGCTTCAGCTCCAGCACCCGCTCGGGAGAGCAGGCGAGGCGGAGGCTGCCGGTCTCGTGCCAGTCGACGGCCTGGCCGGTCTCGGCCTCGAGGCCGCGATACATCTCGACGGATTGTTCGAGCATGCGGGTGGTGTTGCGCGACGAGCGCAGCTGCCCCACCAGGCCGGCGGCGTGCCACGTGGCGCCGTCGGTGAGCTTGTGCTGTTCGAGCAGCACCACGTCGGCCTCGCCCATCTTGGTGAGCCAGTAGGCGATGGAGCAGCCCAGGATGCCGCCGCCGATGACGACGATGCGGGCGCGGGTGGGAACAGAAGTCGACATGTCAGGCCTTCACTCGAGCGTTGGTGGGGTCGTAGAGGGGTTTCAGCGACACGTCGGCGGCGACGCGGCGGCCCGATACCTCGAGTTCGTAGGTGCCGGCCAACACCCAGTCGGCGGTGACGCCATCTGGGTTGCGGACGTAGCCGTATCCGATCGAGCGGTCGAGTGTGTAGCCGAAGCCGCCGCTGGTGAGCCAGCCCACGCGCTCGCCGTCGCGGTAGATGGTCTCGCGGCCGAGCAGCACCACCGACGGGTCGACGGTGAACGCGGCCAGCAGCTTGCGCACGCCGTTGGCCCGCTGTGCCTCGATGGCGTCGCGTCCGATGAAGTCGCCGGTCTTCTTCACGGCCCAGCCGAGGCCGGCCTCGAGCGGTGTGTGGTCGGGGCCGATGTCGCTGCCCCAGGCGCGGTAGCCCTTCTCGAGGCGGCAGCTCTCGATGGCGCGGTAGCCGGCGTTGACGAGTCCGTGCGGCGCACCGGCCTCGACGAGGGTGTCGTACACGTTCGGCGCGTACTCCACCGGGAGATGGAGTTCCCACCCGAGTTCGCCCATGTAGGTGATGCGCATTGCGCGCACCGGGCAACCGGCGATGCCGATGGTCTGCATCGTGCCGAAGGCGAACGCGTCGTTGCTCACGTCGGCGCGCGCGATCGACGACAGGATGTCGCGCGCCGCGGGTCCCATCAACGTGAGCACCGACCAGGCCGACGTGACGTCGAACAGTTGCGCATCGCCGGAAAGGTTGCGTTGGATCCAGTCGAAGTCGTGCGTCGCGAAGCCGGTGCCCGTGACGATGTAGAACTCGTCGTGGGCCACGCGGGCGACGGTGAGGTCGCACTGGATGCCGCCGCGTTCGTCGAGCATCTGGGTGTACGTGAGCGACCCGACCGGCTTGCGCACGTTGTTGGCGCAGATGTGGTCGAGTGCGTCGAGCGCACCCGGCCCCTTCAGCGCGAACTTGGCGAATGACGTCTGATCGATGATCACCGCCGCCTCGCGGCAGGCACGATGTTCGCGTCCGACGGCGTCGAACCAATTCTGTCGGCCGTAGGTGTAGCGGTCGACAGCCGTTTCGCCAGCAGCGACATCGGCGAACCAGTTGGGTCGTTCCCAGCCGAGCTTCTCGCCGAACGATGCGCCCGCGGCGAGCAGTCGGTCGTAGAGCGGTGAGGTGCGTGCCGGGCGGCCGCTGTGGTGTTCCTCGAACGGCCACGCCATCGTGTAGTGCTTCGAGTAGGCCTCGAGCGTGCGGGTGCGCACCCAGTCGGTGTCGTGGTGCGGGCGACCGAACCGGCGGATGTCGACCACCCACAGGTCGTAGGGCGGCGCGCCGTGGTACACCCACTCGGCCAGGGCCTGACCGGCACCGCCGCCGGCGGCGATGCCGAAGGCGTTGAAGCCGGCGCCGACGAAGAAGTTCTTCAGCTCGGGCGCTTCACCGAGGATGAAGTTGCCATCGGGGGTGAAGCTCTCGGGCCCGTTGATCAGTGTGCGCAGACCTGCGTCGGCGAGCGCCGGAACGCGCCCGATGGCGAGCTCCATGGTGGGGGCGAAGTGGTCCCAGTCGCTCTCGAGCAGTTGGAACTGGAACGGCCGCGGGATGCCGTCGACCGCCCACGGCACCGGGTTCGGCTCGTAGCCGCCCATCACCAGGCCGCCGACTTCCTCCTTGTAGTACGTGAGTCGGTCGGGGTCGCGCAGCGTGGGCAGGTTGCGCGGCACCTCGGGCGTGAACGGCTCGGTGATGACGTACTGGTGCTCGACGGGCACGAGCGGCACGTTGACGCCCACCGTGGCGCACAGCTCGCGGGTCCATTGGCCGCCGCACACGACGACCTTCTCGCACTCGATGCGGCCGCGCTGTCCGTTCTGCGACACGGTGACCACGGCCTTCACGACGCCGTCGACCACCTCGATGCGCTCGACCTCGGTGTCTTCGCACAGGGTGGCGCCGTGCATGCGGGCGCCCTTGGCGAGGGCCATGGTGATGTCGCTGGGGTTGGCTTGGCCGTCGGTGGGCAAGAACGCGGCGCCCACCACGTCGTGCACCTCCATGATCGGCCACAGCTCCTGGGCCTCGTTGGCCGACAGCAGGTGCATCTCGAGGCCGAAGCTCTTGGCAGTGGTGGCCTGGCGTTGCACCTCGGTCCAGCGCTCGTCGTTGCACGCCAGGCGCAGGCCGCCGTTCATCTTCCAGCCGGTGGCCTGGCCGGTCTCGGCCTCGAGCGTGCGGTACAGCTCGACGGAGTTGCCCAGCAACTGTGTGATGTTGGCGCTCGTGCGCAGCTGACCCACCAGACCCGCCGCGTGGAAGGTGGAGCCGGAGGTGAGCTGGTGCTTCTCCACCAGCACGGTGTCGGTCCAGCCGAGCTTGGCGAGGTGATAGGCGGTGGAGCAGCCGACGATGCCGCCGCCGATGACGACGACGCGGGCGGAGGAGGGGAGTTCGGTCACCTGCGAATTGTCGCGCAGCGCACACCGAGAAGTGACAGAAGTGTTGTTGTGTGTTGGAATGCTCACTGTGGCGCTCTACGAGCAGGAAGTCCTCAGCGCAGTGGCCCTGCGCGGCACGATGAGCGTGCGCGAACTGGCCACGTTGCTCAACGTGAGCGAACAGACCGTACGACGGGTGGTGAAGCCGCTCGTCGAGCGCGGGGTGGTCGAGAAGGTGCACGGTGCGGTGGTGGGACGCAGTCGTCCGGGCGAGGCGCCGTTCCTGGCTCGCATGACGGTGCACCAGCGGGCCAAGGTGGCCATCGCTGCCCGCGTGGCGTCGATGGTGCGCGACGGCGACACGGTGGCGCTCGACACGGGCAGCACCACCGGGTTCGTGGCCCAGGCGCTGCGCCAGCACCGCGGGCTCACCGTGGTGACCAACTCCACGTTCATCGCCACCACGTTGGCCACCATCCCCGGCAACCGCGTGCACATGGCGGGTGTGGAACTGCGCAATCACGATGGGGCCGCGTTCGACGAGTCGGCGTTCGCGGTGGTGCGGTCGATGCGGGTGCGGGTGGCCATCCTCAGCGCATCGGCCGTCGACGCTCATCGGGGGCTGATGGTGCAGGAGCGAGCCGAGGCCGAGATGTCGGCCACGATGGGATCGGTTGCCGACCACCGGGTGTTCGCCGTCGATTCGTCGAAGTTCGGGCAGGCCGCCCTGGTCGCCCTCGCGTCGCTGGGGTCGGGCGACACCCTGGTGACCGACACTCGTCCCGCGCCAGAACTCCTCGGTGCACTCGGGTCGGGCGAGATCGTCATCGTCGGGTAACGGAACGTGTGTTCAGACTTTAGGCGACGCAGGTCTATAGTCCGGCGAATCTGATGTGGGTCAAGGGGGACACCGCCAAGTGGAGTCGATGATCTCGGTTCGTGATCTCTGGAAGGTCTACGGGCCACGTGCGGAGCGCGTCGTCGGCGCGCCCGAGGCCGATCTGCCGCGCGGCGAACTCGAGGCCAAGCACGGCAACGTGGTGGCCATGCGCGACGTGTCGCTCGACATCGCGCCGGGCGAGGTGTTCGTGGTGATGGGCCTGTCGGGCAGCGGCAAGAGCACGCTCATCCGTTGTGTCACCCGGCTCATCGAGCCCACAGCCGGCAAGGTGTTCATCGAGGGCGACGACGTCACCAATGCCTCCGACGACGCATTGATGCAGATCCGCCGCCACAAGGTGTCGATGGTGTTCCAGCACTTCGGTCTGCTGCCGCACCGCACGTTGCTCGACAACGTCGCGTTCGGCCTCGAACTGCGCGGTGTCGACAAGGTGCAGCGCCGCGAACGCGCCGACCAGACGCTGGCGCTCGTGGGCCTGCCGGGCATGGGCGACTACAAGCCACATCAGCTCAGCGGTGGTCAACAGCAGCGTGTCGGCCTGGCCCGCGCCCTGGCCACCGACCCCGACATCATGTTGTTCGACGAGCCGTTCTCGGCGCTCGACCCGCTCATCCGTCGCGAGATGCAGGACGAGATCGTGCGGCTGCGTCGCGAACTGAAGAAGACGATGATGTTCATCACGCACGACCTGCAGGAGGCCCTGCGTCTCGGCGACCGCATCGCCATCATGCGCGACGGTCGTTTCGTGCAGGTGGGCACGCCGGCCGAGGTGGTGCTCAACCCGGCCGACGACTACGTCGCCAACTTCGTGCGCGATGTGCCCCGCTCGCACGTGGTACCCGTCGACGCGGTCATGGCGCCGCCCACCGATGGCCCCTACGCGGGCGCCGTCGACGCCGGCACGAAGGTGCGCGACGTGGTGCACCTGGTGGCGCACAGCGACCTGCCCGTGCAGGTGATCGACGGAGGTCGCACCGTGGGCACCATCGATCGCGTGGGCGTGCTGTCGGTGATCGCCGGCGAGGACGCGTGATGGCGGTCTCCGTCGAGACCATGCCCCAGGACGTCCCGCAGGACGTGCTCGACCAGCGTCGCAACCGCCGCTACATGGCGTTCGGGGTGTTCCTGGCGCTCGCCATCGTGGCGCTGGTGATCGCCCACGACGTGCCCAGCTGGCTCGATCTGCACGTGCAGAAGTGGGCGCAGGACCGCTACAAGTGGACCGTCATCCACGGCGACTCATCACCGATCTTCACGCGCTTCTTCACGCCGATCAGCGACTTCCTCAACTGGTCGGTCAACCACGTCGTGTCGCTGCTGAACTGGCTCACATGGGTCGGTGTCGTGGCGCTCACCGGCGCGATCGGGTGGCGCACCGGCGGCCTTCGCGCCGGCGTCACGGGCGCAGTGGCCATGGGCGCCGTCGGCATCATCGCCGACTGGAACCACGCCATGATCACGCTGGCCATCATGATCGTCTCGGTCGCGATCTCGTTGGTCATCGGCGTGCCGCTGGGCATCTGGTCCGCCAGATCCGACAAGGCCGAGCGGGTCATCCGCATCCTGCTCGACACGGCGCAGGTGCTTCCGATCTTCGTGTACTTCAGTCCGGCGCAGGTGTTCTTCGGCATCGGCTACGCACCGGCTGTCATCGTCACCGTCGTCTACGCCGTGCCGCCGGCCACGCGCCTCACGGCGCACGGTCTGCGATCGGTGCCCACCGTCATCAACGAGGTGGGCGAGTCGTTCGGCACCACCAAGTGGCAGCAGCTCACCAAGGTGCAGCTGCCGGTGGCCCGACGGTCGATCCTGCTGGGCCTGAACCAGGTCATCATGATGGCCTTCGCGGTCGTGGTGCTCGCCGCGCTGTTGGGCACCGGCGACCTCGGACAGGACGTGCTGTCGGGACTGCAGAAGCAGGATGTGGGCGCTGCTGGTGCCGCCGGCCTCGGCATCGTGCTGCTGGCGGTCGCCCTCGACCGCATCACGACCGGCGAGCGGAAGGAGCGTCGGTCGCGTGTGGGGGCGGCGCTCCCGACGGTCTCTCGTGCCGCGGGCACTCGCATCGCCGTCGGCGTCGTCGTGCTCGCCATCGTGGCCGGCCACGCATTCAGCTGGACCCATTTCCCCGACTCGCTCACCTACGACATCGCGACGCCGATCAACAGCGCGGTGAAGTGGGTGCAGCGGAACTTCGAGAGCATCACACAGCCCATCAGCGATTTCCTCGTCCTCGATGTGCTCGACCCCATCCGCAGCTTCCTGCTCTGGCTGCCGTGGTTCCTGGTGGTGGTGGGTGTTGCGTTCATCGGGTTCCTCAGCAAGGGATGGCGCCTGGCCACTGGCGTCGGCCTGTGCATGGTGCTCATCGCAGCGATGGGCACCGTTCCTGGTGGGGCAGGTCGGGTGCTGCTCTGGGAGTTGTCGATGGACACGCTCAGCCAGGTGCTGGTGGCCATCACGCTCAGCGTGCTCATCGCCCTGCCGGTGGGCATGCTCGCTGGTCGATCCGACCGGTTCGAGCGCGTCATCCGACCGCTGCTCGACCTCGCGCAGGTGCTACCGGCGTTCGTGTACCTCATCCCGGTGGTGTTCCTGTTCGCCGTCGGCCGTGCGGCGGGTGTGGTCGCGTGCGTCATCTACGCCGTGCCGCCCTGCATCCGGCTCACCTCGCTGGGCATGCGCGAGGTGCCCTTCACGCCGCGCGAGGCGGCCATCAGCTTCGGCGCCACCAAGCGCCAGGAGATGGTGAAGGTGCAATTGCCGCTGGCGCGCAAGGCCATTCTGCTGGGCATCAACCAGACCCTGCTGATGGTGCTGGCCACGGTCATCATCGCCTCGCTCGTGGGTGCCGGTGCACTCGGCATCATCGCCTTCGAGGCCACCGCCAAGCCCAACTCCAAGCTGGGGCAAGGCGTGGCCGCCGGGTTGAGTATCGTTCTGCTCGCCATCATGCTCGATCGCATCACCCAGGCATGGGGACGCGACACCGAGTCCCGCCGATCGTGAACTCGGCCGGACGAATCAGCACCACCACTCACATGCACCATGCACGTGCACGACAACCACAAGGGGAACCACTCATGAGAACGACCGGCAAGAAGGGACACCTGCTGCTGGCAGGCGTCATGCTCGCCTCTGTCCTCGCCGCGTGCGGCAGCGACACGAAGACGGCCAGCAGCACCGCCGCACCCACCACGGTGGGCGGCGCCACCACGACGGCAGCAGCGGGCAGCACCACCACCGCTGCCGCTGGTGTCACCACCACCGCTGCGAGCACCGGCACCACGGCCTGCAAGACGCCCAGTGGCGACCCGATCAAGCTGGCCGTCAACCCGTGGACGGGTTCGGCCGTCAACGCCTATGTGGCCAAGTCGGTCATCGAGTGCAACCTCGGCACTCCGGTCGACATCGTCAACATCGACGAGAACGCCACGTGGGTGGGCCTCGACAAGGGCAGCCTCGACGCCGTGCTCGAAGTGTGGCCGTCGGGCCACGCCGCCGATTACGAGACGTACGTCACCCAGAAGAAGTCGGTGGTCGACATCGGCAAGCTCGGGCCGTCGGCTCAGATCGGTTGGTACATCCCCAAGTACGTGCTCGACGCGCACCCGAGCCTCGCCACGTGGGAGGGCTTCAAGGATCCGGCGCTGGCCAAGCTGTTCGCCACCGCCGAATCGGGCGACCTCGGTCAGTTCCTGATGGGCGACCCCAGCTACGTCACCTACGATGCGCAGATCATCGCCAGCCTGAAGCTGCCGCTGAAGTACGTGGTGGCGGGTTCGGAAGCTGCATTGCTCACCGCAATGGACAAGGCCGTCGCGTCGAAGAGCCCGATCCTGCTGCAGTTCTGGCAGCCGCACTGGAAGTGGGCCACCGGCCTGCCGTTCGTGCGCGTGAAGCTGCCCGATGTCACCGATGCCTGCAAGGCGGCCGCGAAGGCCGGTGGCGATGGCTACGCCTGCGACTATCCGGTCGACGAGCTCTACAAGGCGGCCAGTGCCAAGCTGCAGACCAAGAACGCTGCGGTGTTCGGTGTGCTGTCGAAGCTGGCGCTCACCACCGACCAGCAGAACCTCATCGCGTCGTACGTCGACAGCGACAAGATGACGCCGGCGGCTGCGGCCCAGAAGTGGGTCGACGCCAACAAGGCCGTCTGGTCCGCCTGGCTCGGCTGAGCCACCTCACCATCGGGTAGTTGACGACGCCCCGTCCTGGTCGATCGACCGGGGCGGGGCGTTGTGCAATTTGTGCGAGAATTTCACACCGCATCTGCATCGGCTGGAAGAATGACGCGATGTCGTCGAACGAATCGCGCACCGTCGGATACATCGGTCTGGGCAACCTGGGCTTCCACCTGGCACACAGCCTGCTGCGGTCGGGGCACCACGTGGTGGTCACCGATCTCGATCGCGCGCTGGCCGAGCCATTGCTCGCCAAGGGTGCGGCGTGGGCCGACAGCGCCAAGGCCGTGGCCGAGCAGTGCGACGTGGTGTTCACCTGCCTGCCGTCGCCCCGGGCGGTCGACGCCGTGGTGGCCGGCCCCAATGGCGTGTTCGAGGGTCTGCGCTCCGGCGGCACCTGGATCGACAACAGCACCAACGACCAGTCGGAAACGATGCGCCTCGCCGCACTCGCGGCCGAGCGCGGTATCCACGTGCTCGAGTCGCCGGTGACGGGTGGTGTGCACAAGGCGGCTGCCGGCGAGATCACCGTACTGGTGGGCGGCGACGAAGCCGTCTACGAGGCCAATGCCCACCTGCTGGCCGCCATTGGCAGCCCGGTGCTCTACATGGGCCCGCTCGGTAGCGCTGCAGTCATCAAGGTGATCACCAACATGCTGGCGTTCATCCACCTCGTGGCCGCGGGTGAGGCGCTGATGCTCGCTCGGCGCGGTGGGCTGGATCTCGCCAAGTCGTTCGAGGCCATCCTCAACAGCTCGGGCAACAGTTTCGTGCACGAGACGGAGAGCCAGGTGATCCTCAACGGCAGCTACAACATCGGCTTCACGATGGATCTGGCCGTGAAGGACCTCGGCTTCGCCATGGACTTCGGCAAGGAGTTCGGCGTGCCCCTCGAGCTGGCGGGACAGACGATGCAGACGTTCATCCGCGCCCGCTCGCAGTACGGCGGCAGCGCCTGGTCGAGCCAGGTGGTGAAGTTGCTGGAAGACGCGCTGGGCACCGACCTGCGCGCCCCCGGCTTCCCCGAGGTGCTGCAGTAGTCGGCGATCAGCCCGAACTACTCGGTGCGTCCCTGGATGTACGCGGCGAGCATCACGGCGGCCGCGCTGAACAACGTCGTCGCCAGGACGACGAAGATCCCTTGCCACACGTAGGGGTGACCGGCACCGCTGCGGTCGATGACCGCGACCGCCGCAATCACGCCGGCGATGAAGAACAGCCACCCCAGAGCCTCCACGACGGTGGCCAACGTGCGGGCTCGCTGCAGATCGGCCGACGGACGGTCGGCTGACGCCAGGCTCGTCTGATCGACCGCGACCGTGCGCTGCGCGCGGCGGAGCGCGTCGAGGCTGTCGTGGTCGGACTCGGCGATGTCGAGCGAGAACCGGCGCCCATCGGCCGTCTGGATCGTGTGCCGCACCACGCCGTCGCGTGGGTGGTCGTCCTCGTCGACGAGCGTGAACGGCCGTTGGAAATACGTGACGCCTGTGCCGCCGGCGCCGCGGGTGATCGACAGGCGGCGACCGTCCCACGAGACCTGGTGGGGCAGTGCGGTGACCACTTCATCGTGTTCCATCGTCGACACCCCCCCGTTTGGTTCGTCGAAGGGAACGCTAGCGGAGTTCGTACATCTCGTAGACGAGGGTGCCGTCGGGCTGGAAGGTGCCCTTGGCGGCGCCCTGGATGCGGTTGATCCAGGCGTAGCGCTCGTCGCCGGTGTGGAACAGGGGAGCGGCGTACACCGTGAGGGTGTCGAACTGCAGGCGACCGCTGTAGGTGGCGTGGATGAGCGCGCCGTCGTCGGTCTCGTAGGTGATCTTGACGTCGAGCGTGCCGTAACCCTCAGGCGACGTGCGCAGCCAGTCGGCAGCCGCGTTGCCCTTCATGTGGCCCTTCACTCGCTCGCCCTCGATCACCGCACCGGTGACTTCGCCGATGACCAGCGACGGCGAGATCGTGACGGTGGGTGCGAGCGTGACGGTACAGGTGAAGAGCGGAACGAGTTCGAGCGTCATGCCGCGCACCGTAGTCGGTTCAGGCGTCCTTGCGCTTCAGCAGGAGTGCGGCGATGGCGATGGTGAGCACGGCGTACCCGACGAACACGAAGAAGCCGGTCCACGGCGCCAAGGTGGTGCTGTCGGTCTGCATGCCGAGCAGCGCCTGGCCCGCATTGCTGGGCAGGTACTTGTTGATGCGATCGGCCCACGTGGTGGGCAGTGCCGACGCGATGACCGGCAGCACGAGCAGCACACCGACCAGCGTGGCGATGGCGCCGGCGACGTTGCGCAGAATGGAGCCCAGACCCACACCGATGACGACGACCACGGTGAGGTACAGCGCCACACCGATGACGGTGCGGGGCACGCCGGGCATCGACCACGTTGCCTGGATGTGCCAGCGGGCGAGGAAGCGTTGGCTGACGAAGAAGGCGAACAGCGCCGACGGCAGCATCGTGACGAACGCGATCGTTGCGGCCACGCCGACCTTGGCCCACAGCACCGGCAAGCGTTTGGGTACTGCGGCCATGGTGGAGCGGATCATGCCCGTCGAGTACTCGCTGGCGGTGAGCAACACGCCGAACACGCCGATGGCGAGCTGTGCCAGCTGGAAGCCGGCCAGGCTGTCGTCGAGGGGGTTGAAGCGTTCCTGGCGGTGCAGGCGCATGTGCTGCCAGTCGTTGGCGGTGGACCAGCAGATGATGACGCCGATGAGCGCCATGGCGGCGATGGTGATGCCCATGGTGTAGTAGCTGGAGCGCAGGGTGCGGATCTTCAGCACCTCCGACTTCACCACTCGGGTCTGCGTGACCTGCAGCTGTTCGTGCTCGGCATCCGACAGGCGCGGCACACCGGTGGTGGGGCTGAGTTCGACCGTGCTCATGAGGCCACCGTCCCGCCGTGATACTCCACCGAGTCCTGGGTGAGTTCCATGAAGGCTTCCTCCAGCGACGCCAGTTGAGGTGTGAGTTCGTGCACGGGGATGCCCTCTCGGGCGGCGATGTCGCCGATGTCGTCGCTGGTGAGGCCGATCACTTCGAAGCGCTCGCCGGACTGGCGCGAGATGGTGATGTCGGGGCCGTCGATGGCCGCGATGAGCTGATCGGCGAGCGGTGTGCGCACGTGCACCACATCGCTCGAGGCCATGCGGGTGAACTCGTCGATCGACACGTCGGCGATGAGCTTGCCACGACCGATCACGATGAGGTGCTCGGCAGTGAGTGCCATCTCCGACATCAGGTGTGACGACACGAACACCGTGCGTCCTTCGGCGGCGAGACCCTTCAACAGGTTGCGCACCCACAGAATGCCTTCGGGGTCGAGGCCGTTCACCGGCTCGTCGAGCACGACGGTCTCGGGATCTCCCAGCAACGCCGCGGCGATGCCCAGGCGTTGACCCATGCCCAGCGAGAACCCGCCGGCGCGCTTGCCGGCGACATCAGTGAGGCCGACCAGATCGATCATCTCGTCGACTCGGTGCTTCGGGATGCCACAGGTGGCAGCGAGGACGAGCAGGTGGTTGCGGGCACTGCGGCTGGTGTGCACCGCCTTCGCCTCGAGCAGCGCGCCCACCTCGCTGAGCGGCGCGGGGCAGTCGGCGTAGCGGCGACCGTTCACCGTGACCGTGCCCGACGTCGGCGCGTCGAGGCCGATGATCATGCGCATCGTGGTGGACTTGCCGGCACCGTTGGGGCCGAGAAAGCCGGTGACGATGCCCGGCTGGATGGTGAAGCTCACGTCGTCGACAGCAACCTTGTCGCCGTATCGCTTCACCAGGGAGTGTGCCTCGATCATGGTGATGGGCCCCTTTCCCTGTCGACCGTAGTCAGGCTGTCTGTGAGTTGCCTGTGAGTCGACTCGTTCTCACCAGGTTCTCACCTGGCGCGATAGAACGCGGTGTGCTCCGCGGGCAGGGGCGTGTTGCCCAGGATGAGGTCGGATGCCTTCTCGGCCATCATCATCACCGGCGCGTAGATGTTGCCGTTGGTGACGTAGCGCATCGCCGACGCGTCGCACACGCGCAGCCCCTCGGTGCCCCACACCTTCATCGTCAGCGGGTCCACCACGCAGCCGTCCTCCTCCACGCCCATGCGGGCGGTGCATGACGGGTGCAGGGCGGTTTCGCCGTCCTTGCGCACCCAGTCGAGGATCTGCTCGTCGCTGGCCACCTCGGGCCCTGGGCTGATCTCGCCACCGTTGTACTGGGCGAGCGCCTGCTGGGCCAGGATGTGCCGGGCGGTGCGGATGGCCTCGACCCACTCGCGGCGGTCCTGGTCGGTGCTGAGGTAGTTGAATCGCAGCGCCGGCTTGGCCTTCGGGTCGCGCGACGTGATGCGCACCGATCCCTCGGCGTCGGAGTACATCGGGCCGATGTGCACCTGGTAGCCGTGCCCGCCTGCCGGTGCCGTGCCGTCGTAGCGCACGGCGATGGGCAGGAAGTGGAACATGAGGTTGGGGTAGCGCACCTCGTCGTTGCTCCTCGCGAAGCCGCCCGACTCGAAGTGGTTGCTGGCGCCGGGACCCTTGCGGAACAGCCACTGCAGGCCGATGAACGGTCGCTTCCACATCTTCAGGTTGGGCTGCAGCGACACCGGCTGGCTGCACGCGTGCTGCACGTACACCTCGAGGTGGTCCTGCATGTGCTCGCCCACCGCCGGGTTGTGGTGCACCACCGGGATGCCCAGCGGTTCGAGCAGGGCACGGTCGCCCACGCCGCTGAGCTGCAGCAGTTGCGGGGTGTTGAACGCCCCGCCGCACAGCACCACTTCCTTGGCGTTCGCGGTGCGCACCGTGCCACGCACCGAGAACTCGACGCC
>Ga0075026_100000121_pt1 | contig 26493 bp, 63 predicted proteins | sample Str012_2_FD_71392 | JGI IMG/M metagenome (GOLD analysis project Ga0075026, IMG submission 71392) | Freshwater sediment microbial communities in response to fracking from Pennsylvania, USA - Straight Creek_MetaG_SC_2012 | ecosystem: Environmental > Aquatic > Freshwater > Creek > Sediment... | reverse complement strand
CCCCCCGCTCACGTACTGGCCCGGCCGCACCTACTCCGATTGGTGGGACGAGATCAGCAACCCCCGCCGTATCCAGTCGTGGCTGAAGGCGAACCACCCGGAGCACGTGGGCGACTATCCCACCAGCGTCCAGGCCCTCGGGGACGGCACCGTCCGCATCCAGGTGAACCTGGGCCAAGACCCGGCCACCTTCTACCTCACCCCCGAGGACTCGGTCTACTACTTCGGGGACTTCGCTACGGGACGCGATACATGAGCACCGCTCCGGCCACCGAGACCTTTGCCCTGTCGGAAGACATCATCCAGGCGGCCACCTTCGATCAGCTCAAGGCGTGGGCGCTCAGCCTCAACTGGCCCGTCGAGACCCTGACCCACTACGCCGTGGACGACCTGCGGGAAAGCCTCCTGACCTCCTTCCGCCAGGCCTTGTCGCGCAGCTCAGTCGGCCGCATCGGCTACTCCGGAGCCATCCAGGTCACCTCATGAGCAACATGCCCGGCAGCCCCGACGGATCAGACTGCCCGTCCTGTGGCCTATGGGATGGACGACACAAGGCCAACTGCCCCCAAGGACGCGATACAAATGAGTGACCTGCCCGAAATCAACACTCGCCAATTCGCTGCGCTGGAGATCCTGGCCAACGCCTCCCAACCCTGCATGGCCTGGGAGATCCGTGACGGCCTTCGCGATACCGACCTCGGCACCACGGGTGAACTCGGGCTCAAGTCTGCCGGCTCCACGCTCAAGTCCCTTCTGCGTCGTGGCCTGGCGGACCGCTTCTCCGAGATGGTGCCCCCACTGGAATTCCCTGTCGTGACCTGGGAGATCACCCCTGAGGGTGAGGAGGAGGTGGGTATCGTTGCCTCCTACGAGAAGAGGACCATCCCCCGCCGCCTGCGGGAACAAGCCCACAGCCTCATCGAGCTGGACATGCCCCTGTTCTTGACCGGCCAGTTCACCGCAGACGAGGCCCGCTACATCAACACCTACATCCGGGACCAGGGTCACGACGTGGTCATGGTCAGCATGGAGATGCTCCCCGACGTCGAGGGACGCACCCCGCTGGAGTACGTGGCCGACAAGTTCGGACCCCTCACGCCTGCCGCCCCATGAGCAACCCACTCCCCGTCACCCCGTGCTTCATGTACGTGGTCTACGAAAGCCTGCCCGGGAGCACCTACATGGACAAGCCGCTCGTTACCCACGCTCTGGCCCGGGCAGGCGAGTGGAATCCCCTGTGGCCAGCACGCATCGACCCCGACGCCGGCCTGGTCTACGAGGGCAACCGTGTCCTGGTCGTCACCGAGGACGACGAGCTGGTCATCGTCGAGGTCGACAAGCCCAAGTCCAAGGTATGGAAGGAGAGGGGAGCGTGGTGAAGGACGCGATACAAATGGAGGCTACTCAGAAAAACCGTCTAGTCACCCGAGTGACTTCTGCGTACCACCACTTGGTGCGGAAGTGGGATCGTCAGATGGCCGGCCTGATGTGGGACTGGGCCGACAAGGATCTTCCCCATTGGGTGCACCAGATCCCCTACGTCCTGTTCATCCCGTGGCCCGGGGACGCCTCATGACCTTCCTTCTCGCCTTCTCCATCGTCCTTGCGCTCCTGATCCTCTGGGACTCTGGTCGCAATGGCTGACCCCCAGCCACTGACCGTCCGGTTCGAGGAGACCGAGGTCTACATCAACAACGAGCTGGCCGACCTCAGGACCGTGAACGCCCTGCTGAATAGCTGGGGTTGGGTGCAGGTCATGGGCCTGACCGGCACGGTCATCACCATCCCGCCGGCCAACTGGCCCCCACCCACTGGACGCGATACATGAGCTGCCCTTCTTCATCCTGCGATGGCTGTGACTTCCCTGGCGCCACCATCCCTGACGATTGCCAGCGACACCGACTTCCCCCTCGACGCTCCACTCCCGAGCAAGCACGAGAGAGCATCGTGTGGATGCTCAACAGACTGCAGGACGAGGGCCTGGAGATCTCCACCCACTGGTCCACCGACGTGATCCTGGTCATCGACTCCCCACCGGACTACGAGACCGAGACCGTCAAGGTGCTGCTGGCCGACCTAGATCCGCCGGCCGGCCCCGAGCCCGACCTCGTCACCTACACCTGCTTCCGTTGTGGGTCCAAGGCTCAGGTCGATCGCAACCAGCCCAAGGATTGGTGGAAGCCCATCGAGGGATGGGTGTTCCCCGACGGCACCTGCGCCTCTTGCTCAGCGCCGGCTACCCCATGACCACCTACCGAGAACGCCTACTCGAACTGGGAATTCTCTCCCTGCTGGAAGCTCTTGATCGTGGCTTCTGGTTCGACCCCAAGACCGGCGAGATCTGGTTCGACTCCGGACCCCCTGCGCCTGGCATCATCGAGTCCCGCTTGGTCTGGGTGGAGAACGGGGACCTCGATGCTTACCTGAAGGTCATCCTGACCCGCCCGCCGGCTACCCCATGACCACCACCCCACCCATGAACTTCGTCCTCCACGGTGATCCAGAAAGCGAGGGCACGCTGCTGGCAGCGTCCGAGGGCGGCTTCGGCATGCTCAACTTCTCCCATGGGGGATTCGTGGAATACATCGAGGTGATCCCTAAGCGGCAAGGCATCGCTACCGCCCTGCTGCGTGAGTTCGAGCAACGCCTCGGCAGACCAGCTCTTCTGCCCGGGAAGAACGGCAACACCCCCGAAGGCAACGCTTGGCTCCGCTCCATCCGGGCGTCTTCGCCGGCCAACTGACCCCAACTCCCCTGAAAGAGACGCGATACATGGACCGCCACGAGTACAACACCTGCAGCTTCTACGCCACCATCGGGACCACCCCGGGATACGGAGAACACACCACCATGCCCTCGATGTCCCTTGAGGATTTCAGCGCCCTGTGGCGAAGCACCACCAAGATCCCCGTCGTGGTGACGGAAGGCCGAGCTGCCTACGGCCACGGCCCGGCTACAGGCGAACCCCTCTTCATCATCACGGGCACCCGCAACCCCTACTGGGACCACCTGGACCCACGAGATCACCCCGAGGCCTGGCGCCAGCGCGTCATCCTGGCCGTCGAGGCCATGGCCTCAGCCCTAGAGCAGACCTCAGCCCAGGTCGTGTTCACCCGAGGCCAGTCCTTCACGTACCTCCGCCGGCCAACTACGCCCAACCCCACTGGACGCGATACATGAGCTACATCGTCAGGATGGGACACGAGACCCACCGCCCCACAACCCCAAGCCACTCCTGCCCGACCCTAGGGAAAGACGTCCTGCCCCCTGGCACCATCTGGGAGTGCGACTGTGGCCGTCGCTGGGTCTACAGCGTCTGGCTTCTCGACTCCGGATGGTCCAAGACCCTCGCGACCCGTCTTGGTCTGTGGCGCCTCCGCCGGCCGGCAACCCCCTAACCCCACCCTGCCGCGTGAGCACGCTCGGCTGGATCGCCATGGGAGTCCTGTACCAGATCCTCCTAGGAGGACTGTTGGCCTGGTGTGCCGTGGTGAAGGAAGCAGAGGACTCGTACCTGGAGAGCGTGTGGGTACACGAACAGGACATGGAAATGCTCCGTCACCAGGAGCTTTACCGAACAGTAGTAGCACAACAGACTACATAGATCCTGGAATCTTTCCGGACATTACGCGCGATGTACCTACTGCGTGTGTAGTATCGCGTGTATGGCAGATGCAGAGAGAGCGCAGAATCGCCCGCCCGCGCCCGAAGAGAATTCCGACGACCCCGAGTTCGTTATCCTGTCCCGTCCCCCGGATCACGTGCCCAGCCCCGAGGGCGCACGCAAGGTGCTGGCCAAGCAGCCCGGTCGGATTGGCCGGCCCACGAAGTTCACGCCGGAGACCCGAGACCTCATCATCAACGGCATCGGAGCCGGCGCGCACATCGGCGTGGTGATCCAGGCAGCGGGAATTGGCCGCCACACCTACTACGACTGGATGGCTGCCGGGCGGGAAGCCTCGGTCAAGGTGGAGGAGGGCTTCGAGATCTCCGACAAGGAGCGGGAGTTCATGGACTTCGCCATCGCCGTGGTCCAGGCGGAAGCCTCCGCTGAGCTACGGCTCGTGGGTCACCTCTCCAAGGCGGCAAGTAAGGACTGGCGGGCCGCGTTGGCGATGCTCAAGCTCCGGTACCCCACCCGTTGGCGCGAGATCGCTACCACGGAGATCATCTCGGACGGGAGTGGGGGCTTGCCGGCCGGCCGGGACATCGACCAGGACTCGATCGCCTCGCTGCAGCGTGAGCTGGAGATCCGAGCCCGGGCCAAGAACGAGCGCGACATCGTGGAGGCCGAGGTCATCGAGGAGTAAAGAGGAGGGTATACTCCTTTCATGACCTCACGCCGATCGCAATACCCAGGGCATCGGGGCCTCCCGCCGGATCTCCCCAAGGATCGGGTTGCCCGATTCTGGGGCAAGGTGGCAACCAAGTGTGGCCAGACCCCAGAGGACTGCTGGCTATGGCTGGGGTCCCTCGACCGCTATGGGTACGGCCGGTTCTCCCTGTCCAGCAAGAAGCGCATCGGCGCCCACAAGTTCAGCCTCGAACTGGCTCTTGGCCATCCACTGGAGCCGGGCCAGTTCGCTTGCCATACTTGCGACAATCGTGATTGCGTTCGACCAGAACACCTCTACGCCGGCTCGCCGCGTGAGAACGTACGGGATATTGCCGAGCGAGGCCGCCAACCCGACCCATACGCCCGCATTGCCGAGCTAGAGAGGGAATTGGCCGCCGCTCGGGGGCACCGGGGATAGGAGGGTCACCCTCCTTTTCTCACCTTCAAAAGGAGGGTCACCCTCCACTTTTGCAGGAACCAAAAATGCCGGTAAATGCAGGCCATGGTGCTACAGTGAGCCCATGACTGACACCGACCGCACCTTCGAGATGAACGAGACCGTGAAGCTGCGGTCCAAGCCCGAGATCGAGGGCGTCATCTACCAGATCAACCGAGTCAACGGGATTCCCGTCACGGCCGTGCTGTACGGCTGGGGCGAGAGGTTCTTCGAGGAGCTGGCCCACCTCGACGAGGAGATCTGATGCGGGCCGGCGACAGCTACATGGACCTGGAGGAATTCCGGGCGCTCGGCCTCCTGCAAGAGGTCAACCGGCGGTTCTTCCATCCCATCGGGTTGGCGCTGGCCATGGACTACGACGAGGACGGCAAGCCCTACCTCTCGGGGATCTGGGATGAGCGCCGTGATCCTGAGGGCATCATCTTCGAGGTCGACGGCAAGCCCGGGCTCCCGATGCCTGATGCCTGCACCACCTATGACGGGATGGTCAAGGCTGGCCGGCATGTTGCGCTCGGCTGGATCGTTCAGCCCGTCGAGGCGCCGAGGAATCCCACGAGCTTCACCATCGTGAAGACCAAGGAGATGCCGAAGTCTCTCGGCCCGATTCCCGAGGGCCACGAGCTTCAGAGCTGATCCCCCGCGATCTCTGGCGAAGTACCGGAGCAATCTCTGAGCAATCTCCGGCCAAAAATCTCTGAGCGTTCTCCGCGATTTTCCCGGTGGTCTCTCCCTGCTTGCCGGTGGTGCCCCCAGCTTGTAGCTGCTGCGACATGCTTGTCGCTCCAGGTCGCTGCATGGACATGGAGGTACAAGCACCCACCTGCTTGTCGCCGCAGGGGCACGCGCATGGCAGGAGCTACCTGCTTGTCGCTTCTGGTCGCTGTTGTCCGGGGCACCCCGGGGATCTGTGGACAACCTACCACACCGGGCAATTGTTGTCCACAGGTTTTTCCCCAGGAAACTTTCTGGAATCTGGTCCTGTGGATAACCTCCATATTTCCGGGGTCGGTTCGGCCCGTCCCCCGTCTCAGGGCGGCCTTCATGGGAGCTACGATAGCACACTAGCCACCCGCTGTCAAGAGGAAATTTGAGACGCTAGACGGCCGCCTAAGCGTTTCGACCCCCCGGGGCTTAACGGTGGCCTCACCCCGCCGTCGCGGAGCCAGCACGGGGCGATACAGAGGCTAACCAGGCGACAGTAGTAGGAGTCACGATTCTGGAGAAATCCCAGAAACCCTCTTGTGCTCACGTGGTTAGTGTGCTAGTGTTCTGGGCATGACGAAACCAGCACTTGCCTACAGCCCCGACGAGACCCTGTACGAAGAGGGTCCGCCCGAATCCCCCATGTCCATGGAAACCACCAGCATCACCTTCACGATCAGGGGCGGCCCAGGTATTACCGGCATCGCCTCCAACATGGCCGAGGATCTGGCCAACTACCTCATGGCCACCTATGCCCCCGGTGGCGAGTACCTCGCCGGGTTCGATGGGCCGTTCGTCTTCCACGTGGCCACCGACGCGAGCGGTGCCACCTTCGGAAGCGCCGAGCCGGCAACCTGCCAGCACTGCGGGCGCACGATCTACAAGGTCGGCGACGTCTGGTGCGATCCCGAGGCCACGGGCGACGACAGCGTGTGGTCCGAGACGTGCGACTCGCACGACACCTTCACCGCCGAGCACGAGCCGGAAGGTTCCTGAGAAACTTTCCGGAAACCTCTTGACGCCCTAGGCAATATCTGCTAGAGTGTGTCACAACAGCAACCACCGCTTAGGGAGAACACCGATGGCTCGACTTCTGGAACGCATGCTGCCCGTCACCTCGTTCGACGAGATCCCCGGGCCGGCGGAGAGCAAGGCCGCTTGGCTGCAGTACCGGCTCGACAACGGCCGGACCGCCGCGAGCAAGCTGCTCACCTCGCCCGAGGCCAACGTCAAGATGGCCAAGTCCATGCTGAACGGCGGGACGCTCAACTACTCGCTCTCCCTCGCTCCCGCGAGTGAGTCGGGCGTGAACGTCTGCCCGGCCAGCACGCCGGAATGCCGGGCGCACTGCGTCGCCCACGCCGGGAACGGCGGCTACTCGTCGGTCCAGGAAGGCCGCAAGCTGAAGACGCTCTTCCTGCGGGATCACCCGCTCCACTTCCTGGGCCTGCTCGATCACGAGATCTCCCGGGCCGAGGCTCGCCACCCCGGGGGCATCGGGGTCCGGCTGAACACGTTCTCGGATCTCCCGTGGCACGTGATCGCGCCGTGGCTCTTCACTCGTCACCCCGAGGTCAAGTTCTACGATTACACGAAAGTCTGGGATCGGGCTGACGTGGTCCCGGCCAACTGGCACCTCACCCTGAGCGCCACCGAACGGACTCAGCCCGCCGAGATCCTGGCCGCCACCGGGCGCGGTAGCAACGTGGCCGTCGTGTTCCACGTGGGCCGGACCAAGCCTCTCCCCCCGGTCTACATGGCACGGGCGGAGGTTGTCGACGGCGACAAGAGCGACGCCCGCTACAACGACGGGGTCGGCGTGGTCGTCGGCCTCCGGGCCAAGGGCACCATGCGCCGCGGCTCGTCGTTCGCTCTGGCGGTCTAGGTTCCCGGGGAATTTCCCCGGAACCACTTGACACCGTGCCACCCCCCGTGGTATAGTGTCCTCAACAGCTACCGACCGGGAGGTCAACCGAATGCCCAGCGACATCGACGTCTCCACCCTCATCGCCGCCGAGCCGGTGGTTGACAGGCTCAAGGCCTGTACGTCCAAGGCCGAGATCCTGGACGTCATGACGGGCGTGCCCGTCTCGGTCTTCATGCTCATCGACGAGAAGCCCGGCCTGTTCCCCAACTGCTACGAAGGCGACTGGTTCGCCTGGCTCCGGCAGCTCCGGAACACCCCCGGCTCAGGGCTCTTCGAGGTCTTGACGTGAGAGACCTCACCGCCGACATGCTCGCCGAAGAGTTCCCCGGCGACACCGAGTTCATCATCCTGCGCCGGGCGGACTGGAACGAGATCCGCGACCTCGTGGTCAAGCACGTCCCGAGGCGCGAGCTGCCCGGCGCCACGATGCTCCTGCCGCTGGAGCTGGAACTCTGAAACACCCCCACTGCCCGGACTGCCGCGGCCCGATGATCTGCACGGAGATCGGTGAGCACACCGAGCTGTTCGTGTGCCGTCGGGGCTGCGGCGGCGCGGCGGTGGTTGACCGGGGATGCCGCACCTGCCTCTGCGGTTCCCGGGAAACTTCTTGACATTCTGCCACGCCTGTGGTAGAGTGTCCCTAACAGCTACCGACCACGGAGGTCACCCGTGAGTACCAACTCGATCATCGCCGTCCCCGAGGGGGACACCTGGCGTGGGCGATTCGCCCACTGGGATGGCTACCCCGAGGCCATGGGCAAGAACCTGTGGGCCATCGTCCAGCGCGACGGCCTCGATGCCGCAGCGAAGACCCTGACCGAGGATCATGCCCACTGGTCCACCATCGACCCGGGCAAGATGGAACCGGGCGAGAACGACACCGACGGCTGCCTTGTGGAGCCGGGCTACGGCGTCTACCACGACGACGATGAGGGCTGGATCTTGCCCGAGGGGGACAAGTGGGGCACCGAGTGGCTCTACGTCCTCGCCCCCGGCGGCCTCATGGTCGGCAAGGTCGGGTGGGATGACGACGATGTCACCCCCGTCGGCATCTTCCCGTGGAATGGCGCCGAGCCGGACTGGAAGGTCGTGGCCTGCGGCGAGCATTTCGAGACCTGCTGCCATATGGCCTACTACCACGTCGATGACCTGCCCGAGGACGCCAAGCGCCTGAGCATGAGCGAGTGGCTGGGCCACGAGCCCGCACGCGAGCCGAGCCACGTCCTGTTCGAGGGCCAACGCCTGCGGATCACCGGCTCCGGACACCTCCGGAGGGCGTCATGGCTCGATCCGAACGACAAGTGGATCGGCACCGTCACCACCGATGACGGCCGAAAGTTCGACATGCCGCTCTACACCTACGGCGCCAAGGGAAACTACAAGGGGCTGCCCGGCCGCAAGTACGAGTACCCCGCCACCGCCGTCGCGCCGGCTCACGTCCGGCTCACTCCGGCCGGGGGCAAGTTCCAGAAAACTTCTTGACATCCTACACCACGTGTGCTAGGGTTTCAACCAACAGCTACCGACCGGGAGGTCACACCGACATGGCATCGCAACCCGCCACCGAGATCCTGCACATCATCTTCTCCGACGAGGACATCGTCGGGATGGTCGAGGATCACAACGACCAGAACCCCGACAACCCCATCGACGAGGCGGCGGCCATCGCCACCGCTCACGAGTGGGCATCGTCGCTCACCGATCAGGCCGTCTCGTTCCTGAACGAGGCGCTCTACTCCATCGTGTGTCTGGGGCAGATGTGACCATCCAGACGAGCATGATTCTCGATGTCGCCACTCAGAGCCGACTCCGTCGCCTGATGGAGATGGCGAAGGCCGAGGCCGAGCGGACCGAATCGCTCGACAGCGCCATGGACGCCCTCGAACTCCTGGACGAGATGGCTTCCCTGATCGTCGCCTTGCCGACAACCGTCCACGTCGAGTTCGACTGGTCGACCGAGCATGGCGCCTGTCATGACTGCGGACTGCCGGCGGCCTACATCGTGCCGGACGCCTACGGGCCGGACAAGCCCCTGGGGCCGGAGCACCTGCGCTGCTGCGTCTGCGCCGCCCAGGACGCCGCCCAGGGTGAGCACATCGAGTACCTCTTCGCCTCCGACTTCGAGGTCGACTGATGGCCAGCTTCTTCGGCGAGGAGACTCGCACCATCAACGGCTGGACGGTCATCGTCGAGCCAAGCAACGGTGGCTCCATCTGGGGCATCTACCGAGACCGACGGGCCTGGGACTACGGGGACACCCCCGAGGACTGCAACATGGACCGCCAGTTCAAGGACGAGGCCTGGGCCGAAGCCACCGAGCGCGCCGAGGGCCGAGGCCCCAAAACCTAGGGAGTTCCCCGGGAACTTCTTGACATCCCGTAGCTCGACATGCTACGGTTCCACCGAACAACGAAACGAGGATCACATGAGCCTGGGCACCCGCTTCGGCAAGCAGCACCCCACGCCGGCCTCCGGCATCGTGGTGGAGATCGGCGAAGAGGTGTGCGACTCGGTCGTCACCGTCGGCTTCGATCTCGGCGACGGCGTCAAGACCGTCGTGGCTCTCGACGACCCGTGGCTCATGGACAACCTCGCCATCGGGATCATGGAGGCGGCCATCGTCATGCGCCGCCGCCAGAGGAACTCCTCATGAGCCGCGAGTCAACGGCGCTCGGCGCCTCGATCGAGAAGCTCGTGGCCACCGGGAACACCATCAACCTGGTGGTGACCCCGGGCCACGGGCAGAACAAGTCCACGGCTGAAGTCGTGGCTCCTGACGGCTCTGTCACGACCAAGTTCACGGCCAGCACCTTCGCTGATCTCGCCGGCAAGCTGGCCTCCGCCACGAGCGGGGTCAACGTGGTGAGCCCCACGGCGTCCGCCCTGGAGGCCATCATGTACCTCCGATCCATCGGGTCGGCGGCGCGGTTCTTCGCCCTGGATGCAGATGGCCACCTGGTCGACAACCCCGAGTTCGACACTCCGGTCATGCACCGGCAGAACGCCGCCGCCGTCCGCAACGGCCAGCGTCTGGGCGCCGCCGCCGTGCTCGACACGAAGACCAACGAGGTCACGCCCATCCCGGTGCTCAAGTGATCGACGGCTCCGAACTCGTCACGCTGGTCCTGACCAAGCACGAGGTCATCAACCTCCGCGGCCTACAGGCCGCCCACCTGCGCCAGCTCGGCGGTGGGGTCGACCCCCGCAACCCCGTCGAGGTTCGCCCGTCCGTCGAGTCCCTCTTCGAGGAGGGCGTCGAGCTGTACGACAAGCTGGGCCGAGCACAGTTCGGCGAGAAATACCCCCACTGGAGTTGACTCCAGCGCCCGAGTGTGCTAGAGTTCTGACCAACAACGAACAACCTACCGGGAGAACCCATGGACGGATATGAAGCCAGCGTCTACACCCTTCTGATCGTCGCCGCCATCGTCGGCATCTTCAAGGTGTGGCAGTGGGCCAACAAGGCCGAGACCGACGACGACGCCGACAACCGCTTCGGGGCGGCTTGCCTGGCCACCATCTTCATCGTCGTGGTCGTGATCGTCATGCCCTTCATCGGGCCGCACCACCCCTGGGGCAACGAGGATCGTCACCACGACGACCTCTACGAGCGCGACATGCACAGCACCTATGACTACGGCGTCCAGCACGAGCTGATCCGCGCGAGGATCGAGGCCCTGCAGGACGCTGCGTGTCCGGCGACCGACGGCATCCCCGGTGACTACCTGGCCATCCCCGGCGAGACCGTGGGCGAGGGCTGCCACTACTGGAACGCCGCCAAGCAGAAGGCCGTGCTGGATTCGGAGATCGCCGCCGACCAGCAGAAGATCGTCGATGCTCAGGCCCAGACCCAGGCCGGCATCGCTCGGCTGAACGACGACATCGCCAAGCTCCAGGCCCAGAAGGCGGCGCTCTGATGGGGTACGACCGCAAGCTCGTCTTCACCGAGTGCTTCCGTGCCTCGGGCGGCGCCCCCCAGACCATCTTCAACCGCGACACCCGGCCCGCCGAGGCGTGGGGTCTCGTCGTGGCCACGGTGGACCTCTGCGGTGTCGGCGGTCAGGTCGGCGCCGTCCTGGATGCCGCCATCCGCGCCGAGAAGGACCGGATCGCCGAGGACCCCAACACCTACGGCTTCGGGTTCTACTACGACGACGGCAACACCTTCACGGTCAAGGACCGCTACGACGACCCCGTGGCGCCGGTCGACCTCATGGTCCTCCGCAAGGCGCTGCGGGCCGAGATCGAGGAGAGCCGCGAGGCGGGCGAGCGCCCGTACCGGCGCTACACCGTGGCCCTCGCGCTCATCGAGGAGTTCGTCAACATCCAGAGCTGGCCGGATCACAACGGCTACCCGTCCATCACCTGCCTGCACTTCGGACACTGACCAAAAGGAGGGTCACCCTCCTAAATCTCAGGCACCAAAATCACCGGCACAGCCCTTGACTTCGGTCGGGGGCTGTGCTAGTGTGTGTCACAACAGCAACCGAGCACCTGGAGGAAATCCATGGGAGTCACCACCACCATCTTCGAGGCCGAGGGCTTCGAGGTCTTCGAGAACACGAGCGCCAACATGACGCTCGATCCAGAGGACGGCTACGTCGAGGTCGAGTTCCGTGACCCCGAGAACGGCATCGTCTACACCACCCTCTCGTTCGACCGCGGCGTCCTGCGCCAGCTCGCCGACGCCGAGGACAACCTGTTCGTGCTGGCCGCCCGATGAGCTTCGAGTTCCGTACTGCCCTGGGGGGCGGCCAGGTCTCCGACCAGGACCAGCTCACCCTGACCAACGACGCCGGCAAGGAGATCATCGTCACGTTCTGCACGGGCCTCGACGGCACTCCGGTCCTGTTCGTGGACACGCCCGAGCTGGGCGAGGACGCTGCCGGCCCGATCCTGCGGATCAACCTCAACGACGAGCCGGTCTGGGCGAACCCCGAGTTCTCCCTGGCCGACGACGACGGCACCGCCTGAGCGGCCCTGAGAGCGTCTGAGCCGGCCTAGACGGGCAATCACCCGCCCGGGAGGCTCAGACGAGCACAGGAGCGATCTCCGGAGGTCTCAGGCCGAATCCCTGAGGAATCCCCGGTGGGAAATCTCCGGGAGATCCCCAGCGGGCAGTTGATACCGCTGTCTGAGGGGGTCTCCCGGGGTCCACTCGACCCCTGCCCCACCGTGGCCCTGCTTGTACCTGCAGCGACAAGCATGCCGGTGGAGGTGGTCGCTTGTCGGCCGGTGGATATTTCAGGGGTCGGTTCGGCCCTCGCTGGCTTCGCCTGGCTCTCTTGGGTTCCTGTTGTTGTCTGTAGTGTAGCACACTAGACGGGCGGTGTCAAGGGGTCCCGGGAGAAATTCCCAGGACCCCCGACCGGCTACCAGTCGCCGAAGTCATCACCCCCGTCGGAGTAGGTGCCGTCGTAGGGCGACGGGTCGTCGTCCCACCGGGCCATCTCGGCCTCGGCGTAGGCCTCGTCGGCCTCGCACCAGCCCTCGTCCTCGTCGCCTGCGTACATCGTGCCCTCCCGGGTCGGTTGCTGTTAGATAGAACACTACACTACCGGCGAGCACTTGTCAAATCGAATTCCGAGAAATTTCCTAGGATCTAGACTTGACTTCCGGATTCCCATAGTGTAAGGTGTTTCACAACAGCAAGAACGAGCCGCCAGGGAGGCAGCCATGAGCAACGCAGCAGAGGTTTACGAGCGGGTCACCGCCGAGGTCATCAAGGCCATCGAGTCCGACGGAGTCGGCAACTGGACGAAGCCGTGGGTCAGCCGTGGCGGCCTGCCATCGAACGCGAAGACCGGCAACGCCTACAGCGGCGGGAACATCCTGATGCTCTGGATCATGGCCGAGATCAACGGCTACGGATCGAGCAAGTGGGCCACGTTCAACCAGTGGAAGGATCTCGGCGCCCAGGTCAAGAAGGGCGAGAAGAGCACCGCCCTGGTCCGCTGGAACGTGAGCAAGTGCAAGGGCACGCCGAAGGATCACAAGTGCGAGAAGTGCGGGAAGCTCTTCCCGGTCGGGTTCGCCGTGTTCAACTCCGAGCAGGTCACGGGCTGGACTCCTCCGGCCGAGCCTGACGGGCTGGACGACGCCGAGCGCCTCGCCCTCGCTGAGGCCTTCTTTGCCGCCATCGGTGCCGACGTCCGGCACGGGGGCGATCGAGCCTTCTACGCTCGGGTCGGCGACTACATCGGGATGCCCACGTTCGCCCAGTTCGCCACCGCGGCCGACTACTACAGCACCCTCGCCCACGAGCACACACACTGGACCGGCGCAGAGGCTCGCCTGAACCGTACGTTCGGCAAGGCCTTCGGAGACGACGCCTACAGCGCCGAAGAGCTTGTGGCCGAGCTTGGGGCGGCCTTCCTGTGCGCCATGCTCGGGATCTCCAACACGCCCCGCGAGGATCACGCCCAGTACCTGAGCCACTGGCTCAAGATCCTTCGGGCCGACTCCCGTGCCATCTTCGAGGCCGCAGGCAAGGCCAGCAAGGCCATCGACCTCCTGGTCACCATGTCGGGGGTCGCCCTGGCCGCCTGAGAAAATCCCGGAATTGGCCTTGACAAGTGGGTCGCCCTGTGCTATTGTACTAATCAACAGCAAGGGCGGCCCACGAGGGGCCAAGAGAGAGGGAGACGTGCCGGTGGTTCATTATCGAGTTCTCGCTTCAGGTTCAGTCGCCACGGTGGTTGACGGCCTGGTTACGGCCATCGACACCGACCCCTACGACGGTCCCGATTGGGATGACGGCCCTTGCTGCTCCATCTGCGACGGTCTCGGTCACGGTTACCCGGGCGGTGGACCGTGTCCACTGGAAGATCGTGGCTACTGGGATGATCCCCGAGGGGATTGACTTATCCACAGGGGTTGACGGCTGAGTAGGGTGTGTGATTTAATAAACGCATGAACACCGATACCCCGCTCGACACCATCTCCTGCCGCAACTGCGGCGAGACCCAGCTCTGGTTCCCGCTTCACGACGGGACCATGGAGTGCGGCCAGTGCGGCCAGCTCCAGGGCGACCCGCTCTACGCCGAGACCAAGGAGGTCTAGTAAGATGCCCGACTACACCACGATCGACCCCGAGGGCGAGATCGCCCACTCCCTCGCCCGCAAGCTCTGGACCGCCGAGAACGAGTACGGCAAGGAGTCCAACCGCGGGGCGACCAAGAAGACCGTCGACTTTGCTGAGGTCAAGGCCGAGGCCATCGCCGACACCTTGTCGGCCATCGTCGGGGCGACCCCCTTCGCTATCCGGGAGGCCACCCGTGCCGCCCTGGTGGGCGCCGGGCAGGAGCCGTCCGTCTTCGCCCAGGACTCGTTCGTCCCCTGGCGCGACGCCCTCACCGAGGCCGTCATCGACTTCCTGTTCCGCTACGAGGGCCTGGCTTGACAAAGCTGGCACGAATGTGCTAGTGTCCTACACAACAACAACAACCGCCGGGAGGCAACCATGAGCACCAATTACACCCACGCCGTCAAGATCAATGACACGGTCGTCCTGATCCACCAGGACGATGACGCCGACTCCACCCAGGTCGAGGCGGCGGTCGCCGCTGCCGCCGTGGCTCTCGCCAGTCTCGCCAGTGACGACATCCTCGTCACCGACCTGGCCGACGGTGAGGTCATCACCGTCACAAGGGAAGATGCCGACGAGTGGTGGGCCTGAGTCGCCGCCGGGCGCTCGGTCGTCGGGCCACGCCGGCCGACACCGTGCCGGTGGCCCGTGGTGGCTGGCTGGAGTGCCTGCCTGACTCCGCCATCGCTTCACGCCTGAACCGGGATGCCCGGCTTATCGTGGAGTGCATCGAACGGGGCGAGTACGAGCAGGCCCAACAGCTCTCCGATTTCTCCGCTCCGTATCGCGCCGAGGCCCGTCGTCGCCTGGGTGAGGGAATCGTCCAAATTCCCTCTTGACACCGTGGCCCCCAGGGTGTAGGGTGTCTGTAACAGCCACAACCGCCGGGAGGCACCATGACCATCGACATCCGCAAGGCCAACCCGATCGAGCGAGTGCTCGACCGCCTGGGCAGCATCGAGCTGCTGGGCGTCGTGTTCTCGCCAGCGGTGGGAGAGGGTACGATCCTGTACCGCTCCCGCCACGGTGAGCTGGTCTGCCACCTGTTCGGCCCCGAGGGCCACACGTTCTCCGGCGCCTACGAGGACGGTGGCGACGACCCTCGCCTCTCGTTCGAGACCCGCGCCGCATCCACCCTCCGCCGGGAAGGTCTCCTTCTCGGCACCTGATCGACAACAGCAAGGAAAGGAGGTCAGGCCAAGGAGAGTCCCCCGTCCCCCCGGCGGGGGACTCTTCGCGTCCGGGCTTGACATTTACAACGAGGTATGCTAGAGTCTTAGACATGCAGACAATAGCAATCACTCCGGTGCTGGGAGCGGTGACGGTGGCCATCTGCGCCGCCATGATCGGGTCCCTGTACGCGATGGAAGCGGTCGGCAAGGCCGCTCGGAGATTTCGGGAAATTCTCCGGAATCGGGGTTGACACTGTCGCACCCCCGTGCTATAGTGTGTTTCACAAGGACGGCGCAGACGACGGGCAGGCTGAGCGGCCAACCGAACGGGGCGACCGTCTAGACCTGAGATCCACGACGTTGACGATCGGCGCGATGCTTGGCATTGCGACACTGTCGACAAAATCGTTGCCCTTGAGGGGTGACTGAATCGAAAGGGTGACCGTTTTGACATAGCGTCTTAAGGGTGTTCGCCGCCGCAAGGGTACGACCCCTGAGTACGTTCACTCCGCTAGGGACAGGTTCAAGGTGGAGTGGGTTGCAGCACCGTCGATGGAGACACGTAACCCCACCGGAGCAAGTCTGGTCGGCGTTGTGGCAAGTGTGGTCGAGGGTCATCCCGTCCGGGATGGGACCGACAAAAAGCTCGTAAGCTATCCGATGAGCCCTCACCGTAGCGTCTGGTAGCCGAAACCTGCCATATCCTCGCTCGTTTAGTCCGGCGGTCCAGAGCCAGCAACCCCCGTCGGGTTGCGGGTCTATCTTGGCCATGAAGCGGGTCAGAAGCGGCACCATCTTGCCAGGATAACTCGGTGGGAATTGACTTGACAAAGCTCGACAAGATGTAGTAAGGTAATCACAAGTCGCTGGAGCAAGTCGCTCCACATGAGGACGGATAGGCAGGACCGGGGATTCCAAAGCCCCGGCCGGGAGGACGGTTGCCAGACCCCTTCCCGCACCGCTGGCACGGTGAACCTGCTGAATCCGCGCCACACTCGCCGGGCAGCTTTGAGCGCCAGGCACCGAGCTAGGAAGGGGAATACCCGGGGTCGCTCCCCGGTGGGCGGGTGGCTGCAGCCCCGCCCGGGCCATTTGCGCCCGGCAACTCTTCCGGCAACATTGCTTGATACTGGCCAGTAAATATGCTAGTGTCTCAATCAAACAGCAACCGCCTGGGAGGGCAGCATGGACATCAGCGAAGCAACGTCGATGGCACGAGGCGCCATGAATGACCACGGCCTTGGCCACTGGATCTTCACCCTGGACCGCTCCAAGCGCCGGTTCGGGCAGAGCCGCCCCCGTAGCTGCACCATCTCCATGTCGGAGCATCTCATCCGGCTCAACGACCGAGCCGCCGTGCTGGACGTCGTGCTGCACGAGATCGCCCACGCCCTGGTCGGCGCCGGACACGGACACGACCACGTCTGGAAAGCCAAGTGCCGAGAGGTCGGGGCCAACCCCGAGCGGTACTACGACAGCACGGCGGTGGCCACGCCGCCCGGCAAGTGGTTGGCCGTCTGCGAGAACTGCGGCCCCACGGGCAGTCGCCACCGTCGACCCAACAGCCTGACCGGGTGGACTCACGACCCCTGCGGCAAGGGCGCCATCACCTGGCGAGAGAACCGCGAGGGTTGGACGCCCCAAAGGGCCAGCCTGGCCGCCGCGGCGTCTGAGCCGTCGAGTGACGGCACCATCAGGGCCGGCAAGGCACGCCCCGTGCTGGATGCCGAGGCTCAGGCCCGAGTGGAGGCCAAGGCCGCCGCCCGAGCCGCCGAGATCAAGAACCGACTTGGCATCTAGAAATCTTCTCAAAGCACTTGACACGCCGGCCAAGGTGTGCTAGTGTATCAACCAATCCAACAACAACACGCCGGGAGGCACCGAACATGACCACCACCACCATCACCGCTCTGGACGCCGAGGCCATCGCCGCCGACTTCCTCACCGTGGACGACCTGCTCAAGCGGGTCAAGGCCAAGCACGAGGCCATCCGGCTCCAGGTCATCGACGCCTTCACGGCCGCCGAGATCACCGAGGCCGCTGGCGTCCTGTGCTCCCCGAGCTTCCCCCGCAAGGCGAGCATCGAGGCCGCCCTCCGGCTCAAGAACCCCGAGGCCGTCGAAGCCGTGACCGAACGCAAGACGTCGGTCGCTCTGGCCGAGGCCGCCCGCGACCTGGGCGTGATCACCCAGCGCCAGTTCAACCAGATCGTCAGCCAGGCCGACGAGCCGACCTACACGGTCCAGCCGAAGACGGTCAAGGTCCCGGTCGCCAAGGGCAAGCTGGTCCTGGGCGCCTAGCGGCCGAGGGGCAGGGAGGACAAGGCCCCCACAAGTCACACCGAACGCCACCGCCCGCCAGGCTCCTCCCTCCTGGCGGGCCGTGGCCGTTTTCCAGAGAAATCCCGAGATCCGCTTGACAAGCCGTGGCTAATATGCTACATTTACTCCATGGCAACACCGAAGCAGCACCCCGTGGTCAAGACCTGCCAGGAAGCCGTCGGGCGACGGTGGGGCAAGGAAGCCCGCGAGAACGTCGGAGACGTTGTCTACGAGGCGCTGTTGAACTCTGCCTTGGTCAACATCTGCACCGGCCAGGACGAGTCCGTAGACCCCGCCGCCATCGTCAAGGTCATGCGCGAGGCCCGCTCAGGAATCATCGAGGTAATTCACGGAGATTCTTGACAAGTGCCGTGAGGTATGCTATATTTACCTCATGGAACTTCGAGACGCTGATACCGATACCTCCATCACGGGGGGCCGACTCCTGGACGACGACCACGACGTGGTCGGAGTGTCCAGCTACGGCGACGACATCGCCGACAACTGCGCCGTCTGTGGGTTCGCGGTAGGGTTCTACTCCCTGCCGGAGAGCGAGCATGTGCCCGGAGGCCCGAGGGATCACTTCGGTCACTCCCCCCGCCGCAACGAGGACGCCGCCGTGTGGATCGAGCAGAACAACTAGGAGAAGCTCTTGACAATTGTCGTGAGGTCTGCTATATTTACCTCATGGCAACGAAGCAGAACGACCTCAACAGTGTGGCCTTCCAGGCCCACGCCGCCCGAGTGGCGGAGCGCCGGGAGCGCGTGGCCGCCCTGCGGGATGGCCGCAAGCTGCGGGCACACACCTACGCCGACCGGCGCAAGGTGGCCAATAAGCGGGCCTGCCGCGGAAAGGTGTACGCATGAGCAAGGGCTACGTCGAGGACTGGGTCGAGGCCCAGTCGGTCGAGGCATGGTCGGTGGGATTCATGGGCATCGGTAAGCCGAAGGTCCACATCGTCTGCGGCCGGTGCTCTGGCCCGAGCGCGTCGAGGGACTGGGCCACCGTGACCACACACGGCGACCGGATCGCCGTCTTCTGCCCCCACTGCCGGACGTGGAACTTGACCGAGCTGGTCCGGGCCTGAGAGGCTAGGGCATGAGCGCCCTGGGAGACTGGGCCACCCTCGTCACCGACGACCTGGGAGGCTACGGCATGGAGATTGAGCGCCGCTCGCCCATGTCCCCGGTGGCCTGCCGCGTCTGGCTGCCCGGCGTGACCGAGGCCGTGTGCGCCTTCCGGGGTGCTCGCATCCTGGGCCTACGCCCGTTCGAGCCGATCAAGGAGAACCCCCACACCGCCGCCGATGGTGGCTACCAGCTCGTGGTACACCTGACCGAGGCTCAGGTAGCTGAGGCATGGAGCCAACTGGCCCGGCCGGGAATCCTGGAGAGTTCCCCGAAAGAACTTGACAGCGGCCCGAGGGGTGTGCTAGAGTAATAACCAACAGCTAGAACAACGCCGGGAGGCAAGCATGGCAACCGAGATCACCTTCCTGACCAAGCTCACGCTGGTCCAGGACATGACCGAGGCCGAGGCTCGCGAGGCCGTCATGGCCCACATGCCCGAGGTCATCGGGGATTACGTCATCCCCGAGTACGACGGCGACGAGTACGACCCGTCGTCCATCGACTCGACCGACGTCGAGATCACGTTCCCCGGGGACGAGTCGTGAAGTGCCCCGAGTGTGAGGGCACCGTCGAGGCCAACCCGACGCTCTACCTGACGGTGGCCGATGACGGCTCCGTCGAGGTCTACGGCATCGGCACCGAGGACATGGTCCTGTCGTGCGACGACAACGAGCACGAGCTGGACCCCGAGCTGCACCGGGAGTTCTACGGCAAGGTCCGTTCATCGGTGGGCGCGTTGGAGAATTACCTCGCCACCGGGCTTGCAATTTAGCACCCCGTGTGCTAAGGTACTAACCATGAGGAACCGCCGCCGTCACAAGCTCTCCATCTGGCTCATCCCCTTCTACGCTCTGGCCCTTGTGGCCGGGGCCATCGCCATCCTGATCGTCGCCATCTGCACCGGGGTCAAGCTGGTGCTTGAGGCCCGAGGCCCGTCCACCCGCGTCAAGGGCGTGAGTCGCCGGGAGAGCGCCGAGGTGGAGCGCGAGTGGAAGCGGTACGAAAAGGGCGACTGGAAGCCCCAGACCAAGCCGCCCTACACCACCGTCGCCGGTCGCCGCGTGCTCGGCAAGCCGGTCGACATTGACTCGCTCGACCGCCGCCCGCCGCCCCGAGTCGTGGTGTTGCCGGATGGCTCGACATTCTGAGTTGACAACCGTTCTCACTAGTGATATAGTGAGTCCAACAACCTGAACCGCCGGGAGGCACGATGCACAACGCACTGGAACCAAGCGAGCCGGACGAGATGGTCGTGCCGGTGGATGAGGACACCTGCCGCGTCTACCTTGGCTGCGGCCATTGGTCCAGCCCGATCAGCTCCCGCTCCAGCCACTTCGACTTCCCCGAGGACCCCCTGGACTGCCCCACGTGTTGCGCCCAGGACAAGCCCGGCGCCAAGGAAGCGGGCCGCCAGATGCACCCCCTCCTGCAGACCGCTCTCTACCTGGCCCGGCAGGACGGTGCCCTGTGAGCGTGCGAGCCGCCCGCCGCATGGTCACCGTGTCCTGCACCGCGTGCCCCGACTGGACGCGTCGCTACGTGGACGGGGACTTCGACTGCGCCCTGGCTACGGACGTGTCCTTCGACGCCCACGAGGCCGAGGCCCACCCCAACGGTGGGGCCGGCTACTCGACCACCACCGAACGCCGGGAGGCCCAAACGTGAAGCTCCGTCACCGCTGCTCCATCTGCGCCATGTGGCTGGCATCCGTGCCCGCCGCCCGCCCCCTCCTACTCGGCGGGATCTTCCTGCTGAACGTGGTGCACCCGCTCATCCACGGCTCTCAGTTCGACAATGGCGCCCTAGATCAGCTCCTGGCGAGCGCCGACATGCTGGCCGCTCCGATCGCGCAGGGTTGACAATGCCCGGTGAATATGCTAGGGTACTAACCATGGACACGGAGATCTGGTATCACGGTTCGGCCCACGAGGGCTGGCTGGACTGCCCCTACTACATCCACGTGGGCACCGAGGCCGCGGCCCTTCACCGAGCCAACCCCGAGAATTGGGACGTGGACGATGCCATCGCCTGCGGCTACTACGACCCGGCGCATGCCCGCATCTACGTCGTAAAGCTCGACCCTGCCGCCACGATCGACCCTGTCGTTTACAACGACGACTACGGCTATGGCTACCTGGTCGACTCAGAGGTCCCCGAGGTCCCGGAAATGGTCGCCGTCCCCGGACGCAACCACCACCGGCTAGTCCAGCCTCACCCCTACGATGTCCTGCGTTACGTCAACGCTGTCGAGGACCGAGGTAATGTGAGCCTGCTCGTCAACCCCGAGCGGCTTACGCTGGTCGAGGTCTACGAACCCGTCTGGTCCAACCTGGCCGTGGCCTGAGAGAAATCTCGATTTCCACTTGTATTACCCCGGCTAGTGTGCTAAGGTAGTGCTTGTCAACCGGGGAACCCTTCCCCACAAACCCCCAACAGGAGAACCCCCGCATCATGAGCACCGCCACCCTGACCAAGCCCGCCACCCGCAAGGCCAAGCGCGAGGCCACCCCCGACGAGGTCCGTTCCTGGGCCGTCGCCAACGGCGTCCCGATCGGCACCCGTGGCCGCATCTCGGACGAGGTCCGTGACCAGTTCAACACCGCCAAGAAGGGGTCGATGGCCTACATCGGCTCGATCCCCGGCCGCAAGCTCAAGCTGACGCTCGCCGCCTGAGCCGCGCCGGCCACAACCGACACAACCGAGAGGGACCGGGGCCACCAGACCCCGGCCCTTTCGTCGCGCCCGGTGGGCCGGTAACTGCCGGTGGGAAAACCCGGGCAGGCTTCGGCCCGTGCTCCCCGTGCTCTGCCGGGGTAGCCCTCGTGGTCGTTATCGACAGTATAGCACACTAGGCTACAGGTTGCAAGGGGAATTTCTAGAAATCTAGGGTTGTGTTCCTGGGCCAGGTATGCTATAGTAACCCTATCAAGTCAACCGCCGGGAGGCACGCAATGACCGAATGCGAGTGAGCGCCTGGATCTTGCGGGCGCTCCGGGCGACCATGGGCGGGACGAAGTAGGTGGGCGAGACGGCTCCGGTGTCGGGGTTGACCCCGGCCTGCAGCCAGTCGACGTGGTCCTGGCAGATCTCGACCCAGCCCTCTTCGCCGTCCTCGATGGTGGGATGCGCGGCCTGCCCCATCGACTCGTTGTGACATTTGAGGAACCACGGGGATCGAGGTCGGCTAGAGCAATTCGGCCCGGGGGCTTGACAACCCCTGGGCCGTCTGCTATAGTGCAGTTAACAGCTACCGCCGGGAGGCACCAATGACCATCACCCTGACCCACCGCTCCGCCGACATCCTGACCGTCGAGATCGACGGCACCGAGGTGGAGATCGACACCTTCCCCGCCGCGCCGGATGACACCGACCGGGTCTACGTCGGCCCGACCAAGGACGGCAAGACGACCGTCTCGTGGCTCTCGCTCGACAACGGCTACTCGGGCTACGACCCGATCGAGGATGACGAAGGTGTCATCTTCGACTCGTTCCGCTGGGGTGACCCCGACCGCTTCGAGGGTGACTTCGAGGCCGTGCAGGCCTACCTGGCCGCCGACACCGAGCACCGCTTCCTGGTCGAGTGCTACCAGCACGGTCTGGTCGCCTACGCGCTCAAGGGCTCCGATGAGGCCAACCGCTTCCCCGACCGGATGTTCGACGTCGGCGTGGCTGGCATCCTCACGGTGCCCGACGACGTGACCGACCCCCGTCGCTACGCCGAGGGTGTCCTGCAGGCCTACACGGACTACTGCAACGGCAACGCCTACGGCGTCAGCTACGTGGAGATCGTGAACGGCGTGCCCGGCGAGGTGGAGTCCTGCTGGGGCTTCCTGGGCGACGACAACGCCGAGGGTGAGGCCAAGGCCCTGGCTGGGATCGTGTCGTGAAGATGCCGACCTACTACATCGGCGGTCAGGGTGGCGATGGTGAGAACAACGTCATCGGCCCCTACCGTTCTGAGCGTCGAGCAGACGAGGACTGTAAAGCCCTGAACGCCTCCATTGGCGAGGACGAGGACTACCGTTACTGGGTCGGCGTCATGCATCATCCCAGTAGGGCCATGGTGGAGCTGACGTGACCGACAACCCCTCCGGCACCCGCTGGCAGATCGCCTACCTGATCGGCCGGGGCGAGGCCGTCAACCCGGAGGACGGTGAGCCGGTGGTTCTGCTCCGCAACTCGCAGGATTCCGTCTGGGATCTGTACGAGGGTGTGGAAACGCCGGCCTTCTGAGGAAGAGGGGTACCCTCCTGAAACCATTGGGTGAAAGAGGGATACCCTCCTGAAATTCATCGACCAAAAATGCAGCCCTGGCCTTGACTTTCGAGGCTGGGGCTGCTATAGTTCTAACCAACAGCTACTACAACCCGCCGGGAGGCAAAGCGCCCATGCCCTTGACCTGCATCCTCACCGAGGACAACATCACCGCCGAGGACGGCTGCACGACCCACGACCACGAGGAAGGCGAGCCCCTGCACGATGCCGACCCCGATGACCCCGCCACCTGGACGCGCTACCGCTGCCTCTACGAGAACGGCGAGGAGGTCGAGACGCTGGCCTACAACCACGACCACGCCGAGCGGCGCACGCGCCCGAAGATCAGCCACGGCTGGGGCTCCGACGGCATCGGCATGACCCTGCGACCGCCCGCCTGGTCCATCATCGACCTGGTCGAGTACCCCGACCCCTCAGAGGCCCTGTCGTGACCGCCGAGGCTCCTGGGGCTACGATGGTCCCCATGACCAAGGCGAAGGCCGTAGCGGCCAACGAGAAGGCTCTCAGCAAGGTCGAGGGGTCGCTGCCGGACTTCAGCGGGCGCACCCTGGTCGACAGCTCCGAGATCGTGGACCTGCTGCTCGACCTGCGCCAGTTGCTCATCGAGAGCCAGAACTAGCCGGCCGACTTCCGCCGAGCACCGAGCGAATCCCTGGCGGAGTACAGAGGAATCTCCGGTGGGAATCCCTGGCGAAGTCCCGGTGGGAAATCTCTGCGGTGGTTCGACGGTGGGCGGTGGCGCCCTCGCTGGCCCCGGTGGGGCCGCGGCGGTTATCCACAGGGTTATCCACAGAACGCCCGTTCGGCCGAGGTTGTCCACAGGCCGGTAGGCTTATCCACAGGTTGTCCACAGCTCTGTCCACAGGCCGGCTTGTCCACAGACTTGTCCACAGCCGCGGCCGAACCCTCGACCTCCACTAGAGGCCGAGGGTTCCGGGCCGGGGCCTAGGCGACCTCGCCCACCATGATCGAGTAAGCGAGCGGCCCGACGACGTCGCAGAACTCCGGGCCGCTGGACAGGTTGAGATCCTCCGCGGCGTGAGTCAGGCTCTCTGCGAGATCCTCGTCGCCGGACTCGCCCGCGGCGTCGGCATCGCGGAGCATCTCGTCGATGAGAGCACGCTTCGCCTCGTCGAACGAGTCGAGCGCGTACGGCTCCGCGTCCGGCATGTATCCCGGCATGTTGACGACAACGACAAACGACATGGTGTGACCTCCCTAGGTCGAGGCCGGCGCGGTGCCGACGAGTGAGACCGTAGCAGAATAAACAGACCGTGGCAAGTCTGCCCGCGATGCCTACTCTCGCAAGGGATCGAGAAATCTAGACAAAATGCTTGACGGCCCTAGACCGGTCGTGGTTAGATGTCCATGTGCCCCGGAGACACCGGGCCGGAAAGGGTAGGAACCATGTTCGATGCTTACGAGGACACCATCGTGGCAGGCTCGGCCGATCTCGACCTCGACGCCTTCCTGTCGGGCGCCGATCTGGGCGAGGGTTTCGAGGACGACGAGGCCGTGGCCGAACTCATGGCCGAGGATCTGGCCCTCGAACTCGGGGCCTAGTCCGGCCGGGGCCTCTGGGGCAAGTCTCCAGAGGCCCCTAAGCGGCCCGGGGCAATCCGGACCGCTCAGGGGCCTACCGGCCCGGCCAACAACAACAGGAACGGGACAGGAACCATGACGGAATGGGCGCACACTTTCACTGATCGCAAGATGAGCGGTCGCCGCGATGGAATGGCCTACGCGGTCCGGGCCGGACTCCACACGATCGGCACTCAACGGGCCTACTTTTCGGTCACGGGCACGATCTACAACTACGGGCACGACGTCGGCGGAGGGTGCATTCACGACGACATCTTGCGACTCTGGCCGGACCTCGCCCCGGTCGTCGCGCTCCACCTGTCCGACGATTCCGGAGCGCCGATGCACGCGGTAGAGAACGCTCTCTACTGGGCCGGACTCACGGCCTACCCTGAGGCCCGGGACTCGGCGCAACTGGCCCGGCATCTCCGCGTGAGTCACGATGACGCGGTGTCGATCGTGGACTACTGCGCCGACGACCGGAACTCGCGAGAGGCCATGACCTTTTGCGTCCGGATGCTCCGGGCCGGATGGGCGCGGGAAGCCGCGGAAGCGGTCGAGCTGCTGGACTCGCTCACGATCTGAGAAAATCACTCAAGTCCGGCCCGACCGGGGCCGATGACTACTACAACAACAACAACGGCCCGACCGGGCCAGAATCGAGAGGGAACGATGAACGAAGCCCGCGTGGCATACGAGTACGACCGGGGCAAGCGCGACGAGCGCGAGCGGATGCTCCGGACGCCGATTCTGCCGAACTCGGCCGAGATCGTCGCCAACCTGTACCGCTAGGCCAGAGGCCCCGGAGAAAATCCCGGGGCCTCTCGCATTTTTCCTTGACGGCCCCGGTCGTCACGTGGTTAGATCACTAGGTGCCCCGGAGACGCCGGGCCAGGAAAGGGAATCATGACCGAACGAGCGAACAAGTTTGCGGGCAAGTGCCGGGTCTGCGGGCAGACCGTCGAGGCCGGGGCCGGACTCCTCACCGGTCGGCCCGGAGCGTGGACGGTCCAGCACGCCGCGCCGAAGTGGGTCGGCTCGCCCGTGTCCGGCGGATTCGTCGGAGGGTGCCCCGAAAAGGTCGAGGCCCCGGCCCCGGTCGAGGCCGTGGCCGATCCTGAGCGCGGCGTCTACGTGACCGCGACCGGGCAGCTCGTCCGGGTCCAGCTTGCCCGCGGCTCGCGCAAGGCTTACGGGCTGACGTGGCACGCTCGCGGCGGTCACTCCGGAGAATGGAAGTACGAGGGGCGAGCGATCCTCGCTCAGATCGTGCGGCCCATCTCGGCCGAAGAGGCCGCGCTTTTCGGGCACGATGCCGGGCAGTGTGTGTTCTGCTCTCTCTCGCTCGATGACGACCGATCGGTCGCTATGGGTTACGGCCCGGTCTGCGCCCGCAACTACGGCCTACCCTGGGGGAACAAGCGCCAGGCCGTCAAGGTGCCGGGCAAGGCCGAGGCCATCGCCGAAAGCGTATGTGGGAGCGTGTGACGTCTGGGACAAGGCG
>Ga0075026_100000119_pt1 | contig 26700 bp, 22 predicted proteins | sample Str012_2_FD_71392 | JGI IMG/M metagenome (GOLD analysis project Ga0075026, IMG submission 71392) | Freshwater sediment microbial communities in response to fracking from Pennsylvania, USA - Straight Creek_MetaG_SC_2012 | ecosystem: Environmental > Aquatic > Freshwater > Creek > Sediment... | reverse complement strand
GATGAGCGACGACGGATCCGAGAGCGTCGCGGTCCAGGGGGTCGAATCGAGCGGCATCCGCGCGTACCAGAGCACGCCGGTCGCCGAGATCAACGGACCTGCAACGAGGAATCGGCGCGCCCCGATCCGACCCGCCACCGTCCCCACCCGGGTCGAGAGGACGACCAGCAGGATGCCCCACGGCACCCCGACGGCACCGGCGGCCAGCGCCGTGTAGCCGAGCACGCCCTGCAACATGAGCGCCTGGTACAGGAGCATCACGTACAGCGCCCCGTAGATGAAGAACGTCGCGAGGTTGATCGACGCGAAGGTCCGCGACCGGAACAGGCTCGGCGGCACGAGCGGATCGGGCCGGCGGGTCATCAGGAACGGGAAGGCGATGAGCGCCAAGACACCGACCCCGAGGGCGACCCACGCCGCGGTGTCCTGCCAGTCCTTGGCCTCGCCCCGGACGAGCCCGACCGTCAGGCCGCCCACCGCCAGGGCCGCGACGAGTGCGCCAAGCCAGTCGAACCGCCCGTTCGCCTCCATGTCGCGCGACTCCTCGACGTGACCGAGGGTGGCCCACAACGCGACCAGCAGGACGGGGACATTGATGAGGAATGCGACCCGCCAGCCGATGGTGTCGACGAGGAGGCCACCCACGACGGGACCCACCAGGGTGAGCGCGGCAGTCGATGCGGCCCAGATGCCGAATGCCCGTCCGCGCTCCGGACCATGGAACGCGTGCGTGATGAGCGCGAGGGATCCGGGGATGAGCAGTGCGCCCGCCGCGCCCTGGAAGAGGCGGAAGACGACCAGCCACTCGAGCGTCGGTGCGAGTCCGCACAGGGCGGAGGTCGAGGCGAACCCGACCAGGCCGATCATGTACACGCGCCGCCGGCCGTAGCGATCGGAGAGCGCACCCGACACGATGAGCAGGGCGGCGAGGACCGCGAGGAACCCGCTCTGGATGTAGTACTGGCCTTCGTACACCGTGACGATGGAGGCCGGGAGTTCCTTGCCGATCGTCGTGAGCGCGACGTTGACGATCGTGCCGTCGAGGAAGACGGCGCCGGATCCGATGACCGTGGCGACGAGCGTCCAGCGCTGGCGGGTGGTCACGGCACCAGTGTCGCAGTGCTCGACAGGGCTCCGCAAGCTTCCCGGGTAGACTCTCGCGCATGCCCGGACCCGTGGCGCTCGTCGGCGCCGGTGAGTTCCTTCCCGCGATGGCCGAGTTCGACCAGGCCCTGCTGACCTCGACCGGGCGGACGCGGCCGCGCGTCGTGATCCTGCCCACCGCGTCCTACCCGGATGGCGAGGAGGTCTTCACGCACTGGGCGGCGATGGGCGTGGCCCACTTCGGATCCTTGGGCGCCGAGGTCGAACCGCTGCTCGTTCGCGATCGCGCGGCGGCGGAGGACGGGGCGGCGGCCCAGGCCGTCGGCGAGGCGGACCTCGTCTACCTGTCCGGCGGCAAGCCCGCCTACCTCATGGACGCGTTGGGTGGCACGGCTGTCGGCCGAGCGTTGGCCGACGCCCACGAGCGTGGCGCGATCCTGGCCGGCTGTTCGGCCGGAGCGATGGCCCTGGCGGGCAACGCCTTCGACTTCCGCCTGCGCGTGCTGCCGTGGATGTTGCGCTGGCGGCCGGGCCTCGGGTTCGTCCCGGGGGCGTCCGTTGTGCCGCACTACGACGCCTGGCCGGAACCGCTGTCGGTGCTCATCGCGCTCCAGGCGCCGCGTGGATCCGTGGTCCTCGGGATCGACGAGGAGACGGCCGCAGTAGGGCGCGACGGTGCCTGGCAGGTGCACGGCAAGGCTCGGGTGACGGTCTGGAGAGGTCGTCGGCGGGAGCGCTACCGCGCCGGGGAGATCTTTCGGATCTGAGAACGTGGGTGGCGATCTCGTCGCGGCCCTCCCAAGCCGCGCGGATCCGCCGAGGGGTCAGTCCGGCTTGACGGTCCGGAAGCAGTCCGAGCAGTAGACCGGTCGGTCCATGCGCGGCTTGAACGGGACCTGGGCCTGGTTGCCGCACTCGGAGCAGACCACCGCGAAGAACTCACGGGTGGGGCGCTCGTCACTGCGTTCGTAGCCGCGCGGGCCACCGATCTCGCGGACGTCGTAGCCGGCGTCGCGGGTGGCTCGTCGACTGGCGCGGCAGCCGGTGCAGCGCTTCGGCTCGCTGGTGAAGCCTTTCAGGACGTAATACTCCTGGTCGGCGGCGGAGTGGATGAAATCCATCCCACAGTCGACACACTGGATGGATCGATCGGCGTAGGTCACGGGAGCTCCTCTGGGGCGCGCGTAAGCGGCTGGCGGAGCGTCCTGGGACGAGCGTGGCCGGCACATGGGGCGACCTGGTCGCGCCGAAACCGGCGAATCAGTGCGTCCCAGGTGCCGACAGCGATCTGTCGTTGGGACGCACCGGTTGTATGAGCCGGGAGGATACAACGAGTTCTGAAAATCGGCTGAGAACGCCCGGGGGAGGAAGCCGCTGCGACACCGTACCTGTCACAATGACCCCCGAACATCCGGGGCGGCGAGCGAGGAGTCATGGGGGCGCCTCGCTCGCACGAACGCCCCGGTCGCGTCGTCCGGCACATGACCGACCAGGAGGCGAGCCCCGACCGGATGCTACGGATCATCCACACCGCAGACGTCCACCTGGGCGCGCGCCACGACGATCTTGGCGAGCAGGCCGCCGCGCAGCGCGAACGACAGTTCGCGGCGTTCGCCCGTGCCGTGGACCTTGCCCTCGTCGAGAAGGTGGACCTGTTCCTGATCGCCGGCGATCTCTTCGACTCGAACGTCCAGCCGCGCCGGTCCGTGGAGCGCGTCGCCGCTGAGCTGAAGCGGCTGGTGGAGGCTCGGATCCGGGTGGTCCTCATCCCCGGCACCCACGACGTCTACGACCGAGCGTCGATCTACCGTGCCTACGACCTGCCGACGATGGCCGGCAGCGCGGCCACGGACGACTACGTAACGGTCCTGACGCCCGATGTCGCATCTGTCCATCTGCCGTCGATCGATGCCGTCGTGCACGGCCCGGTCTTTGCCACCAAGCGGGCTCCGCACAGCCCGTTGCGCGGCCTGGTCGCCGACGTCCCCGGGGTCGCCGCCACCTGGCGGGTCGGCATGGTCCACGGCTCCATCGCCATCCCCGGCAAGACGGACCGCGACGAAGTCGTGATCACGACCGAGGAGATCGCCGCGACGAACCTGGACTATCTGGCACTGGGCCACTGGCATTCGGCCCAGACCGGCAAGGCGGGTACCGTCACGTACGGCTATGCGGGCGCCCCCGAGGCGGTCGCGCTGGACCAGGACCGGGCGGGCAAGGTCCTCCTGGTCGAGCTGGCGTCCGATGCGAACAAGCGGACGGTGAAGATCGAGGAGCGCCAGGTCGGAGCAACGCGGTTCGAGAAGCTGGAGCTGGATGCGAGCGGCGTGGCCGGACAACCGGGCTTGATCGCGACCCTCAGCGCGAAGGCGGACCCGGACCTCGTCCTGGACGTTCGTCTGGTCGGCGTCCGGCCGGACGACCTGGATCTGGATACGGACGAGGTGGAGGCGGCGCTCGCCCGCCACTTCCTCAAGACCCGCGTGCGTGACGTCTCCCTGCCCGCGATGACGGAGGGCGTCCTGCCCTCACCGGACACGGTCGCCGGCGCGTTCATCCGCGACCTGGAAGCTCGGATCGCGGAGCTGGAGGGCGCTGTCGACCGGACCCCGGAGCGATCGTCCGAAGCGGCTGAGCTGCGTGATGCGCTGCGCCTCGGCCGATTGCTGCTGGCCGGCCACGAGGTCTCGCTGTGAGGATCCGTCGGCTGCGCGTCCAGAACCTGCGTCGCTATCGAGAGCTGGACATCGATCTGGCGCCCGGCCTGACGATCGTCCGCGGTCCGAACGAGGCCGGCAAGTCCACGATCCAGCGGGCGATCGAGCTCGCGCTGACCCGGCGGGTCACGAGTGCGGCCGGCGACCTCGATTCGCTGCGCTCCTGGGACGCGCTCGACGGTGCGCAGACGGTGGTCGCGATCGAGTTCGACCAGGACGAGGACGGCGAGATCCGGACGGGCACCCTCGAGAAGACCTTCGCCGGCTCGAAGGGGACGGTGGACCTCCAGTACGACGGCCAGTCCATCACGGATCCGGCCCTCGCCGACCAGGTCCTGGCCGAGCTGACCGGCGTCCCGACCGAAGGGTTCTTCCGCTCGACCGGCTCGGTCCGCCACATGGAAGTGGCCGGCCTTGCCCGCGACGAGGCGGCACTCCGGGACCGCCTGCAGGCGTCTATCAGCGGAGCGGATCGTGGGACGAGCTTCGCCCGCAAGAAGCTGGACAAGGCCCTGCACGACCTGACCACCCGCGGCGACAAGAACCCGGGGCGCCTCAAGATCGCCGAGCAGGCCCTGGCCCAGGCGGCGGCCTCGGTGGAGCACGGTGACCTGGCGCTCGCTCAACTGGAACGGGATCGGGACAGCCTGTCGGGCGCGCGCGAACGTCGAGGCGAGGCGGAATCGTCCCTCGTCGAGCGGCGAGGGCTGCTCGAGAAGGCCCGCCAGGCCGAGCGCCTGGCCGCCGAGCGCGATGCCGCCAAGGAGCGCTACGACCGGTTCCGCCGGGCCGTCGAGGTCAGCGACGAGATCGCCACGCTGGCCACCGCTCACCCGTCCCCGAACGCCCTGCCGGTGTTGCGCCAGGTCGTGGAGCGGCTGCGGGTCAGCGACACACGCCTGCGCGAACTGCGCGCGATGTTGTCGGGCGAGGTGGACGTCCAGTTCGAGGTGGCGCCGGAGTCGCCCTGGCAACTGGTCTCGCGTTTCTCGATCCCCCTGGTGATCATCGGCGTGCTGGTGACCCTCGCGGCGGTCGCCGGGAGCGCGTCGCGCGTCCTGGACCTCGGCCCCATCCCGCTCATCGTCGGCCTCGTCGTGGCGGGCGTGGGACTGGTCCTGGCCATCGTCGCGATCGTCATGCGCCGCGGTTCCAGGATGGATACCCAGCTGCGGGACGTGGAGATCGACCGGCGGTTGCGGGGACGGTCGGACCTCGAGGAAGAGCAACTCATGCTGGAGGCGGACGTCAAGCGTCAGCTCGAATCCCTGGGGCTCGACGACCTGCCGGCGGCCGAGGCGATGTTGACCGCCGAGACGGAGCACGTCGCGACCATCGACCGGCTGTCGGCGCAACTCGATGGCCTGGTCGGCAAGGAGCCGCCGGTGGCGTTGCCCGGGATGCGCGACGCGGCCGCGCTGGAGATCGAACAGAAGACGAGCGCGCTCGAGGCTCTCGGACCGGTGGCCAAGGAACCGCGCGCCCGTGAACGCCTCGAGGTCGAGGTCAAGGGCCAGGAGACCGCGCTCGAATCGGCCCGTGACGACGAGGCGAACGCGCGGGCCCGGGTCGAGGCCAACCCGGTGGATGCCGAGCAGGTCGCGGCGCAGGCCGAACGACTGGCCGCCTGGCGTGAGCAGATGGCGACGCTCGAACGCCGGCAGCGCGTGTACGCCCTGACCCTCCAATCCATCGACGATGCGGAGCGGGCGACCATGAAGACGGTCACTCGCTATCTCGAGAAGCACATGGTCGGCGACCTGGCGACGGTCACGGACGGCCGGTATCGCCGGGTCCAGGTGGACGACCGGACGCTGGACATCGAGGTCATGGCGCCCGAGAAGGGCGACTGGGTCAAGGTCAGTTCGCTGAGCCAGGGCACGCTGGACCTCGTGTATCTGACCGCGCGGCTGGGTCTCGTCCGCCTAGTCACCGGCGATCGCCGTCCGCCACTCCTAATGGACGACCCGTTCGTGAGCCTCGACGATGCCCGCGCCATGCGAGCCCTTGGCCTGCTCAAGGCCATCGCAGCGGACTTCCAGGTCATCTACATGACCACGTCGGACCGATACGACAGCGCCGCGGATGCGGTCGTCGAGTTGCCCGGGCCCACGGCGAAGGACGACGCGGCCTCGGCCGCCACCACCGGGTCGTCCACCTGATCGACGTCCTCTCCGGCGCCACCGGCGCCGTCGTCTTCGGGCTCCTGTCGGCTGCGTCCTGGGGCGCGGGCGACTTCGGCGGCGGGTTGACCAGTCGACGGGCCCCCGTCTTCGGGGTGGTCCTGATCTCGCAGGTCGTCGGTATGACGATGGCGTTGCTGATCGCACTCCTGCGCGGCGAGTCGTTCCCCACGGCTATGGATGTGGGCTGGGCCGTGGCCGGTGGATTCGCGGGCGGCACGGGGATCGCCAGCCTCTATCGCGCCCTCGCCATCGGACGGATGGCGGTCGTCGCACCGATCACCGCCGTGCTGGCGGCGACGATCCCGGTGGTCGTCGGGTTCGCGACCCACGGCCTGCCTGCACCGGTGGTCCTGCTCGGGATGGGCCTGGCGGTCGTCGCGGTGATCCTGGTGTCCCAGGTCCAGGACACCGTCGAGGGCCGGTCGCGGGGATTGGGCCTGGCCGTCCTGGCGGGCGTCGGTTTCGGCCTGTTCGGTGTCTGCATCGGCCAGCTGAGCGGAGGACACGTCTTCGGGCCGCTCGTCGTCGTTCGAGCCACGGAAGCGGTGTTGATCGGCGGACTGGTGGTCGTCTCGCGATCGCCATGGCGACCACCGCGCGACCTGGTCCTGGCGATCTGTGCCGTCGGGGTCCTCGACATGGCCGGCAACGGCGCGTACATCCTGTCGGCCCAGGCGGGATCGCTGGCGATCGCGTCCGTCCTGTCGTCGCTCTATCCGGTGACGACGGTCATCCTCGCCGCCACGTTCCTGCGCGAGCGTGTGACGAGGGTGCACCTCCTTGGCATCGCGCTGGCGGCCGTCGCGGTCGGCCTCATCGCCTTCGGCTCCGCGTAGACTGCCCGGCATGACCGACCCCGCCTCGTCGACGCCCGCGCTCGAGTCCGTGTGGCTGGTCGAGGCGACCTACGCCCCTGACGCCGCCGAGACGCGAGGACCCTTCCGCCCCCGACACCTGGCCGCCGCGGCGGTGCGCAAGGCGAGCGGCGTGTACGTGGAGATCGGGGCGTTCCAGGACGTGTCGAGCTCGATCATCCTGGTCCGGGCCGAGTCCGAGGCCGCCGCGCTCGCGATCGTCGCCGACGACGTCTACATGGCCAACGGGATCTGGGTCGAGTTGCGGGCGCGACCGTTCGGACGCCTCGCGGATCGGCCGGCGATCTAACCTTCGGCCTCGCGGTGGACCTGGATGGTCTCGACTTCGCGCGGGTCTCGCAGGATGACGACCTGCATGAAGCCATCGAGGTCCAGGGCGCCGTCGTCCACCGACCGGCGGACCTGGGTCAGGTGACGCCGCACGACGTCCTCCGGGACGACCCGATCCAGGCGAGCGGCATTCCTCGACAGCACGACATCGGGTGGGAGGTCCAGCACGACGGCGACGGCCGGGATGCCGGCCGCCCTGGCCCGTCCTACGAGCGTTCGACGGGCCGACGGCATCAGGTTCGTCGCGTCAACCACCGTCAGTCGACCGGCACGGAGTCGTCGCTCGAGTGCCGCGTGGAGGGCCGTGAAAGCGGCACCCGTGACGGACTGGTCGGTCGGGTCGCCGGCGATGGCGGTGCGGAACGCGTCGGACGACAGGATCTCCGCCGGCGCGAAGTGGCTGGCGGCGAACGTGGATTTGCCTGAACCGGCCGCGCCGATGAGCACGGTGAGCGACGGGTCCGCGAGCGAGAGAAGGGCCACGGTTCCGATGATGCGCCAGCTCGCGCCGACACACCCGTCCGATCGACCCTCGGGTGCGAATGGACGGTGATGGACCCGAGCACCGCCGTCATCTGGTTCCGCCGAGACCTGCGTCTCCACGACCATCCCGCGCTGACCACCGCCGCGGAGGGCCACGACCGTGTGGTGCCGCTGTTCATGCTGGACCAGGCGTTGCTGGAGGGTGGGTCCGCCAGCCCGATCCGGACGCGGTTCCTCCTCGAGTCGTTGCGGGAGCTCGCGGCTTCGCTGGCTGGGCTCGGGGCACCGCTGGTCATCCGGTCCGGGGACCCGGCGGACGCGATCGTCGCCATCTGCGCGGCCACGGGCGCCCGCGACGTCTACGCATCACGCGACTACGCGCCATATGGGCGCGCGCGCGATGCCAGGGTGTCGGACCGGCTCGCCGTGTCCCGCGTCACGTTGCACGTCGAGCGCGGGAACCTCATCCACGAGCCGGAGGCGGTGGCGACCGGCGAGGGCCGTCCATTCACCGTCTACTCCCCGTTCCGGCGGGCCTGGGAGCGGCTGGAGCGGCGAGCCCTGCTCCCGGCACCCACCGGGCTCGTGGGGACCGACGTGGAGCCGGGCGTCGTCCCGGACTCGGTCCAGGTCGCAGCGCCCCTCGCCACGCCCGGCGAGTCCGCCGCCAGGGCCCGCCTGGATCGTTGGCTGGACCGGGGCATCGAGGGCTACGCGGCCTCCCGCGATCGGCTGGACCTGGCGGATGGGACCTCGCGTCTCTCGGCGGACCTCCACTTGGGCTTGCTCTCGGCGAACGAAGTCGTCACGCGAGCTCTCGGGCGAGGCGACGGGCGGCGGGTCTTCGTCAACGAGCTCGTCTGGCGCGAATTCTATGCCCATGTCCTGTTCCACCGGCCGTTCCTCCGGAAACGCTCGTTCCGCCCGGCGTTCGATCGGATCGACTGGTCCACGGACCCGGTCCTCGTAGAAGCCTGGCGGACCGGGATGACCGGCTATCCGGTGGTCGACGCGGCGATGCGCCAGCTGGCGGTATCGGGCTGGATGCCGAACCGAGCCAGGATGATCGTCGCGACGTTCCTGACGAAGGACCTGCTGGTCGACTGGCGGGTAGGGGAGCGGCACTTCATGCGCTCGCTCGTCGATGGCGACGTGGCCAGCGATACCGGCGGCTGGCAATGGTGCGCCTCGACCGGGACGGACCCGCAGCCGTACTTCCGGATCTTCAACCCGGTCGTCCAGGGCCGTCGTCACGATCCGGACGGTTCATACGTGCGTCGGTGGGTCCCGGAGTTGGCCGGCCTCCCTACCCGATGGATCCACGCGCCGTGGGAGGCGCCACCGGACGTCCTCGCATCCAGCGGCGTGGTCCTGGGCACGGACTACCCGGAGCGGATCGTCGACCATGCCGAGGCGCGCCTGCGGGCGCTTGCCGTGTACGGCGCTCGTCAGATGTCCACAGACCGTCCACACCGGCTGCAACCTCGGGGATAACTTCGCGCGACTTCCCCGCAACTTCGTGGATAAGGCCGTTGTGGCCAGGTGCCGCCGGGACGTACATTTCGTCTTGCCCGAAGGGGCAGTGCGAACCACCAGACAGCTCCGGGGAGCGATCCTCGGAACGGTCCCGGGAACCGGGTCCGCCGGCCGCAAGGCAGGTGGGCGAGGGACCCGGCGATGACCAGGGACAGCGACTTGTCGAAGCCCCTGGACCCATCGAACGGCTGGTCTCCTACAGTTCCTTCGGGCGCTTTCGTTTGCTCGACGGATCTGCCACTCGTCGGCAGCGCCTGTTCCGGCTTCACGGGCGGGACCTGGTGCTCGAGCCTGCTGGCTGGCCTGCTGTCGGGGACGGTCGCGATGCCGGCAGGGCCGAGATCAGGCGGTCGCGTCCACGAGGGGGCTCGCATCTGACCCCGGTGCCTTGACGTCGGCCTTGTCTGACTTGTCGATCTTGGCCTGGGCGTCCTGCTCACGCAGCACGATGACCGCCAGGAGCATGCTCAAGCCGCCGTACCATAGGGCCGGCAGGGCCAGCATGCCGGCGACCGGGACCGTCCAGCGCCGGTCCGTCCGGGCACCCCACACGACGACGGCGATGGCGAACGGCAGACGCGCGAGGAAGGGGATCGGCACGGCCGCCCAGGTGCCGTCACGGCCGGCGATGCGGACGAGGACGTGGACCCACTCGATCCAGGCGCCGGGTATGACGACGAACGACACCATCACGACCGCGGCGGTGGCCCCAAGAGCGATGCCGAGTTGGCGCCACTCGCGCCGCACGACGAACCAGAGCAAGCCGATGCCGGGCGTGACCTTGGTGAGGATCACGAACGCCCAGGCAGCCGGGTAGCGGAAGCCGACGACCATCGCGACGGCCAGCAGGAGCGAGACATTGCCGCCCGACAGCTCCACGAACGCCAGCAGCGCACCGAGGGCGAAGAGGCGCGGCCCCGTCAGGTAGCGCACGGCCACGAGCATCACCGCGGTCCACACGCCCATGAACACGGCCCACGGCAGGGCGGCCAGCGGAGTGACCAGCTGGAGGAACGCCGGGGAGTAGACATACGCCCCAGGCTTGGTCCAGTCCGAGTGCGCATACGGCGAGTCCAGATGGTTCGCCCAGTAGGAGATCGCCTCCATGCCGGTGCCCCACGGCCGCCCGAACGGCTGGGCCAGCAGGACGATCACCAGCCACACGAAGAACGCGACGACCAGGCCCGTCACCTCGGCGGACGGCAGGCGCGCGGTGACCGACGCCGCGATGGCCGCGCGGTCGCGAGGGATGGTCAGCTGGGTGGGCAGGTCAGTCATGTCCCCGCGGATCTATGCATCCGCGAGGGCTGAACCCGGTCGCGGTGCTGTTGGGCAACGTCGGTGTGCATGCGTGACTGTACGTCATCGGGGGCATCCCGACGTTCGATCAGCATGCCGGACGATGGCGCCGTGCCGAACATCGCCCTCCCGCTCCCCCACCCACGCCCGCGGGGCCGTCGCCACACGTCGCCGGATGAGGTCATGCCGGAGACCGTCGCTGCCCCCGAGATCCTCGAGGCCGTGGGCCTTCGCTGGATCCACATCGAGTCGCCTCGCTGGGCCGATCGTGACTGGCTCGAATGGCATTCGACTCCCACCCATCGGACTGCGAGGTCGTCTACTCGCGCAACCAGCGACCCAAGCTTGACCAGTACGACGATCACGCCTTCATCGTGTTGCACTTTCCGCCCTTCGGCAAGGACAGCGACCGCGTCCTGACGGCGGGACTCGACCTGTTCATGGGCCCCGACTACCCGATCACGCCGCCCGATGTCCCGCTCCCGCCGCTCAACGCCATGTTGGTCCCTTGCTGTACAGGATCGTCGACACGTGGTTGGACGCGTCGTTCCCGATGCTGCGCAAGATGGGACCCAAGCTGGGTCGCGGGTCGCAGGAGCCGCGTGAGCCGGGTCAGGCAGCCAGCGCACGCGACATGTTCATCCGGGCCACTTGGCCTCCGTTCACGGACGTCGCCCGGTGGAACGAACCAGCAGATCGCCACCACAACAGGGCAGATCGCACGCCTGATGTGCACGCACCTCCCCAAGGAGGAAGCCGAACATGCCAGATCGAAGACTGCGCCTCACGTAGTGGCCGAAATGAACACCCGGCGAGCGTCGTCGCCCGTGGCGCCAAGGCCGGCGCCAAGGGGTCGGGCTCCCGGAAGCGGCGGTCAGACGGGGAGGTCGCGCTCGGCAGGTCCGACATATCGGACATCGGGCCGGATGAGCCGATTGTCGGCCGCCTGCTCCAGCACGTGGGCCGTCCAGCCGGCGTGACGCGCCAGCGAGAATGCCGCGGGGAACAGGTCCGACGACAGGCCGACACCCTGCAGGACCGCGGCCGCGTAGTACTCCACATTCGTCTTGAGCGGCCGGTCCGGATAGCGCTCGGCCAGCACGCGGAGCGCGACGTCCTCGACTGCGATCGCGAGCTGGAGCCAGTCGGGCGGATTGGGCATCGCCTCGACGACCTTGCGCAGGGCCGCAGCCCGCGGATCGTAGGCGCGATACACGCGATGGCCGAAGCCCATGAGGCGCTCGTGGCGATCCAGCGCATCGTTCAGCCACTGTTCGGCGTGCTCCGGCGAACCGACCTGGTTGAGTTGCTCCACGACCTCGGACGGCGCGCCGCCGTGCAACGGGCCCTTCATCGTCCCGATCGCCCCGGTGACCGCGGAGGCGATGTCGCTCCGGGTCGAGGTGATGACGCGGGCGGTGAAAGTGGAGGCGTTGAAGCCGTGCTCGGCGCCGACCACGAAATACGCGTCGAGCGCCTTGGCCGTGCCGGCGTCCGGCCGGACACCGTTCAGCTGGTACAGGAAGCCTTCGACGAGATCGAGCGACGGATCCGGATCGATGGGTTCCTGGCCGTTGCGCAGTCGGGCGAACGCGGCCAGGGCCGATGGCGACGCGGCGGCCAGCGCGCGAGCCTGGTCGACCGTGGGCGGCCAATCCAACGTCCGGGTGGCGCCCCACGCCGATACCGCGGTCCGTAGCGCGTCCATCGGCTTGGTCTCGACCGGCAGCGCCCGAAGCACCGTCATCACCGCATCCGGGACCGGGGCCGTCGGCAAGCGCCGATCTGGATCCCAATCGCCCGTCCACAGGAGTTCGGCGACAGCCGGGTAGCTGCCGTGCTCGACCAGATCGCCGATGCGATAGCCGCGGTAGAGGAGCGTCCCGCGCTCGCCGTCGATGCGGGAGAGGGCTGTCTCGCCGGCGAGGACGCCCTCGAGACCCGGCGAATACGGCCGCTCGTCCGGCAGCTGGTCGGGCCGCTCCGCCAGCCTCTCCGCCAGCCTCTCGTCCGCGTCAGGCACGACGTTCCATGGCGTTCAGGACCAGCCGGATGACTAGGGCGCCGAAGACGGCGACGATGAGCGCCGCGATGAAACCCTGCGTGGAGCCCATGCCGGCGGCGGTCACCAGCCATCCGCCGAGGATGCCGCCGACGATCCCGACCGCGACGTTCGGAAGGCAGCCACGGGCCGTCCGGCCGCCGACGAGCGCCCCTGAGATGGCACCCGCGAACAGTCCGACGACGACCCAACCCAGGATGTCCATGCTCGGCATCGGCCTAGTCTCGCATGGTGATGGAGGTCACGTCAGGAAGGTTCGGACGGAGTCGACGACCGCGTCTGGATGGGTATGGTGCGCGGCGTGCCGAGCCCCCTCGACGACGGTCACCCGGCCGTCGATTAGGCGTGCGTCCAGGGCCCGGGTCGCTTGCGCGAAGACATCGATGCTGGCCGAGCCGAGCAGCTGCAGGACGGGCTGGCGGACGTTCCCGAGGGCGTCTAGGGACGCGGCCGGGTCCTCTTCGGCCTCGAGTTCGCGCAAGATCGTGCCCGCGGCGGCCGCCCGGGTCGGCCAGACCGGGTTGGCGCGATAGGCTGCAAGATCCGTGGCCGACATCCCGACGACCTCCGTCAGGAAGGTCCCGAGTGCCCCATCTCGATCGTCCGCAGCGAGCCGTTCGCGCAGCCGATCCTCGATCCCCGGCGGGTGGTAGCTGGCGCCCGGGGGCGACGGCGCTCCCTCGTAGCAGACGACCCGGGCGATGGCCGTCGTGAGGAGCGCGCCGCCCAGCGCCGTCCGGCCGCCGTAGGAATGGCCGACGACGTCCACCCCGCGGCCGGATCGCTCGGCCAGGGCGTTCGCCACGGCGGCCAAGTCCTCGAACTCGCGCTCGATGGCGTAGGGGAGGGTGTCGCCCGACGCCCCACGACCGCGTCGGTCCATCGAGTAGACATCGAACGGCTCGACGAGCCGCGGGCCGATCGTCCGGAACGTCGTGTGATCCGCGGTCGTGCCGTGCACCAGGATGAGCGGCGGACCGTCCGCCGACCCGGTCCTGAACACGGCGAGCGGCGTACCGTCTCGCGACGGCACGACGAGGTCCGCCGCCGTGCCGGGGCGCCACGCGTACCGGATGTCCGGCTGCCCCTCGTCGTTGCCTGCCCCGTCGCCCATCGCCACCACGACGAACCGCCGTGCTTCGTAGAACCGCCGCGCCCGAGTGTTGGCCTGGAAGGTATACAGGTCCAGACCGTTGGGCCGCCGCTCCTTCGCGATCGCGAGCAGGCGCGAGCCCAGACCGCGGCCGATCCAGCGCGGGACGACGTACAGCTGCTCCAGCATGTTCTCGGACAGCGCCATCATCGCCACGATCCGCCCGTCCGGCTCCACGGCGACCCAGGCTTCGGTCCCCGGCAGGAGGGTCTCTCGCGTCCAGCGTCGGACAGCGTCGTCCGGGTGGGCGAGCGGAAAGTCGTACGTGGCGCGCCACGCATCCAGCTGCACCTGCGCGACCCCGTCAGCGTCCGTTTCGACCGCCCGGCGGATCGCGACCGTTGGGTCTGCGCCGTCAGTCACCGCGGCAGTCGAGCGGCGGCCTCGTCGTCGAGGATCCAGGTGGCGCGATCGTGGCGGGCGACCTGGGCCGGCCATCGACGCGGCTCGCGGACCGACCCGAAGACCTCCGCGAGGATGGCCGCCTTCGAAGCTCCGCCGACAACGACGAGCACGTCGCGCGCCGCCGTGACGATCTGTGGGTGCATCGTCACCCGTTCCACGTGGGGCTCGATGTGGGTGGGCGCCGGGACGGACATCGCCCAGGCATCCGAATCGAACGCCTCCGAGCCGGGAAAGACGGACAACAGGTGCCCGTCGCCCCCGATCCCCAGGAACACGAGGTCGAACTGCGGCCAGCCGCCCGGGCTCGATGGACCGACCTGGGCCAGCTCGTCGGCGAGGGCCGCCGCGCACCAGGCCGCGTCGTGACCGGCCCCGATCGCCTCCGCGGCGCGGAATGGATGTTGGTGGTCGACCGCGACGGATACACTGCCCGACCCGTCCAGCAGGATCTCGTCGACCGCCTTGACGTTGGAAAGCGGGTGGTCGCGCGGGACGAACCGGTCGTCGCCCCACCAGATGTGGACCGCGCCCCAGTCCACGAGGCCGCGCCGCGCGGGCTGCAGGAGTTCGCGATAGATGGCAGCCGGCGCGGATCCTCCGGTGGTCGCCCAGTGGGCGACGCCGCGAGCTTCGATCGCGCCGGCCAGGCCGCGGACGATCGTGTCCGCCGCCAGCCCGGGCGCGTCCGCGGCCGGAGCGACGACGATCCGGGGTCCGTCGGAGGGAGTGGTCATCCGACCGTCATCCGACCGTCATCCGACACGTATCAGCGCGTCCCGCGCGGTCCGGCCAGCGCCGCCGCGGCGCGCAGCGCACCGGGCGCGACCGGATCCCGGCCGCCAGCCTCGATCGCCGAGGCCAACAGGTCCACCTCGGTGAGGCGCGGGGCGCGGAAGTGTCGTTCCAGGGCTTCGACACCGTCCTGCCAGACGCGGACGTGGACCGTCTCGGCCTCAGCGGTCACGTCCGCGCGCAACTCGGATCCGCGACGTTCGGCGAGCAGCTCCACCCGGAGGGTCGTGCCGGCCGGCATCGGCGAGAGGACCGGGCGGATCAGCACGGACACCTCCGCTCGGCCGTCGGACAGCGTCGCGGCGAGTCCGCGACCGGCGGTCTGGACGGCGCCGGTGGACCGCACCGCCCGCCCGCTCCCGGACTTGGCCGGACCGACGACCGCCGCCAGCGGCTTGACCACCTGCAGCCCCAGGCGCGAGGCGAGCCACGCGGCGTGGTACACGGGCTTGACGAGGTTGGTGAAGCCGTATGTGCCGGTCTCGTCCCGAGTGGCATACGTGACGGCGATCCGGCGCAGCGAGCGCAGGTACGGCAGGAACTCCGGGTCGTCGAAGATCGATGCGATGGCCTCGCGCCAGCGCGACTGGCGAACGAGCGCAAAGTCCGTCACAGCGAGCCGGCCATCGTCGGCCAGGACCGCCAGCTCACGGATGCGATCCAGCCCATCGCCGGTCCACGAGGACCCGTCCACGACCAGGCGATCGGCCGCCGCCAGCATCTCGTGCGTGGCCTGGAGGTGGAGTGGCGGCTCGTCCGGCCACCAGATCGTGACCGGCAGGTCATGGATCAGGAGCGGCGTCACGATCGCGGCCACGTGCCGTCCAGCCTCGCCGCCGGCCGTCACGTGGATCATCTCCGCGCAGGTCTCAGGGGATCCTTCGCGTGGGAGCACACAGTGCGCCTCCACCCTGGCATCCAGCCAGGATGGGCCGTCCGGATCGGCCGCCCCGACGATCATCGTCCGCGACGGATGTCGGCCGGTGAGGGCCTGGATGGTCGCGGCGCAATGCTCGGCCAGTTCCGGGCGCCGGGCGATGACGACCAGGTTCATGACGCTGGAGCGAGCGGCGACGTACCGCCCGGGTTCACCGTCCACTTCGGTCGTCAGGTCAGCGGCGGACCAGATCCGGGCAAGCTCGTGTTCGATCTCGGCGATGCTGTGGGCCCGGGCGGACCAGCGCAGCACCGGCTCCCCGATCTTGAGTGGCGACGCGACGGCCATCGGAGCGGGCCTAGAACCGACGCCAGCGTCGCCCGTCCCGGGCGAGCAGCTCATCGGCGGCTGTCGGGCCCCAGGTCCCGGCGTCGTAGTTGGGGAAGTCTGGCGCGGGGGCGGCCGCCCACGAGTCGATGATGGGGTCGACGATCCCCCACGCCTCCTCGACTTCGTCCGCACGGGTGAACAGCGAGGCGTCGCCCTGCAGCGCGTCCAGGATCAGTGTCTCGTAGGCATCGGGCGAGTCCACGTTGAAGGCGGATCCGTAGCCGAAGTCCATCGTCACCGACCGGACATCCAGTCCAAGTCCAGGGACCTTGGCGCCGAAGCGCAGCATGATCCCCTCGTCTGGCTGGATCCGGATGGCGAGCAGGTTCGCGTCGGGCTCCACCCCTTCGTCCTTGAACAGGCGGTGCGGGACTTCGCGATACTGGATGGCGATCTCCGTCGCCCGCTTCGGCAGCCGTTTGCCGGTCCGGACGTAGAACGGGACGCCGGACCAGCGCCAGTCGTCGATGGTGAGCTTGGCCGCCACGAAGGTTTCCGTCTCGGAGGTGGGATCGACCTCGTCCTCCTGGCGGTAGCCGGGCACCTTGGTGGCCGCGACCCAGCCAGGGCCGTACTGGCCGCGCACGACATCGCCCTTCTTCGTATCGACCGGGACATCCGAGATGGCCCGCAGGACCTTGACCTTCTCGTCGCGCAGGGCGTTGGCCTCGAAGGTCGCCGGCGGCTCCATCGCGATGAGGCTCACCAGCTGGAGCAGGTGGTTCTGGAGGACGTCGCGCGAGGCGCCGGTCTGCTCGTAGAACGACCCGCGGCTCTCGATGCCTATGGATTCGGCCACCGTGATCTGGACGTGGTCCACGTAGCGCCGATTCCAGAGCGGCTCGAAGATGCCGTTCCCGAAGCGGAAGACCAGCAGGTTCCGCACGGTCTCCTTGCCCAGGTAGTGGTCGATGCGGTAGACCTGCGACTCGCGGAAGACCCGGCCCACTTCGCGGTTGAGTTTCTTGGCCGACTCGAGATCGTGCCCGAACGGCTTCTCGATGACGACCCGACGCCAGCCGCCCTCGTGGCGCTCATGGTCCAGCCCGACGCGCCCGAGCCCCGCGATGATCCCCGCGAACTGCGACGGCTGGATCGCGAGGTAGTAGAGATGGTTCCCGCGCGTCCCACGCTCGAGATCGATCGTCGCGAGGCGGGCCGCCAGGTCCTCGAAGCCCTCCGGGTCGTGGAAATCGAGATGGTGGTACACGATCCGCTCTGCGAACGACGTCCAGGCCGCCTCGTCCAGCGGCAGGATCCGGCTGTGCGTCTCGAGGGCGGTCCGGATCTCCGCCCGGAACGAGTCGTCGTCGTACGGGCGTCGCCCGATGGCCAGCAGCACGAACTCGTGGGGGAGCAGGTTGGTCCGCCACAGCTGGTAGATCGCAGGGATGACCTTGCGGTGAGCGAGGTCCCCGGTCGCTCCGAACAGGACGACGATCGCCGGGTCCGGGACGCGCTCCAGGCGCAAACCTTCGCGCAGGACATTCTCCGCCGGCTTGGCCCGCGACGGCCGCTTGCCCTGCCGCGCCAGCCGCAGGTCCTTCATCGTGAGCGGCACGTCCTTGGCCCGTGCCGGGGCCGCGGCCGGTGAGGACGCCTCGTCGGCGCGCGCCCCCTCGGGCGCAGCCTTGAGGGCTGCCTTCGGAGTCCGGGTCGAGGCCACGCTACTCCGTCTTGACCGCGTGGCCGCCGAACTCGTTCCGCAGCGCGGCGAGGACCTTGGCGCCGTACGAGTCGTCCTGGCGAGACCGGAATCGGGTCAACAGCGAGAGCGTGATCACCGGCGCCGGGACGTCGTGGTCGATGGCCTCCTGGACCGTCCAGCGCCCCTCCCCGGAGTCCGCCACGAAGCCCTTGAGATGCTCCAGGTCCGGACCGTTCGCCCGGAACGCCCGTCCGGCCAGCTCCAGCAGCCAGGAGCGGACGACGGAACCCTGCATCCACAGCTCCGAGATGCCGGCCAGGTCCAGATCGTAGTCGCTGGCATGCATGATCTCGAAGCCTTCGGCGTAGGCCTGCATGAGCCCGTACTCGATGCCGTTGTGGACCATCTTCACGTAGTGCCCGGCGCCCGGCCCGCCGATGTGCATGTAGCCGTCCTTGGGGGCGAGCGACGTGAAGATGGGCTCCAGCGGAGTGACCGCCGCCGCGTCCCCACCGACCATGAGGCAGTAGCCCACCTGCAGTCCCCAGATCCCGCCGGACGTGCCGGCGTCGACGTAGCCGATGCCCTTGGCGGCGAGGTCCCTGTGCCGGCGGACATCGTCGTGGAAGTTGGTGTTGCCGCCGTCGATGATCGTGTCGCCCGGTTCGAGGTGCTCCAGGAGTTCGTCGATCTGCGCCTCGGTGGCGTCGCCCGCGGGAACCATGACCCAGACGGCGCGCGGCTTCTCCAGCTTGGAGACCAGCTCCGCGATCGAGAACGACGGGTTCGCGCCCTCGCCGGCGATCTCCGTGGTCTTCTCCGGGGTCCGGTTGTAGACGACGATCTCGTGCCCGTCCAGCATGAGCCGGCGGACCATGTTGGCGCCCATCCGCCCCAGACCGATGAACCCGATGCGCATGTCGTTTCAAGCCTCCGTGGTGGTGGCGTTGTCCAGGGCCGTCGTCAACGCCCGTTCGAGGGCGGCCAGACCGTCCGCGATGTCGCGCCCGAGGTGGACGCGAAGGACCGGCAGGTCGTGCGACTGGAGCGCGGCGCGATCGCCGGCCGCCTGGGCGTCGATGAGCTGTCCGAACGTGTACGGCCAACCCGGGATCTCACGATCCGTTTCGTGGTCCGACGTCAACTGGATGAACCAGCCGCTGGGCGTGCCGCCCTTGTGGAGCTGGCCGGTGGAGTGCAGGAAGCGCGGACCGTAACCCGCGGTCGTCGCCTGCCCCGTCCGATCGCGGAGCATGGTGCGGATCCGCGCGATCGCGGCATCGGCCTCGGCGGACGGCGCGATGAACGCCTGGAGGCACAGGTAGGCGTCGGCCCGGCGGCGAGCCAGGTGGGTGGTGAGTGCCGCGACGATCTCGCCGGCGCCGTCGCCCGCGAGGAGCGGGTCGGCGGCGGCATCCTCGCCGGCCTCGCCCGCCTCGCGTCGGGCCAGGACGGTCCGGGTTAGTTCCTTGGCTTCCTCGACGTTGGGCTGATCGAACGGATCGATGCCGAGGACGGCGCCGGCGATCGCGGTCGCGACCTCCCAGCGGACGAACTCGGCCCCGATGTCGATCGGGTCGTTGACCGTGATCCGGATGACCGGGTGGCCGGCCTCGCCCAGCGCGGTGGCCAGCGCGTCCCGCCCGCCGGCCGTCCCGTCGACCAGGGCGATGCGCACGAAGGCGCGGTCGGATCCGTACCGGTCCACGGCGCCCAAGGGCTCCAGGTCTACGGGGACGATCCCGACGCCGTGCTTGCCGGTGCTCTCCGCGATGAGCTGCTCGAGCCACCCACCGAGGCTGGCGAGTTCGTCGTCGATCAGGAAGGTCAGCTTGTCGTGGCCGTCCCGGGCCAGTGTTCCGATGGCGAGACCGAGCGACACGCCCGGATTGGCGGTGGGGTCGGGTTGGCGGCAGGCGCCCAGCATCGTGGTCGCCGAGGCCAGGAGCGCGTCCAGGTCCAGCCCGATCAGCGACGCCGGCACCAGACCCACGTAGGTCAGGGCCGAGTACCGTCCTCCGATGTCCGGCGGATTGAGGAAGATCTCGCGGAAGTCGTCCGAGTGGGCGAGCGCCTCGACGCTCTTGCCGGGGTCCGTGATCGCGACGATCGTCGCGCCACCGTTGTCGTATGCGTGGTGATGCCTGATCCCGGCCATCGCCGCTTCGGCGCGCGTCCAGGCGTCGGCCAGGAAGGCGTTCGGCTCGGTCGTCGTGCCGGACTTGGACGCGACGATGGTCAAGGTGAAGAGTGGGTCCAGATCGTCCGTCGTCGCCGAGACGAAGGCCGGGTCCGTGGAGTCCAGGATGCGCAAGGCCGGATAGCCGTCCTGCGACCCGAAGGTGCGATGCAGGACGTCGGGGGCGAGGCTGCTGCCGCCCATCCCGGCCACGACCGCCGTGGTGAAGCCGGCGGCCACGATGCCGTCACCGAACCCTTCGAGTGCGGCGATCCGATCCGTGAACTGCTCCGGCGCGTCGAGCCAGCCGAGGCGCTCGGCGATGGCCGCCTTGACCGTCGGGTCCTCCGACCAGAGCGATGGATCGCGATCGAACAACCGGTTCGCCCATTCGCCGTCGCGGGCACGATCGCAGGCGACTTCGAACGCGGCCTGTCCGTCGCCAAGCGCGAATCGGGGCGGCGACACGGCGGTCGTCGAGGGGTCGGTCATCGTGGCCTCCGAAACAGGAGTGGCATCTGGGGGCGGGGCGGTCTGGGCACGGTCAGGACTGTCTGCCAATGGTACGCCGCGTCACCGGGCGACCGTGCCGGTCAGGTCCGGTCAGGTCCGGTCCGCCTCCAGGCGCAGGACCTTGTCCAGGCGACGTTGGTGGCGCGGCTCGCCGCTGAACGCGGCACCGAGGAAGGCGACCGCGCACTCGAAGGCGGGCTCCGGCCCGATCACCCGGGCCCCGAGGGTCAGCACGTTCATATCATCGTGCTCCACGCCTTGGTGCGCCGAGTATGTGTCGTGGCAGACCGCCGCCCGGATGCCGGTCATCTTGTTCGCCGCCACGGAGGCCCCGACGCCGGAGCCGCAGATGAGGATCCCGCGATCGGCGTCGCCGGCCTGGATGGCGCGGCCGAGGCGCTGCGCGAAGTCCGGGTAGTCGTCCATGGGATCCGAGCCGTCGCCGCCCAGGTCGATCAGGTCGTGGCCAAGGTCCGCCCCGGCCAGACGGGCGAGGAGGTCGGTCTTGAACTCGGCCCCGGCATGGTCAGCGGAGAAGGCGACACGCATCGGGGACATCCTAGCGCGAGCGCGCCCTCGCTGGACGCGGGACCTCGCCGGGCGCGACCGCTGCCACGGCGCGACCTCCGCCAGATCACCATTCCCGATGGTTTCGGCCAAGCGGAACGACATTCACCGGGTGCGTGGTCGCCTGGGTGGTCGCCGGTGAAGTGACGGGCGGCATCCTGTTGAGATCGACATGCCCAAGCGAAACGGTCCAGGGATCGAACTATTCGCGGATCCGACCCGACGTCGGATGCTCGCCGAGATGGCACCGTGCCCGCAGCGCCCGTCGACCCTCGCGACGAAGCTAGGCCTGAGTCGGCCGGCGATCTCCCGACAACTCGCCTTGCTTCGAACGGCCGGCCTCGTGCCCCGATGGCGGGGCACCTTCGATGGGCGGGTCCTGATCTACGCGATCGATCCGCGGGCGCACGGCCGGATCACGGCGTGGCTGTCGGGCACCGAGATCGCCCGTCCGCTTGGTCTGAGGCTCGACGAACACGGCTCGATTCGCCGGGACTGATGTCTGCCGGTGAACTAGTTCCGCTTGCTCGAAACGATCGCGATTCGCGTGCGCAGGGACAAGGACTCCCGCGCCACGCCGCTTCATCCGAAGTGGCCGCCATCCAGGGTCGGGATCCGGCCGCGAAGGCCCTCACGCACGACGCGGCGTCCGATGTCCGTGACGCGCTCGGCGGTGAAGCCGAAGTGCTCGAAGATCGTCGTGGCGGGCGCGGACGCGCCGAAGTGGTCGAGTCCGATGACCGCGCCTTCGTCACCGACCCAGCGCTCCCAACCCAGCGAGACGCCGATCTCCACGCTGACACGACGACGCACGTCCCGCGGCAGGACGGAGTCGCGATACGCCTGGTCCTGCAGCTCGAAGCGCTCCCAGCAGGGAAGCGACACGACCCGGGTCGGGATTCCCTCCGCCTCGAGTGCCTCGGCGGCGGCGAATGCCAGCTGCAGCTCGGAGCCGGTGCCCATCGTGATGAGTTCGGGCCGTCCACCGGTCGCCTCGCGCAGCACATACCCGCCACGCGCGACACCGCCGCGGGCGCCCGTGTCCGTACCTGGAAGGGTCGGCAGCTTCTGCCGAGTGAGGGCCAGGGCGATCGGGCCGTCCGTTCGCTCGACGGCGAGCGCCCATGCGGCGGCCGTCTCATTCGCGTCGCCGGGACGCACGAACCACAGATTCGGGATCGCCCGGAGGGCGGCGTAGTGCTCGACCGGCTGATGGGTCGGGCCATCCTCGCCAAGTCCGACCGAATCGTGCGTCCACACGTAGATGGCGTGTAGCCCGGAGAGTGATGCCAGCCGAACGGACCCCCGCATGTAATCGCTGAACGTCAGGAACGTGGCGACATACGGGATGAACCCGCCGTGATAGGCGATGCCGTTGGCGATCCCACCCATCGCGTGCTCGCGGACTCCGAAGCGCAGGTTCCGGCCGGGCTCCGTGGCGCTGAAGTCGGCGGCGCCCTTGACGTCGGTCAGGTTGGATTCGGAGAGGTCCGCGGCGCCACCGAAGAGTGCCGGGACCCGGCCGGCCAGCGACTGGATGGCGTCCTGGCTCGCATTCCGGGTCGCGACCTCGCTGCCTGTCTCGTAGACCTTGAGATCGGCGTCCCAGCCCGCAGGCAGGTCGCCGGCGATCCGCTGGCGGAATGCCACCGCCTCGACTGGATGCGCGGCCGCAAAGCTCTCGAACCGCTCCTGCCATGCGGACACGAGCGCTTCGCCGGCCGGGATGGCGGCCCGGAACAGTTCACCGGCCGCATCCGGCACGAAGAACGAGCGGTCCGGATCCCAGCCGTAGGCCTCCTTGGTCAGGCGGACCTCTTCGACGCCGAGCGGGGCGCCGTGCGCCTTCTGCGAATCCTGCTTGTTCGGGCTGCCGAAGCCGATGTGGGTCCTGACCGCGATGAGGCTCGGGCGATCCTCGGCACGCGCGGCCTCGATGGCCGCCGTGATCGCCTCGACGTCGTTGCCGTCTGCGACCCGCTGCGTGTGCCAACCGTAGGCATCGAAACGAGCCGGCACATCCTCCGACCACGCCATCTTCGTCGGGCCATCGAGCTGGATGAGGTTGTCGTCGTAGCAGACGATCAGCTTGCCGAGGCGCAGGTGGCCGGCGAGGCTCGCGGCCTCGGACGCGATGCCTTCCTGCAGGTCCCCGTCCGACGCGATGACATACGTCCTGTGGTCCACGATCGTCCCATCGATGCCTTCGTGGTTGAACTCGGCCGCGAGCCGTCGCTCCGCGATCGCCATCCCTACCGCGTTGGTGAGCCCCTGGCCGAGGGGTCCTGTGGTGGCCTCCACCCCCGGCGTGACGCCATATTCGGGATGCCCCGGCGTGATGCTGCCCCACTGACGGAAGGACTGGAGGTCCTCCGTCGAGACGTCGTAGCCGGTCAGGTGGAGGAGCGAGTAGAGCAGCATGCTGGCGTGCCCGGCCGACAGGACGAACCGGTCGCGGTCCGGCCAGTCCGGATGGGTGGGGGCGTGGCGCAGGAAGCGCGTCCAGATCGCGTACGCCATCGGGGCCGCGCCCATCGGAGCGCCCGGATGCCCGGAGTTCGCCTTCTGGACGGCGTCGATGGCGAGCGTTCGGATGGTGTCGACCGCCAGGCGGTCCAGGTCGGAAGTCATCGGCCCATTGTAGGTCGCCCGCGTGCCCGGACCGGTATGCTCGCGCCATGCCGGCCATCCATCCGCCACGTCCCCACAGGCCGCATCGACCGGGCCGGCCGCATCGACCCAGCCGGCCACGGCGGGGAGGGCCCGGTTCCAGCGTCGCCCCACGGATCGTGGTCCTGGGCGACCTCGTCCTCGATGTCGTGCTCGCCCCGACGGAGGCCATCGCGATCGGCACGGACGTCGTCGGGCGTGTCGCGATCGTCCAGGGCGGGTCCGCCGCCACCACGGCGCGGTGGCTGGGCAAACTCGGTGCACGCAGCAGCCTCATCGCGGCGATCGGTCACGACGGTCCGGGCCGGGCGCTGGTCAAGGCCCTCGAAGGCGACCGCGTGACGGTGCGTGCGGTGCGGATCGCCGGCGCCCGGACCGGACGGATCGGTGTCCTGGTGGCCCCCGGCGGTGAACGCAGTTTCGTGACGGATCGAGGAGCCGCCCTTCGGCTTCGTCCGGAGGATCTCAAGCCCTCGTGGTTCGTGGGCGCGGACCTGCTCCACCTGACCGTGTACTCGCTGCTCGGCGACCCGCTCGCCGATTCCGGGCTCCGGGCGATCGCGTTGGCCCGCGCTGCCGGCGCGCTCATCAGCCTGGACCTCGCGTCGATCGGACCGTTGCTTGCCGGCGGGCGTCGGGCGGCGCGCGAGCTCATCGCGGGGATCGCCCCGGACGTCCTGTTCGCCACCGCGGGCGAGGCCGAGGCGCTCGTCGCCGGTCACCCCGTGACCGGTCTCCTGGACTACGCGCCGGTCGCCGTCGTGAAACGTGGTCCGAAAGGCGCCACCGTCCTGGCGCGGTCGGACGCGCAGGCGGTGCGGTTCGAAGTCGCGACCGCTCGCCTCGCCGCGGCCGACACCACCGGGGCCGGTGACGCGTTCGATGCCGGGTTCCTGTCCAGCTGGCTCGGCTCGCGTGCGAGCGGCCGGTCGCTCCCGGCGTCGCTTCAGCAGGCGGCCCTGGCCGGACATCGCGCGGCAGGTCGGCAGCTCTCCGCCGTGCGCCCGGAGCTGACCCTGGGCTGACTCGCGCCCGACCGTGGCATGGACCGCGGGTGCTTCAGTTTCGCAGGTAGCGATCGAACCAGGCGAGCATCCGGGTCTGGCGATCGATGCGCCGGTCCGGACGGCCCATGTTGCCGTAGGTGTGCGACTCGTTCGGATAGAGCACGTACTCGACGGTCCGACGCAGGTTGCGTAGGGCGATGAAGAACTGCTCGTTGTCCTGGGGCGGGCAGCGCAGGTCCGCCTCGGCCTGGAGCATGAGCAACGGCGTATGGACCGCGGCGACGTGGCGCAGCGGCGACTGCCGCCAGAGTCGCTCGATGCCCTCTGGGCTGTAGGGGTCGCCCAGCAGGGAGGACCGGTCGTACTCAGGTCCGGAGTCCGAGTTCGCCCAGTCGGACACCTGGTTGGTGACGCCGTTCTCCGATACTGCCGCCGCGAACCGGGCACTCGTCCCGATCAGCCAGTTGACCATGAACCCGCCGTAGGAGAGGCCAAGGATGCCGAGTCTGGCGGTGTCCACGAGGCCCAGCCCGACGGCATGATCGATCGTCGCATGGACGTCGTTCGCATCGACGCCGCCCCAGTCGCCCAGCTGTGGCCGGATCCAGTCGCGACCGTAGGACGCGGACCCGCGGATGTTCGGGAGGATCACCCGATAGCCGGCAGCCACGAGCAGCATGACTTCGATGTGGGGGGCCGGCGCCCACGCGCCCAGCGGGCCGCCGTGGACGTCGACGACCGTCGCGATCGGACCGTCCGGGGCGTCCGGCGGGGACGCGATCCAGGTCTCGATGGGGCCGCCCGGCCCTGGCGCAACCACCCGGGTCATGACCGGCTGCGGGTGTCGACGCAGCCAGGCCGTCCCGCCACGCGTCCGAACGCATGGTGCCGCCGTCGCGCCCGCGTCCAGGCTGGACAATTCCAGACCGCGGACGCCGTCGGTCCCAAGCCAGCTGATCGCGCCTGTGGCCGGTCCTCGGCTGGCCACCGCCAGGGAGTGGGTGACGATGTCGCCCTCGACCAGGACGCGACGCACGACCGGGCCGGTCGGGCCGGTCGGCAGGTCGAATGCGGTGGGTCGAGCGCGCCCACGGTCCGTGACGGTGGCGACGATCCGGTCCATGGTCGGCCAGAAGGGACCGCCGCGGCTCGCGACCATCCAGCCGATCAGGTCCGTGTCGGCCCACTGTCCGATGGGCCGATCGAATTCGGGATCGAGCGCCAGCGGAGGTGCGGATCCGTCAACGGGCGCCACCAGCAACTCCGGACTGAGGTGGTCCAGCTGCAGCGCGACATCCACCCCGATCGCCACGATCCAGCGTCCATCGGGGGACCACGCTGCATGGTTGGCCCAGCCCGCGGGGGCGAGCACCTCGCGCGGGCCGGCCTTCGCGTCGTCTACGTCCACGGCCCAGATCGTCGTCCGTGGCACGAGGTCCGCGTCCTCACCCTGCGCCGAGGTGAACGCCACGGTCCGTCCGTCCGGACTCCAAGCGATGTCCGAGACTCCCCAGTCGCCCGAGGTGACCTGGCGGGGCACGGCACCCGGTCCCGCGTCCACGAGGAACAGGTGCGACCAGCGATCCAGGTGCCCGGTCCCGTCCCAGCGCCAGTCCGTCCGCGTGATCCGGCGGGCGATCGGTGAGGTGTCGTGATTGGTCAGGCGGTGGTGCCGTCCCGCGGGTGGGATGTGCCCGACCAGGAACCGGGGCGGGTCCACCGTGGCCGTGAACGCCAGCCGCACCCCGTCCGGTGACCAGGCGAGCTCGCTGACGGACCCGAAGCCCGTCGCCCGGACCGAGTGGATCCGGCCACCGTCGGTCGGCATCACGCAGAGGTGGGGGATCGCCCACTCATCGTCGGTGAGGTCGCGGACGAATGCCACGCGCCGCCCGTCCGGCGAGATC
>Ga0075026_100000118_pt1 | contig 26717 bp, 19 predicted proteins | sample Str012_2_FD_71392 | JGI IMG/M metagenome (GOLD analysis project Ga0075026, IMG submission 71392) | Freshwater sediment microbial communities in response to fracking from Pennsylvania, USA - Straight Creek_MetaG_SC_2012 | ecosystem: Environmental > Aquatic > Freshwater > Creek > Sediment... | reverse complement strand
CTTGTACACCGAAGGGCGCTGCAGCAATACGGCGCCTGCATACACCACCGTAAAAGTTTTAATATTTTTGAAGAACAACCCGGCCTGGCAAATGAATAAACGGGGCGGCGCTTCTATTTAAACTTCTTTACAAAATAATCTGCTACTGCTGCATATACGGCGACTGAGTTTTTAAAATTCATCCAGTGATGGGTATCATCTACTATCATCAGGGTCTCGTATGCAATTCCTTTCTTTTCCAAACGGCTGATCAGATCAATGCTCTGGCCAAAAGCAACATTGCGGTCATCGTCTCCGTGAATGATCAGTACCGGAGAACGCCACGTATTCATATAGGCAACGGGCGAAGAACGCCAGGCAGTTTTTATGGCCAGTGCATAATCGGGCGCCTTCTCATAACTGTTGTCAAATGCCGTAAGGATACCAGACCGGCCCACCCAATCGTGCACACCATGTATGTCAACGCCCGCGGCAAATAGTTTTGAATCTTTTGCCAGGCCCATGGCCGTAAGGTAGCCGCCGTAAGAACCGCCGTACAAACCAATCTTAGCGGCGTCTACGAAAGATTGTTTTTGTAACCATTCGCCGGCTGCTTTTACATCCAGGTATTCTGCCGCGCCTGCGGTGCCGGCATGCAATGGCTGGTGAAACCCGTACCCATAGCCAATTCCCAAGCGGTAGTTGACAGACAAAACCACAAAACCAAGGCTGGCCAGGTATTGATTGGATGCATAGGCATTTGCGTAGTAATCTGAATAATTCCATCCCAGCAGCATTTGCCGGGGCGGGCCGCCATGTATGTAAACGATGGCTGGTTTTTTGGAAGGTCCGCCGGTTGGTTCAAACAGCTGCCCGTGAACCGTAAGGCCGTCGGATGCTTTAAAAATGACTTGTTTGGGAGTTACCAGCCTGCTTTGCGGAAAACCGGCCGGTATCAAATCATTGCACAGCACGTTGAAATTTTTTTCGCCTGTTTTCATTACAGCAGGCAGGGGTGGCCTTTGCGCAGTAGCACTGATAAATGCCGTGGCATTTCCATCGCCGGTCACCACGGGCGTCCATTCAAGTCCGTCGCCCGGCGTCAGCACCTGCATGTCTGCCTTGTCAACGCTTACTTTGGCGGCATGCCTCCTGTCGGTATCCAGTTTGTCATTGCCGGCATTGGCACTAAAGACCAGCCATTTTTTATCGGCTGTCAGCTGAATGTGTTCACACATAAAATTACCCGGCGTTAATACAACCGCTGTGCCGCCACCGGCATTGATGGAATACAAATGCGGCCAACCATCCTGGTAAGAAAGAAATACGATGCTGTTATTGGCCGCCCAGTGTAAATTGGTATTGCCATGTGTGCTGGGAAATGAACCCGGCAGGGTTGCTGGTGCTTTCCACAACAAACTTGCTTTACCGCTTGCAATATCCGCCACATAAATACTCCAGGGGAGATGCTTTTTGGCCAGGATAGAATCGGGTGTGCCACCGGTAACCGGCCTCCTGGTAAAAACAATGCGGTTGCCTTCGGGCGACCACTGGGGTGATGCATCGTGGCTGAATGCGGGTGCTATCCATTGCAGGGTCGTATCGCCCTGTTTGTACAAACCAATAATAGAATGACCCACCCTGTTAGAAACAAAAACAAGTTGATGTCCATCGGGCGACCATTGCAAATCATCTGCAGTGCCACGGGTAGTAAATAAATTTTTTGCAGCGCTTATACTATCCAGTTGTACGGTCCATACCTGACCGCTTTTTATAAAAGCAACGGTATTGCTGGAAGAAACGACCGGAAAATCGCCATCGGATAAATATTTAACCGTGCCTCCGTCAAAAGGTATACTGGCTACCTGTACTTTTAAAGCATTCAAATCGCCCAGGGGGTTAATGGGCAGGCCAATATCCCAGTTGGCGCCATGATCGCCGCCCCGTACAAAGACCACCCATTTGCCATCATCGGTTATAGTAAGACTGGTAATTTCCTGGCCATCGTCTTTTGAAAAATGGGTGAGCAGCCTGGGTGTAAATGCAGGCCCTTCGGCCACATAAACATTCCGTTTACCCTGTTCATCCATGGCCCAGGCAATTTTTGAGCCTTTGGCGGATGCACACAATTCGGTTGTAAACGGATAATCTTTGAATGCGGTAAATGCATGGGTTTGCGCCACAGATGGCAATGGAAAAAATAATAACAGCAGGAATTTTCTCATGTTGTTTGGGTTGGTTAACGGGTAAAAGAAATGGTATGCAGGAGCAAGCACCTGGAAAAAGAAGGGTTTCAAAAAAGCAATATGAATATAAAAAAACTTATTAAGATTCAGCAATCGTTTGACCGGTAGGTGTTTTTATTTAGTAGTGGCAATCAATTCGGGCTTTATTGGGCTCTTTTATCTGCGGCATACATACACTAAACCACCCGAATTCCGTTTATAAAGCAGGCTGTAGATTTTGCTTCCGGCATTTTGGCCCCAAACAATCAACTATGAAAAGACTGCTTTGTCTGTTTTTATTATTTTCCTGCTGTGTATTGCACGCACAAACCAGCGAAAAAATTACTTACTACTACCAGGGTAAAAAGCTTTCGTTTCCTGTTGGCGGCAACAGGATGCTGATACAACTGTCTGCCGGCGAAAGCCTCAGCAGGCACAGCACAGAACTGGCCAATATCCTGCATACACCTGAAAGCGGACTTGCAGCCATGTCAAACACAAAACAGGTATCTGCAAAACTAAGTGTTAGCGCAGATGCCGTTAAAATGAAAAGCCTGGTAACGGCATTGGGCAAACTGGGCTATATTGATTTTGTGCATCCCTGTTTTACCAGCGCTTATGGAAAAGAGATGGGCTACGGAGACGAGCTGGTGGTAAGATTGAAAAACAGTACCAGCCCCGCTGCATTCAATGCTTATTTAAAAAAAGCCCAATGCTTTATCGTAAAAAAATATGCGTTTGCAAGCGATACTTACATTCTTAGTGCAGGTGCTGCCAATGGTTATGATGCCATGGCCGTGGCCAACCGCTTTTTTGAAACGGGTTTGTTTGTTTATGCAGAACCCGATCTCACTTTGTTTGACGGGTTGTTTACCAATCCAAATGATCCGCTTTTTGATTACCAGTGGTCGCATACCAATACCGGATCCGCCATTCAGTACAATGGCGTGCCGGGTACCGATATGAAAGTGCAGCAGGCCTGGAACATCAGTACCGGAACGGGCATTAAAGTGGCCGTACTGGACGAAGGCGTTGATACCGGACATGCCGATCTGAAAGCAAACCTGTTGCAGGGTTTTAATTGCCTCACAGGCACAGCCGGCCCGGGCGATGGAAGACCACTTGGTACGGCCCGTGCACATGGTACCAACTGTACTGGCATTATTGCTGCAATAGCCAATAACAATATCGGTATTGCCGGTGTGGCGCCGGATAGCAAGATCATCCCCATTAACCTTTCCGCTGCGGATGGTACGTTTACTTCTTACGCCAATATTGCGGCCGGGTTTGATTATGCCTGGCAAAACGGTGCAGATGTGATCAGCGATTCATGGGGTGGCGGCAGCCCCAGCAGTATTATTGAAGATGCCATCAACAGAGCGGTTACACTTGGCCGTGGTGGAAAAGGATCGGTGGTGTTGTTTGCAAGCGGCAACAACAATGCGGCGCTTAGTTATCCGGCTGTGCTCGACAATGTTATCAGCGTTGGGGGTGTAAATATGTGCGGGCAGCGCAAATCACCGGCAACGGTTTCTTGTGATGGCGAAACCTGGGGTGCCAGTTTTGGTACCGGGCTGGATGTGGTGGCGCCCTGTGTAAAAATTGCCAGTACCGATCTTAGTGGCTCCGCAGGCTACAATACCGCAGCGGGCGCCGCAGGCGATTATTTTTTACGGTTCAACGGAACATCTTCAGCTACACCCGGCACCGCCGGCGTGGTGGCTTTGATACTGGCCGCCAATAGCAATCTAACGGTGAGCCAGGTACGCAATATACTGGAAGGCACCTGCGATAAATTGCCGCTGTACAGCTATGGTATGGTGACCGGGCAGCCAAACGGCACCTGGAACAATGAAACAGGGTATGGGCTGGTGGATGCATTTAGCGCAGTACAAACTGCCTTGTCGGGCGTATTCTGCAATGTACAAATTCAGGCTGACGGCGCTGCCCGCTTTTGCCCCGGCGGCAGTGTAGGCATTGCCGTTATAAACCCCGTTGCCGGCACCAGCTATCAGTGGCGAAAAGACGGTGTTAATACAGGCACGGGCACCGGCATTACGGCCAGTGCAGCCGGCAGTTATGATGTAGTGGCGACCGCCTCCAATGGTTGCGTGGCCACGGCAGCACCTGTTGTAGTGACGGTACTCAGCAACACGCCGGCGCTAACTGCAATGGCGGGTATTGATACTTTGATTTGCCAGGGACAGTTTGTAAAACTGGGTGGCAACCCGGTGGCGGCCAACGGTGCGCCATGGCTTCCCGATGAGCGGGCCTATGGCATGGACTGGCAGACCAATAGTTTTGTAAAATTCAGTTTAAACAATCCGCTTAAACTGGATACCATTGCGCAGAATATGGTGAGCGATGCTGATTTCAATGCAGGTAATTTTTTTGCCGGTGGCGATTTCACTCCTTATGGCTACTACGCCATTATACAGGGCACCAACCAGCTGATGAAAATTGATACGGCTACCGGGGCACAGCAATTAATAGGTACAGCACCTGCTGCACCCGGATATACCTGGGCCGGACTGGCATGGGATCCTGCTACTAAAAATTTATACGGCCTGGCATCCAATGCTTCCGGAAGCAGTTTGTGCATCGTTGATCCATTTACGGCCGCCGTGAGCCTGGTGGGTTTTTTCCCGGTGGGATTAACCGAATGGATTGCCGTAAGCAATAACGGTAATATGTATGCAATGTCTGACAACAACTACATCTATAGCGTTGATAAAAAAACCGCTGTGGCAACGCCGCTGCCCAGCCCGGTAGGTGCCAACGTTATCTACCAGCAGGATGCCGACTTTGACCCGGTAACCGATAAATTATACCTTACCACTATTATACTTTCTCAAAATTATGTAGGCGATTTGCGGACAGTGAATACAACAACCGGCATCTCATCAGTCATTGGTGCGCTGGGCGGATTGTCGGAGATTGATGCCACCGGTATTGCAGGTCCTGGCTACCTGTACAACTGGTCGCCGGCTGCCGGACTGAGCAGCACCAATGTTTCCGTACCGGTTGCCGCGCCACTGGCTACAACAACTTATACTCTGAACGTAACCGATATGTGTGGTAATACTGCCAGCAGCCAGGTTACTGTAAGCGTAAGTGTGCCACCAGCACTCAGCATAACAGCACCCGCAGACAGTATCTGCGTGGGCGAAACGGTGCGGCTGAGCGCCACAAAAGACAATGCCTATACCTACCAATGGTACCGCAACGGTATTGCCATTGCCGGAAGTACCGATAGTTTTTACGTGGCTGCCAATGGCGGTAGTTATACTGTAAAGGCAAAGATGGGGGTATGTGATAGCCTCTCGCTGCCCTTTGCAGTAAAAACCTGCCAGTTGATTATGAATAACAATGCGCCTGCCGCTGTTTGCAACACTTATTTTTACGATAGCGGCGGGCCCGATTCGGACTATGCAAATAATGAATCGTATACCCGCACTGTTACGTCATCCGTTGCAGGCAGTATGCCAAGGATAACCATCAATTCATTCAGTTCAGCGTCCGCCACTGATGTGCTTACCATTTACGACGGGCCGGGCACAGCGTCTCCCGTGCTTGCAACACTAAATGGCAAACCCGGCATGCCATTGGTTTTTACGGCTTCCACAGGGGCACTCAGCTTTCAGTTTGCCAGCGATGCAACCGTAACAGATTCTGGTTTTGCGGCTATTCTTGACTGTTACCAACCCAATGTATACCGCAGCAGGGCTTCCGGCAATGCAGAGGATGTAAATACCTGGGAAGTAAGATCCGGGGGCAGTTTTATCAATGCAACTGCCATCCCGCATGTATACGATGACAGCATTATAATACAACCAGGCCACACCGTTAGTATCAATGCTGCCGTGCAGCTGGACCAGGTTTGGGTAATGCCCGGCGCCGTTTTATCGGTGGTGGCACCTTTTACACTGCACGACGGAACCGGCTACGACCTCTTGGTGGATGGAACATTGGTAATAGGTGCAACAGGCAGTATCGGTGGCAATGGCATTCTTTCGCTGACGGGTGTGCTTGACAATAGTGCCGCCAGCAGCAGCAATGTTTTTGTAAGAACAGAAATTAACGGTACGGCCAGTCAGAACATTACCGCGGGTGGCGGATTCAGTACTTTGTACATCAGCAATCCTTTGGTAACATTCAATATGGCCAATGATATTGCAGTTGATTCAGTGATCATGAACAATGCCGCGGGCGTGGTAACAGTTACAGCCAGTAATCTGCTCACGCTGCTAAACATCAATAAAACGCTCAGCCTGCAGAACGGCCGGGTGCTGATGGGCAACAATTCAATACTAAACCTTGGCGCCGGTGCAACTGTAATGGGTGGCAATGCAAATAGTTTTGTGGAAGGCCCGGTTCGCAGCAATACGCTGACGGCAGGTGCCAGCACACTGTTTTTTCCGGTGGGTAAAGATGTTTACCGGCCGGTTACGCTCAACGTAACTCATGGCGCTGCAGGTTTATCTACCTACGAGGCAGAAGTATTCAATACGGCGGCGGTTAACCGAACATTGCCGGCTACTATTGATGCAGTCAGCAGTGTGCGACATTTTAAAATTTCAAAAATAAGTGCACAGCCATTAACAGCCGCCGCAGCCACACTTGCTTATGGTACAGATGATGGGGTAACGGATGCAGCCGCTTTGCGTATGGCCAAAGACGATGGATCCACCAACTGGATTGATTTGGGCGGAACGGGCACGGCCAATGGGGCAGGCACCATTACTTCTACAATTAACTTTACCGGATTCAGCGATTTTGTGCTGGCCAATGCACTTGGCGGCAGCAATGTGTTGCCGGTAAAATGGTTGCAGGTAACGGCAAAACTTACGGGCAGGCTGGTACAGGTTTCGTGGAAAACGGCCAATGAAGCAAACGTAAACAATTATACAGTGGAGCGTTCAGCAGACGGGCTTTCGTTTGCAACCGTTGCAATAGTAAATGCAAGCCCGGGCGTTGCTGCAGAAAAACAGTACGATGCCACCGATGGCCTGCCATTAAAGGGCGCCAACTATTACCGCATCCGGCAAACAGACAAAGACGGGCATTACAGTTACAGCAAAACGGTGCTGGTAATGGTAGCCGAAACCGGCAATTTTATATTGTGGCCAAACCCGGCCGCAACATCGGTAACGGTGCAAAGCAGCCAAATCATGGATCGCCTGCAATGCTATAACGGCAACGGACAGCTGGTATTTGATGCGGCGCCGGCTGCCATCCGGTATACAATCCAGGTGCAGCCATGGGCAGCTGGTATTTACCATGTAAAGATTACCTGCGCCGGCAAAACAACAGAAGCCAGGTTTGTGAAAAAATAAACGGAAAAAATTTTATGAAACGGAATGCAATAAGGGTTAGTCTTCTTTGCTTCCTTTATCGCCCACAAACCATTGTTCCTTGTTTTTAAACAATACGTTGAAGGTAGTGAGTGAGCCATAAATACGTGTGATGTATTGTTGCAGGTTTACCTTGTCTTCATCGCTCAGTATTTTATGCGCATTGATTTGTTGTTCCATTACCCGCAGCCGGTCGCGCAGCATTACAATTTTATGAAAGAATATATCAATGGGCACTTCCTTTGGTTTTTGCGTCTTGTCGGCGGGCTGCAGCAGCATCATGCCATTGAGCCAGCGATCGCCGAGTGGCACCAGCTCCGTGGTATCGCTCCATTGCCGTAAAATTTTGAGCAGGGATTTTTCAACGGCGGAAGCAGTTTCTACTTCGGCTGTAACATTTTCGGGGATAATTTCATCCAGTTTGGGATCTGTTTTATCAATTTCTTTAATGCCATGATTGATAAAGGAAATCAGGTAAGTGGCGTACCGGACGCCCACAATTACGCCCGGCCCGTGTTGTGTATGCTGCAAGCGTGTACCGATGCCAAGTATCATTTGCTGTTCTTCCATAAAAATTTATTAAGTCAATGCTGTTCCAATTTGCCTGCCTTACTTTTTCGATGGTAAAGCGGTGCTGCCAGAGATCAACCTTTAAAAGAAAGCAGAAAGTTAGTATTAAGAAAACAAATGAGAAAATAGGAAATTGCAGAAATGGTACAAATATAAATCAAGCTTGAATGGAAGGTTAACTGCCCTGTTTACAGTAGCCAGCTTGCAATAAAGCCAAAGATTTGTTTCTCGGCGCTATGCGAAAAGGAGAAATGATGCAGCCACAAAAAGCAATACTGCCCAAATTGTCTTTTTACTTTCCACTAATCCCTAAAAACCTTTTCTCCGCTCAAACTCTTGCCAGGCCAGTTTTATGTATTCGGCAAATTCATAGTCGGTAGACGTGCTGGTAAATTCGAGGGAGGGCCGGTATTTTTTCATGAAATCTTCCTGTTCTTCACCGGTAAGCTGGGTAATTTTTTTAACCAGGGATTTTGTAAACCGGTGGTCGATGAATTTTTCCTGTTCTTCCAGAATCAGGCGCTGCTGAAAATGTGCCATGCGTTTGTTGCGCCTGAAATTGAACATATTGATAAACGCATCCAAATCGAGGCCCACACCGAAAGAACCCGAACTGGGATTGGATAGCGAAATACCCGGTTTGTGAAAATCGAAGGCCTTGGCATAGTCGAGCCGGTTCTGGATAGAATCGCGTTTGTAATTGCGGGGTGTTATTTTTACTTCTTTCAGTTCGGTTACCGGCACATGCAGGGCAATATCGAACCCATTAAAACTATTGATGGCGGCTACGGCAAATTTGGGTGTTGGTTTATTGAGGTATGAAAACCAGATGGAATCGGTTTCATTGACCAGGAGGGTATAGGATCCGGTAGAATCTGTAGTGGTACCAACCCCCGATGTGCTCAGAACGCTTACCCCGTTTAGCGGCTGCGTCTTGCTAATGTCAAACACTTTTCCCTTTATAATGATCTGTGCGCCGGCTCTGGAACACAGCATAAAACAGGCAAACAGCAGCAAGGCAATGGCACTATGTCTCCGTATAAATTTCAAATCAATTTTTTGGGTGTGATATTAAGCCAACTTACGCAACAATAACGGCTTATCCTTCCTTTTAACTATGATTTTGCAGTTTCAACCGTCTTTTCAATGATGGCCGGGTAATGGGTATGTTCCAGCACCTGTATTTTTTGTGCCAGTGTAGCGGGTGTTTCATGAGGACCGATACTACAGCTGGCCTGGAACAGGATGCGGCCATGGTCGTATAGCTCATCTACAAAATGAATGCTGATGCCGCTTTCTTTTTCGCCGGCATTTAGCACGGCTTCGTGTACAAAATGGCCATACATGCCTTTGCCGCCATATTTGGGCAGCAGGGCCGGGTGTATGTTCAGCATTTTATTGGGAAAAGCGGCTACCAGTGCGGGCGGTACTTTCCATAAAAAGCCGGCCAGCACAATGTAATCGATGCCCCTGGCTTTTAATTCGGGAGTATAGGCGTCACCCTTTTGAAATTTTTCTTTTTCTATCAGCAAAACCGGAATATGGGCAGCATTTGCAATGTCTATAACCCCCGCTCCGGGTTTGTTGCACAGCACCAGGGCTATTTTAACCGAAGGATGTGCTGCAAAATGCTGTATTATCTGTTGTGCATTTGAACCGGCGCCGGATGCAAAGACCGCAATTTGAATCATGTTTCAAAACTAGGGGAAAAGAAATTATGCTGCAGGGTTTAGGGTACCGGGGATAAGCCTTGCAGTTGTATTATGATCACCATAAACCATAGCCCTTACAGCTTCCACGTTTTAATGTGCATCAAAAATGCCAACAAAAATAACAGTTACTAACACTTGTTAAGACCCTTTAAAACTATTGACAATTTTATGACAGTGATCAAATGATGATCCCTAAAATCGGCTGAAACCCGCGCCAGTAGCGGAAAAAAAAAATTTTACGATGTTGGCATTTTGTTAAAATCCTGACTTATTTTTGCAACCAGTAAGGCAAGTTTTTCCACACAATTCCTGATATTAAGCGCTTATGATTTATCATAGATCAACTGCAAAAAAAATACTCTTCAATGTTTTCTTTTTACTTCTTTTAGTTTCAGGTTTTACTGTATCAGCCCAAACTGATATTGCTGCCGGAAAAACATTGTTTTCCAATAATTGTGCTGCCTGTCACAATCCTTACAAAGATGGTACCGGCCCTGCCTTGCATGGCATTACCGAAAGGGTAACCGACAAGGCCAAATTACATGCCTGGATTAAAAACAACCAGGCCGTGCTGGCCACCGGCGATCCTTACTTCACCAAACTCTACAATGATCGCAATAAGACGGCGATGAACCTGTTTACCTCGCTGAGCGATGCAGAAATTGACAATATCGTTGCTTATGTGGAGCAGCCAGCACCAACAACCCCTACGCCTCCTCCAGGTGGTGGCGGTGAAACTGAAAGCGACAACTCATTATTATATGGTGTGCTGACCCTTATCCTGGCTGTTATCACCCTTATCTTGTTGCAGGTAAACAGCAACCTTAAGAAATTATCAGACGATAAAGAAGGGGTTCCCGCCCATGAGCCGGTGCCTTTTTACCGCAATAAAGCCTATATCGCCACTTTTGCCGTGGTACTCTTTATAGTGGGCGGTTATTATACCATCCAGGGCGCTATTGGCCTGGGCCGCAACAAAGGCTACCAGCCCGAGCAACCTATTTTCTACTCGCACAAAGTGCATGCTGGCGTAAACCAGGTGAGCTGTTTGTATTGCCACGGTGGTGCTTACGAAGGCAAACACGCCAACGTGCCATCCGTAAATGTGTGTATGAACTGCCATATGGCCATCAATGAATACGGTGCCAACAGTGAAAAACTCTACCGCGAAGATGGTACCGAAGTAAACGGTACTGCGGAAATTCAGAAGATCTATGCCGCTTCTGGCTGGGATCCAAAACTGAAAAAATACAGCGGCAAGGAAAAGCCGATAGAATGGGTTAAAATTCACAATCTTCCCGACCACGTTTATTTTAATCACTCACAGCATACCCGCGCAGGAAAAGTACAGTGCCAGACCTGCCATGGTCCCATCCAGGAAATGCCCGAAGTAAAACAATTTGCCGACCTCAGCATGGGCTGGTGCATCAACTGCCACCGCGAGAGCAAGGTAAATTTCTACAATGCTGAAACCGGCGAAGGCAACAAATTCTACAGCATCTACGAAAAATTACATACCGATCTGAAAAATAAAAAAGTAGATAGCGTAACGGTAGAAATGATTGGTGGTACAGAGTGCCAGAAATGTCACTATTAAGCTGCTAAACCTCACCTGGCAGAAGGGGGGTCTTAAATGTAATTCATACTTAATCACAAATATTCACGCGTTACTGCGTGATAAGGGGCTAAAATTATGAGTAAAAAGTACTGGCAAAATTTTGGAGAGTTCAACAACTCGGAAGCTTTTCAGCAAAATGCAAAGGATGAGTTTCGTGAGGAATTGCCATTTGAAGGTGAAGGACTCGCCGACGCCAAAACTCCCCGCAGGGACTTTTTGAAATATGTAGGATTCAGCACCGCCGCCGCTGCCATTGCCGCCGGTTGCGAAGTGCCCCTTAAAAAAGTAATTCCTTACGTAAATAAACCACAGGACCTGGTTCCGGGTATCTCTAACTATTATGCTACCACCTATGTTTCCGGAAGTGATGTAATACCCGTAGTGGCCAAAGTAAGAGATGGCAGGCCTATTAAGATTGAAGGAAACGAATTGTCGACCATTACCAACGGGGGCACCTCTGCCCGTGTGCAGGCTTCGGTACTTGATTTGTACGATACCGCCCGTTTGCGTTTTCCGATGGCCGATGGCAAAGAAGCCACTTCTCTGGAAGCTTTTGATAAAATGCTGGGTGAAGCCCTCGCCGGTTCAACCCTTGCATTGCTTACACCCACCATCGCATCGCCAACTACCAAACAAATCATTGCAGAATTTTTAGCAAAATATTCCGGCAGCCGGCATGTACAATACGACGGTATTTCTTACAGTGGTTTATTAACCGCCAACGAAGCCACATATGGCAAACGTGCCATCCCCTCCTACAATTTTGCAAAAGCAAAAGTTGTAGTGAGCCTGGGCGCCGATTTTCTCGGTACCTGGCTAACGCCGGTAGAATTTCAAAAAGGCTATTCTTCTTTGCGCAAGATCAACGAGAAGAACCCCGAAATGAGCAAGCACTACCAGTTTGAAAGCATGATGAGTATGACGGGTGCCAATGCCGACGATCGCATTACCCACAAGCCATCAGAAACCGGCGCTGTTGCTGCTGCATTGCTGGGCGCCATCAGCGGACAGGCTGTTAGCGGTGTAAGTGCATCGGTAAAAAAAGGAATTGAAAAAGCCGCAAAAGACCTGGCCGCCAATAAAGGCGCTGCACTGGTGGTAAGCGGTAGCAACAATACCAATGTTCAAATTATTGTAAACGCCATTAACGAAGCCATTGGTGCAAATGGTACCACCATTAACTGGGCGGCGCCTTTGCTGACCAAACAGGGTGTTGACAGCGATATGGCTGCACTGATAGCAGATATGGAAGCCGGTAAAATCAGCAGCTTGCTGATTTATGATTGCAACCCGGCATATGATTATTTTGACGCTGCCAAATTTACCGCAGCCCTTAAAAAAGTAAAAACCTCCGTTTCATTCAATGAAAGAATGGATGAAACAACGGAGCTTGTAAAATATGTTTTACCAGCCAATCACTACTTGGAAAGCTGGGGCGATGCGGAACTGAAGCCCGGTTATTTCAGTATGATGCAGCCTACCATCAACCCATTGTTTAAAACACGCCAGCTACAGGATACTTTATTAAAATGGAGCGGCAGCACAACGGCTTACCACGAGTATTTCAAAAATTACTGGGTAACCAAACTGGGCAGCGAAGAGGGTTATGAAAAAGCGCTGATGAATGGTGTAGTAGAAACGGAAACTGCCGCGGGTACTGCAGGTTTTAGCAATGCAAAAGTGGCGGAAGCCATTGGTTCTTTTGGCAGCATCAAAAAAGGAAAATACGAACTGGTTATCTACCAGAAATCTATTTTGGGCGATGGCCGCCAGGCAAACAACCCCTGGTTGCTGGAAGCACCCGACCCCATTACAAGAGCTACCTGGGATAACTATGTTATCATATCGCCCGCCCTTGGCAAAGAATTGCTGGGGGTAGACATTGCCGACCGCAAACAGTCTGATACATTTGAAGTACACCCGGAAAAGCCCATCCTGAAAATCACCGTGGCAGGCAAAGAAGTATCGCTTCCTGCATTGATTATACCCGGTATGGAATCCAATACCATTGCCATGGCAGTGGGCTACGGAAGAAATACAAAATCGGGCCGTGCAACAGTAGGTGCTGGTAAAAATGTTTACCAGCTGGCCGTTGGCGGAGACTGGAATGTGACCGATGCTGGAATTGAACTGGTAAAAGGCGAAACCTACCAGGTGGCACAGGGCCAGACACACAGTTCTTACGAAGGCCGTGTGGAAGTGGTAAAAGAAATGAAGCTGGAAGACTTTAAAAAGAAACCAGACGAAATTTTTGAAGAGAGAAGCAAGGAATTGGCGCCTTTTGGTGGCCTGGAGAAATTTGACGAAGAAGGAACCATTTACCCGCACTTTGATAAGCCCGGTATTAAATGGGGCATGAGCATCGATTTAAACAGTTGTTTTGGTTGTGGCGCTTGCGTGGTGGCCTGTACCGCCGAAAACAATGTGGCGGTAGTAGGTAAGAGCGAGGTGTTGCGTTTTCATGATATGGCCTGGTTGCGCATCGACCGCTATTTTAGCGGTAACCCTGCAGAACCAGACAGCATCCAGACGATTTTTCAACCCATGCTCTGCCAGCATTGCGACAATGCGCCCTGCGAAAACGTTTGCCCGGTAGCCGCTACCAACCACAGCAGCGAAGGATTGAACCAGATGACTTACAACCGTTGTATTGGTACTAGGTATTGCGCCAATAACTGTCCTTATAAAGTGAGACGCTTTAACTGGGCCGATTACACCGGCGCTGACAGCTTCCCGCACAACCAGGATCAAACCATTGTTGGTAAGCTGGATGACACCGTACTGATGATGAACGATGATCTTACCCGCATGGTGTTGAACCCCGATGTAACAGTAAGAAGCCGTGGTGTAATTGAAAAATGTTCTTTCTGCGTACAGCGTTTGCAGGAAGGAAAACTGAAAGCCAAAAAAGAAAACCGTGTACTGGCCGACAGCGATGTAAAAACAGCCTGCCAGCAGGCCTGCGCAGCAGATTCTATTGTATTTGGTAATGTAAACAATAAAGACAGCGAAATCAGCACCGTGCGCCGCGAAAACAAAAACCGTTTGTTCTATGCGCTGGAGCAATTGCACGTTTTGCCCAATGTAAACTACCTGGCCAAAATACGCAATACAGATTTGCTGACCGGCGTAAAAGAAGAAGAACCGGCAGAAGGTACTGAGAAGAAAGAAGAAAAAGCACCAGCTAAAGCAGTATAAGCAAGTAAACAGGCAATAGATAAAAGCTCTTGTAAGAAATCGTTTAAAGGCTAGCAGCGCACAGCTAATAGCTAAAAGCTAATTAAATATGTCATTACTCAGATACGAATCACAGGTACGCGAGCCACTGGTAACAGGTGCAAAAACCTATCACCAGATTACGGAAGATATCATCAGGCCAATAGAAATGAAACCCAGCCGCTTATGGTACATCGGGTTTATTATTTCTGTAGCCCTTCTGTGCTTTGGTATCTGGTCTGTAACCATGGAAGTTACCTATGGAGTAGGCCAGTGGAACCTTAATAAAACCATTGGTTGGGGTTGGGACATTACCAACTTCGTATGGTGGGTAGGTATCGGTCACGCGGGTACGCTTATCTCGGCCATTTTATTGTTGTTTCGGCAGGGCTGGAGAACAGGTGTAAACCGTGCGGCAGAGGCGATGACCATTTTTGCAGTAATGTGTGCGGGCCAGTTTCCTATCTGGCACATGGGCCGTGTTTGGATGGCATTCTTTGTACTTCCTTATCCCAATACAAGGGGTCCGTTGTGGGTAAACTTCAACTCACCTTTGCTCTGGGATGTATTTGCGATATCGACATATTTCACCGTTTCATTATTGTTCTGGTATTCTGGTTTGCTGCCCGATTTGGCCAGCGTACGCGACCGTGCCAAACTGAAATGGAGAAAAATGATGTATGGCCTGCTGAGCTTTGGCTGGACAGGGTCTACCAAACACTGGCAGCGTCACGAAAGTTTGTCGCTGGTACTGGCAGGTTTAAGTACACCGCTTGTATTGTCGGTGCATACCATTGTATCCTTCGACTTTGCTACTTCCATTGTTCCGGGCTGGCATACCACCATCTTCCCTCCTTACTTTGTGGCGGGTGCGGTATTCTCCGGCTTTGCCATGGTGCAAACCTTGTTGCTGATTACACGAAAAGTTTTAAAACTGGAAGATTATATTACGCTTGAGCACATTGAAGTAATGAACAAGGTAATTGTGCTTACTGGTTCTATTGTGGGCGTGGCTTATATCACAGAGTTGTTCATCAGCTGGTATGGTCAGAACCCGTATGAAGCAGCTGCCTTCAGAAACCGCTGGGATTTGTCTACACCCTATGCATGGAGCTACTACATCATGATGGGTTGTAACGTACTTAGCCCGCAGTTTTTCTGGTTCAAGAAACTGCGCCGCAACCTGTTGTTCACTTTCTTCATGAGCATCCTGGTAAATGTGGGTATGTGGTTCGAACGTTTTGTAATCATTGTTACTTCTATCTACCGCGATTACCTGCCCAGCAGCTGGAGCACTTACTATGCACCCAGTATTTTTGAGGTAGGATTTTATATGGGAACGTTTGGCTTGTTCTTTACCTGCTACTTCCTGTTTTCTAAATTCTTCCCGGTAATTGCGCTGGCAGAAATCAAACACATTCTGAAGAAAAATGGCGAAAGCTTTAAAGACAATATGACCCGGATTGATGCACAACCTGCCGATGAGTTTGCCCACGAGCATGCGCATGACCATGGTGTGTAAACAAGCCGGCAAGTAAAGTTTATAAATTGTTGGTTTTTTAGAACAGATAAGGCTAGCAGCTCACAGCTCACAGCTAAAAGCTAAAAAAATTATGAGTGTAAAAAAATTTATAGTAGGCTGTTTTGACGAAGAAACGACACTGTTTAACGCAGTGAAGAATGTACGCAAGAACGGCTATAAGATCCATGATGTGTACACGCCGTTTCCAATTCACGGACTCGACAAGGTAATGGGCCTGCGTGATACCAGCCTGCATACTGCCGGTTTTATCTATGCCATTACAGGTACGGCTACAGCATTGTCTTTTATCAGCTGGGTATTTACAAAAGACTGGCCGTTGAATATTGGTGGTAAACCGCATTTTGCATTGCCTGCCTGGATACCCATTATGTTTGAGCTGACCGTTTTGTTTTCTGCGGTAGGCATGGTACTTACATTTTGCTATCTCTGCCAGCTGGCGCCTTTTGTAAAAAAGCACCATTTTCACCTGCGGGCAACAGACGATTTATTTGTAATGGTAATAGAAGCAACTGCCAAAACAAATGAAGCAGAAGTACTGGCTTTTCTGCAGACCAACGGTGCCGTTGAAACCAATGTGCAGGAAGCAGAAAGCGGCTGGTGGCTGGGCCGTTACGACAGGGATACACAACCATTTGAAGTGAGGGAAGCAAACGCATAAGCAAATTTGAAACGATTTTTTATTTCAATACAGATGAAGAAATTATCCATCATAGCAATTGTAACAGCGGCGGTAATACTGGCGCAGAGCTGCAGCGATGTAAAGCGTAAGCCAAGCAGGGTATACATGCCCGATATGGCATACAGCGTGGCAGTTGAAACCTATTCTGATTACAGCAAGCTGGCAGAATCCGGCATTTTTTACAATGCCAGCCCCGTGGCCGGCACGGTTAAAAGAGGAGAGGAAGGATTTCATTACGAAATGCTGAAGGATACAACCGGTACTTACAATACTTCTTCCAATCTTAAAAATCCTTTGCCCGCTATGGACAAGGACCAGGCAGTGGAAGCAGAAAGATTGTTCCTGGTAAATTGCGGCATTTGTCATGGACAAAAGCTGGATGGCAATGGCCCGCTGTACAAAGACGGTAATGGTCCTTATTCCGCAAAGCCCGCCAACCTCAGCGGCGCCGATGCAAAATATGTAGCCATGGCCGAAGGCACAATGTTTCATTCCATCACTTATGGTAAAAACATGATGGGCAGTTATGCATCACAGGTAACACCCAAGCAGCGCTGGATGATTGTTAGTTATATAAAATCAAAACAGGCGGCAACTGCAAAACCTGCAGAAGCAGCAGCACCGGCAGGTAAAACATTAGCTCCGGTAGCAAAGGATTCAGCAGCCGCCAAGAAATAGTAGAAAGATATTTTACGATTGAACGATTATAAATTTATTGAGAATGTCGTCATTAAAAGATCAATTTGAGATTCCTGCAAAGTACAAGACCTGGTCAATGGCATTGATGGGTGTTGGTATTGTGTCTTTACTGGTAGGTTTTTTTATGTATGGTTCTCCTGGTCATACCGAAGAACAACAGGCCAGGTTTTGGGGCACCATGCTGCAAAACAGCGTATACTTTCTGTTGATCTGCAATGCAGCCATGTTCTTTATCTGCGCTACCACACTGGGTATGGGCGCTTTTCAAATGGCATTTCGCCGTGTCACTGAAGCCATCTCAGTAGCTGTAATTCCGTTGGGTGCAATTGCGCTGGTTGTATTGTTGTCATTGATTTTTGGCCACCAGCACCATGTTTACCAATGGCTTACTCCCGGAAACGATAAAGTGCTGAACGGAAAAAGCGTTTTCCTGAATCCCAATTTCTTTGTTATCTGGACCATTCTTACCATCACATTGTGGATTGTACTGGGTTATAAGATGCGGGCCTTATCGCGTGAGCTGGATGAAAACCCCTTGCCCGATGTAGTGACCGGCAAACAGTATATTTTTAAAAACACCATCTGGGCGGCTTTGTTCCTGGTATGGTTTGCACTTACCGTGGCTTCTACCGTTCCGTGGTTGTGGCTGATGAGCATTGATGCACACTGGTATTCTACTATGTATAGCTGGTATACTTTTGCCAGCACTTTTGTAGCGGGTATGTCGCTGATAGCCATCTTTGTTATCTATCTTAAAAACCTGGGTTATTTACCGCTGGTAAATGAAGAGCACCTGCACGATATCGGCAAGTTCATGTTTGCCTTCTCTATCTTTTGGACCTATCTGTGGTTCAGCCAGTACATGCTTATCTGGTATAGTAACCAGCCTGAAGAAACCATCTATTTTGTAGATAGGATTGGTAACCACGAACACAGCAACGGTTTCAAAGGCCTGTTCTTCCTTAACCTGATCATTAACTTTATCTGCCCCATACTGATACTGATGCGCCGGGGTTCAAAAAGAAACTATACGACTATGACTTTTATGGCCATCCTGATCATCTTTGGCCACTGGCTGGATTTTTACCAGATGGTATTTCCGGCTATTACAAAAGATGCCAGTGGGCAAACACATCCTCAAATCAATCTTTTTGATTTGGGTATAGCAGCAGGATTTGTGGGACTGATTATGTTTTCAACGGCCAGGGCTTTAACAAAAGCGCCATTGACCGCCAAAAACCATCCGTTCTTTAAAGAAAGTATTATTCATCATACATAACTAAATTCATTGGCCCGGTCTTGTCTCCGCCTTTGGCAGAGAAGTTTAGGCGGGGCTTAAACAAAAGGAACAGAAAGCGCAATTATTTTAAAACTTTGTATAAATCATTAAGCGGTTATGTCTTTAACAACCATTTTTATATTGGCGATTTTGCTACTGGGCTTCCTGATTACCTTCCAGATAGCAAAAGCAAGTGAGTATGTGGGTATACTGAAAGGTGAGAAGAAAACACTTGAACAGAATAACCGCATCAATGCATTTTTGCTGATCCTCTTCCTGGTAGGCGGACTGATTGGCGTTTACGCCTGTCACGAATTGTTTAAAGGCAAGATACTGGGTGAAGCGGCTTCAGACCACGGTCAGAAGATTGATAAAATGCTGTACCTGACTATCATTATCACCGGTTCCGTATTTGTGCTTACCCAGGTATTACTGTTCTGGTTTGCATTTAAATACCAGTTTTCTGAAAAAAGAAAAGTATACTACCTGCCGCACAACAATACGCTTGAGCTAATCTGGACCGTGGTACCCGCCATCTTCTTAACGGTACTGGTGGGTTATGGTTTGTTCTACTGGTTTAAAATCACCGGCGATCCTCCAAAAGATGCACAGGTAGTAGAAATAACCGGCAAACAATTTAACTGGATCATGCGCTACCCGGGCAAAGACGGGGTGTTTGGCAGAAAATATTATAAGAACATCAGTGATGCGGCCGATAACTCGCTTGGATTGATCTGGGAAGATGTACCTGCGCTGAACCTGAAAGCTGATAAAGCAGCACAGGATGATATTGTTACCGATAAAATGGTGTTGATAGAAAACAAACCTGTTAAATTAATCATTGGCTCAAGGGATGTAATACATGATGTGGGCCTGGTGCATTTCAGAATGAAAATGGATGCCGTGCCCGGTACGCCTACTACCATGTGGTTTACCCCGCTGTACACCACCAAAAAAATGAAGGAAATAACGAAGAATCCTGATTTTGTATATGAAATTTCCTGCGACCAGATGTGTGGTAAAGGACATTACTCTATGAAAGGACAAATAGAAGTGGTAACCCAGGCCGAATATGATATCTGGATGATTTCGCAGAAGGCAAAATACCAGACGGCCGTGCTAGACAAACAGAAAACAGACAAGCCGGCTACAGACAGCGCAAAAACAGCCATAGTAAACCCCGTTGCTGCCAATGCAGTAGCGGTAAAAAAATAAAATAATTTTTCCCCACTCTGCCGGAGCGGGATACAGTGTGCGGTTAGAAAAGATTCAGATCCCGATAAACGTTTTGATATGAGTAATGAAGCCATAATACACGGAGCAGATGTACACACTTCACATGATGCACATCATGATGAACACCATGTACACCATCACAAGGAAACTTTTATTACCAAGTATGTGTTCAGCATGGATCACAAGATGATTGCCAAGCAGTTCTTAATTACTGGTATCATCTGGGCCTTTTTGGGTGGTTTAATGTCTGTCTTGTTCCGTTTGCAACTCGGATACCCCGACCAGACTTTTCCTTTCCTGGAAGACATCCTCGGCCATTGGGCCAAAGGCGGCAAAATTCAGCCCGAGTTTTACTATGCACTGGTAACCATGCACGGTACCGTGCTGGTGTTCTTTGTATTAACCGCCGGCTTGAGCGGCACCTTCGCCAACTTTTTAATTCCGCTGCAGATTGGCGCCAGGGACATGGCTTCTCCTTTTTTAAATATGCTGTCTTACTGGTTTTTCTGGCTGGCCAGCGTTATTATGTTGTCTTCTTTGTTTGTACAAACCGGCCCTGCAAGCGGCGGATGGACCTCTTATCCTCCGTTGAGCGCATTGGGTGGTGCATCTGAAGGGTCCAAGACCGGTGTGGATTTGTGGATCATCAGTATGGCCATGTTCGTGGTATCATCACTGTTAGGCGGTTTGAACTATATCTCTACCATTCTTAACATGCGTACAAAGGGTATGAGCATGACAAGGATTCCGTTAACCATCTGGGCTTTGTTCTTTACAGCCGTTCTGGGTGTATTGTCCTTCCCTGTATTGTTAAGCGGTTTCATCCTTTTGCTGTTCGACCGTCATGCGGGTACCAGCTTCTATCTTTCTGATATTTACCTGGCATCCGGCGAAGCCCTGCCAAATGAAGGCGGCAGTGCCATCCTGTTCCAGCACTTATTCTGGTTCCTGGGCCACCCCGAAGTATACATCATTTTGTTACCAGCCATGGGTATGGTGTCAGAAATATTGTCTACCAATTCGCGCAAACCCATTTTCGGTTATATGGCCATGGTAGGTTCCTTGTTTGCCATCGCCATCCTGGCCTTCCTGGTGTGGGCGCACCATATGTTTGTAACCGGCCTCAATCCTTTCCTGGGTTCTGTATTTGTACTGCTTACGTTGTTGATTGCAGTACCCAGTGCCATTAAAGTATTCAACTGGCTTACCACCTTGTGGAGAGGTAATATCCGCTTTACGCCGGGTATGTTATTCTCTATTGGTTTTGTAAGCTTGTTTATCTCCGGTGGTCTTACCGGCATCTGGCTGGGTAACTCATCGCTCGATATTCACCTGCACGATACATATTTTGTAATTGCGCATTTCCATATTGTAATGGGTGTGGCCTCTTTCTTTGGCATGTTTGCGGGTATCTATCACTGGTATCCTAAAATGTATGGCCGCTATCTCAACAATACCATGGCATATATCCATTTCTGGGTAACCATGGTTGGCGCTTATCTTATCTTCTGGCCCATGCACTACGAAGGTTTGGCAGGGATGCCCCGCCGTTATCTGGACTACAGCAGCTGGGTTAGCTTTAACCAGTTTGGCGGGTTAAACAGGTTTATCTCAATTGTGGCCATGATAGTTTTTGCGGTACAGCTGTTGTTTGTGTTTAATTTCTTCTATTCTATTTTCAAAGGAAGAAGAGTTACATCGCAAAACCCCTGGGGTTCAAACACGCTGGAATGGACAACGCCCATCCGCCCCGGTCACGGCAACTGGCCTGGCGAAATTCCGGAAGTACACCGTTGGGCATACGATTACGGTAAAGATGGCAGGGAGTTTATACCGCAAACAGAACCGGTAGGTGCAAATGAAAGTCATCATTGATAAAAAATTGACCTGTAAGGGGAAGTAAATAACAATGAAATCAACAATCTTGCCCTGATGTTTGAAAATCGGGGCATTTTGTTAACGCATAAAGATTCGTTACAGAGGTTTAGGAAAGTATATTGAAGCTGACCGGTAAGTGAGAAAGCAATAAAAAGCCCCTGGGTTATTGAATGCAAAAAGTTAGTACAGATAATTCGAGCTCTTTTACATTGGCCAGCAAGCTGAGGGACTACATGATGCTTGTAAAATTCAGCCTCACGTTTATGGTGGTTTTTTCTGCCGTAATCAGTTACCTGCTGGCGCCGAAAATAATTGGCTTTAATGCAAAGATGATCCTGCTTTTGTTTGCGGGTGGTTTTTTGGTAACTGGCAGTGCCAATGCCATTAACCAGGTAGTGGAGCGGGACACCGATGCATTGATGAAGCGTACTGCCAAGCGGCCATTGGCCAGCGGCAGGATGAGTGTTACGGAAGGATGGGCTTTTGCTATGATTACCGGGGCTTTGGGGGTGTTTATCTTATGGTATTTTTTCAACCCATTGTCTGCCGGGCTGGCGGCGTTTAGTCTCTTTCTGTATTCATTTATCTATACGCCTTTAAAAAAAGTGAATTCTATTTCTGTGCTGGTTGGTGCAGTGCCGGGAGCGCTTCCTTGTTTAATTGGATGGGCAGCTGGCGCAGATGCATTAACAGCCGGGGGATGGGCATTGTTTGCGATTCAGTTCTTCTGGCAGTTTCCGCATTTCTGGGCTATTGCCTGGATTGCGCACAAAGACTACACAGGAGCAGGTTTCAAATTATTGCCGAGTGTAGAAGGGCCCACAAAGTATTCAGCAATACAATCCATTATTTATTCGCTGTTGCTGATTCCGGTGGGGGTGTTGCCTTACATGGTTGGTATGAGCGGTTTACTGAGTTGCCTCATTGTTTTTATCGCCAATTTATTAATGATTTGGCAAAGCGTAAGATTGTACCGCGAAATGGAATTGAAAGCGGCCAGGCGGGTAATGTTTAGCAGTTATATTTATTTGCCGGTAGTATTACTGGCATTGCTGGCAAACAAATTACCAGTTCAAAAAATAGAAACAGGTTTTGTACAGATAATGCAATGGGTGACAGGTTAAAAAAGCCTGTAATTAAAAATGGTGACAAACAGTATTTTGAAGCAGTATAGCAATGCCCCGGTGGGTGGCGAAAGCCAGCGAAAAAAGATCCATCCCTATAAATTTATTTTATGGGTGGGCATTGGCAGTATCATTATGATGTTTGCCGGTTTTACAAGCGCTTATATTGTAAAGCGTGAACAACCGGGATGGATTGGTTTTAGTATGCCCGTGGTATTCTGGTATTCTACGGCCATCATGTTGCTGAGCAGTATCATCATGCAATTGTCTTTAAGCGCTTTCCGTAACCGCGACATGGGCAAGTACAGAAATTACATTGCCGTAACAACGGGACTGGGTATACTTTTTATTGTGTTGCAGGTTATCGGTTACTGGCAGTTGAACAAGTTCGGTGTAAAAGTAGAGGGTTCGGGCGGGGGTGTATTTTTTATCATCATCTTTGGCCTGCATGCATTGCATGTGCTGGGTGGTGTATTTGCGCTGCTGGCATTGTTTTTCAGGTCTATAAGCAGCAGGGTGCGCAGCTACAATATTGTTCCGGTAGAAGTAGCCGCTACTTACTGGCATTTTGTGGATTTGCTTTGGGTGTATCTTTTTGTTTTCTTTATACTGATTCAATAACGGCGCTTCTTTTCCTCTGGATTTGGAGAGGGATTTGGGCTGAGGTCATATTTAAATTTGAGAACTTTTTTTAAACAACTCACATGTCACAAACAATTACGGCAGACAGAAAATGGTGGAGCGGTGGTAAGAGCCCCTTTAATGTAGAGTATGGCAAATTAATGATGTGGTATTTTCTGATGAGTGATGCCTTTACTTTTGGCGCATTCCTGATCTCTTATGGCACCATCCGTTTCAGCAGCAATAGCTGGCCCGACCCCAACCATGTATTCCGCTCCTTCCCCGTTATTGGAGAAATGCCGATACCGCTGGCTTTTGTGAGTTTGATGACCTTTATTTTGATTATGAGTTCGGTGACCATGGTGCTGGCAGTAGGTGCAGGCCATGCCAATGATAGAAAAAAAGTAATGATTTACATGGGCTGGACCATTTTGGGCGGCATTGCTTTCTTAAGCTGCCAGGCCTGGGAGTGGACGCACATGCATGGAGAAGGTGCATGGTGGGGCAGAAACCCTTTTATGAACATTGACGGCTCACAATCCAGTACCAACTTTACCAATTTCTTTTTTACCATTACCGGTTTCCACGGCTTTCACGTTTTCTCCGGTGTTATCATCAATATTATTATGCTGATAATGACCTGGCAGGGTGTGTTTGAAAGAAGGGGCCATTACCTGATGATTGAAAAGGCCGGTTTGTACTGGCACTTTGTAGACCTCGTTTGGGTATTTGTGTTTACTTGTTTTTACCTGTTTTAGTGAAATAACAGTCGCCTGAAATAATTAGTGGTTATCAGCATTTATTCGTGAACATTAGCGTTTAAAAAATAATTATGGAAAACATACACGGAACAGCAGAATTGCACCAGGATGATGCACACACATTTGATACAAAAGCCATCTGGAGGACTTTTCGCATACTTTTATACATTACCGTTTTTGAACTGATCCTGGCCATCGGCTATTATGAAATGACATTTTCTGATCCCCATTTTGTAAAACATCTTTTAAATGGTGTGTTCATTGTACTTACACTGGCCAAAGCATTTTTTATTGTAGCCGAGTTTATGCACCTGGGTCATGAACTGAGAAACCTGATTCTTACCATTGCCATACCCGCACTGCTGTTTCTGTGGTTTATAGGCGCCTTCCTTTGGGATGGCAGCTCTTATAAAAACCTGCGCAATACCTACGACCGCAACCACCTGGAACAAAGCCAGCAAAAAGCGCCAGTGAAGGAAGAGGCTAAAAAGCCCGGTTCAATTGAGTAAATGGCGCTGGTGCTTTAAAATATTTTTTCATTGCAGAGACCATTGCCCTCCGGCGATGGTTTTTTGTTAAAACACTAAGAATCGTGAGTAAGAAAGCATTGCTGGCATTGTGTATCGCTGTCATCATTCCGTTAATAAGTTATTTCCTGGTAAAACATTATGGAGATGAAGCGGTGGTGATGCCCCGCCGGTATTACGAAGATTCCATTATTACCACTGTTAAAGACGGCAAGGAAACCACCGATACCCTCTGGCACAGCGCAAAAAACATTGCACTCGTTAACCAACTGGGCGATACAGTAACACTGGATCAGCTGAAGGGAAAAGTACTGGTTATCGATTTCTTTTTTACACATTGCGGTTCCATTTGTCCCTCGCTGACGCGCAATATGAAGAAACTGCAGGATGCCATCAAACGGCAGGACAACATGAAATATGCAGACACCAATTTTGTGCAGTTGCTTTCTTTTTCGGTTGATCCGGAAAGGGATTCTGTGCCGGTAATAAAAAAGTATGCGGATAAATACGGGGTTAACCACGATGTATGGTGGATGCTGACGGGTTCAAAAAAAACCATTTATGATTTTGCTTTTGAAGAACTGAAAGTAGACAAGTACAACGATGAGCCGGTTGATTCTTCGTTTGTACATACCAGCCGTTTTACGGTGCTCGATAAAAACCGCATTGTAAGAGGCTACTACAACGGGTTGGATGACACCTCACTGGCAAGGCTGAGCAACGACGTTGTATTGCTGATGCTGGAAACCGATAAAAAGAAAAAATCATTGTTGTTTACCGAAGTGGCTGCCATCTGGCCCATATTCATTATTGTAATTCTGGCGGTTGCAGTATTTATGTTTTTTAACAGGAAACCAAAATATTAATATGTCACTTTATTTATTAGAACCCGTATTTCAGAAAAACGATAAAAAAGCAGCCTCCATTATTTGGATCTTCAGTGCCGTGATATTCCTGGCGGTGGCTACCATGGGTGCCGTACACCTAAAAGTGGATCTTGGTTTTAATGTGCACATCTTTGCTAGCATCAACGCTGTAATCAATACCCTGGTAACGCTGTTGCTGGCCGCTGCACTGGTAGCAGTAAAAATAAAAAAGTTTTTATTGCACAAAAGACTGATGCTGGTTGCTATGATATTGTCTGTGCTGTTCCTTGTTTCCTATGTATGCCATCATTTGTTTGCGGGCGATACAAAGTTTGGCGGCGTTGGCGGCATCCGCTACCTGTATTTCTTTATCTTAATCACGCATATTTTTTTAGCGGCCATCATTATGCCCTTTGTTTTGTTTACGGCCTACCGGGCATTGATAGGCGAATTTCCGCAACATAAAAAGCTGGCCCGCATTACCTGGCCCATCTGGTTTTATGTATCCACAACGGGCGTATTGGTGTATTTATTCATCAGTCCTTATTATCATTAATAACATGGAACAGGTAAAAGGCAATTATGTAAAATCATTAAAAGTGCTGCATACGGCTTTGCTGGCAGGGCAAGTGATTTTTCTTGTGATCATGCTGTTTTTTGTGGTGCAACAACAATCTGCTATTGCAGCTTCGCTCGACAAAACATTACAGGTTGCCGCATTGCTGTTTTCTTTTGGCGGCATATTGGCCGGCAGCCGTATTTTTAACAGCAAGCTGGCACAAATGAATACAGCTGCTGAAGACACGGCACATAAAGCTGCGCAGTACCGG
>Ga0075026_100000117_pt1 | contig 26855 bp, 18 predicted proteins | sample Str012_2_FD_71392 | JGI IMG/M metagenome (GOLD analysis project Ga0075026, IMG submission 71392) | Freshwater sediment microbial communities in response to fracking from Pennsylvania, USA - Straight Creek_MetaG_SC_2012 | ecosystem: Environmental > Aquatic > Freshwater > Creek > Sediment... | reverse complement strand
CTTTGTCCATTTTTTCATTAAAAATGAACCCTTTAGGTAAAGTTTCGCTTCCCATAGGAAAATAGATGTTCAGGTTTTTCGTTATGTACCAGCGGCGTTTTCGTGAAAAACAGAAAAACACCTATCTAATAACTCTATGAAGCAAAAATTATTACATATTTCATGGTCAATTTATCAGGATATTATTTATACCGGGGTAAATGAGGGCGTTTCCAGGGACCAGGAAAAGAAAATTACCCGGTTTAACCAGTTTATTATCCTGGCCCTGCTGGTCAACTGCTTTTCGGTAGGCATATATATATACCACAAGCTTTACATCAGCGGACTTATCAATGTTACTTCTGCCTATCTTTTTCTGCTGGCTTATTATTTCAACTACCGGCGAAAACTGGAAGCGGGCCGCATCCTGTCTATTATTAATATCAATCTTTATTTAATCATCATCAGCCATGTTGAAGGCCTGCGTGCAGGTGGCTACCTGCTTTATTTTCCGTATTTTATTGCGCTTACTTCTGTGGTAAGCATCCGCAGAAATTTACAGGAACTGCTGCTGGTATGCGGCATTACGCTGGTGTCTCTTTTAATCTGTATCCTGGGCAACCCGCAGGTAAACGATATACAGATTATCAAGGAGCCGATGTATGCCACCCTGTACAACAGCAATCTTTTTGTATCACTGGCGGCTACCATTTTCTTTTCTTATGCCATTCTTCGCTTAAACAAAGAAAATGAAGTGGCCATTCTGCAGGAAAAGAAATTCGGCGATACCATATTTAATACTTCACTGGATGGTGTGTTTATTATATTTAATGAGTCTGATACCATTGCCAACTGCAACAGGCGGGCCCTTGAATTGTTTGAAGCAGATGGCCTAGGCGAAGTAGGCGGTACCCCGGTTTCTAACTGGTTCAGCGATGAGCACATCAGTCATTTTAGTTCGGTGGAGAAATCGGCTTCCGAAAACGCAAAAAACTGGCAGGGTGAACTGGCCTTTAATACAAGGAACAATAAAAAATTTTACGGTTATGTGAGCGTAGTGCCTTTTACGTATAAGGGTGTGCGGTATACCAAAGTAAGTATCCTGGATATTTCTGATGTAAAGATGACCGAATTTGCATTGATGAAGGCCAAACAAAAAGCAGAAGAAGCATCTAAAATTAAGTCCAGGTTCCTGTCTAACATGAGCCATGAATTAAGAACCCCGTTGAACGGCATTATCGGCGCTTCCAATTTATTGTTGTTCGAAAATTACTTGGAGGGACAGAAGCCACAACTGGATATACTGAAATATTCTTCTGAGCACATGATGCTGCTGATAAACGATATACTTGATTACAATAAAATTGAAGCCGGTAAGCTGGAACTGGAAGCATCGCCTGTCAATATTAAGGAACTGGTATCAAAAATAGCTGCGCAGTTTTCGCCCCAGATTGCTGCCAAGGGGTTGTTTTTTTATTCTGAAATTGACGAAAGCCTTGATCTGGAAGTGATCACCGACCAGACCAGGCTAAACCAGGTATTGTCGAACCTGCTTTCAAACGCCATGAAGTTTACCAAAGAAGGCAGTGTTTGTTTGATTGTAAAACGGCTTTTTGCATCCAGTAGCAAAGCAACCATCCAGTTTATGGTGGTGGATACCGGTATTGGGATTGCCAAAGAAAAACAAAATGAAATTTTTGCCAGCTTTACGCAGGCTGATGTGGATACAACGCGCAAATACGGCGGCTCAGGGCTGGGGCTTTCCATTAGTAAAGAACTGGTGAGTATGTTTAAAAGCGAACTGATTCTTGAAAGCTCGCAGGGCAAGGGCAGTGTATTTCAATTTACGGTGGAGTGGAACATCAATACACAGCGCAAGATGTACATCAATGAAGACAAGGCCAAAGATCTGGCTCCACTGGATGGTACCCGCATTTTACTGGCAGAAGACAACCCGGTGAATATGGCCATTGCCAAACGGTTTTTGAAGAAATGGGGTGTTGAACTTACGGAAGCAGTCAATGGAAAGCTGGCAGTGGATGAATACAGGAAAAACAATTTTGATTTGATATTGCTTGATCTTGAAATGCCCGAAATGGACGGCGTGACCGCTTTGCGCGAAATGAAAAAGATAAATCCCGAAATTCCGATACTGGCTTTTACTGCATCGGCATACGACAATATGCTGGCCGATTTACTGCAAAAAGGGTTTGTAGATTTTATTCCAAAACCTTTCAGGCCCGAAGATTTGCATGGCAAGATTTCGTATCACCTTAAAAATGCAAAAAGGGCTTAGTAAAAATAGTATTGGCTGCTATTACTAACTGATTAATCCTGTTTAATGAAATTTTTTTGCTTACTGCTATTGACCCTTACCGGTGCTATTACGTTGCATGCGCAAACCGCATCGCCCAAAGATACCATCATTGCCAACGATACTGCGGTATTAAAAAAGGTAGAGGTGGAATCCTCATTTCCGGGTGCTGATGCAGGTTGGATACGGTTTCTCAATAGCAATTTAGTGTACCCACCAAAAGCCGTCCGTAAAAATATACAGGGCACTGTGCTGGTGCAATTTATAGTAGACAAAACCGGCGCTATCAGCGATATTGAGGCTTTGAGCGGACCCGATTTGCTACGTGAAGCCGCTGTAAATGTGATAAAATTAAGCCCCAACTGGAAACCCGCTTTTCAAAATGGCAAAAAAGTAAAATCGTACAAAAAGCAGCCCATTACGTTTAAGTTGGAACGCAGCAATTAATTATTTACCCTTGCTGTGAACACCCGAAGGCAGTGCCTGCGGGGTAATGGTGGGGCCCTGCACGGTGATGATCCCATTTTTTACCCACATGCGGTCCATGAAAACCACACGTGCATCACCGGTAGCCGTTGTTCTGGCATGGTATACACAAAACATTTCTTTTCCATCGGGCGACCAGGCAATAGAATTGTGACCGGTACCGGTAACCGTGCCGCCCTTTGCCGTATTCTTTTCGAGCACGGGATTGTTGGCGGCTTTTGTAAAAGGCTCCAGCGGCGATCTGGAAGTAGCATAGCCCACCGCATAGTGCTGGCCGGCAAAATTATTGGCCGAATACATCATATAGTAAGTATCGTCTTTCCGGAAAGTGATGGAGCCTTCGGTCCAGCGCCGGTTTACTTCGCGGGCAGTAACTGAGCGGCTTTCCCATTCTGCCTGTTTGTCTTTCAGGCTTACCGGCGGTCTTAGTAAAAGCACCGGTTCGCCAATGGTACCGGTAAAATCAGGCTTTAATTCCACACCATATACCCAGCTTTCTTCTATTTCGGTAAACCAGCCTTGGTCTTTGGCCATCGTGGCCAGTTCGCTTTCTACGGCATGTTTATAACAGCACCTGGAGTAATAGAGATAGCAACGGCCGTCTTTGTCAAAAAAAACATCTGCATCAATAACGGGATAACCCGGGTCAAAAACGGGTTTGTCTGAATAGTCAACAAAAGGCCCTTCTGGTTTGTCTGCCACGGCCACACCAATCCTGAAATTTTCCAGTTCATTGTTTGGGTTATTACGCCATTGCGCACTAAAAAAAAGGTAGTACTTATCTTTTACTTTGTACACTTCCGGTGCCCAGAATGCATCAATACCAAAAGAGCGGGCAGAGTCCCTGGTATATACCTGGCCAAGAGATTGCCAGTTTACCAGGTCGGCCGATTTGTACGCCGGGAAACCAGTCCTGCTGCCGGTGCCATAGATATAATAAGTTCCGTTTGTGAATAAAACATAAGGGTCTCCCAGTTTTACTGGTAACGGGTTTGAATAAACGCTGGCCGGCGTTTTGCCTGATGCAAGTTGCGCCTGTAAAGACGACCTGCAGGCAAAACAAATTGAGAGCAATAAAAGAAAGGAGAATGGCAGCTTCATGCGGATAGTTTTATTTGTGGCAACGAATGTATTGCATTTCTCTAACCTTAAAAAGTGCATTTGCCTTACCCGCGAGATGATAGCAGTGACTGCTGCTTAATGCCGGCAATGCGTTGCTAAGGGCATGTCATTAAAGGCTGATGGCATGGGCGTATACCTGGTGCTCATTTTCCCAAACACAGACTATATTTTTATTGCTGATTTTTTTTAGCGCCGGCAACTGGCCTTTGCCAACTGTCTTTTTGTTTCCCTGTGCAGTAAGTACAACTACCTGTCCATTTTCCGACCATGCATAAACGTTATGACCGTTAACGGTTTCAATGGTACAACCCCTTCCTTCACCAATGGCTGTTTCGGCCTCACCGGGGCGACAGCTGTAAATGGTATTGTTCCGGCGCCATACAGTTTCCGCAGCATCTTTGTCGTTGATGGCAAGACCGCCGCCGTCCATCGGGCATCCGTTCAGCTTCCAGCTGTTAACACCCAGTTTCTGTACGGCAGCAAAACTTTTGCCGGCATCAGCAGAATGGAGCAGGTACAGATCGCGGTTGCCTTGCAACCAGTTCCTGAACATTACGTAAACATGATTTCCTTTTACCGCAACAGAAGGCTTACAGCACTCGCAAACGCTTGAATCGGGTGAGGCGTAAAGGATGCTGTTTTTCAGCCATGTTTTGCCGCCGTCTTTCGAAAGGGCGCCCACAATTTTATTGCGTTTATTGTTTCGCAGATCAAGCCAGGCCGCAAAAACCTGGTTGCCATCGGCACCCAGGGCCATAAACATTTCTTTGGCCACGGTATCCACATCGTTTACTCTTGCCGTTTGCTGCCATTTGCCATTAGCGTTTTTTTTATAAGAAAATATATTGCCCTGTTTAGTGCAGGCCGTTACCAGCGGGCCCTCCTTTGTAATGGCAATTTGTGGTCCGCGCATGGCAAACGCCGCCAATTGAGGAAGCGCGGCAATCAATACAGGTGCAGAGAAGGATTCGCCGCCATTGGCAGAAACTGAATATAAAATACTATCGCCCGTTCCATATACTACATGCAGGCTTCCGTTTTTGTCAGCCGCTATATTGGGCAGTTGGCCCTTGCCAATCAGTATGTCCGGGTTTTTCTCATTCGGCTGGCTACTGGCTGTAAAAAATAATAACAAGAGGGCGATGCCCGGGCAATATGTCTTTTTCATGTAAAATGTTTCAATGGCAGAAATCATTTATAAAATTAATTGATCCCAACATCATGCCGCTGTTTGTTTAAAATTAAGTCCGCTGTGGGATTTCATTTTAAAGCCATCATCATTTTGAACTGGTTTCCGTTGTGTTTGGTATTTCGAATTGCAAATCGTAAAACAACAAGACCTCCCGGACGGCCTGGAGGTCTTATTTGTAATAGGTAGTAATGGGGGAATGAGATAATTGTGCAAGCTTACCAGAAAAAATTATTGCTGCACTACCAGCACCTGGAATGTACCGGGTATCATCGGTGCTCTGCGTTCTCCAGCAGCGGGTGTGCCCATATCTGCGGCCGGTAAATAAACAGTGTGCAAAGATTCATTTACCGCAATGGTCCTGGCGCTTTTTTTAGTGGGCACATTTGCCACAACTGAAAATTTGCCTGCTCCGGATTCATGAATCACCGTCAGTTTGCCTTCGCCGCAGGACGCAAAAATATCTTTTGTCACACTGTCAAAGGCTACGCCATCGCAGCCATCGCCAATGGTTATCTTGTCTACAACTTTGCCGCTTGTAATGTCTACTACCACCAGCAATTTATCGCAACCTGCAAATATTTTTTTGCTGGCAAGATCTATTGCAAGACCTGTAGGTCCTTCTGCAGGAGCAATTGACCAATGCTGCTCCACCATGTTGGTTTTTGTATTCACCACTACAATTTCATTTTTGTCTTCAATATTAATGTACAGTTTGCCGGCCCCGTCGCTTACCGCTGTTTCGGGTTTTCCGCCCACGGGAACAGTGGCTACCAATTTTTCTGTAACCGGGTCAATGATACTGAGATCATTGCTGCGGCCATTGCAGGTGACAATGTTTTTGGAATAGTCATCGTACATAATCGCATCGGGGTTTTGCCCGGTGGCGATCTGTCCAAGTACCTGGTTAGTGGCAAGATCAAACACTGTGATGTTGTTCAGTCTTCCGTTGCTGGTATAGCCTTTTTTGAGCGATGGCACAAAGGCAATACCATGCACGCCGGTTGTATTGGGAATGACGCCCAGTGAATCCCCGGTTTTTTCGTCCAGTATGTTTACCTGTGTGCCGTGCGAGACATAGAGCCGGTTATTTCCGGGGCCCACAGCAATATAATCCCAGCCGCCTGCACTGGCAATGTGAAATGTTTTTGCTACATGGTAACTGTTTGCGTTTTGTGCAGTGGCAGTTATTGAAAACAGCAGCGCAGCAATCGCCTGAATTGTAAACCGGGCATCTTGTTTTTTCATAATTCTTTTTTTAGTGTGTTGAATCAATTTGAGAAGAATTGTTTGTTGCAGTAGTAACCGTCTTTTTATAAAAAAGCCGAAGCAGGGAGGGCAATACTATCAGTAAAAGGGGTAATGTAATGATAAATCCACCTATAACGGCAATGGCTAGTGGCTGGTGCAGCTGTGCACCCGCGCCGATACCCAGTGCCAGTGGCAACAATGCAATGATGGCCCCCAGAGCAGTCATTAGCTTGGGGCGCAGCCGGGTAGAAATGGAATAAATTATGGCCTCATCTGCAGAGCGATTGTGCAAAGTTTCCCTGAATTGTAAAAAAGTAAAAATGGAGTTTTCGCCGATGATGCCTACAATCATAATCAGGCCGGTATAACTTCCTACATTGAGTGGCGTGCCGGTGAGCCAGAGCGCCAGGTAGCTTCCGGAAATGCCCAGCACCGATACCAGCAAAATGATCAAAGCAGCTTTAAATTCCCTGAATAGAAAGAGGATGACGCCAAAGACCAGGAGGCTGGCGGTAATCAGTATCATCAGCAGTTCTTTAAATGATTGCTGCTGTTCTGCAAAGGCGCCCCCGTATTCAATGTGGTATCCCCTGGGCAGGTTTAATTTTGTAGCAATCTGCTTTTGTATTTGATTGATCACGGAACCCAGGTCGCTGTTTTCCAGGCGGGCGGTTACCACACCCATGGATTGCAGGTTTTCTCTTTTTATCTCGGCATCGCCGCTGTTTACGTGTACAGATGCCAGTGAGGTAATGGGATTTAATTTGCCGTTGGGAAGAAATACCTGGAGACCGGCAATGCCATTGATACCCATTTTCCGGCTGTTGGGGTATACAATGCGTACCGGCGAAAGTTGTTCTTTTTCGAGGATTGAACCAGCAATATTTCCTTCCATGGATGTCTGCAGCTGGTATTGCAGGTTTACCGGCGTAATACCAAACTGCGCCAGTTTGCTGTAGTCCGGTTCAATGCTTACCGATGGCCCGGCGATAACGATGCCATCAAATACATCGGCGGTGCCTTTTACACCCGATACAAGGTCTGCTACTTGTTTTGAAAGTATCTGTAGTTGCTGCTGGTTATCCCCGAATATTTTTACTTCAACCGGCTGTACGGAGGTCATCAGGTCGCCCAGCATGTCGCCAATCACCTGGCCAAAATCTATGCGCAAAGCCGGTTGGGTAGTTTCTATGCGTTTCCGGAGGTCCGTAATCACTTCTTCGGTACTCCGGTCCCTGGTTGCTTTTAACTGTATCAGGTAATCGCCCGTATTGGGTTCGGTAATAAAAAAGCCCATCTGCGTGCCGGTTCTTCTTGAATAGGCGGCAACTTCCGGAACGGTCACTACTATTTTTTCCACTTCGCGCAGCATACGGTCGGTTTCTTCCAGCGATGTACCGGGAGGCGAAGCATAATCCAGCACAATACTGCCTTCATCCATTTCGGGCAGAAAACCGGTTTCCAATTTTGGTAAAATAAAAATGATCAGCAGTATACAACCAGCTATCATCAGCAATGCTATCAGGGGGCGGTGGATGAAAAATGAAACCCAACGCTGGCTTTTTACTTCGTGTCCGGTTTTTTTTGTAGCCCGAACCGTGTTTTTATTTTTAGAAAGCAGGAGGTAGATAACCGGCAATGCAATCCAGGTTACAAAAAAAGAACAAGCCAGTGTAATGATCATGGTATTGGTCAGCACTTTAAAATAGGCGCCGGCCACACCGCTCATCAGTAAAAACGGAAAGAATATAACAATGGTGCTGATAGAGGATCCGATCATTGCCGGCAACAAATAGTGAATGGCTTTTTGCAAAAGGCTGGTAGTGGGTTCTCCCGGGTGTTCTTCATGCGTACGGTGAATCTGCTCTACCACCACAATGGCATCGTCTATGATTAAACCAATGGCCGCAGCAATGGCGCCCAGTGTCATAATGTTAAATGTATACCCGATGCAGTACAATACAATCATACTAAGGCATAGGGTAACGGGTATGGTGATAAGTATGGTAGCACTGGCTTTCAGCGAACGGAGAAAGATGATGGCAACAATGATAGCAAGCGCAAGCCCGGCCCATAAACTGTCTGTAACACTTTTTACGGAGGCATTCACAAAATCGGCCTGTATATAGTATGGCCGGATGCTGACGCCGGCAGGCAGTATTTTTTGCAGGTCGGCCACTTTCTTTTCCATGGCCGATGATATATCCACCAGGTTGGCATTGGGTTGTTTGATAACGGCTACCAGTATGCCTTCTTTGCCATTGGCATTTATCTTGGTGTATTCTATTGCTTCCCTGATTTGAACGGTAGCGATTTCTCCCAGGCGCACAATCCTTCTGCCATCATTCCGGATAACAATATTCTCCAGGTCGGCAGTAGAATGTACCGTTGCATCGGTGACAGAAAGGTACAGGAATTTATAATCGGCCAGGTAGCCGTTCGATTTAATAAAATTCGTTTGTGCAATGGCGTTACTTAATGAGTCTGGTGTTAGTCCCAGGGCACTCATCTTACGGGCGTCCGGCTCCAGCCAGTATTCTTTTGTTTTTCCGCCAATGATCCGCACTTCAGAAACACCCGTAACCTGCGACAAAAATGGTTTGATGGTATAATTGGCCAGTTGTTTTAATTCTATGGGTGATTTGTTGTGACTTTCCAGTGTATAACCCATCACTGGCAGTATGGAAGGGTTCATTTTTTCTACCGTAATCTGCACATCCGCCGGCAGCTGGTTCCGCACCTGGCTGATTTTGGATTCGATCCTTTGCTGGCTGAGATCAATATTGGCATTCCAGCTGATGAAGGCCGATATCTCGCAACTGCCACGGCTGGTAGTGCTGCGCAGCATGGTTAAATCCGGTATTTGTTTGATGGCATTTTCGAGTGGTTTGGTAACCGTCACCATCATTTTATTGACGGGTTGCAATCCGGCATCTGCAATGATTTTTATTTTTGGAAAGGTAATTTCAGGAAACAGTGAGGTCTGCATGCTGCTGTAGGCAAAGATGCCACCAGCAATGATCAGTGCCAGCACAACCGTAAGTGGATTTTTATATGAAACGAAAAAATTTTTCAATGTTACGGGTTGTTGGTGGTTACAATTTTTACTTTGGCGGTATCGGCAAGACCATAATTGCCGGTCACCAAAATTTTATCGGCCGGCAACAGGGCAGGACTTTGTATTTCCACCCGGTCGGCGGTTTCAATGCCTTTGGTTACTATTACTTTTACCGCTGTGCTGCTGTCGGTTATTTTCATGATCCAGAATTCACTTTGTGTTTCATCTGTTAGTACCGACGCTTTTGGCAAAGAGACCGGGCTGTTCTTAATCGTTTTTGTGATCCGCACTTTTGCCACCAGGTTTTCAGGAATGGCGTGGCCGGCATTTACTTTAATAAAAATGCTTTGTGTTTGCGAAGAAGGATCTACGCTGGGTAAAGAACCCGCTACAGTACCCGTTAGTTTTTCGCCATCCGGCAAGATTAATTCCACTGTTTTTTTATGCTGCATGTAAGGCCGCAGTTCGTAGGGCAGGTCGAGCAAAAACGCAAAACTGTTAAGGTCGCTAACAACAGCCAATTGTTCGCCGTCCTGCACGTAATCGCCTGCCTGGTGGTTTAACTGGGTGATAAATCCTTTTCCACCAGCGCGGATAGCATTGGTGCCGGAGAATTTGAAACTTGAATCAAGCTGGTTCACGGCATTGCCAATGCTCTGGGCTTCTTTTGTTTTGATGGTAAACAACGTCTGCCCGCGGTTTACATACTGGCCAGGTTGCGTAAAGTTAGATTGCAGGTAACCATTGGCGTTAGCTTTGATAAAGTTTTTCTGCAAAAAAGAAGAAATGGCATTCAGCTCAATGTATTCGGCCATGGGCGCAGTGCTGATGCTGGTCACCGTAACCGGGGTTTCCACCACAGCCAGTGCTGCTTCTGCTGCTTTTTTTTCTTCCTGTTTGCAGGAAAAGACAAAGACGGCGAAAAATGCCAGAACTGACCACCCGTATTTTTTTTGCATACTGTTCATTTATCGGTTCCAGTAATTGATTTGGTTAATAATCTGCAGACGGCTGGTATTGTTTTGTGTAAGCAGGTTTTGAGCTGTCATATAATTGTTGATGGCTATCACCAGGTCGGCTATTTTGGCATCCCCGGTTTCCAGCAGTTTAATGTTTACATTGATAAGCCCTTCGGCGTATTTTATCTGGTGATTGATCTCGTCAATCAGCCCGCTGGTGGCTCTTAGTTGCTGCAGCAACTGCGCTACTTGCTGGCTGTACTGCGCTGTATAAAAATCTTTGTAGCCCAGCCTGGTTTTTTCTGCGATGGAGATCTTACTGTACTGGATTTTTTTCTGGTGCCCGTCGTAAATGGGTACCGTTACGTTTACGCCAAAACTGGTGCCGAAGTTTTTATAGGGCAAATAGGTAAGGGTTGAATTGTAGCCTGCGTCTGCATACAGGTTTACTTTGGGTTTATAGCTGAAGTCTACCAGCGATCGGCTGTTGCCCAGTTGCAGGCTGTCCAGGATAAACTTCCTGAAAAACGACGACTGTCCGATTTCCGGCAACTGGTGCAGGGTAAGGGCCGGTTCCGCCAGCGCGGCTTCAGCGGTGTCTACAATGCCGCTCAGGTAATTAAGGGTGGCATAGTCGTTTTGCAATTGTATGCCCAGCTGTCTTACGGAGAGTTCCTGCTGCTGGCGGGTAACCAGGAACGTTAGGTAGTCGGTTTGCCGGTATACATTGCTTTCAGTAAGGGCCTTCAGCAGATTCTCTTCTTTTTTCAGCAGCATGTTGATTTCCCTGGCGAAACGCAGTTGCTGCATATCGCCAAATGCAGTAATGTACTGTGCAATGATGGTCCTGACCAGATCTTGTTCAGAAATTTTTGCGCTGTTTTCTATTCCCAGGTTTTGCAGGCGCAGGGTTTCAAACTGTGCGTCCATGTATTTTTTGCTGACAAGCGCCTGGTTGACGCCTACCACTGCGCTCAATTGGCCACCATTGGTAATAGCGCCATCATAACCATAGCCTTTGATAGCAGGCGCATAAGAATTGGTGCTGCTGCCCAGCACCTGCGGTTTGTAGCTGGCACGGATGCGCTGACTGTCTGCCAGGTTTATTTGCACCTGGTTTTTAAAATCTTTCAGCAGCGGACTGTTGTCCAGGGCCTGTGTTATAAAAAAATCAATATTCTTCTGCTGTCCGTATGTGGCACTGCATAACACCGGGATTATCGCCAGCAAAAATAATCGTATAGTCATACCTGTTATTGGTCTTAGTCATTTTGTGCGCGGAGAAATTTTCCGGAAGCATCAAAAATGAAATCTTTTTTATTTACTTCGGCTTCATAATTTATTGCGCCACCCGGCAAAGTAATTTTTGCAGCTTCGCGGATGACTGCCTTTGGATAATGCTGGCTGATATACGCAGTTACAGTGGCGGGCAATGCAGTTACTGCAATGGTCTCCTCCGTTTCTTTCAGCAAGGCTTGTTTGTTGTATACAGCAGCCATTTGTTTTGTATTGAAAGTGAAATTTACTTCGTAGTCGTCTTTTTCTTTATCCCAGCTTATTTTAGTTGCGCCGGGAAAGGCTTTTTCAAACGCGTTTACTATAATGGCAGGGGCTTTGGTTTTTTGTGCAAAGTAAGGCAGGGCCAGAAACAGCCAAACTAATAACTTGTATGTCATGCTGCAGTTTTTAGTAGTATAATACGTGCAACATAGTTCGCAATTCTGTTGATATTCTGTAGCCGCGATGTTTGTTATTGATGGTTGTCTACCAGTAGAAAATGATGTTGCTGGTCTTCAAATAAATATTTTGCTTCAAGGCCCGATACGGCGGCTGCCTGGCGCACAATGGCCAGTCCCAGGCCGATGCCTTCTTTGGCCTGTCCCGATTTGGAGAAGCGTTTAAAAAGCCGGCTGGCATCCAGTCCGGCAGTATCGCCCGAATTGCTGATTTCCAGCACACCCACATCGGCAATGATGTCTATTTTTCCACCGGCAACATTGTATTTGATGGCATTGCTGAAGAGGTTATTGAGTACAATATCTGCCAGCACCGGGTTCATTTTAATGGTAACGGTGGGGTCAAGCGCTGTGGAGACTTGTATGTTTTTCAACTTAATCATCTCGTCAAACTGCAGCAGCTTCTCCGTAATTTTTTGAGAAACAGGGATGGGGGTAGTGTCAGCAAATTGACCGTTTTCAATTTTTGTGAGCAACAGAAGCCCCTGGTTTAAACGCGAGAGACGCTGAATGGCTTCATAGGCGGATTGCACGGCCCTGCTTTGTGGTTCAGACAATTGTTCGTCCTGTATCAGCACATCCAGTTTAGATTGTATGATGGCCAATGGCGTTTGCAATTCGTGCGAAGCATTTTCTGTAAACTCTTTCAGGTATTGATAATCCTGATCTGCTTTGATGGTGGCCTGTTTCAGTGTTTCATTCATCAATGCAAATTCATCAATGGCGGTGGATGGAAAATCGGGTTGTTTGTTTTTGCCCAGTTCAAACTGGCGCATGGCTGCCAATGAATCGTAAAAAGGTTGCCACAGTTTACGTAGCACGAGGCGATTGATGAGGAAGGACACGGCCAGTATAAGCAGGATGGTGAGCAGCGAAATGGAGACAATGGATTGTGTCATTTCATCGGTTGCTTCCAGCGATTTGCTCACCGCTACCTGGTACCATTGATTGCCGGTAAAGATGTAAAATACCAGCTGGCGGTTCAGTTCCGGATGCCGATCCGTATTGTCTTTTATTTTTACGGTGCTGAATTTTTTTTTGCCGCCATCACTGATTACGGCGGTATAACTGATGTGCTGATCTTTTACGCTGATGATCTCCGGCAGGCGCTGGTATTTGCCGGCATAGGATTCAATTTCGTGCTGTTCAATTTTCAGATCATCGTCTACCTGGTCTATCAGTATAAAGCGCAATAAAAAATAGAAAGCAATGCCCGATAACAGGAAGATTGTTACGGTGGCAAACAGGTTGATGCGGTTGTATCGGGTAAATAGTTTCATGTTCTTACACCGTGAATTTGTAGCCCAGGCCATAAATAGATTTGATATAGTCCAGGCATCCTGCCTGCAATAGTTTTTTCCGGAGGTTTTTGATATGGGTATACAGGAAATCATAATTGCCGGCCAGGTCCATATCATCGCCCCAGAGGTGTTCAGCAATGGCGCTTTTGCTGATGACCTTGTTTTTATTGCCGGTAAAGTAGAGGAGGAGGTCATATTCCATACGGGTAAGATCAAGTGCTTTGTCATGTACGCTCACGGTTTTATCGGGGATACTGATGGAGAGCTCGCCAATCAACATACTGGTTTTTCCGCCAAATGTTTTTCTGCGGATGATGGCATCAACCCTAGCGCCCAGCTCGGAAAGATGGAAGGGCTTTGCGAGGTAATCATCGGCGCCGGTTTTTAAACCCATTACTTTATCATCTACAGAATTGCGGGCCGATATGACCAGTACGCCGTCTGTTTTATGGTTGGCCTTTAGCTCTTTAAGAATATCAAGCCCGTTGCCACCGGGCAGTCCAATATCGAGGATGATGCAGGTATAATCATACAGCGCTATTTTTTCCATAGCGGCGTGGAAGTCGAAAGCCGTCTCACAGATAAAACTCTCTGAGTTCAGGTAGGTACATATGCTGTCCGACAGTTCTTTCTCGTCTTCTATGATTAAGATTTTCATATTTCCGGGTATAAAAATAGCATTCAAATCTGAAGGAAAATTGAAGTTAAAGTTAGAGATATACGGTAACAAAACATACATTAGTGTTTGCGTTGGATAAGAGGGGCTGTCGTTTTTAAATTAAAATTTAGTTTATGCATTCTAGCAGGAGAGCATTTCTGCAGCAAGGCTTGCTGGCAGGCAGTTCCATATTGCTTACTGAAAAAAGCATGTCCGCACAATTGCCCGAAAATAATATTGCGGTAGCGCCGGCAATAACCACTGTTTCAAAGAAACTTGATTTGTCGCCAGCCCGCTGGATCTGGTTACCAGCGCAAAGAACCCTGCCCAATACCGTTTTATTATTTCGCAAAGCCTGCCATTGTAAAACCAAGCCCGTAAAAGCCAGTGGTTGGATAACCGGCGAAAGCAGGTATAAGTTATATGCCAACGGAACCCGCATACAGTTTGGCCCCGCACCCTCAGACCCACGCTGGTCGGAAGCAGATCCGTTTGATATAACGGATGCACTGACCGGTGGTGACAATACCATTGGCGTTGAAGTATTATTTTATGGTTTGGGAGATGGAACCTGGCCGATTGGCAAGCCAGGATTTATTTTTAAGTTAGATCTTGATTATTCCGATGGCAGTAAAGAAACCCTGGTATCGGATGAGACATGGAATATAAAAGTGGCCGACAGCTGGCGCCCGGGCCAATACAAGCGATGGTACCTCCGCGCATTCCAGGAAGCATTTGATGCCAGGCTGTACCCATATGGCTGGAATAAAAATGGCTATACCAGCACCGGCTGGCTGCCCGCTGCACTTTTAAAAGGCGCTGCAGACAAACCCGCACTGGCAACCAATTCCAGCGATTATTTAAACGATGCCGCGGGCAATGTACAGGATTGTGAACTGCGGCCCCGGAGCATTAAACTGCTGCGCGAAATGAAAGTGCCGGTAAAAAAGCTGTCAGAACAATTCAGCGTACAGTGGAAAATGGATCCGGAAACCTATTTCCAGTTTGTAACACCCAAAGCGGAGAGCTATGATATCATCCGGGAAACCATTGTACAGGCCGATGGCAATCGTTTCAGCGTAAATGCGAAGGCGGGTATGGCGGCCGTGCTCAGCTTTGAATTGGAAGAGCAAATTGCAGGTTTCCCATATTTTACCATAGAAGCATCCGCGGGAACCATTGTTGAATTGCTGGTGCATGAAGCACATGTGCCCGGTACAGATGCATTGATGAATACGCATTTCAACTCATGGACAAGGTTTACCTGTAAAGAGGGAATCAATGTTTTTGAAACCTTTGATTTTGAATCGCTGCGCTGGATGCAATTGCATATCCGCAATGGCAATGGAACCATTACGGTGTCTGATGCCGGTGTGCGCCGCCGCAAGTACGATTGGACACATCAACCGCTTGTGCAGGTGGATGATAAAAAAGTACAGACACTGATCAATGCTTCTGTTAATACCATTTACAACTGTTGCCAGGAAACCTGTGTAGATGGTATGGCCCGTGAGCGCCAACAGTACAGCGGCGATGCAGGCCACCTCGTACACGCCCTTTTGTATGGTATGGGTCAGCCTGAAATGGTGGCCCGTTATTTAACAACTTTTAGCCAAGGCATTACGTTAGAAGGCTATTTCCTGGATTGCTGGCCCGCTTTTGACAGGCTAGCCCGTTTGCCCGAAAGGCAGATGGGTATGACATCCTGGGGGCCGCTGCTGGATCATGGCATTGGATTTAATTTTGATTGTTTTTATTATTACCGCTATACCGGAGACCTGGAAGTGCTGGGAGAGATTTTTCCAAGGCTGGTAAAGTTTTATAAATACCTGGCAGGATTGCTGAACAGCGACTACCTGTTGCCGGTAGAAAACATCGGCATACCCAGCGTATGGATGGATCATGATGCGTACCTGCAACAACGGCATAAGCAATGTGCATTCAATTTGTATGCGGCCGCCATGCTGCAACACGCATTTGCGCCCTTGTGCAGGGCTTTCAACGCGGCAGCGCTTGCAGATGAAGCGGAGAAAAACGGCCAGCGCATACTGGCATCCACCATAAAAAAATTCTATAGCCAGCGCCACCAGGCATTCATCAATAACCTGCCCTGGCTACCGGAAAAACCATCGCCCCGCATGTGTGATCGATCACTGGCTACGGCCATCTTGTTTGATCAACTGCCTTCTGCTACTGCCAGCATGGTGCAGGTGCTTATCAAGCGGCCGGAAAATTTGGGTATTTCCTATCCCGCCAATGCCTGCTGGCGTTACTGGGCTTTGGCCAAACAAGGTGAGCAGGCAACCGTAATAAAAGAATTTGCAGATATATGGTATGCCATTCCTTCGGTTGCGTTAAACAATACGCTGGCCGAAACCTGGCAGGTAACCAGTGATAGCAGTCATCAATGGAGCCATTGCCCCGTTGTTCCTTTTTATTTTATGTACATGAACATTGCCGGGGTAAATCCTGTAAAACCCGGGTATAAAGAAGTAGTGATAGAGCCGGTGCTGGGCGGATTAAAAAGTTTTCAATTGAATTTTTATACGCTGGCGGGTATGATTGAATTTGATCTTCAGCAGCAAGGCCAGGTTTTAACCGGCAGCATTGTGCTTCCTGCCGGAATAAAGGCGGTATTAAAATGCAATAACAAACAAACCAGCCTGGTGAACGGTGTCAATAGATTCTAAAAGCCAAAGCATTCTTAAAGCTGCGGATAAGATTTGCTAAACAACAATGCATCATGATAAGCCCACGATTAAAATAACGCGGTTGTAAGGCCGTTATAAATTGTTAAAAAAGCCGGGCAGGCAGCAAACAAACCTTTGTTTAATTATTTTTGAATTCTTATTGCCAGCATGAAAAAAATTGTTCTTACCATATGGATATTGGTCTATGCACTTGCTGTATTTGCAGCCAACAGGGGGCATATGGCCATAGAAAAGAACAGTGCTTGCATAGCGTTCGGTAAAAAATTGTTGCATCCTGCAGCCGGCAAACTTCACCAGCAACCCAAGCAATTTTCGTTTACACCCCTGCTTCCGGCAGCGCAGGTTTTCGCCGGCACCCAAGCGGGCATTTATCTGCCTTCATCCAATATCGGGAAACATGTTTTTATCCCACCCCTTTCTTTATACATCCTGCATTCCGTTTACCGCATTTGATTTCATTGATTTTACTATTGCTGAAGATCACTGTTAACCAGTGACTGGGAATTTATTGCCTTAACAAAAATGAAATCATGAATACAACAACAGGAATTGCGCTATTAATAATTGTGTGCATTGCGGGTTTTATTTTGCTGCTGCGCCGGGTGGCACGCAATGGATCAAAAAAAGATACTGTAAAGCTGCTGGTGGCTTTCGACAAACTGGAAGCCCGGCACCGAGTACTGGCAGATACCAGGGAACTGATGAACAGGCTGATCATCGGGATTGACAAGTCGAAACGCAGCATTTTGTTTATAGACCGAACCAGGGCGGAAGAAAAGGTGCAGGTGCTGGATCTCAGGCTGCTGCATTCGGCTGTATTGCTGAAAACCATCAATCCTTTGACCAAATACCCTGGAAAGATCATCATTGAGTGCACATTCCGGGATGCTTTGCTGCATCCGGTACAACTCATTTTTTATGACGAATTCTTTGATGATGTGGACAGTTATGCGCAAATGGAGAGAAAAGCCGCCTGCTGGCACCAAACCATACAGGTTTTTAAGAGCGGTGCTCTTGTTAAACGTGATCAAATGATTAAAAAGCCCGGCTTATAAAACATTTGAAGCAAGTTTCCGTTCAGTAATCAGCATTATTCAAGTAAAACAATCATTATGGAAGAAATAACCAATAGCCTGGAGACATTACAAAACACGATGCCCATAAATTGTACGGGGTTAAACATACAAAAACTCAAAATTAAGTTTGCCGAATACCAAAAGTTGATAGGATCGCTGCAGGGCAATTACAGTGCAGTGCGCAAACACTGCGAGCGGAGTTTTGATTTTATGAAGTCAAAGATCGACAGCATCCGCAGCACCAACCATTTCCAGGAGGCAGTAGACCACCTGCGTTTGCAGATAGGAATGGTGATACAGGCGCTGCAAGCCAAACCGGTTTAGGCACAGATATCCCCGCATATTAGCTTAGCCGGATTGGGCAACAACAGGCAGGCAGCGCAAACAGCCTTCAAAATATAACCCCGCAATGTAAATGTTGCGGGGTTATATTTTATACAAGAGCCGGTAATAAGTATGCCGGATTCATCAGTTCTGTTCCTTTCGGATCTTTTGCTTTCATAGGCAGGCCAGTAGTAAATTTCTGGCTTACCTGCTTTTCAATATTTTTTGGTGGAAACTATTGTTATTGGTGTTGATGCTGATAAAATAGATACCCTGCGGCAGCCTGGCAAGATTGGCAACAGGAATACTGTTACGGCCTGCTGCGCCTGCTGCTTTCTTCTTATAAACCGTTTTACCATTGGCATCCCTTACCACAATATTGATGTCCGATTCGGTTTTTAAATCAACGCTGATGTTAAATGCATCGTTGAACGGATTGGGCGCGATGCTAATGGGTAATGAATTATTGCTAACGGCAACCAAAATGGTCTTGCTGTATTTAAAAGAGCCGTCTTTGTCAACCATTTTCAGGCGATAATAATTTGGGCCGGCGATGGGCAAAGAATCGGTGTATTTATAATCGCTTCCACTTGCATTTTGAGTAGCAGGAATGGTAGCAACGGCATTGAAGTGAATGCCGTCTGCACTTCTTTCTACTGCAAAATAGTCGCTGTTAATTTCAACACTGGTCGTCCAGCGCAGATCTGGTTTTTTATTACTCAGTGTGCCGCTAAAATCAGTAAGCACCACGGGAAGTGCAGTGCCCACCGGCATATTTACGCCTCCGATGGTAGTGCTTTCAAAACCAGCATTGTCTGTTACCTTGTAGGGAATGGAAACTGTAATGGCGCCATTTACGGGGTCGATGGTAATGCTTTGTGTTGGAAGTCCGGCGCTGGTAGTGGGCACAGTAACGCCGCTGCCTGGAAATGTGCCTGCGGTATAGAATACATTGTTGATGGTAATACTGGTAATATTTGTTGGAAACGTAGTAATCCTTAATGAACTGATGGTTCCACCGGCAGGGTCTGCACCGCTCCAATAGAAGTCGGGCACAGGCAGGTTGATGGTGCTACCGGGGTTTGGTTGAGAAGCCGCAGTGTAAGAACCGGGAGAAGGCAATTGCTCAATACCAAAATTAATATTGGTCACATCGGCGCTGGCATCAAAAGAGGCCGAGATGCCGTCAATAGTGCCATCGCTTCCCGTATTGGGTGTGCCATTAAACTCTCCTGTTTTTACCCAACCTGCGGGTATTGCTGTAGCAGGTGGTGCGCTGGCCACGGTACCTGCTGTTGTACTGATGCTTACGGTATATGCGGTGGCTGCGGTTATATTGGCAAATGAAAAACTGCCATCGGTATTTACCGTTGTGCTGGCCACCACATTGTTGCTGGCATCTGCCAGGTTGGCAAACATGCCAGATGGTACGGCGTTGGCAGCAGCGGTGCTGTTGTTTACATTGCCTGCATTGATATCATTGAACACATTACCAGCAATATTTACAGAAGGCGGAGGCGCTTCCAAAGAAAAGCTAATGACAACTGCATCTCCCGCTACAGATTCCGTATTGAGGGTGCCACCGCCGGGCACAAAGCCACCCTGCGTAGCCCATCTTACAATATTGCCGTCTGCAGCAGCAGTGGGCGAGCCCCCGCTGGTAGTAATGGTGCCACCATCACCGTACACATACATTCTTACTGTAAAACTGGTAATATTGGTTCCATTGACTACTGCTGAGCCCGAAGCGGCAAACCTGCTTACCCCGGAAGGCGTATCGCCAATATCGGGCGCTCCCAAATGAGTGGCAGTATTTTTAATAACGGTGCTGGTCACACTAAAAACGCTGTTGCCCGATAACCGGGTAAAACTCAGGCCCGCAGTTACCATGTCAAATTCTGTAGCAAAGCCTTGTGTGTACCAGATATCATGAGAAGAAACATTATAGGCTGTATATGCTCCTATATCGGTAAAATGTACCACCGGGTTGGTAACGGGCCGGCTGAAAGTAAAAGTAAGATCGCTGTACTGCACCCGGGCGTTCAATGCATAGAGTTGGGTGCCCGAAGAATTTATAAGCGCATCGGCACAGTTAAAAATATTGAACCCGGCATTTTGGGGAACATTGTTTATAAACGTAGCATCAATACCGGTGCCGGGTGTACAGGTACTGCAGGCGGTATAAAAATTACTCCTGCTTTGAAAATTATAAAATGGAAGAAAATAGCCTTTCCCTGAAACTATGTTGTTACTGCCACTGGCAGCCCCAAACGTGGTTCCGGGTATGCCGGCATTGCCTTCTACCGAGCTAAACTGCTGGTTAGAAACACTGCAGGTGACTGATATCCGTGGGCTGTAGGCTACCGTGTCGCTGGCCGAAGGGTTGTTGTAATTTTTTTGCAGGGCCATGGTTTGCGGGCTGGTACTGGGGCCACCGGACATAGCATCGTTTAAAAATGTTTCCAGGGTTGCCTGTGCATTGGCGGTATAGCCAGCTGCAAGTAATAAAAAGCATAAAGTAAAAATGCGCATGGTTTGATGGATTATGGGTTTACGTTGTTGTTGTTTTAAGAAATACAAAACAGGCTGTCACAATTTATAAGCGGATAAACATGGACTGTTACGCTGCTTATAAATGCCTGTTTTGTATTTTATGCAATTGTTGATGACCGTTAGTATGCTTTTAATAGTTTTTGGTGATAACTGTTTTTATTGGTGATGATGCTGATGAAATAGATGCCTTGTGGCAGCCTGGCCAAATTGGTAACGGGAATGCTGTTACGGCCCGCAGCGCCGGCGGTTTTCTTTTCAAAAACGGCTTTGCCATTGGCATCATTCACGATGATATTGATGTCCGATTCATTTTTTAAATCGATGCTGATGGTAAATGCATCGTTAAACGGATTGGGCGCAATGCTGAGCGGTGTTGCAGCATTGTTTACGGTTACCAGTATTATTTTGCTGTACTTAAAGGAGCCGTCTTTGTCAACCATTTTCAGCCTGTAATAATTAAAACCGGCAATGGGCAAAGAATCTGTGTATTTGTAGTAGCTGCCATTGGCACTTTGCGTGGCGGGTATGCTGGCAATGCTGGTAAAATGACTGCCATCTGCACTTCTTTCTACTGCAAAATAGGCGCTGTTTATTTCTGAGCTGGTGGCCCAGTTTAAATCCACTTTTTTATTGTTCAGCGTGCCGCTAAAATCTGTGAGCACCACGGGAAGTGTAATGGTAAATGGAAGTTTTACCGAGCCGGTTGTAAGGCTTTCAAACCCGGCATTATCAGTTACCTTATACGGTATGTTTACCAGGGTGGCGCCATCAACCGGGTCAATACAAAATGTATTGGACAGCAAGGGTACACCGGCCGGGTTGGTAGCAAAGATGAGCCCCTGCGGCGGAAAGTTTGCCGCTGTATAGGTGACACCATTTATCGTAAAGTTGTTGGTATTGCTGGGGAAGGCAGTAATCCTCAATTGCGTCACAAATCCATTGTCCGGATCTGTACCGTAGAAATAGGAGTTTGGAAAGGTTACGCAAATGTTGCCGCCGGGATTTCCGCGAGCAGGCGCCGTATAGTTGCCCGGTGTAGGCAATTGCTCAATGGCAAAATTTATATTGGTCACATCCACCGTGCCCACATTGAAAGGAGCCGAGATGCTGTTAATATTGCCATCATTGCCCGAATTGGGCGGGCCGTTGAATTCGCCGGTCTTTACCCAACCTGCAGGTATTGCTACAGCAGGTGCTGCACTGCCAACAGTACCAGGGCTGGCGCTAAGGCTTACCGTATAACCATTGGCGCCGGGCACATTTGCAAAAGAGAAAGTACCATTGGTGTTTACAGGGGTAGTAGCTATCACCAGGCCGCTGTTATTGACCAGGTTTGCATAGATGCCAGCGGGCACCAGATTTGTTACGCCGGTGCTGTTGTTTACATTGATGGCATCAGGATCATTAAACACATTGCCCGATACATTTACCAATTGTGCCGGAGTGGTAAACGGAAGATTTACCGAGCCGGTGGTAAGGCTTTCAAATCCTGCATTGTCGGTTACCTTATACGGAATGGATACCGTTACGGCCCCGTCAATAGGGTCTACACAAATAGTATTGGCCGCAGTGGGTGTTCCGTTTGGATTGGTGGGTAAAACGATACCTCCGCTGGGAAAGGTTGCTGCCGTGTACAATACATTGTTAACGATCATGCTGGTAGTATTCGACGGAAATGCCGTAATCCTCAATGAAATCACAAATCCGTTATCGGGGTCGGTGGCGCTGAAATAAGAAGCGGGAACAGGTACGCATGTGGTACCGCCCGGGTTTGGTTGCGATGGCGCCGTATAGTTACCCGGTGTGGGCAATTGCTCAATCGCAAAATTTATATTGGTTACATCTACTGTACTTACATTAAAAGGCGCGGAGATGCTGTTGATGTTGCCATCATTGCCTGTGTTGGGTGTGCCATTGAACTCACCGGTTTTAACCCAGCCATTGGGTATTGCAACAGGCGGCGGTGTGCTGCCAGCTGTGCCGGGTGTTGTACTAAGACTTACCGTATAACCATTGGCACTGGGTACGTTGGCAAAAGAGAAAGTGCCGTTTGTATTTACCGGTGTGCTGGCCACTACTACGCCGCTGCTATTCACCAGGTTGGCATAGATACCGGCGGGCACCAGGTTGGTAACACCGGTACTGTTGTTTACGTTGTTGGCATCAGGGTCATTAAACACATTGCCCGATACATTTACCAAAGCTGCGGGCAATGTAAACGGAAGGTTTACCGAACCGGTTGTCAAACTTTCAAACCCTGCATTGTCTGTTACCTTATACGGAATGGATACCGTTACGGCGCCGTCAATGGGATCCACACAAATTGTATTCGATGCAGTAGGTGTTCCGTTTGGATTGGTAGGTAAAATAATGCCTCCGCTTGGAAAGGTTGCTGCAGTATAGGTTACACCATTTACAGTAATGCTGGTAGTATTGGAAGGGAAGGCAGTAATTCTTAATGAAATAACAAATCCGTTATCGGGGTCTGTAGCGCTGAAATAAGATGCAGGAACGGGTACACAGGTGGTGCCGCCGGGGTTTGGCTGAGAGGGTGCCGTATAGTTGCCGGGTGTGGGTAACTGCTCAATGGCAAAATTTATATTGGTAACATCTACTGTGCCTACATTAAAAGGTACCGAAGTGCCGTTTCTATCGCCATCATTGCCTGTATTGGGTGTACCGTTAAACTCGCCGGTTTTAACCCAGCCATTGGGTATTGACACTGCAGGGGGGGTACTGCCCACTGTTCCCGGTGTTGTGCTAAGACTTACGGTATAACCATTGGCGCTGGCTACATTAGAAAAATTGAAAGTGCCGTTTGTGTTTACCGGAGTAGTTGCTACCACTATACCACTGGCATTTACCAGGTTGGCATAGATACCAGCAGGTACCAGGTTGGTTACACCCGTGCTGTTGTTTACATTAGCGGCATCGGGGTCATTAAATACATTGCCCGATACATTTACCAGTGTTACCGGCTCTTCCATAGAAAAGCCAATCATAAAATTATCGCCATATACACCAGGCTGACTTGACGCTGTTCCGGCCCAATGTGGTGCATTACCGTTGCCACCATCACCTTGCAGGTACAGCCTTACTTTAAAACTGGTGATATTGGATCCGTTGATGACCACCGAACCCGAGGCATCGTACCTTGTTACACCCCCGGTTGTATTACCCGATTCGGGATACCCGATGTATTTGGAAGATGAATTGCGGATGAGACCACTGCTTACACTCAAAGTGCCGGTTCCGGATAATTCGCTGAAACTATAACCACTGGCCATTTCCAATTCCGTAGAATAACCCTGGTAACCATTGCTGAACAGGCTGGTAAACCAGTTAGATCCGCCAAGGTCGGTAACATGCATCACGGGGTTTGTAACCGGCTGACTAAAAGTAAATGTAAGATCACTATAATATACCCTTGCACTCAAACTCACGGCATTGCTGTTTCCCGACATCAGCGCATCGGTACAGTTAAGAAAGTTAACCGCATAATTGTTGTTTACGTCTATGCCGCCCGAACAAGTTCTGCAGGCGGTATATTCACCATTCTCACCCGAGCTTGAAAGAAAATTCATGGCCCGGTATATCTGCGAACTGGGTACAGATGAGTTTGAACCAATGGCCCCCTGTGCTCCGATCATGGTGCCGGGAGTGAAACCGGAAATGCCTTCTACCGAGCTGAACTGCTGGTTGGAAAGACTGTAAGAAACGCTGATGGTGCTGTTGGCGCCATTGCTTTTCTGTAAAACAATAGAGGATACAGAAGTAGTGGGGCCGTTCCCAAAATTGCCGCCACCCGAATACATTTCGATGGTGGCCTGCGCATGGGCAACACCGTTAATTACAGAGAACAGAAACAGTAGTAGAAGAGTACGCATGTGATTGATTTTATATTTTTAAAACTTTGTTACCCTGCATTAACTTTTTTTCAAATGGATTAAACATTCAATTGAAATATTTTTAATGCGTCAATACGAAAACATAATTGCTGATTCATTGCATGCAACTACTGCATAACAAGTATGTTTTTAGCAAGTATCTTTAGTGTTTTTATTTGGAAACTACTTAGTTTGTCGATAGCAGCAGAAGAATGTCCCGGCTGGTTATGCCTTTGTGTAACTACAGCAAAGTTTGAAATGGTTTTCATTTGTTGCTTCAATGCTGAATGATAAAACCTTGTTGCTGGTAATAAACAGGAAATTGGATATAGCAGTTGGTTCTGGTAAGATGTTTTTGTTGAGCATTCAGTTGTGCGTTGAAATTATTTTTTTTGATTTGTCCGGTCTTACTACATGCGATCTACGCAATCAAATACTCAATTTATTTTTAATACATGTGATCATGACTGTTAGAAATAGTGCATATGATTGTTTGTATCAATCTGGAAAATATTAGATAATAATTTATCATTTGAAGTTGCATTGCCTGCAGCCGCACTGGCGGAGAAAATGATTTTATTTTAGAATACGTAGAAGAATCTGTTGTTGCCTACTGCCGGGGTTTAGCAGTTTTTCTGGATGGGGGTGATGGTTCTTACTTAGTGGGTTGTTGCCGCAATGAAACCGTATGGCCGTTGCATTGTTTTATTATAGAGAAAATGTCTTTAATGCGTTGCTTTTTATTACAATAACAACATTGCAATTACTGATGGGCAAACACAAAACATTAATAGAGTATTTTGCGGTCACTGTAATTGCTTCTTCTTCACTGATAATTGTATTTAATAAAATCATATTAGCGATTTGGCCGTTCTTGCCATTTCTTATCGTGCCGATTTTTTACAGGGCATCGTTCAATAAGGTTGTTTCAACGCTGTTAGCCATTCATTAGAATGTCCGCAACACTACAAAAATTGTTCATGGAGGATATTACAGACAATTATTATTTGCAATAAAATATTTATATCATTAAAAAGAAGTGAATTTTGGGGTTGAATATTCTTTTTTGTATTTTAACCTTTGCAGCATTCTTTTACAATTAAGAGACTTAAACTATGCTTACAAAACAGGAGACAGCGTTTTTAGATACTTACGGATACCTCAACCTGGGTCAATTATTAACAGCACAACAAGTTCAACAAATCAATGACCGGCTTGCTGAATTGCTGCAAGCAGAGGGGGATAATGCTGGAGCTGAATTAGCAGAATCGAAATACATCCGTCATCCGAAAGAAGAAGGGGCAGACCGGCTGGCAGATTTGGTAAATAAAGGTGCAATTTTCGATATTTTTTACACACACCCACGCGTATTAGCGGGTATTGAAGCGGTTTTAGGCCAGCACTACAAATTGTCTTCTTTAAATTACAGGGCTGCCAAACCCAGTAAAGGGCTTCAAAAACTTCATGTGGATTGGAAAAATACGGTTGTAAACGGTTCCTATAAAGTTTGCAATAGTATTTGGCTCTTAGACGATTTTACGGAATACAATGGTTCTACCCGCATTGTACCTGGCACGCATCAGTTGAACATGTTGCCCGATGAAGCAATGGAAGACCCCAATGACAAACATCCTGATGAAATTCGTATTATCGCTCCTGCGGGGTCTGTGTTTATTTTTAATTCGCATGTATGGCATGGCGGTACCAGCAATCAAACCGACCGGGACCGCAGGAGTATTCATAGTTATTTCTGCACAAGCGATCAGCCACAGCAAATTGATCAAAAAAAATACATCACCCCGGAAACATTAGACCGTATCGGTGAAAAAGGCCGGCATATTTTAGGCGTTTAAGCCAGCCGCGTCCCATTTTAATGGAAATTAGCATTGGTTCAATCGGGTGTTAATTAAATGAGTTGTATCGTTACGCACATTGCACGGCTCTTCGGAAAAGCGATAAAGCAGGACGGTATTAGCGTGAACCAGAATTTGATGGGAGCCCTTTCTCCAAGACAAGTGTAAAAATCAAAAACCCCGCAATTGAATGTGCGGGGTTTGTAGTGCTAAACTTATGAAGCCCGTAGGCAGCTAAAAATCTTTTTTATTTTCATAGAGGCATAACGTTTCCGTAAAGAAAATCGGTTTAGTTGTCCATAAAAAGTTTATGTGATGTTTAATGGCAAAAAGGCTTGGATATCAATTCTCCTCTTGTATAATAAGATATTCTCCTTGCTGAAATATTCTCCTTCATC